>Ga0316207_10001124_pt1 | contig 35213 bp, 29 predicted proteins | sample 6weekpyrite_MG_FD_204943 | JGI IMG/M metagenome (GOLD analysis project Ga0316207, IMG submission 204943) | Microbial mat bacterial communities from mineral coupon in-situ incubated in ocean water Damariscotta River, Maine, United States -... | ecosystem: Environmental > Aquatic > Marine >... | reverse complement strand
AACAGAGAGTGGTCTGCAGGATATGCTTAAGCCATTGCATATGCGCTACGCCCAACGAATCAATCGACAGCGTGGCTGGAAAGGGCACGTCTGGCAGGGGCGATATTTCTCCTCCTCGCTTGACGAAAAGGCCACAGGGTCAGGTCTTGCAATGCAACAATCGCCTGTTAATCATTGATGTATTCTTGCAAGACCTGACCCTGTTGTCCCTGTCGTGTACGTTCGTTCGCCCCGAGAGTGGAGCGGGTTCAGGTTTCTCTCTGAAGTCGAGATGGCAGGAATAAACTGGGGCTTCCCCCAGTTTTTCTAAACCCGTTTTATACCTTACTTAATCTCTATCGATGCGTCCTTTCTGAGGCCGTCGATATACTCTTTAACCACCTGGCCTTGCAGTTTAGATTCCAGTTCCTGAGCGACGGCTTCGAAAGCGGGTGGATTGATAGTGCGTTTCTCTTCTAGCTGAATGATATGCCAGCCAAAGTTGCTTTTCACAGCGGCGGTGGAACGGGCCCCTTCTTTCATGGTCTCGACTGCTGCGGCAAATGCGGGGGGCATGTCGCCAGGGCTAAGCCAGCCGAGATCTCCACCTTCACTGCCTGATGGGTCTACGGAGCTGGTGGCCGCAAGTTTTTTGAAATCTTCCCCACGTTCAAGTGCTGCGAGTATATTATTAGCATCGCTCTCATTTTCGACCAGAATGTGGCGGGTGTGGTACTCGGTTGCCCCTTTGCCATACTCCGCGTCGTACGTCTCTTTGAGTGAATTCTCGGTGAGTTTGTTGTCGACATGTGCTTTCAGCGAATGGTTGATGATAATGGCTCGTTTTTGAAGCTCAAGTTCTGCATTCACTGCGGGTGATTTATCGACGCCAGTTTTTACAGCATCCTGATAGAGAAGTTCGCTATTGATGTATTCCTGGAATAGCAGCTGACGTTGTTCATTGCTGATCTCGCCACGGTGCTGTACCTGTTGTAAGCGCATCATGGCATAGCCACTAAACGCCTGCCCGGTAATTTCCTTGCCATTAATTACGGCAAGCACTTTATCATCCTCCGCATGAGCTGTCGGCATAGAGAGCAGTAATGCGGAGAGTAAAATTGTTGTCAGGTGTTTGAGTGGTTTCATGGTCTATCCTGTTCCTTGAGTGCTAGTCTGTCGTGCTGCAGATAGCGGCACATTGGGCTAGATGCTACAACTGAATGTGACTGTTATTCAACCCCGACTCGACTGAGTGTTATGGCAAGACCTTTTTGAACGGCCTGACGATGGTCTTTTCATATACCCCTGCTGAAATGTAAGGATCCTGCTCGGCCCACGCCTGTGCCTCCTGAAGTGAGGCAAACTCAGCAACGATCAGGCTGCCACTGAATCCGGCACTGCCGGGGTCTTCGCTGTCGATTGCCGGATGTGGTCCCGCCAGTATTAGGCGACCAGCATCCTTTAATGAATTCAACCGTTCAATATGTGCTGGACGGCTGGCGAGCCGCTTCTCCAGTGAGTCGGTCACATCTTCAGCAATAATGGCGTAGAGCATTACGATTTCCCTTCGCTGTCTTTGGATTCAGCTTCCACTTCAGACTTAAGGTATTTGGCGAGAAAGGGAATCTGTAAAAAAACAAAGGCGAAGGTGAGCCCCATCAGGCCAAACAGTTTGAAGTTCACCCAGGTATCGGTATCGAAATTATAGACGACATAGAGGTTGATCAGGCCGGTGATGGTAAAAAACAGGATCCAGCTGATATTGAGCTTGAACCAGACCGGCTGTGGTAGTGTCATCGCCTGCCCCATCATGCGCTGGATGATGGTCTTTTCACCGATGAAATGACTGCCGATGAACACCGCAGCAAAGATCCAGTTGATCACCGTTGGTTTCCATTTGATGAACATCTCATCCTGCAGTAGCAGAGTGGCGCCACCAAAAAACACCATAATCGCGAGCGTGACCAGGTGCATGGTCTCGAAGCGGCGGTGTCTGAACCAGTGGAAGCCGACCTGCGCAAATGAGGCGGCAATGGCAACGGCGGTCGCGACATAGATGTCGTAGACTTTATAGGTGATAAAGAAGAGTAGAACCGGGAAAAAGTCGGCAAGAAATTTCATGGTGTAATCTGGTTTGAGTTTGCTTCTGAATTATCTTTATTAAATGATAGTCGGCGTGTAGCGAGCAGACGTGTCATAATATCCTGTTGATAACTGAGTATAGCACGCGAAAATGGTAAATAAGGCCCCAACCCCAATTTGTTACGACCTCCACAGTCACTCAACTGCCTCTGATGGTGTGTTGAGTCCTGCGGCACTGGTGCATCTGGCTGCGGAGCACGGTGTCGATGTGCTGGCACTGACCGATCACGACAGTACCACTGGTCTCGCAGAGGCTGCCGCGGCGGCGCGAGAGGTAGGGGTTCACTTCATTCCCGGGATTGAGATCTCGGTGAGCTGGCAAAAACGGCTGATTCACATCGTCGGGCTCGGTATTGATGAAAAATTCGCCGAACTTCAGGCGGGCTTGGTAAATCTGCGTGAGATGCGCCAGCAGCGTGCGGAGGCAATTGGCGCCTGTTTTGAGAAGATCGGTATGTCTGGCGTCTATGAGGGGGCCGCGGCACTGGCGAGCGATGTGGTGAGTCGCTCCCATTTTGCGATGCATCTGGTGGAGCGGGGCGATGTGCGCGATTTCTCACAGGCGTTCAAGAAATATCTGCAAAAGGGGAAGCGCTGCTATGTTCCCTGCGAATGGGCCTCGCTAGTAGAGGCGCTCGGCTGGATTCACGATGCCGGTGGTCAGGCGGTGGTTGCTCATCCGGCAAGATATAAGATGAGCCGTACGCTGATGCGCGCCTTTCTGGCAGATTTCAGGGCGCTCGGGGGTGTCGGACTGGAGGTGGCCTGTAGTAGCCATAGTGTCGATGAGGCGCAGACGATGGCGAAATTTGCTAAGGAATTTGGCCTGCTTGCCTCGGTGGGATCTGATTTTCATAGCCCCGAGAGCAACTGGGCGAGGCTGGGGCGTCATCACGCATTGCCAGACGGTTGTACCCCCGTCTGGCATGACTGGAAAATACCGTTTAATAGCACCTCCAGGTCATAATCTGGTTTGTAATGAATATATAGTAGTTGATTGTTTAATATGCAATATCTTCGTGTACATGAAAAGAACCCGCAGCTCCGTCTAATCACTCAGGCAGTTTCGGTGGTTCGCAGTGGTGGGGTAGTTGTCTATCCCACCGACTCCAGTTATGCGCTCGGCTGTGAGATCGGCAACAAGGCAACAATGGAGCGTATTCGCCGTATCCGTAACCTTGGTGATGACCACAATTTTACTCTGATCTGCCGGGATCTCTCCGAGCTGGCGACCTATGCCAAAGTCGATAACCAGGCGTTTCGTCTGCTGAAGTCGCTGACGCCGGGCCCCTACACCTTCATCCTGGACGCCTCTCGGGAGGTGCCGCGCCGTCTGCAGCACCCGAAACGTAAAACTATCGGGCTGCGTGTGCCGGAGCACCCCATCGCACAGGCGCTGCTTGAGACGATGGGTGAACCGATGATGAGTGTGACGCTTACCTTGCCGGGTGATGAGATGCCGCTGACCGATCCGGAGGAGATGCGTGAGCAGCTCGGCAAGCAGGTGGATCTGATCATCGATGGCGGCTGGGGTGGTTATGAGGCGAGTACCGTGATCGACCTGACCGGGGAAGTGCCGGCTGTGGTGCGCCGTGGCATCGGAGACCCTTCGGTGATCGAAGGCTAGCGCTTAAATGTTTAAAATCGTGGGGTTAATATGAGTATAATCGCTTCATGGATGAATTGAGCGTACTTCAGCGCGTTGCTGTCTGGGCACTGCCGGTATTACTGGCGATTACCGTACATGAGGCCGCGCATGGCTGGGTTGCGTTACGGCTTGGCGATAAGACTGCCATGATGCTGGGGCGCCTGACGCTCAATCCGATCAAACATATCGACCCCATCGGCACCCTGCTGGTGCCGGGACTGCTGCTGGTGATGGGTGGATTTATCTTTGGCTGGGCCAAACCGGTGCCGGTGACGTGGGAAAACCTGCGCAACCCCAAGCGGGATATGGCATTTGTCGCGCTCGCCGGGCCGCTCTCTAATCTATTGATGGCGCTGATGTGGGCGGCAATTATGAAGCTGGGGCTGGTGCTCGCCACCTCAGGCAGCGCGGAGTTGGTCGCACTGCCACTCATCTACATGGGCGGTGCTGGCATCACGATCAATCTCATGTTGATGGTGCTGAACCTGTTGCCACTACCGCCGCTTGATGGCAGTCGCGTGGTGTCATCAATGCTGCCTGATCCGCTTGCTTGGCAATACAACCAGCTTGAACGCTGGGGGCTCGTTATTCTGCTCGGGTTGATGCTGATGGGGGTGCTGGGCAAGATTCTGTGGCCGCCAATCAACTACCTGCAAAGTCTGCTCTATACGATGATTGGGCTTTAAAAGTGAATGTTTCTGTTTGAATTAAGAGGATAACTGATTGATTACTACGGCTTCTCAGAAGAATCGTGTGCTCTCGGGGATGCGCCCGACGGGCAGGCTCCACCTGGGGCATTACCACGGTGTCTTGAAAAACTGGGTGAAGTTGCAACACGAGTATGAGTGTTTTTTCTTTGTTGCGGACTGGCATGCGTTGACCACCGAGTATGAAAATACCGCGGCAATCGGCGACAGCATCTGGGAGATGGTGATCGACTGGCTCGCCGCCGGGGTCAACCCGGGTGCGGCGGATCTCTTTATTCAGTCTCGCGTGCCGGAGCATGCCGAGCTACACCTGTTGCTGTCGATGATCACTCCACTGGGGTGGCTTGAGCGTGTGCCGACCTACAAAGATCAGCAGGAGAAGCTCAAGGAGAAAGACCTCGATACCTACGGTTTCCTGGGCTACCCACTGTTGCAGAGCGCCGACATTCTGATCTACAAGGCGGGGATGGTGCCGGTCGGTGAAGACCAGGTGGCGCATGTTGAGCTGACCCGTGAGGTGGCGCGCCGCTTTAATCACCAGTATGGACGTGAACCCGATTTTGCCGAGCGTGCAGAGCAGGCGGTTAAGAAAATAGGAAAGAAAAACGCGAAGTTATATAATGAACTGAAACGTAATTATCAGGAGAAGGGTGACCAGGAATCACTGGAAAAGGCGCGCGCCTTGCTCGATACGCAGCAGAATATTACCCTCGGTGATCGTGAGCGACTGTTTGGTTATCTTGAAGGTGGCGGCAAGATCATTCTGCCGGAGCCGCAGGCGCTACTGACACCAACCTCGAAGATGCCAGGGCTCGACGGACAGAAGATGTCGAAGTCATATGGTAACACTATCGGGCTGCGCGAAGCGCCGGAGGTGGTGGAGAAGAAGATGCGCACCATGCCAACCGATCCGGCACGCGTGCGCCGTACCGACCCCGGCAACCCTGAGATCTGCCCGGTGTGGGGCTTTCATCAGATCTACTCCAGTGACGATACGCGTCAGTGGGTGGTCGAAGGGTGCCGTAGTGCAGGCATCGGTTGTATCGATTGCAAACAACCGGTGATCGATGCTGTAATTGCCGAACAGGCGCCGATCCATGAGCGGGCGATCGAGTATATCGAGAATCCCAATCTGGTGCGCAAGATCATCGCCGAAGGCAGTGAGCGCGCGCGCGAAGTGGCGCGTGAAACCCTGGATGAAGTGCGTCAGGTGATGGGCCTTGCAGATAACAAATAATCAATTAGTTATGGTGTTTTTCTAATATGGCTTCTAATATTGTTTCCGACATAGACTCTGAAACAGATTCTGATGAAGAAGCTGTCCTCACGCCGGCGCAGCAGGAGATGCCCTTTGCGATAGTTCAGGGCAAGAGCATCAGTGAGCCGCCACAGGATCTCTACATCCCGCCGGATGCACTGGAGGTATTTCTTGAGGCGTTCGAAGGGCCGCTAGATCTGCTGCTCTATCTGATCAAACGCCAGAACCTCGATATCCTCAATATTCCGATCGCCGAGATCACTCGCCAGTATATGGAGTATGTCGAGTTGATGAAGGAGCTGCAGCTGGAGCTGGCGGCGGAATATCTGGTGATGGCGGCGATGCTGGCGGAGATCAAATCGCGCATGTTGTTGCCACGCCCGGTCGAAGTGGGCGAAGAGGATGATCCGCGTGCTGAGTTGATTCGTCGCCTGCAGGAGTACGAGCGCTTCAAGCAATCGGCCGAGGAGATCGAGAACATGCCGCGTGTCGATCGTGACATCTTCCCGGTTGAGATCAGGGCCCCCGACAGCAAGGTCATCAAACTGGTGCCGAAGGTGGAGTTGCCGGAGATCCTGCTCGCTTTTCAGGAGATCATGGCGCGTGCAGATATGTTCACTCACCATCAGATCCAGATGGAACCGCTCTCGGTGCGCGAGCGCATGACCCAGGTGCTCGACCTGATCAACAGCGAAAAATTCACCGAATTTGCCGACCTGTTCACCCCGGAAGAGGGGCGCATGGGGGTGGTGGTGTCACTACTGGCGATCCTTGAACTGGTCAAGGAGTCGCTGCTCGAACTGGTACAGACTGAAAACTACGGCCCGATCTATGTGAAAGCACCACAGAATATCCACGAGGTCGGGGGAGAGACCCACGAACTCGAAGAAGGCCAGGAACAGGAATCTTATGAATCAAGTGAGTCCAATGAATCAGGAACAGCTTAAAAATATTGTTGAGGCGGCGATCATGGCCGCTGGCACACCAGCATCAATCGATTACCTGCTCAAGCTTTTTAGTGAAGATGAACAGGTGGGGCGTGATGAGATCAGGGCTGTGCTGGCGTTGTTGAGTGAAGAGTGCGAGCCGCGTGGCATCGAGTTGAAGCAGGTGGCGAGCGGTTACCGATATCAGGTGAAGCAGACGCTATCGCCGTGGTTGTCGCGCCTTGCCGAAGAGCGACCGGCCCGATATTCACGTGCGCTGCTGGAGACACTTTCGTTGATCGTCTACCGCCAGCCGGTCACCCGCGCCGAGATCGAAGATGTGCGTGGGGTTGCGGTCAGCTCATCAATCATCAAGACCCTGCTGGAACGTGAATGGGTACGTGTGGTGGGCCATCGTGATGTGCCGGGTAAACCAGCGCTCTACGGTACCACACGTCAGTTTCTCGATTATTTCAACCTCAAGAGTCTTAGTGAGCTACCACCGCTGGCCGAGATCCGCAGCCTCGATTCTATCCAGAGCGAACTGGAACTGAAGGTGGATGGTGTCGGTAGTGAAGGTGACGCGGCCAATGCCGAGTCAATTGGGGATGAGATGGTCGATAGCGAAATTGATACCGGCATTGATTCAGGGGCCACAGCTGATTCAACAGCGCTCGTTGATGATGAGCAACATGAAGCGGTGGGCACTGAACCGCAGCATGACGAAGCTGAATTAAGCAGTGGAGGTGAAACATCGTTCGCGACTGAAGCTGTTGATGATACGTCAGTAACCGATACCCAAGAGGAGGGTGAGGTGGTGGAAGGCCCAACCCTGGATACTCAAGAGGACGGTGAAGATTCACTCGCTGCGAAGGCGGGTTGATAATCTCATGAGCGAACGCATTCAAAAGGCACTGGCGCAGGCGGGTCACGGTTCGCGTCGCCAGGTTGAGGCGTGGGTACAGGAGGGGCGTATTCTCGTCAATGGTAAAGTAGCGACGCCTGGCGACCACATCACTGAAGATGACAAAGTGCTGCTTGATGGTAAACAGCTGCGCCTGAAATTCAAACAGGAACTGCCACGCAAGGTGATCATCTATCATAAACCAGTGGGTGAGATCTGTACCCGTAATGATCCAGAAAAGCGCACTACGATTTATGACAACCTGCCAAGGCTGCGCGGTGGTCGCTGGGTCGCGGTAGGGCGACTCGATGTCAACACCAGCGGCCTGTTGCTGCTCACTACCGACGGCGCACTCGCCAACAAGTTGATGCACCCGTCGAGCGGAATGGAACGTGAGTATGCGGTGCGTGTGCTCGGAGAGGTTGATCGTGACATGCTCAGGCGGATGCGCGAAGGGGTCGAGCTCGATGATGGCAAGGCGTCGTTTGATGCCATTCGTGATGCCGGTGGACAGGGGGCCAACCACTGGTACCACGTGATCATTAAAGAGGGGCGTAAACGTGAAGTAAGGCGCCTGTGGGAGTCGCAAGGGGTGACGGTCAGTCGCCTGATCCGCGTTCGCTTCGGTGATATCCCACTTCCACGCGGGCTGCCCGCCGGTAAATTCAGAGACCTTGAAGAAGCGAGTCTCAATAAACTATTAAGAAGTGTTGGTTTGCCAGCGGTTGAGAAGAAACATGGTCGTGCTGAAAGTCGCGCGCGCTCCAGTCCACGATCAACCCCGAAGAAGCCTGACGAAAAATCGAAAACCAGGCGAAGAGAAAAGCCTAAAGGGCATACTCCGGTCGCGCGCAAGAAAAAGACGGCGTCAAAAAGAAAATAAAGGTGGTGGTGAGTATTGCAGGTAGCCCGGGTTGAGCTTCCAGCGCGCCCAACGGAAGTGTCCTTGGGGTAAAACCCGGGAGGACAGTGCCACCCCTGCATATATGTCATAAGGATCTAGCTATGACACTCTTTTCAGTCTACCAGAAACTTCTTAAGCAGTACGGCCCTCAACTGTGGTGGCCTGCCGAGACCCCATTCGAAGTGATGGTCGGTGCGATCCTCACACAGAACACCGCGTGGACTAATGTCGAGAAGTCGATCGCGCTACTCAAGTCCAGACGTAAACTAACACCGCAGGCGATCGATCGTCTGCCACACGAGCAGCTCGCCGAGCTGATTCGCGCCTCCGGTTATTTCAATGTTAAGGCGACGCGACTGAAAAATTTCTGTCACTGGTACCTGGCACAGGGTGGTTTTGATGCGTTGAATGAACTCGATAGTGAATCACTGCGTCGTGGGCTGCTAGCAGTCAATGGCGTTGGTTTTGAGACCGCTGATGACATGATGCTCTACGCCTTCAATCGTCCGGTCTTCGTGGTCGATGCCTATACCCGTCGGATTTTTTCGCGCCTCGGTTTAGTGAATGATGCAATTAAATATGAACCGTTGCGAGAAAAGTTCGAAGCGGAGTTTATTGGCAAACGACAGAAGATGGACAAGGGTAAACGTGTGGCACATTTCAATGAATATCATGCACTGATTGTGGTGCATGGCAAGGATGTTTGCCGTACACGGCCGCGATGTGGGGAGTGTTGTTTACGCAGGCAGTGTGCTTTATACAGTGCCTGTTAGCATAAAAAATCTGGTGCTCGTTTCACGCTATATTGCGAGCGAGCGCACTCCATTGCCGATGATACGAAAAAATTCAGATGAAACGCCTATAATCAAAGGCTGCTATCCTGGCCACTTAATCAAATAATTTTCGATGTATTCGTAAGTTATTTTTATGCAAAATCTCATTGAAATAAAGGTGCCAAGTGGGTAATGGTTCACACTTGTAAATACGTTTAACTGTAAGGTCATCTCTGTTTGAGATAATCAGTGTGATGTGAACCACGTGAATGTGCAACTCGGTAATGACACGCAGAAGGGGATCGTGATAGATTACTCCCAACTTTATATCGGTTTTACATTTAAGTTTTACCAGGCTGATAATTTTAATTACTCAGAGTAACCAGAAATATGCCCAAAGCCGCGTCAAAATACTCGCTTCCTCCTCATCCCGTCCTGAATGGCTACTATAGCGATGAAGTGGATAGAAAAAAAATGGTTAAACAGCTGTTCGACTCAACGGCTAGTCATTATGACTGGATTAATAAGGTCATGAGTTTCGGCACCGGTGTACGGTATCGACAGGAGGCCCTGGAACGGGCCGGACTGGGTCTGGGGCAATCAGTGCTGGATATTGGCTGTGGGACAGGTGTATTGGCGCGGTATGAGATGGATCTTGTTGGTTCAGAAGGTTTTGTTTTGGGGGTCGACCCCAGCTTAGGTATGCTGCGGCAGGCGATTGGTCGTGGTGTTGAGCGTGTTACTATGGGGCGCGGAGAGCGTTTACCTCTACAGGATCAACAGTTTGATTTTATCAGCATGGGATATGCCCTACGCCACGTGGCTGATCTAGGCGATGCATTCACTGAGTATTTTAGAGTGTTGAAACCTGGCGGTACTGTACTGTTGCTGGAAATTGCGCCGCCAAGCTCCCGTCCTGGGTATCAGCTGGTTAAATTTTATATGAAATACGTCGTTCCATTCATTACTCGTCTGAGCATCAAAGATAAAAACGCTCAATTATTGATGTCATATTACTGGGATACTGTAGAGCAATGTGTGCCTCCACAGATGATTCTGGAAGCGCTGGAATCAGTTGGTTTCGTGAAGGTCAAACGGCGTATTCTGTTTGGAATATTTAGTGAATATACAGCTTCACGCCCAGAGTGATAGCACCTGTACCAGTATAAATCCAGGCCTGGCTAATCACTCGGGTAGCGAGATCTGTTTCGATAATTCTTAATCCTCTAACGCCTTAAACTTGGCGACAATCTCCAGCTCCTCATCCCCACGCTTAATCAGTAACGGCAACCAGGTGCCGTGATGGGTGCGTTGTACGATGTTGATCAGCTGAATCATCCGGGTGATCTTTTTACCCGCAGCCATCACAAAGATATCTCCTTTTTGCAGGCCACTCTTTTCGGCAACACTCCCTTCTACCAGCTTCGCGATGCTTACCTTACCGTCATCCTCTTCCAGGTAGACGCCGAGTTTTGGTTTCTGTTGTGCCGCTTCGCCTTTCATCGTCATACCGACGATGGCGTCGGCGAATGTTTCATCGACGCCTTCGCAGCTGAAGTCATCATGCCATGCGATCATGGTAGTCACATCTTTCTGTCCGAGTGATTTGAGTTGACCCGGAATGCCATAACCGTTGACGACATGGCCGCTGCCCATCACGCCGACAAACAGCAGAGATGGGTCTTTCTGGGTTTCATGGTGCACCATCTGCGCCATCGCGGCATCCCACAATGTCTGTCCCTGCAGGAAGCGTTTGAAACCGGGGCTTTCTAAATCTGGTTTTTTATCTTTTTCATCCTTCTTCGCAGCGGGTTTGTGAGCGCCGTGTTGTTGATAGATAGAGATCAGCAGTTTTTTATAACCCTCCCCTGGCGGTGCGGGATCGGTGACCCCTTCGCGGTCTTTCTCTGCGATATTTTGCCATCCTTCTTTGCGTACCATTTTAACCAGCTCACGGCTGACGTTAAGGGCGTGAATCGGGATCCGGTTCATGCGGGCAAAGTGAAACAGCGGCATGTAATATTTGGCATCAAAGTTCCAGTACTTCTGCCAGTCGGACTGTTCAAGAAATTCGGCTTCGCTCAGTTCGCCGGCAATCCATCTGTCGAGCACCGGCTGCACCTTGCGGGGAAACATCTCAAAGCCGATCGCCATGTTGGGGTTTAGTGCATGTAGCGCAACCAATGTGTGCAGCTCCCAGCGCTGGTGGTCGCCCTGGGCGTGATGTTCACCGAGTAACACCACGCGACTTTTGGCAGCATTGCGCAGGAATTTATTGGAATCGATGACCCGCATCTCCGAGGGGTCATACCAGTTATTGGGGGCAACGCAACTGTTGTCGGTATTGCCGCTGTGATCAATCGCCTGGTGAGGATCAGCGGCGTGTGTATATGCAGCAGCGCCAATTAACATCGTGATGAAAGCAGCACGTGTTATCGAAGTCCAGAGGCTTGGCCCCGCCCATAGTCCATGCATGTTGTGGTCCTTTTTCAGGTCGATAAAAATCTTATAGGTCACATACTATATTGATCGCCTGTGTAAAGTAAATCGGCGGATAAGTGAAAGGAGGCAGGGTAGGTGTTCGTATCCGCCAGGCGTTGAGATGCCGCAGCATGTCTTCTCTTTCCCTCGCTCATGCGCGGGAATGGTGGTATCGCTCAGTCGCTTATGCCAATGGCCTTGCGTGCAGCCATCGCTGTTGTCACAGCGGTTTCGGCGTTTTGATCGATTACGGTGAAGTGACCCATCTTACGACCGGGTCGTGCAGCTGTCTTGCCGTAGAGATGCAGCTTGAGGGTTGGGATTTGATTTAATAATTGCCAGTCGGGTTCAACACTTTCATCGCTCTGCTGGAACCACAGATCACCAAGCAGGTTAACCATTACCGAATTGCTGTGCGGTGATGCAGCGCCAAGTGGCAAGCCACACAGTGTGCGCAGTTGCTGTTCGTATTGGCTGGTGACGCAGCCATCGACAGTGTAGTGGCCGCTGTTGTGAGGGCGCGGGGCGATCTCGTTGATCAGCAGCTTGTCGTCGCTGATAAAAAACTCGACTGCGAGCACGCCGACATAATCGAGTTTTGCCGCGAGCGCACTCGCCATCGTTTCTGCCTGCTGTTGCAGTTCGCTCGATGTACGCGCAGGTACCACGGTGACATCGAGGATGCCGTGGCTGTGGCTGTTCTCAGCGAGGGGAAAACAGCTACACTCGCCATCGGCCCCGCGCGCCAGCACCACCGAGACCTCAAGGTCGAGTGATAACATCTGTTCCAGCACACACGGAACGTTGAGCTGTTTAAACGCCTCTTTTGCTTCGTCGATAGTGGTGACTCGCGCCTGCCCTTTACCATCATATCCAAGGCGAGCAGTCTTGAGGATGGCCGGGAAGAGATCGTCCGAGGCGTGGTTAAGATCGGCCTCTTTTTCAACGACAATAAACGGCGCGGTGTTAAAACCGTTGTCACGTAGAAAGCTCTTTTCGCGAATACGGTCCTGTGTAATGGAGACGGCATCTGCGGAAGGAGAGACCGGCATTGTCTGTGCGAGCTGCTCAAGCATGGCCGCCGGGACATTTTCAAATTCGGTGGTGGCGGCCGCGCATTGCTGAGTCAGCTGAGTCAGCGCCTGTGGGTCATCGTAGTTGGCGATGAGGTGGCCATCGGCAATCTTGCCTGCCGGTGCATCGGGATCGGGGTCGAGCACGATGACGCGGTAACCCAGCTCGTGTGCAACACGAACGAAAAAGCGGCCAAGTTGGCCGCCACCGAGCAGTGCCAGTGTTGCTGGCGCCCTGATCACCGCAGCGGTCATGGTTTGTCGTCGAGCTCCATTGCGAAGACGCGGGCTTTTTGTGTATCGCGGAAATTGACCAGCTTCTGCGCCAGCTCAGCATCTTCATTGGCCAGCATTGAGATGGCGAAGAGTCCCGCGTTGGCGGCACCGGCTTCGCCAATCGCAAAGGTTGCGACCGGCACCCCTTTTGGCATCTGTACGATCGACAGGAGTGAATCCTCTCCGTTCAGATAACGGGAGGGCACCGGTACGCCGAGCACCGGCAGGGTCGTTTTGGCGGCGATCATCCCGGGCAGGTGGGCAGCACCGCCAGCACCGGCAATGATCACCTGAAACCCGTTTGCAGGGGCCTGATCGGCGAATTCAAACATCAGATCCGGCGTTCGATGGGCAGAGACCACCTGAGCCTCGTAAGCGACACCGAAATCGGCCAGCACCTCGGCGGCCTGGCGCATCACCGGCCAGTCGCTATTACTGCCCATCACGATCGCCACTTTTGCCCGTTTTTGTTGCATGCTGCCTCCGTTAGGGCGCGCCTATCTGATTGAATGGCCTGTATTATACCCGAACTGATGGGGCCAGGGCAGGTACGTGTGAGTTCAATCGAGTGCTACTGAGCCCTCTCCAGCGGCCTTTCAAGGCCGCCACAGAGCTGTTGAGATGTTTGCTGACTGGCCCCTGGCAGAGAACTACAGGCAGTAAGAGGGTGATTTCAGAGGATAAATGTATTTCAGGCGCAATTTTTTATTGCAAATGCGGCAAAAGAGGGGGTGTGCTGCAAAACCTGCTTAAGATCAGTGAGTTTAATGCCGCTAAAATTGAAGAGGCAAAGGGTTTTGTCTGCTCCATTATAAATTTGTGCGTGAGCGTATTATGAAAAAGAACTTCTTAAACATTCCTCCACGGGCTGATGCAGCACCGACTGTCATTGATGTTCGAGAAGCAGCCCTCAAGAGATGGATCGAATCGTTACCGTTAATGGATTACAGTCGAAGTTGTGATCAGATCACCGAGGCATTGCACGATCTTAACTGCCATCGGGTCAAGCTCCCTCAACGAATTGAGGCGATGACACTATTGTCGTCTCGGGTGGATAAGCTCCACAAGATGATCCCGCGTAACTTTGAAAGCGATACTCTCCCGCTGTCAGAAAAAAAATTAGAATCTATATTGAGACCACATAAATTGCTTGATGAGTGCGCCATCGGGCATAAAATTATCATCAGTGACCTGGCGGCAGACAAGAAATTACTCAGGAAGCATAAAAAAGCGCTTTTCTTTTCGATTGTGAAGGCGCTGCATTATATGTCGTTGGAATTGATTGAACGCTACCTGATCTATCGCACACCAGAAGAGGGAACCTGGCAGGATATTCATAAACTCTATGGCATCTCTGAGAAGATGGGCGTGCTCGACATTGCGATCAGCGGTAACGCGGCGCAAGGCGAGGCCTCTACTTCGATTAATGAGCTGTACAAAAAGATTCTGCTGCTATCGCTGGCAGATATGTCTCGCTTGATGGCTGGTGAGGCTGAGACGGTCTATAACCAGTTGGCAGGATGGTCAAAAATGACATCACTGTCAAACCCCGATGACTCTTTCCGTAAAGGGGTAGTCGTGGATCTTGGGATCGATGCACCTGCAAACCATGTCAATTCTGAAAAGCCTCTAAAATTTCTCAATGGACGAATATTTGATCTGTCACGCCTGTTGTCCCATATGGAAAGAGAGATCGAAGCGCTGGGAGAGGAGGGGAAGAAGGGTAGTAATATGCTCGGCGCGCGAGCACGGCAGGCGATGTATATCCGTCTCCATTTCACCTGGGGGACACACTGTGATCGTAGTGAAGCGCGTGAACCGATTAAAACGCCGATCAAACTGATCTCAGGACTGCATGACTGTCATCGAGGATTGAGCGGTGATGATGTGTTTAACCCAGAGTATGATGAGCTAAGATTTGATCCAAACTGGATGAACTCAGACCTGGATGAGAAACCAGGGCTGCCTGGTGAAGGCTCTCTGGACGGCCTTTCATTAGTGTCTGAGGAAGAGACCCCATGGGAGAAGGAGCAGATTGCTGCTCGCGCGGCCTCTAATTTTAGTGGAAATCGAGTCTCGCGGTTTGATGAAAATGGTAAAAATGATGCCTGGGAAAAGATTTATTCAAATCAGCTTGCTGAAGAGGGGCGTCAGAAAAAGGCTGCAGCGCCACTGGTAGTCACCGAATGTGCACAGGTCGACACAAGCCCGGGTGGTATGGCGATTGTCTGTGGCAAGCATCAGGTAGGTGCTTCACTGGCAGTTGGCAAAGTGGTTGCCATCACAGTAACTGGGGAAGAGGACAACTGGCAGACAGGCGTTGTACGTTGGCTGATAATGCTGCCAAATGATGATATTCGTTTCGGTGTGCAGATTCTCTCGGATCGTGCCGAGACCGTTGCAACCAAGGCAGTCAGGGGTGTTGGTGATAATGGCGAATATTTCAGGGCGATGATTATTCCTGCGGAAGATGGCTCTCCCGCCAGCATTATTGTGCCTGCCGCGGTCTATAGTACTAATACGATTGTAAGCATGGTGGGTAAGAGCGAAATAAAATACCTGTCATTAAAGACGCTGCTTAATAACAGTGCTTCTTATAATCAGTTTGGGTTTGATGAGGTCGAAAAACCACTTATGGCTGACCCAATGAAGATCAAAACCGGTCGCCGCAATCGTCGCTCGCTTTAGTTGGCGTTAGTTTTTAGCGCCTATTCTGTTTTACTATTCTGAGCACAGTCATGTAACAGGCTGTAAATGTTGAATGCTGTCTACTTTAGCGGTGGCATTAGCCATTGTGAGATACGGATGGGGATGCATTTGCGGGTGGCGGGCCTGCCAATACTGTCGCCTCTTCAAATGCGCCACACGCCTTGGCATAACGGCCAATGGTGCTCTGGTACTCGGGGTCAACTCTACAAATTCCGAGTGGATTTCTCGTGACCTTCCAGAAGTGGCACTGGCCACATCTGGCGTTGGAATATTTTCTGGATGCCATAACACTGTCCCTGTTTGCCGTGAGTGAAGATACTACTCATCGAAACTCCTTTCCGATGTGGGGGGCTACGTTGTCTGGTGTCACTCCCGGTAGCTTTAGCGGCATCGTTTGAAACTAGTTTAGTTTTTACCGAAAAATATTTATTCGTTTTCATCTTTGAAAGTCTGGCGCCGCCCTTCCAGCCGCCTCTGATAATGCTCGGCATCGCCATACGGGACAAACTGATGGTAGCGGGGGTGGGTTGTGGTGGCATGTTCCGCATGTTTAATCGGACACCAGTACTGCTCGGTGCAGGCAGCGATCTCCTGAGCATAGGCAAAAAAACCGGTGGCGTCGCTACAGTAGATGCAGTGAGCCTTCTCGATGCCGTTGAGATATTGCAGGCGGTGGCGATCCATGCGGATGTAGTCACGGCGTCTGATATAGCGAATGCCATAGATTAGGAAAGCAGGTGCGGTGATAGACCTCGATAAAGAGGTTGGGCGCGTCGCCGTTTGATAGTATAGCTTATAGCCAGGCGCCTCGGCTTCACGCTTGATCTCTTTAGCAAAATGCGGTCGACTATAACTGGTAGTAGTTATGCGGGTATTAACAGGGATGTCAATGATTTGTCAGCATAGACAATATAGCTGAGATTAAAGATAATCTCAGCCCGGCATAAAAAAATAATCTTAAGGAGAAGGCCATGAACGCAGCGCAGGGATCACTGGCAGAGGAGCGCCTAAAGGGTGCTGAAGAGGATGTCCCCCCGACAGGCAGCTTCCTTGAACGTTTTGACAGCACTCCTGAAGCGGAACAGTGGCCGCTGGTGCGCAGCTGGGTCAATAACTACCCAATTCCGTTTTTCAAGGAGCTACGCGAAAATCGTCCGATTCTGAAGACGCCCGTCTGTACCCTGCTTGCCCGTTTTGATGACCTCACCGAGACGGTCAGTATCCCGCGTACCTTCACCGTCGCGCTCTATAAACCAAAGATGGGTGATTATCTGATGACCGAAGATGACACCCCAATGCACAACAATGAAAAGTCGATTATGTTATCGCTGCTCAAACGTGAAGACCTGCCACGCATCCGTGAGCTGATCGCAACCCGTGCGAAAGAGACGCTTGACCGGGCCAATGGCGAGATCGACCTGGTACCGAACTACGCACGTACCGTGCCGACGGCGATGGTGCAGGAGCACTTTGGTCTCGACGGTATCGACCCCAAACACCTGATCAAGTGGTCTTACTGGAATCAGTACGATGCGTTTCATAATCAGTTTTTTCACGATGCGCCCAATCCGGAAGAGATCATCAGGAAAAGAGAAAATTCAAATCGCTGGCTTGGCCTCTATATCGGTTTTCTAATCGCACGTAAGTGGGTTATGAATAAGCTTGGTAAATCGAAAGACGATGTGGTCTATCGAATCTTGCAGGCGGACTATCCTGAAGAGGCCAATTTTAATCTTCTGCGTCAGGGGATCAATGCAGGTGGTCTGTTGATCGGTGCGGTGGAGACGACATCGATGGCGGTGAGTCAGGCGGTCGAGGGGATACTGGACCGTCCGGAGATATTTACCCTCGCCGTCGCCGCCGCGAAAGAGGGGGATAATGACGCCTTTGACCCGATTGTGTGGGAGGCGCTGCGTTTCAATCCTGCCTTTAAATATATGTTCCGCACCGCTTCCGAAGACTACACGGTGGCAAAGGGAACCGAGCGCGAGACTCAGATTGCCAAGGGCACAACGATCTTGCCGCTGATGTTGTCGGCGATGTTTGACCCCGAGGCCTTTGATGATCCAGATACCTTCAATCCAGCTCGCCCTTACGGCAATAGTTTTCACTTCGGATTTGGCTCGCATGAGTGTATGGGCAAAGAGATCGGCAGGGTAATGATCCCGGAGATGGTAAAGCAGGTGTTGCTGAGACCCAAAATCCAGGCGCAGGGGTCGATCGATAGAAGTGGCGGTGCGGTACCGGAGCATTACCACCTTAAGTGGCAGGCGTAGTCCAGCCGGCAAGTTGTTCTGTTAGTGCTGTAAAAATAAGGCCCTGTGAAAACACAGGGCCTTATTTTTTGTGGAATACCTGTCAGTCTGTGGTTATAACGTCTTCAGGTACTCCACCAGCGCCAGACGCTGTTCATCATTGATCGGCTCCAGCGTCTCCATTGCAAATGAACCGTCGGCGTTACGTATCGCGCGCCCATCGGCATCGACCTTGATAACCGGGGTCCTGCCGACAGCGTACTCGTGGCCCGCATTGCCGTTGCCCGGCAGCGAGGTATCGAATTCGAACAGTCCCGGGAATTCGCCGGCATCACGTTTTACCAGACCGACCATTTGGGGGTCGATCTCACGGCTGCCGATGGTGAAGCGAGTAGGACGACACTGGTTACCAGCTGCTATCTCTGCCGCACTGCAGCTGGGCAGCAGCATCTCATAGAGGCTTGGAACTGAGCCGTTGTGCATATAGGGTGCGGTGGCCCAGATGCCGTTCAGTGGGCGCGCTTTATACGCGTTCAGGCTCTCTGGAAATGCCTCGTTCACTTCAAAATCGACATAACGTGTGGTCTTATCCTTCACGGGATTATCGAACAGCGCGACGATGATGTCGTAGAGCCATTCAGCCCGTGCGCGCAGCCATGACTTGTCCGGATCACGCGCAAGAATTACGCCCTGTGCCGATTTTGTTAAGGCAACCACGACCGGGGTCTCTTCACCGAAGGTATCCTTTGAGTCTATCGCGACTGGCTCACCCTGGAACAGACCGCTCTTTCCTGAGTACTCAATGGCATTGCTGGCCATCTGACTGTCGGTGCCGATGATATCGACGCTGGCAAACTGCGCGGTGACAAGTCGATTCGGATTATTGCGGATAAACTCGTCATCATCGCTGTGGCACAACTGGCATTTGTAGTCCTCAAATACCTTTTCACCTTTCTGCGCCAAAGTCCGATCGATCTTTGGCAAAATATTTTCCGGCCACAGTGGTGATTCGAGATCGACCAGATGTTTCTCCAGACGTAACAGGTTTCGTTTATCGGCCGATGCCTTGTAGCCCAGATGGTGCTTCTGCTTTTCCAGGCTGAAAGAGGCAAACACGCCTAGTACCTCACCGGTATTACGTCCCAGCGGGCCGAGGAATCCGGCTGGTGTACCATCATTGTTGTTGGCGACACCGTTCCACTGTACAAAGTCATGTTGCGGGGTGTCCCACAGAAAAGGGTAACTCACCGGTGCGTTGGGGGGGTTGAAGTTGCTGCGCTCGTTGCCCGGCGTCAGATGCCCCAGCACGCGGTTGTAGATGCGGCCAAAGGCGTCGAGCCGACCGTAGCCGTAATGCACGGTATGATCACCATTAGTTGGGCGATTAACCTTATTATAGAGGGCCAGTTTATCCGTGGTTTCATCGAGCTTGAGACGTACCGCCTCGTGATCGTTAGAGATGCGTGTTGCCAGGCGCGAGAACTTCTCTTCGTCATTCTGTGTCGCGATTAGAGCCTCTTCGAGTGCCAGCAGCATACCGTCCATATCGGACAGAGATGGTCCGCCATCAATACGGATGCCGGTCCCCTTATAATTTACCTGGGTGGTGTGGCAGGCGGCACAGGTGAAGCCGACATAGTCATTCCCCTGGTAGCTATCCTTGACGAATCCAACCGGCAGACCGTCGGGATTATCCCAGCTCTCGCGTTGGGTCAGGTAGCGGTACTTACTCATGTTAGTGCTATCTCTGAACAGGGTCTGATCGTCTTTCTGTTCCAGGTTAACGAAAATATCGTAAGGCAGAAAGTTAGAGCCCTGGGTGGTGTTGTAAAACCACAGGCTATCCCAGCGATCCCAGTTTTGATCGAGGTAGAGAACCCTTTCGGCAGAGTCGCCAAAGTGGTCTTCCTGGATTGCTTCGGCGTAGCGGTCTTTACTAACGACCACCCCCTGCGAGGTGTAGGTACAGCCGACTAACGTGCTGGCAACAACAGCCGCGGCAATGGTGTAGATCGGTTTCATCGAAAAGTCCTTTTTAGTTGAAGTTATTGTTAAGATGTCAGGAATTTTCAGTAAAAATTACAGCCCCAAAAATTGAGCCACAAAGAATAATCAGTTATTAATTGATGTACAAGGACAAAGAATTGACGTCATATCGTGCTTACTTTGCTTGTGTGATGAGAGTTAAAACTTATATTTAAGTTGGCGTAAGCCCTCGGTCGACGATGGCATATGACATGTATAAGGTTTTATTCGTCCCGAACTTCAGGCCAGGTATCAGCGAGGGGCACTCTTCTGATGGTCGAGAATTACGACATCGTGACAGCGTGATTCAAGGAGCAGCCTGGTTTGGAAATATGCCAGTCCCCGATGGTGACATGGGAGGCTCCATCTCTGCCTGGGGCATCAATTTGCACGATGCAGTGCCAAAACCGATCTGGACCTAACAGTCTGAAGTGGTGGTGTGTATGGATTCAAGTAATTGATTATATTGATTAATATTACAATTCATGCCAGCTCACTAATGAGCTGCCTGATAAAGCGCCATTCATAATCGCTCTCACACTGGAAATACTTTACTGTTGTACTCGGATTTGATTAAAGTAACGGGTTTTTATGTCCGCCATATATTGAGAAGATGCCCGCAGCGCCCAAAATGACTCACTATCAACTTGAACACTGCCCGTCTTAAAATAGGCTATATCAATATGAAATCCCTGTCCTGCTGGATACAACGGCATATTCTGCCGATATGTTCTTTACTGCTGCTACCTGTAACAGTGACGGCTGCGGAGCTGGAACTTCCAAATGCAATTCCCGGGATTATTACGGTTAGCGCCGAAGGGCTTATCGAGCTGGCAACAGAATCAGAATCTCTGCTACTGATCGATGCAAGATTAAGTGCGGATCACAAGCAGGGGTTTATTGAAGGCTCTATCAGTCTGCCCGATACCATGACCAGCTGCGATACTTTAAGTGAATTAACTACCGATGAACGCCGCCCCCTTCTGTTTTATTGTAACGGGCCAAAATGCGAACGTAGTATCCATGCCGTTCGGATTGCCCGGAAGTGTGGATACCAAAACGTATTCTGGTTTCGTGGCGGCCTGGAAGAGTGGAAAAAGAAAAACTACCCCTTCATTCGACGGTGAACATGGATTGATAGAATCAGGCGCACCATGACAGGCAACATTTAAGTAATGAAATTTAGCTGGTTATCACTACGCAGTATCACGGCCCTGTTGATGGTAATCCTCAGTATGGTTGTGGTTTTGGTCAGCTGGGATATTTATCGCGAACTAGCCTATGAAAGACAGCGCCAGGGGCTGGCCGAATCGCTACACAAGGAAAATATCAATGCCATAGAAAATTTGACGGAAGTGAGTCGTGACGTCGCGCTAAACACACAATACTCTAAACTCTTTCGCGAGGTTTTCGGGCGAGGCAATTCAACTGAAATCCAGCAGATTATCGATGACCAGTTTAATCAATATGTCGTTACTGCCGATGTACTTAAGCTGGTACAGTTTTATGTCTATGACAAGCACTTTCATCTTCTCTCTCAGGCCAGTAAAGGCCCGCAAATTGAACAGGCTAGCCAGGCAATATGCTCGTCACTGGTTGAACAGGCCCGTCTTCGTAGCGGAGCAGAACGGCTAAAGATAATTTCGGAATTGTGTCGCTCTGGTGACAGGCCCTATCTGGCCGTCATCGTTCCCATTGGTGGGTTACGCCCGATTGGCTTTCTTCAAATAGTCACCGACCCTGTCCATAATCTCCAGACTATTGAAGACAAACTGGGGATGCCTATCCAGCTCCACTTGCCAGAAGGTGAGCTGGTTTATCAATCAGCTAACTGGAACACGAATTCCGAAGAGAACTTTCTCATGGGAAATTACATGCTGGAAACGACAAACGGAACACATGCCCTGAAATTTAATGTCATGCACGATGTGACTCAGTTTCGTGCGACGTTAAGCGAGGCCCGTAATCAGGTAATGGCTGCCGCAGGCAGTGCGGCACTTGTCGTTGTACTGTTGGCGATCTTTGTTCTTGAGCAGACGACATTAAGGCCGCTGCAACGATTAACGGAACAACTTCGCCGAGTAGGTAAGGATCGGAAACAGCTGGGCGAAGCTGTCAGGGTTAAAGGTAATTCGGAAGTTCGCGCGCTCGCCTCGGTGTTCAACGAAATGGGCAGTGAACTGAGCCGTCTCTATGATCGCTACGAGGAAATGGCATATATCGATTCGTTAACCGGTCTGCCAAACAGGCGTTTTTTTCAGGATCATCTATTGAAAATGCTTGTACAGAGCACTCAACAAAAACAACCGTTTGCCATTCTGCTGCTTGACCTGGATGGGTTTAAGGAGATCAACGATACACTTGGCCACCATGTCGGTGACATTTTTCTTAGCCATGTCGGTAAGCTACTGCATCAATCATTAAAGGAAATCGGCGCTATATCATTCGAGCATCTCAACACAGTGCCGAGCATGATCGAGACCGAACTCAATGTCAATGAGACCATGATCGCCCGCCTGGGGGGGGATGAGTTTGCGATATTATTGCCGGCCCTGAAGGAGCAGGGTGATGCCATCGATGCGGCAAAATGCATTGCTCACGCACTAGAACCCGCGGTTGATATAGAAGGGCAATCCATCGTCGTCGCCGGCAGCGTGGGGATCGCGATATTTCCCGAACACGGAGTGGATGCAGAAACCCTTATGCGAAAAGCAGACATCGCGCTCTATGCGGCAAAAGATATTAATGCTGATTTTGCAGTCTATGATCCTACCTATGACCAAAACAGCCTGAAACAATTGACACTTAAAGCGGAACTGGGAACAGCAATAAGCGAAGGACAGCTACTGCTCCATTATCAACCAAAACTCCATCTTAATGCGGGTTGCATCAACAGTGTGGAAGCCCTGGTGCGCTGGCAACACCCTGAGCGGGGTCTTATTTTGCCGGAGCAGTTTCTCAACATTGCCGAACAGCGAGGGTTAATAAGTGCGTTAACAGAATGGGTGCTGAAGGAGGCATTATTACAACATAAACTGTGGCAGGAGCGCGGTATTAATCTTACCGTTGCTGTCAATCTCTCTCCGCGTGCACTTTACGATCTCAATTTGCCAGAAAGAATTCAACTCTTGTTAAACGAGCTTGAATTACCACCGGATTCACTGCAACTTGAAATAACCGAAGATGCTACGATGGTCGATCCAGAACGAGCGTTGCATATACTACACCTCCTGGACGAGATGGGAATCTTGCTGGCGATAGACGATTTTGGTACTGGTTATTCATCCCTTGGGTATCTGAAACGTTTACCTGTAGATGAAATAAAAATAGATAAAACCTTTGTTATCGAGATGACCGAATCGAAAGATGACACCAAAATCGTGCATGCTACGGTTGATCTCGCTCACAACCTGGGCCTTAAAGTGGTTGCCGAAGGGGTGGAAAACGAATCTACCCTGGCGTCACTTAAGGCTTTAGGGTGCGATTATGCCCAGGGGTATTATATTAACCAGCCGGTTGTCGCCGACCAGCTGGAAAGCTGGCTGCTTAAGACAGGATGGCAGTGCGATATATCACCGGTAAGCGCCAGTAAAAAAACCAAAGCCAGGCTCTTTTGTAATATTAGATAGTAGGAAAAGATATGGCTATTAGGGTGGTCCCTTAATAGATAGTGAATGCGAAAACCCGATGAACGTAAAGGGGACCGGTGATGTATGGCAAGGCGGACTTTGTCACCGATCCCGTCTGATTTTTCTCCGTCCTCTGATAGATTATTACAGAGGAATCCTGATCACAATACCACCCATGGTATCGCCAACCTTAAAGTCTGTTTTTGGTGAGTCTTTATGATCATTATGGCAGCTTGAGCAGGCCGACGATACTGCAACATCTGGATAGATTGCGGTGAAATAAGTGGTTCCACCGAGGGTCTCTTCTTTGTAAAAACGTTTACCTGGATTGTCCTCGATAAACTTCACTCCTTCTTTTTCAGCAGCAGTCTTAGGTTCATTCTGTTTATTGATCGGCCATGCCGAGATCAGCGAATAACTGAAGTCCGAGCTGTTTTCAGCGGCACGTTCAGAGGCCATGCGGAACATCTGTGCCGGCAGTGGCAATGCCTTGTCATCTTTCCAGTGTTCACTCGCCTTGATCAGTTTTTCTTCTTTTACCAGGCGTTTAAGTACCTTTGAAGTGTAGGTGGCACGATCTGCCTCCATCACGGTGAAAAGTGCATCCGCCATTTTTTGCGGTGAGACACCTGATGGTGAGGGTATGACAGCCGCTTTCTCTTCATTACAGCCCGCAAGTGTCAGTGATATTCCTGCTAGACCAATCACGGCGAGTTTTGTTTTAAGGTGTTTCATTCTGTTGCTCCTGTGTTGAGATGATTTGATTGACGTTAATAAAAGTTAAAATTTAGGGGGCTGCTACGCTGCAACTTAATAACCATCGTTAGTTGGATTTCTTTTTTTCTGTACGCTCCCGCTTGAGCGCCATTTCGATGCTGGCAATCGTCTCGACTGGTTTCCCAGTAAAGTTTTTTTCAATTAGAGCCCCATCTGCAAGCGAACTGAGTGTGAATTCAAGGCCGTGACATTTCATGCAGACAGGGCGGGCCATCTTCTCATTTGGGCGCAGATAATCGTTTTGGTTGTGTTGCACTACGATTCGATCACGGCCACGATCACGGATTGTTTCGCGTGGAAGATGGCAGCTACTGCAACTCACGCCACTTCCATTTGGCAATGTACCTGCAAGCTCCTGTTGCCACAGTTGATAGTGGGGTGATTTTTTGTAGGCGAGGGTGTGTTTATCATTATGACAGCTGAGACATGCTTCGACCGCAGCCGTCTGAGTGTTGTAGCTGTGGCTTTCGTGACAGCTATGGCACGAGAGCGATTTCTCATGGCTCCTCTGCTTCATCGGAAGGCGTGCGATGGCGGGTGACATCGGCGCCATATTTTGTGCGCTACGCATACCGTGCCGACCGGCAAGAAATCCCTCCTGTTCTTTGGTGTGACACTGCTTGCACACCGCCTGTGCAGGGGCGGTCTCCCAGCGCTCATCGACAGCATGGTTGCCCATATGGCAGGCGTTGCAGTTCACGCCGTTGCGCGCATGGGCGCTGGTAGACCAGTCAGATAGAACCATCTCATCTTGTGTCACGGCAGCGGGCATATTGGCATCGTCAGTCATTAAAGGTTTCAGCGATTCCGGATTATCGCTGATAGACCTGATAAATGATGCCAGGTTACGCTGCGGCAACAGTCCCTGTTTAATTGTCTTCTCGCCTTTGCCATGTTTTACCAGAAAGTCTTCATAGAGTGCCTTGTTGTCATGGTAATTGTGACAACCACTGCTTGAGCAGCTGTCAAATTCGATATCTCTGTGACTAGCGCGATCTTCAGCGATATCCTGGTGACACAGAATGCAGAAGTCTGACGGCAGGGTAACGCCAGTATTGTCGGTAATCTCTAAGCGATGTTCGTTGTGGCAGGTGACACAGAAGCGAGCATCGAGCCGTTCGAGGCGATCTGCGTTTCTGGGGTCGGTGAACTTCCTGCGAGGATGCGAGTCTTCAACACGTTCAAGCTCTGCGCTATGACAGCTGACACATGTTTTCTGCATCACTTCCGGACCATCAAACGCCTCGCCGTGACAGCTGTCGCAGGATAGTTCAATCTGATAATGGCCGTGGCTGCTTGGGCCTGGCAGGAAGACGCCTTCTTCGCCTTGCGTCATAGCGTATGTGTAATAGCCTGCCAGCAGCAATGTGCTGCACAACCACATTCCCCACCATTTCTTGTTGCTACTTTTCATTTCAAAACGCTCATGCTGCTATTAGTAGACGTACGATTTAAGAACATGAAACCCAAGCAAAACCGGCAGCGGCCAGAAGAGAAAAATGTGTGCCCAGGTGGTGCAGCGTCGCCAGCGTCCAATGGCAAGGCTGGGGTGTTTTGCTTCATACGCAGTCACGCCAGCGGCAACCGAACCGACAATCGCGAGGCCGACAAATGAGCACATCAATAGAAAGTTGAGGTTTTCACCCATCCGCATACCGGTGTGCAGCAGTAGTGTCATTAACGCTATAGTTCCGAGTGTAACGTGCATCACGCGCCAGTAACCGAAGTCACCACTAAACTTACTCTGCGTTATTTTTATGAGTCGTTTGCGCAATGAAATTAGCAGGCCGATGACAGAGAGCCCTAGCAGGGTGAAGCCGGTGAGCTCTTTATAAACGCTGTTGAGCCATAGTTCGCTGATATGCCATTCAGCGTCGGCGCTGTTGCTAAATGGTATCGGCATCATCGTAACTATCAGTGCTGCCAGCAGGGCGCTCACTGTCGAGAGTATTAGTAGTGTGCCGCGCCCTTTGCTGACAACGGCGGCGGGGGTTTCACCCAGCATTTGCGAGAGTTTAGGTTTGCAGCTGCCACACACGGTTGATGCGCCGGTGCATTGTGACAGTGATTCAACGGAGTTGCAGCCGCCCTCGATTGCGGCACTGAGTGCGCCTCGTGATATCCCGGTACAGTTACAGACCGTGGCAGTCGCTGGCCATTGGTGAATATCCTCGGCCTGTTGATCGGGCCAGATCTCGCCTGTTTTTTTAAAGCGGGTGATCTGCCACAGTCGGATTCGACGCCGGTGGGTTACCGCTTCCTGCACACGACTCAACTGATCCCAGTGGCCGATTGCGATTGCACCGACTAGGCGGCCACGATGAACTACTACTCTGCGATAAGTCTCACCATTTTTATCTCTGAATTCATAACACCTGTCAAGATTGGAGAGAGCGTCATCCGTCACCGTGCCGATGCTGAATACCGGCTCTCCAATCACCTTGAGATTAGCGGCGGCGATGCTGCCGAGGTAGCTCGCTTTGCGCTCCAGGATGGTGTGGGCGGCGACTGATGCCTGCTCCAGCCCCGGCGCTACCAGGCCGTAGATCTGGCCACGGTGTTCGGTACATTCACCGACTGCATAGATGCTGGGGGATGAGGTCTTCAGCTGATCGTTGACACGAATACCGCGCCCGACACTGAGCCCAGTCTGACGTGCCAGTTGTGTGTTGGGGGTGATACCGGTGGCGAGAACCACTGTATCGAACTCGATCTCTTCGCCACTACGTAGTCGCACGCCGGAGACATGTCGGTCACCAAGGATCGCCTGCACACTATCGTTTAGATAGACCTTGATGCCGAGCGATAGTGCCCGATCGCGAATCAGTGCCGCGCCATTATTATCCAGCTGTGCAGGCATCAGGCGCGAACCGTGCTGGATAATCGACACCTCTGTGTGGCTGCGTTGCAGCGCACGCGCCGCCTCAATCCCCAGCAGGCCGCCACCAATTACGAGCGTTTTACGGGTGCGCACCCGGCGTGCGGCGAGCCCCAGTGCGTCGGACATATTACGCAGCGTAAAAACACCCGCCAGCTTGTTACCGGGAATCGATGGTACATGCGGGCTGGAGCCGGTTGCCAGCACCAGGCTGGAGTAGTGTTGTCTCTGGCCGAGGCAGTCGATGACTGCCATTTGCTCCGGATCGATGGTGGTGATCGGGCAGTTGTAACGCTTGATCAGGTTGGGTAGATCCGGCAGGCGAAGTGTACTAAACACATCGGCCCAGGTTGAGTGGCCAGCCAACATCTGCGTCAGGCGTACGCGGTTATAAGGTTCATACGGCTCATCACCGTAGATGATGATCTCCTGCGCGGGATTCAGGCGTAGCAGCTCCTGTACAGTACGAACTCCAACTGGACCGCTTCCCACCACCACAACCGGGCTATGAAGTGTGCTGCTAAAGGTTTGCGGTACTATCTCTTCTCTTAACGCAGTTACCATTGCATTCGTTCCAAATAAAAAAGGGCGTCAATCACAAAATGCCGGAGTGTGCCGAACACTTTGTAAATTGACGCCCTTGCCATGACTGGAGCTACGTCGCCCCACAGAAGTTTGTATTACTGTTTAAAACGCTGATACATATATTGTTGCTTGTCCTGCTCCTGAAATATTCATTGCATCATCAATGCGTCGTTATTATGAATATAGCAATGTGTGTGCCAATGATAATTTAGATAAATCTAATTGCATGATCTGAATACTGATTTGATAAATATTCGGGGCTGTCTTTGTGTTTTAAAGTTATTTCGTTTGCACTCTCAGTGAACACACAACCCCCACGATGCACCATTATCATGATTTAAAGTTATGCCCTTTGGCGACGACCACAATGCCGTTTTCTGAGACCTCAAAATGTTTTCTGTCTTCATCAATATCGAAGCCGATGAGGGTTTCATCGGGTATTTCGACGTCTTTATCGATAATGCAGTTGCGCAGTTGTACACGTTTTCCAACCCGCACGCCATCGAATAACAGTGAGTCCTGTATCATCGATTCATCGCCGACATAAACGTTGTTAAATAGAATGGAGTGCTGTGATGAGCCACCTGCGATCACTGCGCCATTCGAAACAATCGAATTGATCGAAATCCCTTCATCACCAAACTCACCGGGTACTGTGCGCGCGGGTGGATGTTGCCCGGAGTAGGTGCGTACTGGCCAGTCCTCCTGGTAGAGGTTCACTGGCGGGCGCTTGTCGAGCAGATCCATATTGGCCTGATAGTAGGCGTCGATGGTGTTGATGTCACGCCAGTAACGATCGGGAGTGACGCGGCCAGACTTACCACCAAAAGTATAGCCGTAGACATTGCCGCGATCGATCAGCGCAGGGATGATATCATTGACGAAGTCGTGCCCTGATTGACGATTGTCGTGGTCTGATTCAAGCAGCTGCAACAGTCGCTGAGTCGAAAAAATGTAGATTCCCATCGATACCAGCCCATTCGAAGTGAATTCGCTGGTCTCATCACCAATCGCCGCGATGCGTTGCTGATCGTCGATGGCAACTGTGCCATATGCGGTGGCGCGTTCAGGGGCCGGCTCCATGCAGGCGACGGTGAGGTCGCCGCCATGGTGCTGGTGAAACGCCATCATCGGTGCATAGTCCATGCGGTAGATGTGATCGCCGGGCAGCACCATCACATGTTCTGCATCGCTGCGCTCCAACAGATAGAGGTTCTGGTAGAGGGCATCGGCTGAGCCGGCATACCACCCTTCACCGGTGCGCATCTGGGGCGGCACGGTGGTGATGTATTCACCCATTTCAGGGTTGAAGACCGACCAGCCGTCGCGGATATGTTTTTGTAATGAGTGAGACTTGTACTGCGTCAGCACCAGAATGCGGCGCACACCGGAGTGCAGGCAGTTGGTCAGGGTGAAGTCGATAACGCGGTACTTACCGCCAAATGGTATCGCCGCCCTGGCGCGGTCCGCAGTCAGAGGTTGCAGGGCTTTACCGGTGTTACCAGCAAGGACAACGGTCACTGTTTTTTCAAACATCTTTTTAACTCTTATTTAATGGTTGCTTAGACAGGGGTAATAGCAATCGGTGTGCCATGTGGGGGGGGCGGGTGATGGTAGCATTATCAGTAGTTGAGCGTTGAAGGGGGGGAGTGCCTGCGTGAGTTTGGTGCGGTGGAGTGGAGGTTGCACTGTGGTAGTGCTGTAGCTGGCGCATGATAATTTATAGAGAATATAATTTAGAGCTCATCCCAGCTGGCAGAGACAAAACGGTCTTTCTGAAATTTGGACAGCCATACCCGATGGCTTGCCTGATGCTCGTTTTTATCAAAGCGTATTGTCTCATCACTCCCTATATCCAGCCCCTCAATCGATTCGAGGGCATCCACCAGTGTTTCCCTGGTCACAGCGTCTCCTGCCTTTTTGATTCCCTCAACCAGGATACGAGATACCCAGTACCCCTCCAGTGAGACCGTGTCCAGTGGGGCGCCGGGCTGGTACAGTTCCATCGCGTTACGATAATCATCAACCCCGGGCAGTTTCGAATCCAGTGGGGGCACAACCTGAGAGACATAGACGTTGGCATCTACACCATGAAGTGCCGCTGCCAACGCCTCTGCGCCGATAAAGGAGAGATTAAAAAAAAGCACATTGGGGAATACATCACGCGCCAGTTTTATGAATTTGGCTGCCGGTGCATAGGCGCCGACGATGATAATAGCACGCGGCTTAACCGCCCCTTCGAGAATGTGTAACAATCCCTGTTCAACATTGAGGGTGTTACGGGTATAGCGTCCATGACTGAGTTTATCACTGTGTTTGAAACCAAGCTCAGCCAGGGCCTTGATGGCACTCTGGTAGCCGCTGTCGCCATAGGCATCCTGCTGGGTGAAGAATGCGATCTCATCGGCGGTGATTCCGTGATCGAAAATTGCGCGTACCGTGTGCGCCATCTCCTCTTCATAACTCGCCCGGTAATTGATGACATAACGATCTGGTGGTGACTTTCTTAGAATATTAGCACCACTAAAGGCGCCAAACAGTAACGTGCCGTGTTGCATCGCGAGCGGAATGGTTTTCACCGCAGTGGGTGTGCCCACATTTCCTATCACACTAAGGACATTGTGTTCACTGATCAGGCGCAGCATGTTCTTCTCCGCACTCGGTGGATGATAGCTGTCGTCTAACACAATCAGCCGTAACGACTTGCCATGGATGCCGCCCGCGCTGTTTACTTCGACAAGATGAGCCTGCATGCCTCGCACCATCGATTTCCCCAGAAATTTGGCCGGGCCGCTGATAGCCGTGGTAGTCCCCAGTACAATCTCCTGTTCCTGTGCGGTGACAGGCTGTATGAAACAGATAATGAGCAGGAGTAGAAAAAATCTCGGTGACTGCAGGCAAGTCATACCTAATCCCTTTATATTTGCTTGATGAACCAAACGTAAGGTCATATTATAAATTGTAACGGTAAGAAACAACCGATATTCATCCGTGCTTACATTTAGTCGCAACGGCTAGCAAATCGATTAATAGAGGGCGTAGCAGTGGGGTGTGGTGCGATGGGTTGTTTTACGGGATAAATAAAAAAGAATCATGGAACAGACTAGAACCAGGCCAACCCCTTATGTGCTTCTTTCGGCTGCCCTGGGTGTTATTTTCCTTGTGATCGCCACTATTGGTACTGTCGATTATTTCGAAAGTATCAAGCAGCAGCGTGCCGGTGCGATGATCAATGCACAAAATGAAACAGCCAGTGTTATTGCTGAACTGGAAAGTGTGCTTGCTGAACTCCCGAAACTGGCGATCCGCCTTGCCAGCGAAATTACCGATAAGCAATGGAATGAGGCCGAGATGAGAGAGGGCTTCGAACACGCGATGCGCAACAACTCAAGCCTGTATGGCATTGGCGTTGCTTTTGAACCTTATGCATTCAATGAGCAGCTTCGTCTCTATTCGCCCTATATTATCAGGAAAAATAGCCGGCTAGAATGGGTCGCGGTTGATGACTATTACGACTACACCTCAAAAGAGTACAGCTGGTATACCGACTCTCTGGATCAGCGGGCCAAATGGAACGAGCCTTACTATGGGCAGGCCAGTCAGGCGCATATTATCGAATATGTTGCGCCACTACATAATCCGAGTGGTGAACCGGCAGGGCTGGTGTTTGTCACTTACGCACTTAGTAAGATACAGAAGATTATCGATCATATAAACCTGGAACGCAGTGGTTACTCGATTGCATTTTCGAGTCAGGGGAAGCTGATCTCCCATCCCGTAGATGACTACGTCAACGCCGGCACAAATGTCGTCGAGCTTCCGGCGTTTAAAGATGACCCTGTCATGGCATCATTAATCAGAGACGGAATGGCTGGTGAGACTGGCGAGATTGAACATACCCTGCGCGGGAAAGAGGCCCCCTCGATTATCAACATACAGCCTGTGCCCGGTACCGGCTGGACAGTGCTTACGGTGCGTGAGAGTAGCGCACCGTATGTGACTGGTGGTGAACGCTACCAGCATCAACTGAAATTGATCCTACTCTGGCTCATCGCGATCTGCCTGTTGATTATCCCTGTTGCCGCGCTCTGTTGCCCGGACTCTCTCTATGCCTACTGGTCGTCCGCACTTATTATCTCCTGTACTTTTCTTGTCGGCATCATCCTGATCTGGTATGTGGCATACAATGCGATTCCCAGTCCGGTTAACCACGATGCAGAGGTGCTCTTAAATGAAGCTGCGCTACAGGCGTTTGTGACAGATCATACGGCCAGCAGCCTCAACAGAAATAGCTCGGTACCGACCTATATCCCGACTGGTCTGTTTGTGCAGTCTCTGGAGTTCAATAGTGCTCATAATGTCGTGATTACCGGATATATCTGGCAGCGATACAGAAACAAGATCCATGACCATCTTACCAAAGGGGTGGTATTACCCGAAGCAGAGTCGCTGGAAATGAAGGAGTCATATCGAAGGCGGGAAGCGAACCACGAAGTGATTGGCTGGTATTTCCGTGCCACCCTGCGAGAAACTTTTGATTATGCTCGCTACCCGCTGGATCAACAATCTATCTGGATCAGGTTGTGGCATAGCGATTTTGATCGTAATGTTATCTTGCTGCCTGATCTGGAGGCATATGATCACCTTGCGCCTGACTCCCTGCCGGGAGTAGAAAAAGACTTCGTGCTTAGCGGCTGGACGTTGACTCAGAGCTACTATGAGTATCGCCAGAATAGCTATAACACCAACTTCGGGATTGATGGCTATGTCGGGAAAAATAACTTTCCTGAACTCTATTTCAATATCGGGATTAAGCGAAATTTTCTTGATCCTTTTGTCTCCAACCTCTCTCCTGTGGTAGTGGTGTTGATTATGTTATTTGCCATAGTGACCACTATATCCAAGAAAGAAAAGCTGGTTGATTTAACGGGATTCAACGCCTCAAGGATTCTGGCATCCTGCTCCGCACTATTTTTTGTGGTGTTGATCTCGCATATCGATATGCGCAGTACGTTGCAGGCCACCGAGCTGATCTTTATGGAGAACTTCTTTTTCCTCACCTACGTTGGCATTCTGATGGTGTCGGTGAACTCCATTATTTTCACCTGGGGGCTGCCAATCAAATTTATTACCTACCAGGATAACCTGCTACCGAAGATCTCATTTCTGCCTGCGATCACAGGCACGATGTTTGTGATGTCGCTGTGGACGTTTTATTGATAGGATAGTGCCTGATCGATAAGCCACTTACTCGAGGGAGCTAATGGGGTGACATACGTGAAGACTGTACACTCACAATGAAATCAGATTTAGTGTATGTGAAACCATAGTTTGTTCGCAAAGTGATCGAATGTATAACTTGGTGTAGTTGCTGACCTTAAATTACGTTCGCTCAACATGTCAAAGCAAAGTAGGTTGCTATACAAACGTAGACTTACTTCTTATATATATTTTTACTTATATGCATATTAGATGCCAAATTGATGTCAATGCTTTGATTGGCCAATCGTATATTCAAGTCTGAATTCCTGATAGAAATAGTGGGTTGATAATGATTTGATTCAGGCGTAAAAGAATTATTCAAGGGATTCGCTGCTATTATTTTAAGAATGATCGTAGCCAGGATTATTAATTTTACTTCACAACATGTAGAGAGAAAGGTGGCAGCATAACAGGCCTTATCTACATGCCTCATATGGAAGCGCCTGTTAAGTTCAGGTCGAACAAAGGAGGGAGTATTGTGCATCATACGATTTCCGCATCACCGTTCAATATCCTGATTGTTATCTTCATGTCGGCAATTCCGCTAACGCGTATTGTGTTGCGTGACAATAGGGTTAACCACCGTGTCGGGCGCCACCTGCCAACTTTATTCAAAGCGGATTATCCATGACGTATTTTATCTTCCCTTTAAAGACTTGAGACGGCAGGTATCAGGTCTATGTACTAATGACGAATGAGGAAAGGCTCGATAGGTTTAAAGAAGAAAAAAATTAATGTTATGAGGAGAGGCTGTGATGCGCACAACAATAGTGAAGTTAAATATTACAGTGATAGCCGCTGTGATTGCGCTCTGGAGTACCCAGGCATGGTCAATTGCCATTAATCAGTATTCGGCTTTTATCAATTCACCTGATATTGGTTCTGTTTCCCTTGAGGACACCCAGATTGGATCTGGCTTTAATGAGTTTCAGGGGTTCGGACTGGATGTGATATTCACCAGTAACCTGGGAGCAAATGGTCTGGGATCAGTGATATGGGATATAACCAACAACAGTGGTAGCGATCTGACGAATGTCTGGTTCTTCGGGTTTCTCGATGCAGATATCGATGAACCGATTAATTCATATTTTAATGAGTCAGGTGCTCTGGTGGGTGTGGTCGGAACCGGTTCTGGAGATACCGCAGCTGATGCCTGGGAGATCGATGAGCCAGGCTTTCTGTTCGGCGATATCTACGATAATTTGTTGGCTGGTTCCCTGGATAATTTGAATAATGTGTCAGCCGGGTTCGAAGATGATGTCTCTCTTGGGCTGGGCTTTGATATAGGGTCGCTGTTGTCCGATCAGAGCTTGCTGGCAACGTTCGATATCAGCCTGAATAATATTGATGGGTTAAGTCATACCGATCCAGACTCAGATACCACTTTCTATTTTAACGGTAGCGTAGCCGTACAGGACGTGTTGAGTGTTCCCGAGCCGGGCACATTGATGTTGTTTGTTATTGGGTTGACAGGTTTTTTAATGATGAAGAAAGCATCGCCTGTCTCAGTGTAGTTTTCCAGAAGGCAATAGCAGCTTCAAAAAAAGAAGAGAAATTTAATGCCAGTCTATAGTTAAAGGTGAAGCTTGCGGGTTCATTCACTTGACAATATAGAACACAACCAGGGAGTGGTGGATTATGGGGGCACAAGCATCTTATAGCAGCCAGGTAGTTTTCTGTTCCGAAAAAGAGAAGGGTATCAACGGGTGTTGCGAAGGAGTAACAGAAACACCGGTAAAACTGCTTAAATACCTCTTCTCTATATTCACCATACTTCTTGTTTTCGTTGTAGTTCTTTTCTCCCAATTTACCTACGCTGCAACGCCTGAAACGTCTGTTGCCTGTGTCGAAGGAACGGAGCCTTTAGCTCTTTCCTTTGGCGATAGCGCGACAGGTTGTGCTATCGATACGGGGGCTGATACAGACACTTTCGAATTCATTGGCAACGCGGGTGATGAGATCGTTCTGAATCTGCGCACCTTGAGCAACAATCTGGATCCGAACATGAGTTTGCGTGATCCG
>Ga0316207_10001123_pt1 | contig 35250 bp, 27 predicted proteins | sample 6weekpyrite_MG_FD_204943 | JGI IMG/M metagenome (GOLD analysis project Ga0316207, IMG submission 204943) | Microbial mat bacterial communities from mineral coupon in-situ incubated in ocean water Damariscotta River, Maine, United States -... | ecosystem: Environmental > Aquatic > Marine >... | reverse complement strand
CAGCAGAAAAAGTGGATGAATGGCTACCTTGGGTACATATTGTTATCGGGAATTTAAAGCGATTTATATTAGGCACTTTTCACGGGGTGCAAGGAAAGTACTTGCAAGAGTATATCAATGAATTTTGTTATCGCTTTAACCGTAGATTCTGGGAAGCAGAAATTTTGGCTCGACTTCTCCTCGGCGCATGCGCGACACATTTACCTGTTAAATCGCGCTGAGTTTTGTTTAGAGGCATGTTAAATAATATAAATAGCATCTTGGATTTTTATGTAAATAATGGAGTTATTGCTGGAAGAAAGACAACGTAAACTGGAATATTAACTCGGTCTTTGGCTTTAATACCAACAATAGAAAAAGTTTAATTCTTCATAACTTCACGATTTAAAATCAGAAAAAGGAGAATGAAATGCAAGCATTCAAATTATATTCGAAATTAATTTTTATTTTATCATTTAGCGCCGGGGCGACATTTTTAGCTCAAGCAGCAGTTATAAATGTTGATGGCATCGTTTGTGACCTTACGGATGCAATAACTTCAGCGAATTCTAATTCAGTTACTGGAGGCTGTCCCGCAGGAACTGGCGTAGATACAATTAACTTACATAAAGAAATTAATTTCCTAAATAATGGATTCATAGCTAGCCCTATCATTATTAACGGCAACGGAAACACAATTGATGGTAAAGAAACTGGACCGGTTCTTAGTGTTTATTGGGATGGAGGAGACCTCACACTTATTAATGTAACGGTTGCTAACGGCAGAGAATACTGTGAAGGGGGTGCCGGAATAAGTGCAGTGGGGCCATTAAAAATAATCAATTCCATTATTCGCAATAACACATCGTATGTTTATCCAGAAGAGGACTTTCCACCCTTTTGCACCCCTTATGCTGTGCAAGCATGGGGTAACACCATAATTGAAAATAGTCACTTTCTTAACAATGGATTAGCGCCGATTGAGACTGTCGATACCCTACAGCTCGGATTATCATTTGAGGGCTCTCTAACTATCCGAAAAAGCACTATTGAAGATAATATTGAGATAGACGGAAACCTAGAGCTTGCTAACTCCACGGTCATTCGAGGACTTGGAGTAGGCTTGGGTTCAGCATTAATTACAGAAAGCACAGTGACAGGGAGATTAGATATTTACGACGTTTCAAATCTAATTCTAAGGCATTCAATAATTTCTCACCTACACACTTTTTATCCTTGGAGCAGCACTGAACCCTATGGTGGCAACCTTTTTCTCGGCACTTTCGAAGGTTACACACCAGGAGCATCAGATATCATTGCGAATAGTGATGGCCCAAATCCCATTCCCCTCAGCGATATTCTTGAAACGTATAATGACAACGGAACCTTAAAGCCATTACTTTCCGATAATGGTGGTCCGACACCAACAGTTGCCTTAGTGCCAGGTAGTCCTGCAATTAATGCCTATGCGGCTGGAGTTTATTGCCCAGACACTGACCAACGGGGAATTACTCGGCCACAGGGCGCAGCTTGTGATATTGGTGCTTATGAATCTGGTATAGAGTCCATCGATTTTGACATCATCACCCCAGCCAGAAAAAACCTCGGCTCCAACCTCAACGATGGTGATCTCACCACCTCCTGGAATACAGATGGCAATTCTACCAACGCCTGGTTTGAAATAGTGCTTGCGTTACCCAGTGAAATTACACAATTGAAACTAGCACCGCGCACCGCTCGTGCCTACAAATTCAATGTCTATGTCGACAATGGTTTTGTTGGTCAGTACACCACAGCAAGCACTTCAACTGTTAAACTTCAGTCCTTTGCCCTACCCGCTGGCACCGCTGGTCAGGTGATACGGGTTGAAGCCGTCAATAAAAACTGGTTTAAAGTTTATGAAGTTGAATTACTGGGCCAACCAACGGTTATGCCTGATACATTAACTATTATTGATTCTAATGTATCAGTTAAAGCATCGATCAAGCATAGGCTCCACGACGGCAATCTTACAACATCCTGGAATAACGATGGCAATATGGGGAATGCCTGGTTTAATGTGATGTTAGATAGTGCTCAAGCCATCACAGAACTTCGCTTAGCACCACGTATTAATCGCGTTTACACATTTAATGTATATGTGAATCATGTGTTTGTGGACCAATATACCACTGTCAGTGTGCCAACGATAGCACTACAATCCTTTGCTCTGCCCCCTGGCACATCCGGATCACACATCCGTATTGAATCTCTTAATCATAATTGGTTTAAAGTGCACGAAATCGAATTATACAATGGGGCACCCAATGTTGATACTTGCGGTAACGAACTTGCGATTGATGACGTCACCGTCCCTGCACGACAGATCAGAAAAAAACATCTTGTTGACAATGATTTTTCTTCAACCTCTTTCTGGTCGAACAGTGGTGAGACTTGGTTTGAATTATCACTAAACCGCGAGCAGGAAATCAATTGTTTACAACTCGCGCCACGGGAGAATCGTACTTATACTTTTAACGTATATATAGATGACAACTTCGTTGCTCAATACACAACAGAAAAAGCCAACACCATTGCGCTGCAGAACTTTAGACTTCCCAAAGGGACTATGGGATCAGTAGTGCGTATTGAATCACTGAATAGTAACTGGTTTAAGGTACATGAAGTTAAATTACACGGCGGTTTTGTAAACGTGGCATTAAATTCTAATGTGCAATTGAAAGGCGCCCCATTTTTTACCGGTGGCTGGGGCAGCGGGCAAATAGTGAGTGCATCTACCATCGTAGATGGGATATTTCTTCCTAGATCGCGGCAATGGGACCAAGGTGCTGTCTGGTGGGATTCAACAGATGATTTAGATCGCTACATCGACATAAATTTAGATGGTACGTATAGCATTCATAGCTTCACTGTCCAGGCCGATGATAATGATCCATATGACCTATTATATTGGGATCTAACCACCAATAGCTGGCGATTGGCATGGGCGGTACCAAGTTACAATGCTTATGGCTCAGGTATGCAAACACGACCCAATCCAGAGGATGATACAATAAAACATACGCTGCCTTCACCTGTTACAACTAATGCACTACGATTGAAAGGCGTTCCGAACATTGGCAGTATTGGTTACTCCGTATCAGAAATTCAGGCATTTGGACTCAAGCAATAAAGTAAAGCATAAATTAATTCTGTGCTTACCACAGCCAGAACATACTCTTGATGGTTAAATCCAGCTGTCTCATACAATCAAGTTATTCCAGAGTAAATTCTCTGGGTTATTTGTAGTCCTTCTTTGAATGACTTAAACTTTAAATGATAAGCGATTACGCTCCTTATTTGACCAACACATCCCAAGGAAGACTTTACTTGTCATTTAACCAATTCCACTAACTTGGGATGGATAATTTCACTGCTCAATTTAAAAGCTTGCCTGACGATAACACCTAATATGTGAGTGATTAGCTACCTGTCAATTTGCATAACTTGCTACAATGCTAAAGGTTTTCATACAACTCCCAGATTGCTAGATAACAACATAGCTTAAAAGAATCATGTAAAATACTCACTTTTTTTGGTCGAAACGTTCATAAGGAATACTCAAAACATGAAAAATATATTAGTGCTTTGTGATGTTTTGGAGGAAACTGCGCCGCTTATTGAGCAAGCCAACATTTTAGCTACTGCGTTTAAAAGTAAAGTTTGGCTCATTCATGTTGCGGCACCAAACCCAGATTTTGTTGGTTACGAACCAGGGCCTCAACACGAAAGAGATTTTAAAGCTAGCAAGCTCCGCAAAGAGCATACTTTTCTACAAAAGGAAGCAGAAAAACTTAGAAATTCAGGCATTGATGCCAAATCCCTTTTGTTGGAAGGCCCAACAGCCGAGACAATTTTAAAAAAAACAAGTGAGTTAAGTATTGATCTATTGATATTAGGTCATCACTCTCATGGAAAGGTTTATAAAACCCTCCACGGCAGTGTAAGTGATGAAATAATTCGCAAAGCACCTTGCCCATTGTTATTAATTCCAGATAACAAATAATCGTTTGTAAAGCCAAATTCAATTAACGGAAAATACCGCATGTTTCTCAAAATGCTTGCAACCTTAGCCATACTAATCGCTATCATTTTTTCTTTTGGGATGGGGAAGACTGCTCTGAAGTACTATCAACAAGCCACAGAAATCCGCTTAAATCCCGCAAATATCGATATTTATGAAACCACAAACAATCAACTTAAGAGTAAAAAAATAGATTCAGAAAAAAAACGAATTATTCTGTTTGGTGACTCTCGCATTTCAATGTGGAAGAATCTTCCAGACATACCACAAATTCAGCTCATTAATCGCGGCATAGGTGGAGAAACGACAGCTCAAGCATTGTTGCGGTTAGAAAAAGATGTTATATCCCTTTCACCTGATGCCGTTGTAATTCAGATTGGAATCAATGACTTAAAAGCTATAGGCGTCTTAACAAACAGAAAAAATGGCATTTATATTGCTGCTCAAAAGAATTTAAATGAGATCATCTTGAGAATAAGTCAGCAGGGAGCACATGTATACTTAATGACCGTCTTTCCAACAGCCGAAGTCAACTTTATTCGCAGTTTTGTATGGTCAGCAGATATCGATAGCGCCGTTAACTCATTTAATCAAGATATCCGAAAAATGAACTCAAACAATTTATCAGTGATCGACTGCGATCCCATTTTTAACATAGATGGGAAAATGAATCCCAATTATTCACTTGATACGCTTCACTTAAATAAAGCAGGATATAATGCTCTTTCAGCATTATTAACAAAAGAACTAAATAAATTAATCGCCCCCAATAAAGAAGGCTGAGTTAAGTGCTTTTTACATCTATTGAGTTTGCCTTTTTTTTCATCATAGTCCTCGCCATTTACTGGACGATACAAGGACGATTAAGTGCACAAAACTTATTACTGCTGGTTGCAAGTTATATATTTTATGGCGTCTGGGATCCTCGCTTCCTATTCCTCATTGTAATTTCAACCGTTGTTGACTATTCATGCGCTTTAATGGTGGATAAAGGCAAGATAAGTCAAAAGCATCGTTTGGTCGCATCTTTGTTCCTCGTTATATCCGCATTCCTCTTTGTTGTTTTTCAATTTAACGCAATCGATGTACAAAACGTCGGTTTCAAATTTGCCGTAAATATTGATTGGAATAATCTTTTCTCCGATTCGTTTGGATGGATCGTCCTGGCAATAAGCATTGCCTTTGTCATTCTGGCAAATATGCTTTATCCAAAGTTCATTCAAATGGATGAAATATTCCGTCGAAAATTCTTCATGATTACGAGTATTTCTTCCAATCTAATCATTCTAGGTTTTTTCAAATATTTTAATTTTTTTGCCGAAAGCTTCACTTCGATGTCCGAATCAATTTTCGGCATTTCACCTGCGTGGTATACGCTAGACATCATTCTACCTGTTGGAATATCTTTTTATACATTCCAAACAATGAGCTATACCATAGATGTTTATCGACGCGAAATGAAAGCTACTACAAATATGCTGAATTTTGCTGCGTATGTTTCCTTCTTTCCTCAGCTGGTTGCAGGACCTATCGAAAGGGGTAAGCAGCTTCTACCACAATTTGAGCGTACTAGATCAAAAATAACACTAGAAGACTTTAGACTGGGGTGCTGGTTGATAGCCTGGGGATTATTTAAAAAATTAGTTATTGCCGACAATGTAGCATTGGTTGCAAACAACACATTTGCACCATACGATGCGATGACAAATGAAGCAGTAACCGCACCAGATGATGGATTACGCCTGCTCATTGCTTTATATGCATTTGCAATCCAAATATATTGTGACTTTTCCGGTTATACCGATATCGCTCGAGGAACAGCGAAACTTCTCGGCTTCAATTTAATGATCAACTTTAGATTACCCTATTTCGCTACAGATCCGTCTAGCTTCTGGAGAAGATGGCATATTAGTTTGTCTACATGGTTACGAGACTACTTATACATCTCTCTTGGAGGAAATAGAGGAAGTTCTTTACAAACACATCGAAATTTATTTCTAACAATGCTACTTGGTGGCCTGTGGCATGGCGCAGCTTGGACTTTCATTATCTGGGGGGCATACCAAGGCGCATTATTATCGATTTATCGAGCTTTAGGCGTTGATGCAGAACGAGGAAATTACACTCGTTGGAAGAAATTTTTCATGATTATATTTTTCTTTCAATTAACCTGTATTGGCTGGCTAATTTTTCGTGCACAAAATGTGGAAACAATTGGCATTTTTCTACAATCGATTTTTCTAAGTCCCTTTGGCTCTTTGGAAGCCTGGGAGAATTTTAAAACCTTATTGTACTATAGTTGGTTTCTCATTATATTTCAGATCATTCAACACAAAACAAACAATCTAAATCCAATGGAAAATTGGCATTGGTTTATCAAACTAAATATATGGATATACATTATTATGTCCTTACTGGTTTTAGCTAGCCCTGGGGGCCAGGAGTTTATTTATTTTGCCTTCTAATTTAATCAAGCGTTCTTTTATCGTGATATTTTCCATCATTTGGATAGCAATTGTTGGTGAGATATTTCTACGTATATTTGAGCCTCAAGCCTTAGTACCAAGATATATCCAAGCGGGAGATTTTGGTATACGCGTAAATATGCCAAACCAAACCTATTGGCATAAAACACCAGATTATAAAATACAGTTTCGTACTAATTCCAAAGGAATCCGTTCTAACCATGAAATCCCTTATGAAAAACCCGCCGATACGAAACGTATTGTAGTATTAGGCGACTCCTTTGGATTTGGATATGGAGTGAGCCTTGAAGATACATTTACGCAACAACTTCGTAAAAGATTTGCAACAGAAGGTGAAAAAGTAGAAATTGTGAACTTGTCCGCTTCAGGGTACGGTACCGACGAACAATTACTGGTGCTACAGAATGAGGGCATTAAGTATCAACCTGACTATGTGATATCAACATGGCATAAAAGTGATCCAGTAGACAATTTGCGTTCAGGCTTATTTAAATTAAGTGATGGAAAATTAGTAAGAAAAAATAAAACATACTTGCCTGCCGTGAAAATGAGGGAAACTCTTTTTAAATTTGCAATCTATCGCTGGCTAGCTAATGACAGTCATTTTTATAACTGGATTCGCGCTTTTGTTGCAACAAAAGTTAAGCGAACACTAAATACAATGAAAAAAAATGAATCTTCTCCCAGCAAATCTGCGGAAGAACGAACCAAAAAAATACAAAAAAGAAAGCTAAATTTATCAATGGCATTGTTGAAAGAAATACAATTAACAGCAAAACAATCTGGAAGTGAATTTATATTACTTGATATTCCTATTAAAGAATCAAGAACTAAGTTTACATCCAGTATGCCAATAGAAATAACAAATAGTTTCCCCGTCGTTAATCCGATAGAATCGTTTAAGCAACACAAAGGAAAATTGATATATTGGGAAAATTCTCATGGCCACTTTAGTCCGTTTGGCTGCAGTATCGTGGCGGATAATCTTTTTAACAAAATTAAAAAATTATGATCACTAATAATAAAAATTTAGGCGACATGTTATGTCATCAATATGAGAAAATACCATTCAATTTGTATATATTTCTGAGATTCAAACAAGCGATCTGAAATATTTCGTAAATCATCCCAGCTATTTCACGGAGACTATAGATAAGTTTGTGTAATTGTTTATTGTTAACTCTAAAGGTGAGATAAGCAATTTTGATCATTTTTAACATCACGCACTAATCATTCAGCCGGTTTTCAGCCACGTGGCAGCTTAATTCGCCCGAAAAAAATTACTTCGCCAATTTGGCTAACACCTAACCTATAACACACCAAAAATTCACGACTAGAAGGGCGTGAGAGTCAGTGATTGATGAAAAATTGAACCATACTAAACAAGGAGATGATTATAAATTAAATAAATACTTATGGATTTTGGACAATACGTGCGTTATATTTCCTATTCCCCAAATAACTCCAGGCTTTCGTATAGCGAATGCAATTATAGTGACATAACAAGTTTAATAAGATGAATAAAGAAAAAAAGAGATTATGCATCTTAGTCCCGAATCATTGGTCAGAGATTATGGGAGGTTCGCCTTATGAATCTAAAATACTTATTGAGACGTTAAATAAAACAAATCGATATGAAATTTTTTATATAACGAGGAACTGTATAGAAGATTATCCCACTGAAGGTTACACGCTAAAAAAGATCTCATCACGCAAGAGAAAAAGACGATTTGGCGAGTTTGTGGATGCTGGCAGACTGAAAAAAATATTTCGAGACTTGAAACCTGATATAATTTATCAATTGGTCGCGGGGGCATACACCGGTATCGCCGCCCACTATTGTAAGCACCATGATTGTAATATGGTATGGCGAATTCAGCATGATCGTGATGTATCGCCACCTGGCTGGACCTTTAGCAGAGTTCCATTTTTTAATTACATTAATAACAAAATTTATGACTATGGTATTGTTAATTCAAAACATATAGTTGCTCAAAGTGAGACTCAAAATAGGTTGTTGGAAAAAAATTATGGCAGAACTGCAACTGCGTTAATACCTAATTTTCATCCTAATCCTAAAGAACAGATAAACAAGCAACTACCAATAAAAGTTGCCTGGGTGGCAAACCTAAAAGATTGGAAGCGTCCAGAAATATTTGTCAAGCTAGCCAATGATCTAAAACATCTATCCGATGTTAAGTTTTTTATGTGCGGTAAACCGATGATGAAAAACTATGAGGATCTAAAATCAAATATAGATGCAACAGAAAATTTGACTTATCTTGGTGAATGTAGTCAAGATCAAGTTAATCAATTATTGGCGGATTCACATATATTTGTAAATACAAGTCGAGATGAAGGTTTCCCGCACACATATATGCAGTCATGGATGAGGGGTACGCCAGTTGTCAGCCTTGAAGTGAATCCAGATGGTATTTTTAATCAAGGGAATCTTGGCTATTTTGCAGAAGCTAGTTATGAGAAGATGCGTGAACATGTCATTGAACTGATAAATAATCATGATTTGAGGAATCAGATTGGTGAGTCTGCAAAAAAATATGCTTTTGATCATTATTCTGCTGATGTGCAAGTAGAAAGATTGGTGCAAATATTTGAAAGCACATAGTCTATGTGTTAAAGATTATTTAATGTAATTGTGAATGATATTATTCTGTCAGAAACAGAATAATAGTTCGAAATAATTTACAAAATTATAATGCTGTGATTTCTACATTGCATTAACTCTGTGTTACTAAAAGTATGCATGAACAAAATTATTTGGTGATGGAAATTTTGTCAATATGTTTAATCTCATTTATTTCAACTATAAAATAAGCTCATTATAGAATGAAGAATGATAGGCCGCTTAACATAGTATTATATGTTAATAGCTATTTACCTACTATTGGTGGAAGAGAAGTAGTAGTGCATTATTTGGCAAAGTGGCTGAAGAGGCTAGGACATAATCCGCGCGTAGTAGGTCCGGCAGGACTACTTAAACACAGAAAGTATAAGTTTGAATATCCAGTCCATCGTTGGCCCACACTCCGTGGTCTGCTTGTCGAACCGGTTCAGGAACTTAACATACTACTTGATACTAAAATCTGGAAGACTGACATCATACATGCTCATAGCACATATCCTAGTGGTTATTATGTCTCTCAGGTAAATGCACTGGACAGTTATCCACTGATAGTTACGCCACATGGTGAGGATATACATGTAATCCCGGAAATAAATTTTGGATTGAGAATGGATCCAATAAAAGATAGAAAAATAAAACAATCTCTTTCTCGGGCTGATGCCTGTACCGCAATTAGCACAGATGTTACAAATTCGCTTTTAGACGCCGGTGTCAGACAGGATAAAATAGTTGAAATTCCAAATGGTATTGATCTGGAAAGATTTGACGGGAAATATACTATCGATATTAGGAAGAAATATAATCTCCCTGAAGACTCGAAAATAATTTTATCTGTAGCAAGTTATCATCGTAAAAGAGGTTATGAGCATTTGGTCGATGCTTTTGCTCGTGTCTGTACTCAAATTGATAACTGTTATTTACTGATAGCAGGGAGAGGCACAGATGTCCTGAAAAATCGTATTTCAGACCATGGGATAGATGAAAAGGTCAAGCTGTTGGGCCAGATAGTACCGCCTTTTATGGAAAAGGGTGAGGATTTTTTAGCGGCCACATATACACAAAGTTCATTGTATGTTAGCTCCAGTATGGCGTCGGGGGCGGAAGGTCTCTCATTAGCACTTCTAGATGCTATGGGAGCTCAATTACCCATTGTTGCTACAGATATTTCTGGGAATAACGATGTGGTTAGTGACGGTACTAATGGATATCTCGTCAAGCCGGGTGATGATGCCGGTATGGCTAATATGATTATAAAACTCCTTAAAGATGCGGACTCAATGGAGAAATACGGAATCGCATCACGGAAAATTGCGACAACATACAGCTGGGAAAACATAACAAAGCAATATGTCGAAATATACAGGAAGCAAATGAATAAAGCTGGTCAGACAGCATAGTACCGGTGCAAAATTAGAACTGATCGTCGCGACTATTGCGCCCTATAATTATATTTTTCATCAATAGCTTATTCAACATTATAGTGTATTACACACAAAAATAGAGAGCCTACCCCACGAAGTGCTTTGGGTATGATGCCGATTCGGAACTAGAAAGCAACCTTGAATCGGTTTATCATTGAGTTCGAAGACCGCTTGGCTGACTATGTTTAATAGTGACAGTTACTCAAACTTATTTTCAGGGTGGAAATCGAAATATTTCGTAAATTATCCAGGCTATTTCACACCAAGTTCTGCGTAAAGTTCTTGCATCGAAACTAGATATTTTTCCTTAGTAAACTTTTGCTCCACAAATGTACGAGCATGCTCGCCCATTGATGATAAAGTTTTATCAGGCAAGTCTTTTACGATTTTAAGCTTATCAGCTAGTACTTCAACGGATTTACTGGGAAATAACCAGCCTGTTGCCTCTTCTTCTATTAACTCAGGAATTCCACCGATATCTGCACCTATAACTGTCTTTCCACATGAATAAGCTTCAAGAACACTAATAGGAGCGTTTTCATAAATTTCTGACGGTAAAACAACAGCACGTGACTGTTGAACCAACTCTATAAGAGCATCACCGGATTTATAACCGACAAACTCTACAGGGGCAGCTAAATCCAGCGCCATTCTTTGAAACTTTTCTTCTTCATTTCCCGTTCCTACGATAACAACTTTAACTTTTGCGATTGCTGCTGCTTGAATAAGTGTCCCAACACCCTTATCACCTATTAAACGTCCAATATATACAACATAATCTCCCGGTTCATAGCTTGGAGTAAAATTATCAATCTCCACAAAGTTTGGTACATATTTTATTTTTTCTTCTGACCAACCCCAATCAACAAACTTACGCGCATAAAACCGACTTGGTACAACCAGTTTATCTAAATTCTTAGCATAAATATCCATCATCCGATGAATATAAGTTTCGATCCCTATCAACAAACTCAGAGAAAATGAATCCTTAACACAACGATGCCAAGTAACATTCCATGTGGTTCCATCTCGACATCGCTCACAAATCTGACCTTTATTAAGCATTTTGTAAGCTGGACATATCAGCTTAAAATCATGTGCTGTTAAAACAACAGGTATACCACGCTGTTTTAATAGTGGAAGAATTGATGGCGAAAGATGATGGTATATATTATGAGCATGGACGATATCTGGATAAAATTTTTCAAGCAATCGCTCTAGTTGCGTTTTCGCTTCGAATGAATAAATGATTTTCGAAGCCATAGTTAACTTCTTTGTAAAGCCCGATTCTCGTCCATATTCAATTTCATCCACAAAGAATTCACTGAATTGCGAAGGATTATTTTCTGGATGTCTCATTGAAAATTGGGCAGTTTCCCAGCCAGCAGCTTCAAATAACGCATCATGGTCTAAATAAAGCGCATCTGCTCCACCACGCCTATAATGATAGTTATTAATGGATAACAGTCTATTTTTCTTATTCGTCAAATTAGCACCTGTAACTACCTTCTCGTAAGCTTTAAAATCATTATTATAAATGACTAAATAGTAGGTTACGTCTTTGACCGGTCTGCTGTCAAGACGCCAGCATATTAGAGGATAATTTCGCAATTAAAGTGAATATCAAGATACTTGTGGCATGTTACAAAAAGAAGTTTATAATTCCTATTCTTAATCATTTTCGTTAATCAGGGAACAATCAATGGTACTCGATTTTTTATGTGTGGGAACTTATAGGGCAGGAACCACCTGGATGTACAAAATGTTGGAGCAGCATCCTGATATTTGGCTACCTAATGAAAAAGAAATCATGTTTTTTAGTCATCATTATGAAAAAGGTACAGATTGGTATTTAGAGTTTTTTAAAGATCATGATAAAAATAAATTGACTGGAGAAATCTGTCCAACCTATTTATCAGAAGAAAATAGTGCCGCAAGAATCGCTAAACTCGCCCCCACAGCTAAGATTATTTTAACCCTACGAGAACCATCAGCACAAATTCATTCATTATATAACTTAGCCCTAACACGTGGAAAAAAGAAAGGAACTCTTATGCAAACTATCCAAGCAGAAGATTTCTTTTTAAACAATGTATTATACTATAAACATTTAATGCGTTTTCTGGAACATTTTGATCGTGAAAAAATATTAGTTTTATTTTATGAAGATATGAAATCGGATCATCAAGCTTATTTAGATTCTATCTATGAATTTCTAGATATCGAAAAATACTACCCTGAGAATATGACAGAAAAAGTTAATTACGCTAGAAAGCCTAAAAATCAACTTATCGAAAACATAATTTCTAAGTTTGCCAGTTTCTTAAGAAGAGGAGGAATGATCAAAATTAAGTCACAATTAAAAAAAATAGGTATAGTTAAGATAGTCGATAAAATTCGAAAAATTAATACAAGTGATACTCAACAAGATAAAATGCCAAAGGAATTTATTGAGTTTGTTCAGGGCTATGTTAAGGAAGACAGGGAAAATCTGGAAAAATTTCTAGGGCGAAAATTAGATATTTGGGATATATAAATAGTGCATTACATATTTACACTAACCTTCATAACCATACTTTTCAAGCATTGAACCCAAACACCCTTGCAGTTCATTCAGTTGACTTTTAGTTAATTCTTTTTCGAAAGCTTGTTGACGTGATGTCTGTATTTTTTGTTTACTAAATTGTTTCTCAAAACTAGAACTCCAATCAACTCCCATAAAATGCAATACTAGAGTTATCACCTCTCTTGGCGAATCAAGGAAGTCCTCATAACGTAGTAACATATAATTACTGGTATCTAATTTCTTTTCACTTTGCTCATATGAATCCATTAACATTTTCCATGCAATACCTGCAAGCAAAGTATACGATCTTTTCCCCTCAACCCACTCACTACGATAGGGTTCCACCAAATCCCCTAACAGCCAGTTCTCTGGTCCTCGATAACCACCCCACCAGGGCATTTGTAAAAGTGAATTTGCCACGGCTCTTCCATCTCTAACAATATGAACAAATTTCGCATCAGGAAAAATCTCATGAAAAAAGCCAATTCGCGACCAACCTGTATATTTATGTGAAAATACTTGTTTTCCTTGTATCGCTTGGCGGTTACTCATAAATTTAGTAAATCGTTTATTCAACCAAGGAGTAACATCATTCTCATCTAAATCTCGTGAGGACTTAGCATATATCGGAGAAACTTTTTCTGAAATCAAATTATATGCTTCCGATGGAGCATACCGAAAGTGTCGCCCTTTCATAGTAAAATTACCAAGAACACCTCGAAATAAAGTATTGTTGTATTTCCCTTTTAAATTCAGCTTATACAAGCGATCATCTATGTTCGAAATAAAGCCAACATCTTCATGCTTGGAAATAATTTCGTGAATAAATGATGATCCACACCTTCCAGTACCAATTATGAAAACCAAACTCACGTATTAATTCCCCTCTTATCCAAATAGCATTTTGTGGCTATATATCCAGAAAAATACCAAAATAGAACACCAAGAACGCTAAATAACATAAACGGTTTATAGGGTAAGCTTAAAATTATCATAACAACAACCGCTGCCCAACCAGTCGCAATAGAAGCACTTATACCTTCTTTATTCGCCAAATAACGTGAATCTATGAAAATAAATATAAAAAACATCAAAAACATTCCCACGCCAAGCAAACCAATTTCCCATAAAAAAATTGGCAACTGAGGAATTGAAACATTTAAAGTAGCATATTTTTCATATTCACCAGAAAAACTGGTTATAAAGGAGTCCGATGCATTTCCTGCTCCTAATCCAAATGCTAGCTTACTAATATCTTGTGAAAGAACCACGACAGGTAACAATACACTATCCAAACGAGCTACTCTATCCTCACCCATAACAAGTTCCGGCACTTGACCAACAACCCGCTTTTCCAGGTCTAACATTTTACGGGGGTCTATATCACTTAACGTATCACTAAATAAATAATGTGTAGCGGCCTTTCCAGGATCCACAAGAAATAAGTTCTCACGTTCTTCTTCGACGCCAAGAGTGCCAAAAAAGATTGCGTAAGACATGATAAAGGTGAAAAGCATCGTAGCCCCCAAACCCGCAACAACAAGTAGTCTCTTTTTATCTACAGTTCTAGTTGTAATCATAACTGAGATTATTACCATGATGGGCAAAAATACAACAATACTTTTACTTTCATTCAGAGTAGAGGGAAGAAAAAAACAAATAATTAAAATGAGTGCCGCCCCAAAGCGTAATCTTCCGTGCAAATAAAAACCAAACGTTATAGCTATTGCACTTAAGGAAAACATTGTCAATACAGAACCAATATTGAGAGTTCCTGCAACCCAGTCAGGATTAATTTTAAAAACAAACTTTTGCAATACTACTATTGGGAATTGTATTAATGCCAGAACAAGTAAGAATCGTAATTGCGAGCGCATTTGAATATCTGACAAGTTAAGAATCATCGGTAATAAAAAAAATGGCGCAAACCTTAAATAACTACGAATCCCCATCAACATAGTTCCAGCACTAACCGAATTTAAGATATAGCCAAATAACATTACCAAACAAAAAAAGAAAAAGAATATTATATATTTTACATCGATATTCAATGAACGATGCCTTGCTAGATAAAAAATTGCCATGAGCGCAACAATGCCGGCAAAAGCATCAGTAGCCAACGTTGAGAATCTAGGTATTATTCCAAGCCGAATTGCTGCAAAATCTATAAAAAAGATACTCAGAAAAATCACATACGGTAATTTATATTGCCATGAATTATCAGACGCATACTGGCTTTCATTCAACATATTTTCATTATTACTACCGAAACTCATACAAGGTCTCACCAAAAAAACTATTTTACATTATTAATCAATTTATCTATCACCAAACAAAGTTAGTAAACATAATTAACTCATTGCCGATCTAAGCAGAGCCAGCATTCATCTTACAAAACACCTTGTAACATTCACCATGGCTCAACAACCATTTTTTAAGATTTATGAATCAAATAATAAAAACCGAATTTTAAAATCAATATCACGTTTTTATTCTAATTCAGCAATTACACATATCCAAATATTCATTTTCAACCAAATCTGCTAAATATTTATAGTTTCTATATTGCTTAACATATTCACGACCTTTTATTCCCATCTCTACAGTCGCATCTAAATCTTTAAGTAATCTAACAATCGCATCTGCAAAAGCTGTTTCTTCATAAGGCACACAAATACCTGCACCACTTTCTGTTAAAACTAAACGCTGTTCTGGGTGATCATTTGCAACAACAGCTTTTCCCATTGCCATATATTCCACAAGCTTAGTGGGTGATGTAGAATTAAAAATGGGAGTTGGTAAAAAAGGTGAAAGGCAAACGTGCGCCCTTTGAACATATTTCAAAGCGTCTTCTTGTGGCAAGTTCCCAGTAAAAACAACTTTATCTTCAACTCCTAAGTCTACAGCCAATTTTTTTAATGTCTCAAGATCTTCAGGCTCTGTACTACCGCCAACCATATAGAGGATGGCATCGGGCACTTCATCGAGTACTTTAACAAACAAACGAATAACAAAATCCATGCGTCTGACCTTAAGCAGTGTTCCAAGATAAAGTACAATTTTCTCAGAATTTCCAGGACTGGCTTCAGGTGAATGACACAATTCGTTATCCAGAATTTCTGGCGAGACGCCCATTGATATAGCCGTCAATTTACCTTCAGGAATTCCTTCATTCATTACATCTCTTTTCATTTGTTCACTTTGAACAAAAATATGATCTGAAAAACGTAAAATAATGCGATATAAAATAAATTTGAAAGCATAACCGCGAAGTAAGTACAACAGAGGAAACACAGCTGTGCCTGTTCGCGCTCGATAAATTTGTGCTTCGGGAAATGGGTAGGATAACCAATATACAAATTTGGTACGACTTCGCTTCGCAGCTAACAAGCCAATCATACCGGCAATAAATTTATCTTTAACCTGGATGAAATCATATGAATTCTCTTTAGCCAGTTTAAATGCTCGAAGATCATTACGAAAACCTTGTAAATTTCGTCTAATCCTAGCAAATTTGGATTCTCCCGAACTTGCGGCACCTACCCTTACCGTCGAATCATACCAACTAACTTGTGATGCTTTATCAATTGCCTCTTCAGATTGAAGAAGCCAGTCAATTTTATGTCCGCGACTCAATATCTCATGAGCAAACAATACAACAACATCATTTCGAAAAGGAGGAAATCGATCCGCTGCCATAAATAAAAAATTCAAAGTGTGACCAGTTTTTTTCAGGTCCATATTCGTTTTCCAAAGATCTCAATAAACTATCGACACACTAACTTGTGAGCCTCCTCATATACGGGCATACATAGTTCTTCAACGACTTTACGTTGCCGACTGGAAAATTTTTGTGCTTTTTTTAGGCTACTTGACCGAATTGCATCTTCGTATTCTGATTTATAGTCTAATCCTATAAATTCATAAACCTTTGGCAACAGCTGACTTTTATTCAACACAAGTTCATCATAGTCAAGCACTAGTACGTTATCCGCCCCCAATTTTTCCCTAAGCGTAAATACTTGCGAGACTTTACCTGAGTAAGCTAAACACCCACGCTGCAATCGATTTAAACCAAAAAGACCAAATCTATCGTAACGCTCTTTATATGGGCTTACTAAAAACGATTCTCCACATGCCCTAAAAAGTTCATTTAAAGCAAATCGACTCCAATTAAAAACCATTGAATAAACTACGGAAGACGGATTCCGTAACATCCAAATGACTTTAAAGCGGTTACCATGCTCAAAGTATTCATTTACGCATTCGTTCATGTACGTAGTTTGAAAGCAAAACCGGCCATCATTACTATGGGGAACATAACCCGATAATACTAAAGCCGCATCTAACTCATCATCCCGCCCCCAGGAATACTGCACCATACCTTCACTCGCCGTAACTATACGAGCTAACATTGTGCTGCCAGACCTCTGACACCCTGATACAAGTACCGAATCTGGAAAATCTTCCAATCGCTTAAAGAGATGGCAACCTTTAGACCTTACATGCCGAGCAAACTGAGGCCAGGTTTTAATTTCTTTTTGTTTTTCAAACATTGCAAACATGTTTTGTTCATCATCTGTTATGGATTATTAAGCTCAGGAGAAAAGCTATTTGTATTTCCTAAGATAAATTTCTATTTATTTTTTGAGCATCAATTACATCTTGATATGCCTAAATGTATTGTCCTGCGATTTCACGCCATTGGAACTGAATACCCAATGCTACCGTTGTGCACAATATCACGATTCCCCGAAATATCAGTCGCCACTACAGGCAATGAAACTGCCATTGCTTCCAACAATGCTATAGACAAACCTTCAGTCCCCTAATCCCTACTGGCAGAAACATACACTTTACTTTCTTGCGGATTGCAACTAACCAGTCATTGACATCTGAGGAATTTAAACGAATTACTGGGACAGGAATTTGTCCGGCTAAAACTACTGCATCTTGTAAATTTAATTCTTCAACAACATGTTTTAATGGTTCTTGACCTCTCCCAACAATTACTAATAGTTCCTTGGGGTCACTTTTCAAGATTTCCTGCATTGATTGTACCAGAAACTCCTGACCTTTTCTTGGATGGGAATTGCCGATTGTGACAATTAAATTTCAATCAGCAAGTATTCCCAAATACTCATAAACATCTAGTGAACTCTTGTGACCAAACCATTCAACATTAACGCCATTGGGAATTCGATGAATTGGATATCCAACATCCAATTTACCAGCTTTCGACCACCCTGTTGGCCTAAGGATTCGCACCTGTTGCCCCCTTTGTTAATATGAACTAGCCAAATAATCTACAACCATTTCTCTACCATCAACTTCTGGAACAAAACTATTTACATTAAGTAAAATATTCATACTTCCCCCCAAAACTTGATAACACAATATAGATATACATGTAAGGTTCCAATTTTTCACTAAACAAGGAAACAAGCTAACAAAACAGTAATACAACTCACCAATTAAGGTCATCGCAATAGCCTGCATCCAACAAAGTTTGTCCCGCAATTTTCTTAAATGTTGCTTTTTTAGCTTCAGTCCATTCCTGCCAACGACCGGTAGGTTTAAAATTGCTTGATCGCTCAACATGATGATGCCAATCAACATGACCATCTTTTCTACTATCAGTAGATGATCCAACGATCTTTAAATCATCAATACGATCATAGGGAAACTCACTACTATCAAGCGAATATTTGTCACAGACTTCTCTAATAAAGTTTTCAGGGCCTGACAAAGCATCTTCATATTTAAATAATCCATACTGAGGATTATCTTTATGCTGAGAATAAAACTGGAGCATTAATCGTGCACTTTTCTCCCAATGCCGGCAAGCATCAACAAAACTCCAGCCTGGCCAACTTTTCAGTGTTGAATAAACCACATCTCGTCCATCTCGAAGCAATAAAAGAAGTTGTTCATTAGGAAATACAACAGGGAAGTAGGCCAAAAATCTCATATCTGGCTCTTTTAATAGCATTTTTTTATCGGGATCTGCCATATATGAATGCATATAACCAATAAATGAGGCACCAAATATTGCGAGAAAATCATTTTCTCCAAGTTTACCAATATTTCGCTTACAATCACGAAAGAACTCTTTTTCAAATTCCAATATATAGTTTGTTAATCGAAGATAAGGGATTTCATGAATCCGATTTGGCCAGGGACTAAGATCTGGGTGCAATGCGACCAAAGGGCCAACATAATTTGTACCACAACGAGGCGTCACCCCATAAATCATCAAAGCGGATTGACGATCAGCTCCACGAATATTTTTTGCTACACTTTTGGCGTTCTCACTAACGCCTGACAATGATACATCTGCCAAATATGGATCTGGTTCAGGATGAAGATATGCAAGCAGTTTCTTCCTCCCCCACAATTTTAGTTTTCTTAATTTTTTAATTACCGACACTTCTTAATGTTCCTTCAAAGCAACCAACATTTATTCCTACGTTCTCTGGCAACATCTAACAACCCATTTACTTGATAATAAAAAAACATGTTTCCATGATTTACCTAATTATCAAAGCCACCCGTAGCTTACCAATATATGCTTAAAATTAAAAAACAAGTAAAGGATTATCGACTTTTAAGAAAAACTTCTTTAAACACAAATTAGCCGATACCAAAATGCCACTTTGTATACAATTTAAACAACTCCAATTCAAAAAAGATGATCAATGAACAGTAATGTTTGATTAACAATCAAGAAAACCAAAGCACTACAGGGGCATAGTAGACTACTATAAAAAATCATAACAATGAACCGACAAATTCAAATCCTCCATTAATAGGGGGAATATCCAGTTGCTGGTCAAAACTACAACAATCGTTTGGCGGTGCCCTCAAAAAATCATTTAATTCATTGCGACAAAAATGATTGAATTCTTCCATTATATTATTGAGAAAGGATATTCAGATAATTACCTGGCATAGAAATATCAGAAATGACAAAGGATATACTTCCTTGAAATCTGAGAATGGCGTGCAATGAGAAATGCATTTAAATTTGTAAAGATATCATCGTAAAGGACTTACGAATATTGAGAGGGTTGCTAGCAGTCGATGATTAAGCGCAGGAGCCCTTAATCATCATACTGCTATCCCCTATCCTAGAACATTTGTATTTCTTTCAATCAATTAGTTAATCACTTTTCGAATACTAATATCGTCAAAGTAACCCACACCATTGGCTTTATTGGCCTTGAGCATTAGACTCACTTTGGCCGCATTGCTTGGTGCTTTTAAGTCGACTGTTTTATTCTCATAACCCGTATTCGCACGCGTAATGCCAAAACTGCGTCGGGCAATACTGATTTCAGCCCCTTTCGCATCATACCATTGCACAAGCATAAGAAATTTACCCGTACTGTTGCCAGATACTGATACCCAACCTTCAAATCGATAGGATTGACCGCCAGTGACAACAATGGATTGACTGAGCTTTTTGGATGAAGTTGGGCTGCCACTGAGAGCCAAGGCAAAACTTCCCTCGTACACTGGTGAAGCTACCACTTCTGCATGGGTTCGAGTTCCGGTCCAGTCACTGGTATCACCGGCTTCAAAATCTGCATTGTTCAGCAAGTTGTCGCCCTGATCCACCGTTGCGCTGACAACTAATGACTGGGAGACTTCGTTTGACCACAAACCTTGATTATCCATAACTTTAAAGTAGATTTTATGCGTGCCTTCTAACAAACTACTTGTACTAAAATTAGGCTCACTACTTAACAATCCACTAACACTGGAACGCCACTGATAACCCGTGATGCTGCCATCGGCATCGCTGCCATCGCCACTGAAACTGACATTGTCACTTACCACAACAGGATTCGGACTAATACTGACGATGTTTGCCAGTGGAGGCTGATTGCCCGGCAATGGCGGGCTACTTGAGGTTAAATTCGTAACATTCAAATCATCAAAATAAGCTACACCGTCAGCTTTATTGGCTCTCAGAAACAGCACCATGCGAACAGCTTTTGGCGGTGCCACTAGCTCTGTTTTTTGCAATTTAAAGTTGGTATCACGTCGGGTAATGCCAAACTTTGTTCTAGCTGTTGTGTACTCTGAGCCATCGGCTTTGTACCAGCGCACTTCGAGTAAAAACTTACCCCTGTTATTGCCATTAACGGCTAACCATGTCTGAATATCGTAGCGATGACCACCGACGATGTCACTAGTAATGGTTTGTCTCACTGAGGTGAAACGGTTTGCATCACCACTGAGTGCCAGTGCATTGTTGCCGCTGTGTACTGGATTACTCACCACACCAGCGATAGTTTTATTCGCAACGTGCCAATGCTCGGTATCACCACTTTCAAAACCCGGATTGCCCAATAGGTTTTGTTTTTGGTTATGGCTTATCGACCACAATTCATAACCTAGACCAGGGTGTGCCGCACTAAAAAAAAGTCTCGAACCTAACACTGTTAGATTATCTGGCCACGAGCTGTATGGCCCTGGCCACATATCCTTGACCAGTACAGTACCCGCAGTTGTGCCATCGGATTTCCATAGCTCATCACCATGGGTACCGTCATCAGCAATAAAATACAAGATGCCGTTGAATTCTGTTAATTGAGAAGGATGACTGCTGCCGTCAACAATGTCCTTGACTAAAACTGTACCAGCTGTAGTACCGTCCGATTTCCACAGTTCATTGCCATGGGAGCCGTCATTGGCTTTGAAATATAAGGTATCATCTACAACAGTCAAATTATAGGGTCTTGATGATTCTTTTCCCGGTAAAATATCCATAACTAAACGTGTTCCTGCACTGGTACCATCCGATTTCCAGAGCTCTGCACCTCTTTGCTTTGTGTAAGCCGTAAAAAACAAAGTGCCATTATTGTTGGTTAACTGGTAAGGGCTAGAACCTTTTTCAGCAAACGCTCTTATGTCTTTAACCATTTTTGTTCCAGAGCTTGTGCCATCAGATTTCCACAACTCTCTACCGTGAATCCCGTCGTCATAAACGAAGTACAAGGTACCGTCGACATTAGTTAAACGGTAGAAACCGTTAGGATGTTCCCAGTCAACAGGTGTGCTGATATCTTTTACCTGGGTTGTTCCAGTCGCTGTGCCATCGGACTTCCAAAGTTGCCGTTGATTCAAAACTATAGCAGTAAAATATAAAGTATCATTGACAGCAGTCAAATCATAAGGAATTGAAGATGATCTTCCCTTAGCAATATCCTTTACTAAACTTGTTCCTGCTCTTGTGCCATCGGATTTCCATAACTCATGACCATGGATACCATCTTTAACGGTAAAATAATAGGTACCGTTGACACTAGCATGGTCCGTAAGATGGGTTGCACCCCCCCCCAATTGAAACTAAGATCCTTGACCATGACCGTACCGGCAGCAGTGCCATCGGATTTCCACAGCTCATAGAGCTCATAGCCATGGATCATAAAAAACAGGATACCATTGACATTGGCAAACGAGCCAGGCGAGGAACCAATACTACCTGGACGAATATCCTTGACCATGACCGTACCTGCGGCTGTGCCATCGGATTTCCACAACTCAGAGCCATGGATTCCGTCATCAACAGTGAAATATAGGGTGCCATTAACGTTGATCATCCTATCCGGATTAGACGATTCGGCACCCGGTAAAATATCCTTGACAAGAGCAGTGGGCTCAGCCCTGGTGACAGATGTACTGAGCGTGAATGCCATCAAAGCAAATAACATTAAAAAAAGCGTTCTTGGTTTTTGCAGAACCAGCTTAAGCACTTTACCGCATTGAGATTGCGATAAATGAATAGAATTAATCAAGATTTTCTCCCTGAGTATTTTTTTCTTTTCTCTGCGACTCACAGTATCACAACTCCTCAAACATGAAAAGAATCGTGGTCAATCGTGTTGATTTCTAAATTTTAAAGGGAATTCTAGTGGCTTTGTATATTTAACGGGCACCCACAACAGCCTCACAAGAACAATTCTGCCCTTAAAGACTGAGTATCGTACTAAGATAATTCTGCCTTTTAAGCTTATTAGTATTATTTATGCCGAGTTTCCGTCACGACGGGTAAAATGATGTAGATCCAAATTCAGGGCTTTTACCAAGAGTAATAAACTGCAATTTTTTAGAGGAGTATCTTCTTCATTAGATTTTGAAACTAAGCATTCAACAGCAATGGGCTGTCACGTTGGATACTGCAATCAGTTATTTACAAGCGTGCATCACTTCGTAAATACCCAAAAAAATTGCTTAGTATATTCTTTTACTAATTGTGATATTTTCACTTTAAATTACCAACTGCATCTATTGAACAAGTTTATAAATATCGTGTATTTGTTTTGCTACTGACTGCCAACTAAGTTTCATCGCTTGCTCACGACTAGCCAACCCCATGCTAACTCGCAGTTTTGTATCTTCTGATAACTGTACCACTGCATCAGCCAGAGCCTTAGCATCTTTACGTTTTACCAATATGGCCGCTTCCTCATTAACATAATCTCTTACGCCTTCCAGATCAGTGCTTACGATTGGCAGACCACATGCCATCGCTTCAAGCAAACTATTATTCGCAGTGGCTGCCAATAAGGGGAATAATAATAAATCTGATTGCTGATATAATTGAAGTAGTTCTTCATCATTGATACCTGTTCGCAGCGTAATATTATTTGATTTTTCAATCTTTGCTTTATTTTCAGGTGAGGTTACTGCAACAATCTCACATTTCTCACCCCATTGCGCCAAGAGAAGACTTGCATCTACCAATGTATCTATGTCTCGTAAATGTGATCCCACAAAAAGACATTTAATCGGGCCTTCCTTTTCCTCCACTTTTTCAGCTGGCTTGAAATAATCAACATCAATCCCATGTGGGATGAAAAAAGTTCGGTCCTGTCCAACATATTTAGAAAAAAAATCATTTTGCATTCTGGACATCGTAATAATCGCATCAAGCTGATACAGATGCTTATCGGTACGAACAACCTCCTTAAATCGATCAGGAGGAGTATGGTAAGTGCCTATAATTGAATTTTTACGATTTAATGATTTTAAATTACCGAGATATCGATAGGAGTTCTCACCATATAAAAAATGAAAAACTTGATGTTTACCGGCAATCCAACGCTTTGCTGCTTTAAATTCCGAGATAAAATTATCTCTATGATACCACTGAAGATCTGATTGCTTAATTTGAGATTTAAATAATTTAGCCAAAGCACGGGAGAAGAAAGTCCAATCTTCTAAACTAATAATCTGCTGAGCATCAATATAATCTATCAAACGATCATATCCCGAATGCCTGGCATGGTTTGGCATTCTAGTAGTGATTAGATTAATTTTTTGCCCCATGATTTTATCCACCAATTAAGATCTAGAATCTTTCACATCAATATCATCTAAAATACGAAGACCAACTCAATGTATGAAATAAAAATGATTTATTTAAGTATTTATAGCTACACAAGTTTGATTAAACTTCGAGCCTTACCCGTAATTCTATCGAAGATAGAAATCAACCATAACAGCCGAAGCTTTCTTTTATTCAGAGAATGACCAAGTTCTTTAAGCCCATCCTCATGGAATTTCCAAAATTCCTTACCCTGCTTTCGCCAAATAGCACTAACTAAAAATTGATAATACTTTTGAAGAGATTGACGTAATTGATTTTTAAATTCTTTTTCTGAAAGGTATACGGGGCCAAATTTCACTAACATGTACAGATCTGCAAACCGGTAGGTTTCAAGAGTTTCTGCCACAGTGGTACTTCGTGACGCTTCATGCTTACGAACAAATGATAATACCTGATGTATAAAAGAAAAGTCGCAATTTTGAAAAAGCTCATAGTAAGTTTCAACATCTGTATAAAGTGTTTTTTCTCTTAAAAACGGATCACGATTCCTAACTAAATCAGCACGAATCATCAAACCACTCAGATTAACAAATGGATATACTTTTTTTAACAAGGTTAATCGACATATTTCTTGCCCAGATAGGAAATTAGTCGTCGGCGGTAAACCATCGCTGGAGACATTATCGCTCCAAAGCACATACGCACCGATTATTCCAGAAGAAGGGTTTTGTTGAGCTTGATCTACCATCAATTCCAAACATTGAGGATACAACCAGTCATCTGCCTGCAGAACCTTACAATAATCACTTTCAGCCGACATATGTCTAAATGCGATATTGTGGTTATCAATTGCATCAACAAAGTCTTCGTTATTATATACGCGGATTCTAGAATCGGCTTCAGCATACTTCTCAATAATTTCTAGCGTACGATCAGTGCTGCAATTATTAACTATAACGTACTCCCAATGCTCATAAGACTGGGAAATAACACTTTCTAAGCACTGCACCAGGTATTTTTCACCGTTATATACTGGAGTTATTACTGTTACCAACGGCTGTTCGTTATTAATCGTCATATTTTACCCATAATTTGACAATAGCTTTGCTCAAAGTTTTGTAAACATAAATGTGATGAAGAATTTTGCTGCCAATCGAGTTTCCAACTTTTATTAAGACAATTTCTTCACAGACTTTTTAATCTCTTCAGCAACATGCTGAACATGTGCGTCATTCCAGTTTTCGTTAATCCAGAAATTAACCAAATGTTTGTAAAGACTCTCAGCATTAGGACATAAACCACTATCGTACGATTTGCTGGCATTTTTAAGTGAGGCTGCCATAAAATACACTGGTGTAGACATATGCGCAGCAGCAGGAATATTTGAATCTTTCATTTCATTCAAAAAATCGTTTACATTTATTTTTTCTAAATAAAGTGGGTACGACCAATACGAATGTGAACCACCAGACGTTACTGGTGCAGGTTTTACACCTTCTAAACCCGACAACAATTCCGTTAGCTTCGATCCGATTTGGTTTCGTCGTTTAACGACTGATCTCACTTTCTTCAACTGAGCCAAACCAACAGCCGCGGTAAGCTCAGTCATTCGGTAGTTTGGTGACTGAAACAGATAATTGACTTGATCGTTGGAATTTCTGTCAAATCCTTTATCCGCAAACAGTTTCATACGCTCATGGTAGGCTGAATTACTCGTAATACTCATACCACCATCACCAGTGCTTAAGTGCTTCGATTCTTGAAAACTATAACAGCCCATATCTCCAATCGTTCCCAGGAATTTTCCCTTATAATCTGTCATATGCGCCTGAGCACAGTCTTCAATAACCGGTAAATTATGCCGTTTTGCAATAGACATAATTGAATCCATATCGCAAGGATTCCCAAAGACATGAACAGCAATGATTGCTTTCGTCCGGTCAGTAATTCTTTGTTCTATTGATTCAGGACTAAGTGTGTAGCTATCATCAACATCTGCAAACACCGGAACAGCTCGCTCCGCAAGAATCGGAACAATGGTACCCATATCTGTTATGGGGCTTGTTATAATCTCATCACCATCAGTTAGATCCAGTGCACCCAATGCAATGTGAATGGCAGAAGTACCTGATGTTGAACCAACCGCATGTGGAACGCCGTAAGCGTTGGCAAACTCATTTTCAAATTGATTCACCATTTTTCCGTTCCAACGAAATAAGCGCTGTGATCGGAGCGCATGGTGAACTAACTTTAGCTCCTCGACGCCATAAGGCGTTCTCGCCATTCCTTTAGATTTTGTGCCTGACATTAATATTCGATAGCAAAGTTCGAACAAAGGCTTTTTCAGCTTATTAGTAATTTTCTTCTTCATCTAGTACACTTCTAAGTTCTAATAATCAATCTCTATAAAAAGTACTTTACATTTTGTAATGCTGAGCAATATCTGCATTTATGTTATCTAATCCCACTAGAAAACAGGTACTTTCTACAACTCTATTTAAGACTACTTTTCAATTTTTTACCGACTAAAAACTATCGTACTACTTAAGTACGTGTTTATTCGTAAACCAAACGACTAACGATATAACTCTAAAAAAATTAACGATTTTCTTTGCCGGATCCTACCAATAATTACAAATCACCACTTTTAAACATTTCAACAATATTGTCGCATGCCCTTACAGTGATAGCCATTATTGAGTTTGTTAAGTTTACAGCTGGACAGGTGACAAAACACGAAGCATCTGTAACAAACACATTGGGAACATCCCAACATTGATTCACATGATTTAGAATCGAACTACTCGGATCACTACCCATGGAGGCACCTCCACATTCATGAATCGCTGCACCAGGATGAAAAACGCTACGCTCAAAGGTCACTCTCTTTATTAATTGAGCAATTAATAGGCGCTCCCTACGATTTCTGGCCATTTCGGTTTCTTTCAAACCAGCTTCTAGCATCATCTCTTCAGTGGTCTGTTTTTGATCTGCAATCATTGCCCATTCATTTTCTTGGTATTGGTATTCAATATGAGCAACTGGGATGCCGTATGCGTCTTTTTTCTTCTTATTAATTGTCACACGGTTTGTCTTGTGAGGTAATGTTGAGCCAAAGCATGACATCCACCAATTACCACCGCCACGCCCAATACCACCACAAATCGAGTAACCTCGAATAAAGTCAGCATCTTGTTTCTCGACATTTCGAAATTGAGGCATAAAGAAACCAACCCATTTACTTGGATCATAGCGGTCATCACTAGATGCTAGCTGATCAAAACCTTTTACTTTTCCCCGTCGTTGGATAAACGTGTTATCCATAATACCAAGACCAAGCAATCCAGTACTATTACCTAGACCATTTGGGTGTTTTGAACTGCCGCTATTAAGCAATAGACGAATAGATTCAAACGCTGATGCACATAACACCACCGCCCTCGAACGCACGGTGTAAGATTTTTTTGACTGCCTGTCCACAAAACATACACCGCTCGCTTTACCCGTGTGGGGATCGGTTTCAATTTTACTCACAACGGCATCGGATCGGACATCGCAATGCCCCGACTCCTTAGCTGCAAGTAGTGGCAGGGGAATTCTTGAGGTTTGACGCATGATTCTGGCGTTTACAACTTTTCGTTCAGGCCATCGGTTTTCTATTGTCGTTTTAAATAAATTTTCCTGTGAAGTAAGGGGCCAAGGCGCCAAGTATTTACCCTCTGGTAGATTACTTAATCCGCTTTTTGAACCATACAAACCTAGAAATTCCTCAACACGGTCATAATAAGGCGCTAGATCTTCATATGAAATGGGCCAGTCTTGACCGTAGTCATCAAAGCTGGCAGCAGCAAAATCAATATTTGACATTCGAGGTGAAATCCTACCCCAAAGCGGCAAACGCCCACTTTCCTGCCGACCTCTAAACCAAAGAAATTTACTTCCCTTCTCTACACTATAGGGATTCTCTTTGTCATTAACAAAAAAATGTTTTGTTTGCTCTGACCAATTCGTACAGCGTGCTTGTATATGTTGACCCTGCAACGCTGCTTTAAGACGTGGCCATGGTGAAAGCGGATTTCCCCACCCCCCCTTATCCGGATAGTCCTGCTGGGGCTGTATGGCTCTCCCAGCTTCCAATAACAAAACTTCCAGGCCTTGATTTGATAATTCCTTCGCGGCCCAACTACCAGAGGCTCCTGAGCCTACAATAATTACGTCATACTCGTTTTTCAATGTCGCTCTCTACGAATTCAATAATAACTATCATCAGCTCCTTCCGAATCCAGCTGTCAAGCCAATTTTGAGTCATTTTGACACGCATGATGTGGCTACGCAACAAAAAGCCCAATTCGATACCAAATGCGGCTAAACAAATCATGCGAAAATAATTTCACAACACAATATATTGACTTTGTTGTATTTTAAAGCGAATAAACCCAATTTTACTTGATGCAAATGATATTAATTAGAGCGTTTTTTCGTTAATATCTCTCATTATTGACATAACTATAATAGAATACTTTTGAATTCATAAGAAAAGGTAGTTTATAATTTTACGCCTTCATTTAATCGCTTCAAATAAATTTTACTTGAGACATTTTTATGACCTTACCTAATTTCCTGATTATTGGCGACCTTAAGGCTGGCACATCCTCGCTTTACAATTATCTTAAGCCGCACCCGGAAATTTTTATGTCTCCACTCAAGGAAACTCGATTCTTCGCTTTTGACAATAAAAATCCAGACCATATTGCAAATGGCCCTAATGTTTGGCCAATTGCCACTTGGGAAAAATACCTTGAGCTTTTTAACGAAGTCACAGACGAAAAAGCTATTGGAGAAGCCTCGCCAAATTATTTAAGCAGTCATATTGCTGCTCAACGTATAAAAGAACGCTTACCCAATGCCCAGCTAATCGTTAGCTTAAGAAACCCTGCAGATAAAATCTACTCTGCCTATCTGATGAATTTTCGTGAAGGTAGAGAAAAACGCCCTTTTGAGACAGTTTTTCGCGAAGATTTAAAAGCACAAACCTGGAGTATGACTTCAAACTATAATTACCCAAACCTGAAACGATATTTTGATTTATTTGATAAAGAACAAATAAAAGTCATTCTTTTTGACGATTTAAAAGCAGATTCCTTAGCCACCGTGCAAAATCTTTTTAACTTTCTGGAAGTTGATCAGAATTTCACTCCAGACACATCAAAGTACTATAAAGGCGGGATACCTAAAAACAAGTTAGTAACATTATTGTTTCATGTTATTAAAAAGCAGGATCATCGATTAAATTCAAAACTTAAAAAATTACTACCACAAACTATCGTCAATGCGATAAAAAAATTAAAACAAAACAATTTACAAAAAGCACCAGATTTAACACCTCAGATGCGAAAAGAAATCATTGAAACCTATCAAGAGGATATTTTAAAAATCCAAGATCTTATTGAAAGAGATCTCTCCTCATGGCTAAAGTATGAGTAATATTTCATTACTCTATTTTTTGTAATAAAGCTATAAAACTACCTTTTCTAGCTATATACAATTGTCAGTTAAAATTTAGGGTAGGAATATCACCAATTCAAGTCTTTTTCATAGCCTAAGTGAATCAGATCTTGCCCATGCAGCTCTTTAAAACAAGCAACATGATCTGCGTTATACTCTTCCTCCCATTGACGCAACTTACCAGAACGCAAATGTGATTTATTATCGACTTCCCCAACTTCTCGCTTCGAGCGCTTATTAAAGCTACATTTTTCCGCCACTTTAACAGCTTTCTCAACATCATCCTCTTTAAAACCATAATGGGTAAATAATTTGCGAAATACATCATCTTCATTTTGCATGATATCCTCATACTTAAATTCAATGATATTTGGATCAAGATAATTCCACTCCACAATTTCTTTAATCGTAGTTGTAGATACTCGCTTCATTTCTGCCAGAATTCCTTCTTCTCGCGACAAAGAATTGAGATATTCTTTATAAGTCATATCTTTAATTTGGTTTATAGGCAACAGTGACCAAACTTTTGACATGTCCGCTGGCAAATCTTTTATTGGTTTATTAACCCATTTTTCATCTGTCCATAAATGATAGTTATATGCAGACAACACAATATCACGCGGATCACGGATCATGTGCGAACCTCGATAACTGGAAAATGAAGCTGGCCTAACATTAATTCTATTTTGAAAAAATATTGCTGGTCGAGCTTTCGGTAATTGCGATATATCGTTTTTAACGAATGGCAGCCCGAACTCTTCTCCTATATGCCTCAATACGCATACAAACCAACTAGTGCCTACTTTATGATGAGCTGTATGGACAATTATATGCTTTGTATTATCCCTAAAAGGATTATTAAAAGACCGCTTCAAAGCATTAAATGTTGGACTTAATTTTGACTTTTTACCCAAATTCCCTCCAATACCGGCAGTTTTTATCTACCGCTTTCCGGTTCCCTACTCTTAACAACTCGCGCTGGATTACCTACAGCAATTGCATTGGCAGGAATCGAACTCGTCACTACTGAACCCGCGCCTATTACGGCCCCTTTACCAATCGTAACACCATCGAGCACAATCACACCAAAACCAAGCCAAACATCATCTTCAATTACGATACCACCTTTTGATGTAATCGCTTGTTCAGCAATATTTTCCCCCGGCTCAGTACCATGATTATAGGGGTAAAATGCACAATTCGGTGCAATTTCCACATGACTACCAATCCGAATTTCTGACACATATGCGCTAATTTGGCATCTTGGTTGTATATGGGTTCGATCACCAATAAGCAATGATCCACCAGCGCCAGTTTGTATAACCGTATCACGGTGAATATGTACGCCCATTCCAAATTCTACTGAGCCACCGTCACCTGTATCGTTAAACCAATCAACATCCTCATAAACTAATGCACGATCATCGATAAATATTTTTGGTCCATATTTGAATCGATTATGACAAATCTGCGCATGTGGTGATATATATCCACCTTTATATATTCGCGCAAGATAAATCCGACCAAAGTAAGGATGAGTCCCCCAGCTCGCTAGTCGCGCAGCAAGTCTGCCAAAAAAACTGAGACTCGAGCGACTTACCCAAAAACTACACCATTTTTTTCTAAAACCTTTCATCTTCATAATTTGGCCATCTATTATTATTAAATAAGCAGTTCATTTTTGTACTTTATTTACTTATTCAAAGTATTATGCACACCTATCAAGCTAATGGGAAGTCACAAGCGATAGGGACAAACGCGTTAATCATCATTATTTATTCATTGGTCTAATGCTAACATCTGTCATTTCAGCAGTTTTAGGCAAATTAAGTGCAGCTTGCACCACACTCGCGACATCTTCAGGCTGCATGAGTTTTTCTGGCTCATAAGACTTACCCACTTTTTCATGAATCTCCGCCTGCATGGTGCTAGCCGTTTTACCAGGATAGACACTTAATACTCTTACACCTTGATCGTTTACTTCGTCTCTGAGACTGTCTGCAATCGCTCGCAAGGCATGTTTGGTCGCAGCATATTGCCCAACATTCGCACGCGCATTTAATAAACCCGCAGATGAATTAATAAAAACGACTTGACCCTGACACAAAATAATCGATGACAATAAAGATTGAGTTAAATGATAGGGCCCTCGCACATTTACGCGATATTGCCAATCAAAATCTTCGATAGATGCTGTCGCAGTATTATCTAACGAAATTGCTCCAGCAGAATGAATTAATATATTGATACGACCATATGTTTGCTCAAGTTTTTTACCTAATACTTCTATATCATTTGCATCAGCCAAATCAGCTGTAATTATTTCTACTTGGCCACCAATTAACCTTACTTCATTGGCGACTTGTTGTAATTTATCCCTATCACGACCAATCAAACATACGATTGCGCCTTGCTTCACAAGCATCAAAGTTATTGCGCGTCCAATCCCACTACCAGCGCCTGTGATAACTGCAATTTGCCCTTCCAGCACTGTTACGCTTTTCCTTGTTCTATTGCAAAAACTTCTAATAAATCAGTTTTAAGTAATGCTTCGGCTGCCATTTTAAGTGTACTAAAAGGAATCGATGATCTCTCCGAGATATCTAATAATGAGTTACTACCATCTGAAAGATTCAAAATCCAAAGCAATGCCATCTGAAAGTTTTTATCGTTAGCATGAGTACCACCTGTAGCATCATATAAACCTCTCTTACCCAATTGAGGCTCACACATAGGCTTCACATTAATAAATTTCTTATCGTACTCCAGAACATTTACAATAGATAAATAAGTTTGTAATGACTCAGCCCATGAATCAATATCAATAAAACTCATATTGTCCGCAGATGTATGGTATTCAGGATAACAACCGTGGGTTGTTCTTGATAAACTGCCTACTGCTAAATTAAAGCCTGGCGAACAAAATTGCCGCTCATCGTAACCATATGGATAAAAATCGATTACTTCATATGGCGCTCCTGATGTTTCAAGCACATTTAGTGTAATCCGATCGATCATTGCATCACTTTGACGACTACGCTTGTAGGTAAATGGACCAGGATCCCCAACACAAACAACAACCAACCCATGTTTAATGCGTTTTGCCGTCTTTTCATTTTGACTCAACCAAGTGATTGAACCGATAGTTCCCGGAATAAACAAAAAACGGTAGGAATATTTTAATTTTTGTTTGCTCAAGGCTTGAGCAAGATACACCATCAAAGCGATACCAGACAAATTATCATTACATAATGATGGGTGACAAATATGGCATGAAAACAAAACTTCTTCGTCAGATTCCCCTTGAATAAAATATTCACCATAGCTTAGGTGACCATCAATGAGAGAAGAATCAATTACAACTTCATATTCTCCGTCTTCCAATGCAAGCAATTGATTATGAGTAAGGCAAAAACCCCATTTCTCTTGATAATAGGAAGTACGATAAGGTATCCATTCAGGGTGATCTGGCAAAGAATATAGATTTTGCTTTAATTCTTCGAGTGACAACTTTTTATGAATTGGCGCACTATAGTTAAGCACATGTAAATTGTTTTCCTTAAAGTCTACAATTTTATTGCCCTGAGGATCAATGATATAGGCATCATTAATATTCCATTCTTTGGGAACCGTCCAATCAAAAACTTGGGTTCCGGTCTTAACTTCATGTACCGTAATAGGAATGTGCTGCTCAACAACCTTTAGTGTTTCACGAACCCCATCACCGGTAATACTTCGACATATGGGGAACAAAGTATCAGCGAGTTGATACATCTTTTGACCCACATTACTGTCATCTACCATTATTGTTTCTTCTCCCTCAAATCAATTATAAACGCCATATATCAAGCGATAAAATCTGAATATTCTTGATCACGTTGAGATATTGTTCTTTTCGCAACAGCCGGCCATTCAATCCCAAAAATTGGATCATTCCATCGAATTCCACATGCGGAATCAGGCACATATTCTGAGCCCATTTGGTAAAACACTTCAGTATTGTCTTCTAAAGTCTGAAATCCATGTGCAAATCCTTCAGGAATATAAAGCATGCGATGATTATCTGCATTAAGCTCAATCGAGAAATGTTGTTTATATGTTGGTGAATCTGGACGAACATCAATTATAACATCAACTATTGCACCTTTCGTACAACGGACCAGCTTAACTTCTCCATGAGGATCAGCCTGGTAATGCATTCCTCTGAGAGTACCTTTTAGATGATTGAATGATATATTACACTGCTTAATACATGGATTGAGTCCATGATCAGTAAATTCATTTTCACACCAAGAGCGAGCAAAAAAACCTCGCTCATCTTGATGGGCTTCTATATCTATAACAAACGCACCTGCTAAATCCGTTGGTGTAAATATCATTCGTAAACGCGTGCCTCTGGAATTGGCACAACAAACTTACCACCCCACTCTCGAATATAATCCATCTGCGACATAATCTCTTTACTTAAATTCCAAGGTAAAATAAGAACGTAATCTGGTTTTGTTTCTTTAATTTTATCTGGCGCATGAATGGGCACTCTAGTACCTGGTAGATATTGATTTTGTTTATGTGGACTAAGATCCACAACATAATCCAAGAAATCATTGCGAATCCCACAATAATTAAGCAAGGTATTTCCTTTTGCAGCAGCGCCATATCCTACAACCCGCTTACCTTCACGTTTCGCTTGAATTAAAAATTCAAGTAATTTACGTTTCGTCTCTTTAACTTTTTCAGCATAATTATCATAAACTTCCATTTCTGAAAGGCCAGCTGCAATTTCCTTGTTTTTTAAAGTTTCCACTCTTGCTTCAACCGGCTTACTATCATCATTATCGTGTCGTCCATAAATACGAAGTGATCCACCATGAGTCGGTAATTCTTCAACATCAAATAACGTTAGCCCGTGAGCAGCAAATACTTTTTCTACCGTTAAAAAAGAGTAGTAGGAAAAGTGCTCATGATAAATTGTGTCAAACTGATTTGACTCAATTAAACACAGTAAATGCGGGAATTCCATAGTAATAATTCCACCATCATTTAACAGAATTTTTTCTCCCGCAACGAAATCATTTAAATCAGGAACATGGGCTAGAACATTGTTACCCAACAATAAATCTGCCTTCTTTCCCTCATCTACCAGTTCTTGTGCTGTTTGCACTCCAAAAAATTTCACAACCGAAGGGATGCCTGCTTCCTGCGCAACCTTTGCAACATTAGCTGCCGGCTCTATACCCAATACGGG
>Ga0316207_10001122_pt1 | contig 35273 bp, 32 predicted proteins | sample 6weekpyrite_MG_FD_204943 | JGI IMG/M metagenome (GOLD analysis project Ga0316207, IMG submission 204943) | Microbial mat bacterial communities from mineral coupon in-situ incubated in ocean water Damariscotta River, Maine, United States -... | ecosystem: Environmental > Aquatic > Marine >... | reverse complement strand
GTATGCAGTCACAATCACATGGCGCGCAACAAATTTCCGACGGTATGGTGCAACTTAATGATGCAACACAGCAAACCGTTGAATCATTGCGACAGTCAAACCTGTCTATCGACACATTAAAAAATGCGGCCTATCAGCTGCAAGATGGTGTATCACAATTTACAGTTAAAATGAGATAGTTATGTTGCTATTAAGTTTTAATATAAGTACTGAAAAATACGTCATCGATACTAGCAGCATTATCGAAGTGACACCGTTTGTTCGACTTAGGAAAATGCCTGGCAGTTTGCACGGAATAAGCGGGTTACTTAATTATCACGGAACATCGGTACCAGTGATTGATATAGGTCAACTTTGTGGGAAAGAAGCAAAAAGCGACACACTAGCAACACGGATTATTATTGTAAAATATCTGGAAAATCACATTCTTGGTATTAAAGCGAAAAATGTAACTGAAACATTACAAATAGATAAATCGGAATTCAAAGCAACCGGCATTAAAGTCAATAAAAATGAATTTCTTGGTGATATATCCGAACATGACAATAAATTCCTGCAACTTGTAAACATTGATCAATTGCTAACTGACGAAGTCCGCAATTGTTTATTTCCGGAAAAATCCGAAGCGATAGGATAATCTGGTAATGTCTCGAGAATTAATTGCTGAAAAATTAAAACAAGCTATGGGTTTGCATTCGCCAACTGTTGGCATGGTAACCATTTCAAGTGCAATTGAAAAACGCATGCGGATATGTGAGATCGATGGTGACAAACATTATCTGACGCGCATTATCACTGACCCGGAGGAAATGAAAGAACTCATTGAGGCAGTGATAATTCCTGAAACCTGGTTCTTTAGAGAACACCAACCCTTTAAGTACGTTTTAAACTATTTCAATGAACAAAGTCCATGCGCGAAGCTTAATATTCTTAGTATACCCTGCTCAACGGGCGAAGAACCTTATTCGATTGCAATGATGTTAATGGATAATAATATACATGACACCGCATACCAGATCGATGCAGTAGACATTGGCGAAAATAATATCCAAAAGGCCCTGACCGGAAAGTACCGTAAAAACTCATTCAGATCTGAAGATCTTCGATTTGTCGACAAATATTTCCAAAAAAATGGAGTCCTATTTCAAATCTCAGATTCTGTTAAGGAAAAAGTAAAGTTCTATTGTGAAAACGTATTATCAGATTCATTTAGCTTGGTGAACAATCGATATGATGTTATTTTTTGTAGAAATCTACTTATATATTTTGACCCTGAAACACAACGCAAGATGTTTTCAATACTGGAAAACATGCTGACTCCAGACGGATTACTCATATTAGGCAATGCCGAAACCGTCCAGTATTCTGATGGAGCCCTTGTTCCTGCTATCCATACAAAATCATATGTCCACGTCAAGAAAGGTAATGTAGAGAAATCTGTTCCGGCCAGGAAAAACAAAAAAACGGTCTCCAGTAAAGAACAAAGAAACACAACAAGACCTGTGAAGCTTACCCCACGCCCTTTTGCTGAAGAGCGAAAAACTGTAAATAATCCCCCCCCAACTCCTGTTATTGTTTCGAATGAACAACTCGGCATCGCTTTCGAGCTGGCCAATAAGGGGCGTTTGGATGAGGCGCTGGATATTTGCACTGCTTATATTGAAAGTAATCACAAATCCTCCAGGGCGTATTACCTTGCAGGCATTATCTACGATGCTCAAGGTGTCTCAACGATGGCAAACCAATCTCTACGTAAAGCTATCTACCTCGAGCCAGATAATCTCGAAGCATTAGTGCATTTATCGCTCATGGCTGAACAGCGTGGTGAGCATGAAGAGGCAATGAAACTGAGAGATAGGGCCCGGCGCGTTCAAGAAAGGCGGTCAACATAATGTCAAATCTAATCAATATTGATGACTGCTGGAATACGATTGGTGTTTGGCGAAAGAATGCCGATAAGTGTGAAAAACTGAATGAGGTTACGCATTGTTATAACTGTGAGGTGTACTCAAATGCGGGTCGAATATTACTAGACAGAGAATCACCCGAAGGTTATGCAGATGAATGGGCCGATATTCTCGCTGAACAAAAGAACGATAAGACCCATGAACTGCAATCAGCAGTCGTATTCAGGTTGGGTGCAGAATGGTTAGCATTACCTGTTAGTTTAATTAATGAAATAACGCTATTAAAGGATATTTACGATATCCCTCATAATAAAAACAATGCAATAAGAGGTATGGTCAATATACGTGGCGAGTTAATCATATGCATGTCTCTTGGCAACCTGCTTGGTGTTGAAAAACCAGAGGAGGACCTAATTGATGAAGAGCATTCTATTAACAGGCTAATCATGATTCGGGAAAAGACTGGCCATGTTGTATTCCCTGTTAGCGAAATTGACGGCATTATCCATTATGCTCGAGAAAAATTAGCAACCGCACCTGACACCTTACGCAATACCGGATTGAATTTCATAGAAGGCATGACCAGCTCTAATGGACGCAATATCGGCTGTATAAATCACTCGGCACTCATAGATAAGATCGCAGGTAACTTAAAATGAGCAGTTCGTCATACGACCCATCTGCAGATCCTGCAATGCATGAACTTTTCAGGCAAGAAGTTGAATTACATGCTAAGGCACTGACTTCTGGACTGTTAGAATTTGAAAAATCTACTGACCATGCAGACACAACTGAAAGACTAATGCGTGCCGCACATTCCATTAAAGGTGCTGCCCGGATGGTCGGCATTGATGATGCCGTTAACATCGCACATATTATGGAGGATTGCTTTGTTGCTGCGCAGGCGGGTGCGATAAAATTAACCGCTAATGGTATTGATGTATTGTTAAATGGTATAGATACGATAAGCGCTATCGCAGAAGGGAATCCGAATAGTTTTAAAAAAGATCATCTACAGGAGCTCATTAATAACCTCAAAAAAATCTATTCAGGTGAATCTGCTGCCTCAGCTGAGACAAAGGCTGAATCTAACGATAGCGGCAACGGTTCAATGCTAGATCTTTTTCAGAGCGATGCGATCAATATCTACAAAAAAATTGAAGCCATTCTGGAACGCGCTGCTAATCACAAATCTGAACAAACAGATATTGAATCATTAATGGAGAGCGTTCACACCATGCGTGGCGGTGCGAAACTTTGTGGCGCAAATATAATCAACAGCCTTTGTGAATCTATTGAGAAAAAAGCAGATAACACCATAACATCAGGTGAGTCCGTTGATTTAACACCTGACTCCCACATCGCTATGTCGCTTAATGCAATCAACATGGCATTACATTCATCTGTAAAGGATGAAGATAATGAGGAACTTGCAAAAATAACAAACATTCTCAATGAATCATTTGTCACAACAGAAGCGGTAGAGACACCGCCAGTAGATTTACCCTCTGATATAAATTCAACCGTTCAATCTGACGAAACAGAGTCAGCGCCAGTTGATCGCTCTATCAAGATCAGCACCCAACGTTTAAATAAATTAGTTGGCCTTGCGGGTGAAAGCGTTGTTGAATCAAAATGGGTACGCAAACATTCTGATGCCATGTTGATTTACAAGCGACGACAGTCAGAAATAATCAATGCGCTTGATAGCCTGCGTAATTTCCTGGATGAAACTGATGTTTCAGAACACATTATAGAATTATTTGGTGACATCCAAAAACGTGCAAATGATGCAAGAAGTTATCTTGGCAGCAGATTGAATGAACTTGATGAGTACGACAGACGTGTCACCGGTTTATCTGAGCGATTAAATCAACAGGTCCTGCAAACCAGAATGCGACCTTTCTCGGATTGCACCCATGGATTTGAACGGATGGTACGCGATCTAGCTCGTTCACTCGGAAAAAATATTGAATTAAACATTGTTGGTAGTAATACCCAGGTTGATCGTGAAATACTGTCGCGAATCGAGTCTCCACTCAGCCATATCATTCGAAACTCAATCGATCATGGCATCGAAACAAGCGACACGCGCATTAAAAATGGAAAACCTGCAAAAGCGACAATAAAGATTGATGCTTCACACAATATGGGAATGCTTTCGATAGCCATATCTGATGACGGAAACGGTGTAGACATGCAAGTACTGCGCAAGCGCATCATTGACAAAAAACTTTCAAACAAAGAAATGGTTAGTCACCTTAGTGACTCCGAATTGTTAGACTTTTTATATCTGCCCGGTTTCAGTACATGTAGCGATGTAACTGAAATATCAGGACGCGGTGTTGGCTTAGATGTTGTACACAGTACCATTCAGGAGATGCGTGGAAAAATTCGTACCTCGTCTGTTCAAGGCCAGGGCATCCGAATACAACTACTCTTGCCGCTTACCCTTTCTGTTATCCGCAGCCTGTTAGTAATGATCGGAGGGCAAGCCTACGCATTCCCACTGGCTCGCATAGATTCCATTCATACCTTCACGAGCAGCGATATAAGGACACTAGAGGGGAAACAGTACGTAACGCTTAATGAAAAACACATTGGCCTTATCGAATCAACACAGGTTCTCGAAGTAAACGACGTGTCCAGACAAAATGATGAAATACCTGTTGTTATCCTTAGTGACAGGAATAATCATTATGGACTTGTTGTTGACAGCTTTGTCGGAGAACGCGATCTTGCTGTGCACCTGCTCGATCCGCGGCTGGGAAAAATTCGTGACATTAGTGCCGCAACCTTACTCGAAAACGGTGAACCCGCGCTTATTGTCGACATCGAGGACATGATCAGAACCATTGAAATTCTTATCTCGGGAGAGCGCCTATCAAAAATTAATCACAAGGCATCTTCATCGCAGGCTGGGGAAAAGAAACGTGTCCTGGTTGTTGATGACTCCATCACTGTCCGGGAAGTCGAGAAAAAACTTCTCATGTCGCATGGCTATGACGTTGATGTGGCGGTAGATGGTATGGATGGATGGAATACAGTCCACAATGAAGAATATGATCTCATCATTAGCGACGTCGATATGCCACGAATGAATGGTATTGAGTTTGTAAAAATACTCAAGGCTGACCATGACTTCAAAAAAATCCCTGTCATGATTGTTTCTTATAAAGATCGCAAGGAGGATAGAGAAGCCGGTCTTGATGCGGGTGCTGACTATTATCTTACTAAAGGCAGCTTCCATGATGAGAGCCTTATTAATGCCGTTATCGACCTTATTGGTGAATCGAACTAATGCGTATTGCTATCGTCAACGACAATGATATGAACTTGATTATCATGAAGCATATTATTGATACCTTTACTGATAATCATATTGCATGGTTAGCAATGGATGGCCATGAAGCCATACGGAAATGTCAGGATGATGTACCTGACCTTATTCTCATGGATATGATTATGCCCGGCATGAATGGAGTAGAAGCTAGCCGCGTAATAATGCAAGAAACACCGTGTGCCATTCTTATTGTTACCGCAACCGTATCAGGAAATGCAGCCATGGTATTTGAAGCAATGAGTTGTGGCGCGCTTGATGTTGTCAAAACCCCATTCTCCGGTATGCAGGAAGATGAAAGCGAGATGAAAGACTTCTTGCATAAATTAAAGGTCGTCAACAATCTTATTCATACCAACAGTCGACCGAAGGTTACCCTTACTAATAACAAGACACCGGAAACATCATCACATAATAAAATTGTCGTCATTGGTGCATCAACGGGTGGACCCGGCGTTCTCGCTACAATATTAAAAGATATGCCAGCTGATTTTTCGGCACCCATTATTATTGTCCAACATGTTGATAGCTCATTTATGCACAATTTTGCAAGCTGGTTAAACAAACAATCTGATCTTACCGTCAGAATAGCCCAGAAAGGTGAACGTCCACAACCGGGAACCGTTTTGATCGCCGGTAAAAGCGAACATTTAATAATGACTAATGGTGAAAAACTTGAGTACAGTGAGCTACACAAGGAGCTTGCCTATAAACCATCTGTTGATGTCTTTTTTAATAGCATAGAAAAACACTGGAAAGGTGACACGATCGCTGTTCTCTTAACAGGCATGGGTAAAGATGGTGCGGCAGGACTTGCTAGCATCAAAAAATCAGGCGGGCACACAATCACTCAAACAAAAGAAACCTGCACAGTCTATGGCATGCCAAAAGCAGCTGATGACATTGGTGCGTCAGTGCAATCACTGGCACCGCATGAAATCCCTGCTGTGCTGACAGATATAGTTAAAAAGTAACAATGAGAAAATGATTATGAATACACAATCAATCAACATGCCGCCTCGCGCAGACAATAAATGTATTGTTCTGCTTGTCGACGATCAGCCTATTATTGCGGAAGGAATACGCCGAATGTTGGCCGATGAAAATGATATTATCTTTCATTACTGTGAAAACCCTGATGAAGCCATCAAAAAAGCGGCCGATATTAAGGCAACAGTGATTCTACAAGACCTCGTAATGCCCGACATTGATGGAATGACCCTGGTACGTTTTTTTCGAGCCAATATGGAAACCCGCAGCATACCTATCATTGTACTTTCATCAAAAGACAGTGCCCAAATAAAAAGTGATGCTTTCAGCCATGGTGCAAACGATTACCTTGTTAAATTACCCGATCAGATTGAATTACTTGCACGAATTCGTGCGCATTCACTCAGCTATTTGGTTCAGCTGGAGCGCGATGCGGCATTTCTGGCTTTACGTGAAACACAAAAACAGCTTGAAGAATCCAATAAAAAACTCCAGGAGCTCTCTTCTCTCGATGGTTTAACCGGTCTTGCAAATCGCCGCCATTTTGACGAAACACTTGATATTGAATGGCGACGAACTATACGTAGCAAATCGACACTCTCACTCATCATGATCGATATCGACTATTTCAAACCTTACAACGATAATTATGGTCACCAGGCAGGCGATGCCTGCCTGCAAAAGGTCGCTAAAACCTTAAAAGAAACCATCGTCCGACCTGCTGATACACTCGCACGTTATGGTGGCGAAGAATTTGTCGCTATCTTGCCTGATACAAACGTCGAGGGGGCAATGGTTGTCGCCGAGCACCTGCGTAAAGCCATTGAATCGATTAATATTCCCCATGAATACTCAAAAAGCGGTCAGCACGTCAGCATTAGTCTTGGTATCTCAGAATCAACCGGATTGGATGATCTGGAAGCGCTCACACGCCATGCTGACAAATGCTTATATAAAGCCAAGGAAAGTGGCCGTAACTGCATCATTACATCAAAGACAGTCGAATAGTCGAATAGTCGACTCTGGTAGGTTAGAATCAGGCTTTAAATTGATGCACAATAGCCATTATGACCTTCGTTGTTACCGAATCTTGTATCAAGTGCAAATACACTGACTGTGTAGACGTCTGCCCTGTGGATTGTTTTCATGAGGGGCCAAACTTCCTGGTTATTGATCCCGAAGAATGCATCGATTGCGCCCTCTGCGAGCCGGAATGTCCTGTTACTGCGATTTATGAAGAAGATGATCTTCCTGAAAATCAACGAAAATTTATCGCATTAAACGTAGAACTCGCACAAAAATGGCCGGTCATTGATGAGATGAAACCGGCCCCAGCTGATGCTGATGAATGGCGGGATATCCCTGATAAGTTAACACTTCTTGAACGTTGAGTGTCGTAGACGAAAACCAGTGTGACCGTGTCTGGCTTTTGCCCTATCACAGCGATCCAATTGAATACCTGTGCCAGTATCTGGTCACCGAATTCAAGGCACAGTTACCCGATTTAACCGCCATAACAATTCTAATGGCCGATGTACATGCCGCGGTACATTTTCGCCAGAGATTGACCCATGCCGCTAAACAAGCAGGCTTTTCCGCCGTATTAGGGCCAAATATACAAGGCCTGGCCAGTTTTATTAATGACAATAACCAACGTAAGAATGCTCGAACCACTATTCCAGCTGCAACACGAGAATTAATGCTTGTCGAAGCACTAAGCCACTATCCGGATCTATATGGAAAAAGCAGTCCCTGGCTATTAGCCGAAAACCTGTTGCAGTTATTTGATGAATTGTCACAACAACAAACCATATTACCTGACGATATCGACCGCTTTACTGAGCAAGTAAAACACGCCTATTCCATAGCCGAGTCTGCCGATGATAATATCGACCGTCAATTAAGCCACGAAGCCACACTTGTGCACACGCTATGGAAAGCATGGCAACAACAACTTGCTGATGAAAATTATCTGGATCAACACCAACTTTATATAGAACAGCTAGCCCATTTCACACCCAGCGACGAGCAGCAACAACTCTTTCTACTGGGCTACACCGCTTTTATCCCTGCTGAGCAACAGTGGTTTACACACCAGGCAAATCTAGGCAAAGCGACCTTAATTATTCAAGGGTATCCCTGTGCCGAAACTGATTTCTTGAATACGAATACCGCCATTAAGACCATACTTGATAATAACGCACAATTCCTCAAGCATGTCGCAATAGAGGGGAATGCCTATGAAGAGGTATTGGATGATATTTACACTTCAAAGACAGTCAATATAGCGACACGTGCCGGTGCATTCGCAACACATCACCGCAACAGCCCGCTGCAGAATCGACTCGCTATCTTTGCTGCCAACAATGCCGAACAGGAAGCACTTGGTATTGAACTGCAAATACGACAGTGGCTAAAGGATGGCAAGAAGAGCATAGGTATTGTCACAGAAGATCGTCGCCTGGCACGTCGCTTACGCGCATTGCTGGAACGTACTGGCATTGTACTACGCAATCATTCTGGTTGGGCGTTATCGACAACCCGAGCTGCAGCGGCGCTTGAACGGTGGCTTGAATGCATCGAGCAAGACTTTAATCATTTGCCCCTGCTGGATCTGCTTAAATCATCATTCGTGTTTTCGTCAGTAGAAAAAGAAGAGCGTCTATATCATCTCTACCGTTTTGAACAAGATATTGTTCTACATGAAAACATTGCCGACAACCTAAACCGTTACCAACAACAAATTGACCGCCGTGCAAGTCGTATCGATGAGATATGGACCCAGGATATCGTCACTATATTAAATAATCTTATTGATACGATTCAAGAAGCAGCGAAACCATTACAAAAATTGCTACGCGGCAAACATAATCCTGCCAGGTTCCTTGATGCACTGCTGAGCAGTATGGAGCCTATCGAGATGCATAACGAACTGGCCAACGATGCTGCCGGACAACGTATGCTCGATGAAATAAACAATATGCGCTTATCAATAACGGAACAGTCATTCAGTATTAACTGGTCTGAATTTCGTCATTGGCTTGGGCGCACACTTGAACGTCACAATTTCGTCCCCCCTGCCAGTCCGTCGAAAGTACAATTACTTGATTTGCACAGCAGTCTGCTTTGCCAGTTTGATGCACTCATTATTGCCAGTGCGGATGCCGAACACCTGCCAGGACGACGTAAGCAAGCAGTGTTTTTTAATGATGCTGTACGTTATTCACTGAAATTATCAACCAGTAACGAGCATTCAGCCAACCTGTTTTATCGCTACCGCTGCCTACTACATGCCGCACCAACCATATTAGTAAGTTATTCTACCGACAACGATGGCAATGTTAATCTCGCTAGCCCATGGCTTGAATGTTTACAGCATTACCATCAGATCGCATGGGATAATTCATTAGCGTCACAACAACTCGCAAACTGGCTCGACAGCCAGTACACGGGTTATAGCCATGAAGATAAAGAAACAAGCCCTGCATTGATTCACGAGCACACCTCAACCCAGTGCGATAGTGATTTATTACCGGCTGAACTTTCCTCCAGCGCTTATCAGCAACTTATCGACTGTCCTTATCAATTCTTCGGTGCGCGTTGTTTGAATTTAAAGGCAACCGATGAAATTCGGCTTATTTTAGAGAAAAGTGATTATGGCAGCCGCGTACATCGCTGCCTGCAGGCATTTCATTCCGATGTCGAATATTTACCGGGGCCATTTAGCAAGGAAATTAATAACGCAAACCGCACCGATGCGATTACGTGTTTAACCGATATCTCAACACAGATCTTTGCCTACGATTTAGAAGATAATTTTCAACATCGTGGCTGGTTACAAACCTGGCAAGAATTAATACCGCTGTATATCGATTGGCAAATACGCCACAGCGATACATGGCAGGTCAGCAATACAGAACAAGTACTTAATAATGAGTTCACTGATAGCTTTACCTTAAAAGGTATTTTGGACCGTATTGATAAATCAACCGATGGCACTGGCATTATTGATTATAAGACAGGTAAGCCACCCTCACAAAAAGATATTGAAAGCGGTGAAGCTGTGCAACTCCCCTTCTATGCCCTTTTGCTCGGCGAGCACATTCGACAGGTTGAATATCTTGAATTAAATAGTGGCAAGGTAAAAACGAGCGGGATTCTACAGCAAGGCGAATTACACAACCTCATGCAGGCACATACCCAGCGTTTAACAACTATTTCCGCACAATTGCATGATGGCGAAAAACTACCTGCATGGGGAGATAGTAAAATTTGTAGTTATTGTGATATGGATGGTTTATGCCGCCGTGGGGCATGGGAGGTATCCCCGTGAATACAACTCATCAGGCATGTAAACCCGACAACAGTACAAGCGTACACGCCTCTGCAGGCAGTGGTAAAACATGGTTATTAATCGCGCGCCTACTGCGCCTGCTATTAAGTGGTATAAAACCTGACTCAATTTTAGCCATCACGTTTACACGCAAGGCTGCTGCAGAAATGCAACAACGTTTATTAGAACGTTTGCGTGACTTAAGCACCATGCAAGAAAGTGAGCTTATTGAAACACTCAATATTATTGGCATCGCTAGCGAAGAATCGGTTTTAGAGCGTGCTAAAAATCTTTACGAGTTTCTTCTCAAACAACCACAGCAAGTTAGCATTACGACTTTCCATGCTTTTTCGCAGCAGATCTTACGGCGTTTTTCCCTGGAAGCGGACATTCCTGCTGGTTTTGAGCTTATCGATAAAACAGGTGTATTAGAAACAGAAGCGTGGGATGCCTTGTTCTCACAAGCCACTAAACAGCCCGATTCTCCATTAGCAAAGAATCTTGAAATATTATTCGCCAAATGTAATGGCCTTTACTCAACACAGCAAGCGCTCAATAGTTTCCTGCGAAATCGCAGTGATTGGTGGGCATTAACGCAATCCAGTGATGATAGCATTGCCGTTGCGTCGCTAGCGCTACAAGAACAACTCGACATTAATCCTGATAACAAGCCTGATATTAATTCATGGTTCCAGGAAAGATCTAACGATTTAGCAGCACTATCAGAATTGATTGGAACCCATGACACGCCAACAAATATCAAACATCAAACAAATATTCGTAATATTCTATCAGCGCAATTATTCACGAAAAAATCATTAGTTTTCATAAAATCAATACTTATTAATAAAGGAAATGGACTATTTAAAAAAATAGTCAGTAAAACCAGCCGAATAAAATTAGGCGACGACAAGGCTGATAAATTAGAGGAACTACAAAAATCCCTTGGCATGGCATGCCAGGAATTTGAAGACGTACTTGCAAGGCACGCTAACTATGAGATTAATATTGCCTGGTATCAGGCTGGCCAATGTTACCTGAATCATTATCAAGCGATAAAACAACAGCAGCGACTTCTCGATTTCACTGATCTTGAATGGCAGGCATGTCAGTTACTTAATGCCTCACATCATGCGCATTGGGTGCAGTACAAGCTCGATCAACGCATCGATCATATGTTAGTGGATGAATTTCAAGATACAAACCCGACACAGTGGCGTTTATTGTTGCCGCTTCTTGAAGAACTCGCTGCGACTGATTCCGAACAACATCGGTCCGTTTTTTTGGTTGGCGATGCAAAACAATCTATTTACCGATTCCGCCGCGCTGATGCACAGCTTTTTTCCTATGCACGTAATTGGCTAAGCGAACATCTTGGTGCCAACAGCACGCCACTTAATACCTCATGGCGTTCGGCCCCTGCTATCATGGATTTTGTTAATCATATTTTTTCAAGCGCTGAGCTTAATAGACAATTAAATGATTTTGAAAAACACAATACACACCTTGATCAACATTATGGTGAAGTACATGTGCTACCGCTCATTTGCCTGCCTAAACCAACCGAACCAGTAGAAATCGACAGTGATGCACACACATTACGTAATCCACTGATCGCCCCCCGCCAGGAAAAGGAAAACACCCACGACCACGAGGCGGCTATGCTCGCCGAGCAGATATACCAGCTCATTGAGGCCAAGACCGTCATCAATGATGGTGGTGTGCAACGCCCTGCTCATTACGGTGATGTCATGATTCTGCTTCGTAACCGCACCCATTTGGCACGTTATGAACTGGCACTACAAAAACGCGGCATTGCTTATCATGGTAGCGCACCGGGAACCCTATTAAGCAGCATTGAAATACAGGATATGCAAGCGCTGCTGGATACACTCAATACACCCTATAATAATCTTGCACTTGCACGTGTATTACGCAGCCCGTTGTTTTCCTGTACTGAACAAGACTTGATGTCACTTGCCCGATTTGAGCACAACAAAAAACTCACCTGGTTTAGTCGTTTACAAACGATGGTCATTACTGATTCCCTCGCGCTTGTCCGCGCGCAAACGTTATTGTCTTCATGGCATAAACTAGCTGACTCACTACCCGTACATGATTTACTCGACCATATCTATTGTTCTGGCGATGTCATGGCGCGTTTTAAACGTGGTTTCCCGAAACACTTACACAATAGAGTGTTAGCCAATCTTCGTCGCTTTATTGAACTGGCACTAGAAATAGACAGTGGCCGCTATCCCAGTCTCGCCCAATTCCGCGCACAATTACTTTCATTACACAAACAGGGACGGGATGGTCCTAACCCGGCATTGGATACCAGTCTTGAACACAAGGTCAACATCATGACCATACACAGTGCTAAAGGCCTTGAAGCTCCGATTGTTTTCCTTGCAGATACGGCGAGTAATGCTGACCAAAAAACTGCCTATACTACGTTTGTTGATTGGCCAAGTGGTCTTATCAAACCAAGTCTATTTCAACTGGTTGCCAGAAAAGATTCGATCGACAGTAAAACAGCGGCAATATTGGAAAAGCAAACCCGCGCTCAACAGCGCGAAGATGCGAACCTACTATACGTTGCGATAACGCGTGCACGCCAATACCTCTATATCAGTGCAAGCGAGCCTGCCCAAAAAACGAAAAACCTCGGGTGGTATGGACAAATACAAACATGTCTTGGCGACCTTGGATTACTTGATGAAGAGGGCCACTATCATTGCAGCACAAACATTAAGCCGGAATTAACTGCAAAATCGGCCGTTGTAAATATTACCAATAAGACAATACTGCCTGCTCATTTTATGGCCCCTGTCCACCAACCAGACAAGCAAACATCGATTGCACCCAGCACACTTGACGTTAGCAACGTTGACAGCATCAGCAATGAAAGCCTTGTTGCTCAGCTTCGTGGCACGCTTATCCACGAAGTGATAGAAAAATGCAGTGACGGCAAGATTTCTCGCGAAAACATTAATACACAGTTACAAAGCAAGTATGCTACATCAATAGAAAAAGATGATTTTAATACTTGTTGGCAGGAAGCGCTTGCGGTGATAGAACATAGTGACAACAATTCATTATTTAACAGAAAACACTTTGAACAAGCATGGAATGAAGTCTCGATCAGTTATGTAAATAGTGCTGGAGAAACAGTGCACGGTATTATTGACCGATTAATTCGTTATCGCGACGAAATCCATATTATTGATTACAAAACACACCGCAATCCTGATGACGCGGAACTGATCGAGAAATATAAAAAACAATTACAATATTATGCGGCCGGTGTGCAGAAAATTTGGCCAAACATGAGCGTTAAAGCTGGACTATTACTTACCGCTTCAAATAATTTACTTAACATCGAGCTTAACGATTAAGGAATTATTCTGCGCTGTTTCAAAAATAATGCCAAACGTGATGGTGGAATATAGCCTGGCATCACAGTGCCGTCTTCAAACATCAGTGTTGGTGTTGAACTGATACCCAGTTTATCCGCCACCTCAATGTGCTTGACGATTGGGGTATCACAATGGCGTGTTTCAATTTTTCGTCCGCTCTTGATAAAATCTAGTGCTTTACGCTGATCATCTGCACACCAAACCGATGTTGCTTTCTGATGTGAATTGGACCCCCTACCAGCACGGGGATAAAATACATAGCGAATCTCGATACCCTGCCCATGATAACCTTTCATATCAGCGTGTAATTTACGGCAATAAGAACAATCAATATCTGTGAAAACCGTTACCGTGGTTTTTCTATTCTTGGCAGGATAAGTGATCACGTCTTTGTCTGTAATGACTGCCATTGATTTTAAGCGACCACTGGCGCGTTTGTTATCTGTCAAGTTTGCATTAGTGAGCATATTGATAATGTCACCTTTTACCGCATACTGAGCATCCGCAGTAATGTAAACAAAGGAATTATCAAAATCCACTTCATACAACCCTGGTACAGGTGTCTTGCTGATTTTATAGTCTGTGCCCTGTGGAAACATCGTCGCCAAATTCTTTTTCAGCTTGGTAATTTCCGGATCGTTGACATCTGCTGCCATTAATGGCGAAACCAGCAACACAAACAACAACAGAATATTTGAACTGTATTTTACTATTTTCATTTTAAATCTTAATCTCTAAAATTATTAAATTGTAGTGGTAAGCCGATATCGGCATCTCTTAACATTGCCATAACAGACTGCAAATCGTCTCGTTTCTTACCCGTTACACGAACCTGTTCACCTTGAATCGCAGCTTGTACTTTCAGCTTGCTTTCCTTGATCAGTTTAACCACTTTTTTTGCCATTTCCTTATCAAGGCCTTCTCTTACCTTGATAACCTGCTTCGCAGTTTTCAGTGCCTCCTCAACATCCCCTGCTTCCAAGCAGTTGATGTCAATGCCGCGTTTTGCCAGCTTTTGGTGCAAAACGGAACAAACCTGCTCAACGCGGAACTTACTATCACTAGACACCTTCATTTCTGTTCCGTTCAGTCCTACTTTAGAATCAGAGCCTTTAAAATCAAAGCGATTAGCAATCTCACGATTGGCCTGATCCACCGCATTTTTCAATTCATGACTATCAACTTCGGAAACCACATCCAGAGAAGGCATAATTCGTACCATTTATTTGTATATTGACAGATCACAGTATAACCCGAAATGCACCTGGCTTGGCCATCCGGCTACCGCTAAAAGACTATTCTTTCGTTGTCTTGCACGCGCCTGATTGATAACCCAGTACGTCAGGATCGCTACAGGCCGTGCAGGCATTACCATAGGTTTTAGGGTCTGTTACAGGACACGGTGGAGTAACACAACGTATTCCAGTATCCCTCGTTGCACAAACAGGCCGGTATTCACGTGTACAAATCTCGGGACGGCGCTGCTCACAGGCAATAAATAGTGGCGTGGCTGCCCGCTCATTTTTTGCCGGACTATTTGCACAGCCCACCAAAAGGCTCAATAATAAGATTACATAAGTGGCATGCCTGATCATTGGTTTATTCCTGTGTACTAGGATTGTAACCACGTAATTGCGGCTACTTCATCCTCAAAATATTCGATTTTCGCCGACGTAAACCAGCCAGCCACCTTGGCGGCCCATTCCTGCCATGGCTTATTACCCACCATCGCAATACGCTCAAACTGGTTGCCATGCTTAAGGCCAATCTTAAAATCATCCCAGGCTGCCCTTAGCTCCCACCCCTCTAATTGGGTCACGTCAACCAACATTTTTATCTTCGGTGCTGTCACCCCTTCGAGGGCCGAACCAATCATAGGTGTCAGGGTCTTGTAATCTTCATGTGTCAGCTTGCCGACAACGACCAAGGTCATGTAGAACTCATTATCAATCCGCCTAATGCCAATTGATATACCGTGTTTCAATATCGCCATGTTACCCCTCCTGTTTACACTGCCTGATACGCACAATCCTAACAATTTATGCCAAAATATCATTGATCCCCATCATAAAATAACCATAAGCTAGCGATTCCACGATAATTCCGATACCCTCTGCGGCTAATTCTGAGATGATACAGCTATGAGTAAATCGGGCGCCAAAGACAATATTTATGACACTCCACACGAGATGGTTGTGGATTTCGTGTTCGATGAGAATGTTGCACATGTCTTCCCCGATATGATTCGCCGTTCAGTGCCCGGTTACGACAACCTTATTCCGCTACTTGGTATTATTGCTGAGCGATTTGTTACCGCCAATAGCAATATTTACGATCTAGGATGTTCATTAGGAGCGTCGACCCTCTCGCTACGCCGCCGCATCAACCATGAGGGCTGCCAAATCACCGCGGTCGATAACGCTCAGGCCATGGTCGAGCAATGTCGCGATAATATTGCCAATGACCGTCAAGGTAAAACACCTGTTGACGTTGTATGTGATGATATCCGTCATATTGCGATTAACAACGCGAGCCTTGTCGTAATGAATTTCACCTTACAATTCATCGCACCAGAGGAGCGACTAAGCCTGCTCAGTAAAATAGCAATGGGGATGAAAACCGGTGGTGCATTGATTCTTTCTGAAAAGATAATTTCAGACGATAGCACAGAACAGGCATTGCTCGAAGAATTACAACTTAACTTCAAGCGCGCCAATGGCTACAGTGAACTGGAAATAAGCCAAAAACGATCTGCCCTCGATAATGTATTAATACCGGATACACTTATTACTCACCAGCAAAGACTCATACAGGCCGGTTTCAGTAAAGTCATCGTTTGGCAACAATGTCTTAATTTTATTTCACTACTCGCTATCAAATGATATTTTACCAGCATTTTCTTGATCATCTTGATGATGGCCCACTTGCCACATGGGCTGACGAATTACCTGCACAAATAGCCAGCGGCATCAGTCCTGAACGTTTTGGCAATATTAAAAAATGGCAGGCTGTGATTAACCAGTTACCTGTGTTCACAACGTCATCCATTGATATCAACACGGCGACTTTACGCATTGGCGAAGCATCTGATATCACCCATGCACAACGAAAAGAGTTAGAATCACTACTTAAACAACTGCACCCCTGGCGAAAAGGCCCCTTTGAATTGTTTGGCCTACACATTGACACCGAATGGCATTCCGATTGGAAGTGGGATCGATTAAAAGAACACATCTCACCATTAATTGACAGGCATGTACTCGATGTAGGCTGTGGCAATGGTTACCATTGTTGGCGCATGGCGGGGGCTGGTGCGAAAAGCGTAGTTGGTATTGATCCAACGCCGCTGTTTAATATGCAGTTCCAGATCTTACAACATTATATTCAATCAAATAAGGTTATGGTATTACCAGCAGGGATAGATGATCTACCCAAAAAATTGAATAGTTTCGACACTGTATTTTCCATGGGAGTACTTTATCATCGCCGCAGCCCAATCGATCACATTACGCAATTAATGGACTGCCTTGTGAGTGGCGGCGAACTTGTACTTGAAACACTTATTATCGAGGGTGATGAAAATACGCTACTGATCCCAGAAGAACGTTATGCATGCATGCGAAACGTCTGGTTCATTCCCTCAATAAAAATGCTGGTGCGATGGTGCGAGCGCGCAGGACTTAAAAATATTCGTGTCGTTGATGTCAATCAAACCAGTATTGAAGAGCAACGTGTTACTGACTGGATGACTTTCCACTCACTCAAAGATTTTCTTGACCCCGTTGACATCAACAAAACCATTGAAGGCTACCCTGCGCCAAAACGCGCTATCCTTGTTGCAGAAAAACACTAAATCAGCAACGTTAGTCACGTATATAAAAAAGTGCTATTTTTCTATCTGTTTCAGTAACCCAACGATGAATCGCAACGACAATAACTTCTTATATCATTGAAATAACAATTAATTTCACAAATTTTCACAAAATTACCACTGCTTTATTCAGCTATATACTGCATACTTTACGCGTAAATTGGTTAGTTCTTATATTCCTGATTCATGGTTCAACTGGAACCTGGCAGTATTTACATGAGTTATTGATAATGCACACTAAAAACCGGTTCAAGGCACGGTCATGTTCGTTACTCTTCTTAATAACGGCTTTCACTGGTTCAGCGCAAGCCAACCACTCATCAGATATCACTAATTTCAGTTTAGAGGATCTGATGAATATCGAGGTGACCTCGGCCTCCAAACACGCTGAACCGTTGTCGCAGGCTTCAGCCGCACTCTATGTACTTACACAAGATGACATACGTCGTTCAGGTGTGCAGTCGATACCTGAAGCACTCCGCATGGTGCCCGGATTACATGTAGCACAAATAGATGCCAATAATTGGGCTGTTTCTGCTCGCGGGTTTAACGATCGTTTTTCAAACAAATTACTCGTACTCATGGATGGCAGAACTCTCTATACACCGATTTTTTCCGGCGTATATTGGAATGTACAAGATACGATTATGGACGACATTGAACGTATTGAAGTTATACGAGGCTCCGGTGGAACACTTTGGGGTTCAAATGCCGTCAACGGTGTTATCAATATCATCACTAAGCGTGTCAGCGATACACAAGGTGCGCAAATTGTAACGACTGCAAGTACTAGTGGTGAATCGATAAGTTTTCGCTATGGCGATCAAATTTCCAATAAGGGCCACTACCGTATATATGCGAAAGGTCTAAGTCGTGATGCCTTTAAAACCTCCGCTGACAATAATTCACATGATAGTGCTGAAATGCAGCGTGGTGGGTTTCGCATTGATATCAATCCCACGCACCGAGATGATATCACGCTACAAGGGGACCTCTACAATGAAGATGACGATCAAACAGTTGGCGTAACAAGTTTGACACCGCCTTCATCATCATTCGTGGATGATACTGTCGAAAATGATGGCAGCAATATCTTGCTGCGTTGGACACGCCAGCTGGATAGTAATTCGGAATGGCGTTTGCTAGCCTATATTGACAAAACACATCGTAAAGATAATAGCCTTGATGCAGAGATAGATACTTATGATATCGACTTTCAGCATAGATTACCGGTCGGAAATTCTCATGAGGTCACGTGGGGATTGGGTTATCGATATATAAAAGATAAACTAAAAAATTCGTTTACCGTCGCCTTTACTCCCGAGAATCGTGAACAAAAAATAGTCAGCGCCTTTATACAGGGTAAATTTAATGTTAATGAAAATATCTCACTAACACTGGGTTCCAAATATGAACACAATGATTATTCAGGTGATGAATTTCAGCCAAGTGCACGAGTGCTATGGAATCTAGTGAAGAATCATAACCTTTGGGCGGCTATTTCCCGAGCGGTACGCAGTCCTTCACGTGCGCATAATGATCTGCGTTTAAATGTATCTGCCTCTCCCGGTATGTTTCCAACGCTAGTTTCAATCTTAGGTAACGAAGACTTTGATTCAGAAGATTTAACTTCGATAGAATTTGGCTATCGAGGCCAGCCTACTGACAATATTACCCTTGATATAGCAACATTCTATAATCGATACAACAATTTACTCAGCAATGAACCAAATCCCTTTAGTTTCGAAATTAACCCTGCCCCGTTACATGCACTAATATCAACAACAAATGGTAATGCTATCAATGCTGAAAGTTACGGTATAGAAATCTCTTCATCATGGCAGGCATCATCTGACTGGCGAATTCATGCTGCATATAGTTGGCTTAACCTTGACGCAAGTACTGATTCTAGTAGCACCGACACAACATCAGCCCAGCGGCTTGAAGACAGTGTTAGCCAAAATCAACTTCAACTTCGGTCACAGCACACTATATCGTCAGACATAGAATTCGACACTAATATTTATTACACCAGTCGTTTAAAGGAGCAGAATATACCTGCCTATACCCGAGTTGACCTTCGGCTGGGTTGGTTGTTCAATAAAAATATTGATATTGATGTTATCGCACAAAATATATTTGATGATCGACACCCTGAATTTACAGCTCTGGATATTAGCAATAGTGAGATACCGCGTAACCTGGGCGCTAGAATAAAAATAAAATGGTAGGGCATGGGTTTTTTCATAATATGAATATCATCAGGATGATAGGCCATATTTTCAGACTAAATAAGCACTGGGGGAACTGCCTGACAACCTGTCTACTGCTATTGGCTTTTAGTGGCAGCACACTCGCTGACCAGGAAGAAGAGAACAAAAAAGAATATAGCGTAAAAGCGGCCTTTATTTACAACTTCAGCAAATTTATAGACTGGCCTGAATTGGCATCACAAAAAAGCAATGAATTCAATATTTGCATTATTGGCTCTAATCCATTTGAAAAAGAAACGCTTTCTAAACTCAGTACAAAAAAAACTAAAGCAAAAAATGTTAAGTTCTTAAATATTAGCCCATACGAGAAGCTCCCCCCCTGCTATATCGTATTCATAAATACTCCTGAAAATACAGTTCGTCAGGGAATTATAAGAGCCAGCAAAAAACATAACGTCCTAACCGTTAGCGACCAGGAGAATTTCACAAGTAACGGGGGTGCGATCGAATTGTTTACGAGCAATCGAAAGGTGCGCTTTAAAATTAATCTTGCGGCAACCAAAAGAGCGGGTCTAGAAGTCAGCTCAAAACTGTTAAACCTCGCCATCAAAGTTGAAAACAGGGAAGCGCAGCAATGATATTGCGTAATCTTCCAATCCGGCAAAAACTAAGCTTCGTCACAATGTTGACGAGCATTTCATCATTGTTACTGATAAGTCTTGCTTTCATTATTATTGATATAAATGATTTTCACAATAACACTGAGGCGAAATTACAATCGATTGCAAAAGTTACCGCTTTTAATAGTACTGCGGCCATTAGCTTCGATGACAAAGAGGCTTCGACCGAAAACCTGAATTCAATGAATAAAATATCAAACATATACTATGCCGTTATCATAAAATCTGACGGCAGTCTTTTTTCTCAATATCATGGCGAACATTCTGACGCCATCAACCACTCTGCATACCTATCTTCATTAGTAGATACACTACCTGACTGCAATCAATCTTCTTTGAAGATAAATCAATTAACTGTCTGCGAGACAATAACCCTAAACGGTGAAGATATCGGCAGGTTATATATTGTTGCCAGACTCAGCGATCTTTATATCGAACTGGGTTACCGGTTGATAACGACGCTTATCATTTTATTGATTACCATTTTAATTGCCTACTTACTATCAAGAAGATTTGGCAATATAATTTCCGAACCGATTATTTCTTTAAGCAATACCATTACAGAAGTAACCAACAATAAGGATTACAGCACCCGGGCAAAATATAATGAGAATGACGAAGTCGGATTGTTAGCCAAGGGCTTTAACGACATGCTTCAACAAATTCAATATCGAAACAAAGCGCTTCGTTTACATCAAGACAAACTTGAAGATGAAATCACACTACGAACTGGTGAGCTTTTTAGCACGGTCACTCAATTAAAGGAGGCGAAAGCATTAGCTGAAAAAGCTAACAATGCAAAATCACAATTTTTATCACAGATGAGCCATGAACTTCGCACACCAATGAATGCCATTCTTGGTTATGCACAATTATTACGATTAGAAACTTCCGCCCCTCTCAGTGCAAATCAACTCGACCACGTAAATGAAATCATCAACGCAGGTGACCACCTATTAGAACTTATTAACAAAGTGCTTGACCTGTCGCATGTTGAGTCTGGCACCTTAGAGGTTTCTATTGAAAACATTAACCTACAATATTGCGTTGAAGAATGCATTACACTCATAGGGCCACTAGCCATAGAAAAAAACATCGCGGTTATTAACAACTTAGATAGTGACATATACGTGCTAGCTGACTACACACATATAAAACAAGTTATTATTAATCTGCTCTCTAATGGAATAAAATATAATAAAATAGGTGGCACACTCACTATTGATGACTGCAGCCAGCATAAAAATAAAGTATGTTTTAGTATTCGTGATACCGGTCACGGACTAAGTGACTCACAATTAAGTCGACTATTTAAACCTTTTGATCGACTGGGTGCCGAGAATACTTCCGTTCAGGGAACTGGCATTGGTCTTTTAATATGCAAACAACTCATTGAAATAATGAAGGGCAAGATTAGTGTTTCAAGTGTCATTGATGAAGGAACAACGTTTGCTATCACCCTGGATGCAGCCTCTACAGCTGATTCGCTCAGCTTACCGAACACCATGGCTGACAACCCTCTCGCGATTTCGCATCCCGACCACAAAGGCTGCGTACTTTATATTGAAGATAACCCGGCTAACCTGAAATTAGTTAAAGCAATTATTACAGATCACATGCATATGGAGTTTCTTGGTGCAGGAGATGCCCATATTGGCATACAAATGGCCATTGAGTTTAAGCCGGACCTCATACTTATGGATATTAATCTTCCCGGTATGGATGGTTTTACTGCCCTGAAAGAACTAAAGAGAACAACGGAAACTGCCTCGATACCGGTTATCGCCTTAAGCGCAAGTGCTATGCCACGCGATATTTCACGCGGTAAGACCGCGGGTTTTAAAAACTACCTAACAAAACCCATTAAACTTGAAGAACTTTCTCTCACTATCATTGCTGCACTTGGTCCAAACACTGCGAACTAAAAAGTATTTCAGTTTATTTTTTATTCCAATGCCTGTGATGTACGCATAAAAACCAACAAAGCATATTTATCGCACGCGCTTTTATTTGTTGGTTCTACTCATTGCTAATACTTCTCTGGCTACCGGTTCAGACGATACCGGATTTTACCTGTTATTAAATTTCCATCTGTCACGGCATGAGGGCTCAAATCATCCGCTTTGGAATAATTCCCAGCTTTTTCTTACAACGATAATTAAGCTGATAACTTACCATCACATAAAATTACCACTTAGCACGAATGCGGAAGCACGAGGGTTCAATATCTGCAGCGATATCTGCTACAGCATTATTTAATGCTGTATTTAAGACATCCATAACCTCTCCATCACCATTTGCCCAATTATTACTATCACCAATTGCTCGAAAGGTGTGATGATATAAACGCTTTTGATTTTGATGGAGAAACACTTCAAGCGAAACCGTCGCAAAGAGTCGCAAAGGCAATGGTCGTAAATAGGCCAACTTAATATTAACCTGTAACGACATGCTGCCTTTTTTACCCGACACGTTATAGCCATAACGCTCAAGCCCACTGTGAACACCTTGATAAACCCAATCACTAACATTATTCGCGAGCACTGGCGCGTTTCCAGCTTGACCTAGTGTTTCCTTGTTAGAACGCACATCCCTTATTGTCAGTAATTTTATATCGCACTGTGTCTCCCTATTAAAATCACTTGGAATATTTTGCGTATGCTGCAAATTCAAATTAATCGGCTTAGTCTGGCATCCCAGCATAAATAGCGATATAAAAATGACACATAAAATTTTCATTTCGCTAGATAATTTTGTGATACTTTCTGCATCGAAAATATTGACGCGGCTATAAAGTCAGAGAAACTATCAGAATACCCCTTCTCAAATCTGAATCTTTCATGGTTTCCAACATCAACTACTTTCGTTACTTGACGATGATTTGATGTTACGCAATTGTGAAAATGGTATTCAATTTCACGGGAATTGGCACTTGACCCATGATAGTCAGCATCAGTTAACCCGGTAATAGCCGTAACAACATAACGGGCACCTTTTTCTTTACACAGTGAAGAAGAGGGCTCTACCTGAGATACTTGTTCGGCAATATGCGTTGCTGATGAACCGTTCAATAAGATAATATCAACCTCATCTTTAGAATACTGCTGAATAATACGCTTCATAACGCCAGATAATTTATGTGAATAACTATCAACGCTAGTTGAAACATATCTACCAAGCTCGCCTGGCTCAGCCCAACTTACCAGCACTACCGGTTTTCCTGATGATGCCGTTTCAACCGACACTTGTTTTTTAAGCTGTTCTTTTGCGATACCAGAAATATTATCATCCCGTCTATCAGCCGTAGGTACTAAAGATCTATCATCCGTAGATTCTACAGCTGTATTTCCCTGTCTCTCTGGCAATAATCGACTAATTTTATTTTCAGGAATTTTAAAATCTTCACTCTGAGCAAGTGACAATAGTTTTCCATCGTTCGCTTTAATAACATAACGACCATTGTTCTTGGTGATAACTTCACCATCAATCGAATCAGAAAGAGTAGACTTCGGGTTCGCATATGGCAGAGAGATTGTCGTTCCATTACTTGTAACGGCGATACCTTTATTCTTAAACAGATCCATCTTGAGAAGATTATTAACTTCATCCATTCCTTCGTATAAGGTTGCAATAGCTGCTCTTGCGCCATCTTTATTCCAATAATTAATTGCATCAGATTTACTTTCGGCAGATACCGGGATCGCAGCAGATTGATATTCTATTTTTGCAGCATAGCTAGGAAGATCCTGTCCCCTGGTCCAAAGTTGCGCGTAACCTTGAACAACCATTTGCTTGAAGTCAGCAGATAAATGGTATTCAGTACGTATAATCAAGAAAGCATCTTCTTGCATAGTACTAATGGTGTTGCGAATTTGTTCAACTGTCATATTAACGGCAGTGTTCTTCGGCTGCTTACTTTTTAACCAGTTTGGCGCATCAAATAATTCTTTTTGCCGAGCCCAAAATTCCTGACGAAAATCGAGCTGCGCCAAACCTTGTCTTAACGGTGCAATAAACCCTTCCGCTTCGTTTGTTCGTGACTCAATGATTGACGCATCGATAAGTGCTACAAGAAGCCCCCCACCCGCAGCAGCAGATATATTAGGGTTAATGACATGCGCTGTGATTTCATCCTGAGATATAACACTGACAACTTGTGTAGATCGTATCTTGCTTACATCTTTTACATTTATCTCTTTTCGGGTTGGGTTTACCACACAGCCGGTGGCAGATAAAAATAAAATAGAAACAATTACAAAACGCAATATTGACTTCATAGCTCAATTCCTTACTTATACATATATCGTACTGAAAACATCGAGATAATTTGTCTCTTATTCTATTATTAAGATGTTTGCTTGAAATTATTATAGTTATTACGACCTGATTATACTTTGTGAGACAGCGTTAATCTACTTATACGACTCATTCTCTGGCATGTTGGCAGATTGCTAACATCATTAGCCAATACAGCTATAAACACGCCTCATCCAAACAAAAGGCTGCACTAGGCAGCCCTTTGCTAACGAGCGGAGTAATACGAGTTACTCGAGCTTCATTGAGGTAGTAGGTCGTTTTTCCAACGTCCATTGATGCATAGAACCATCATAAAGTTTTGCTTGCTTATTACCCATTACCTCACTCATTACGAACCATGCCCCAGAAGCAAGATGGCCACTATTGCAATATGTAATGGCAGGTTTTTGGGTATCGATACCAAATTCATTAGCCAGTGTAGAAAGATCTTTGCTAGAGGTAAATTTTGCTACCCCTCCTGGATATGTCAACAGTTCCACGGGAAATGTCTTAGCCGTTGGAATATGTCCCTTTGCATAAACATAGGATTTGTTATAGGTGCCCAGGTACTGACTCAAGGCGCGTGTATCGACAAGTTGAACCGACTTATCCTTCGTTGCCTTTGCAACATCATCGCTGGTGGCCAAAATAGATTTGTTTTCAGTTGCAGCAACCCAGTCCCCTGCGCTGACCTTTGCAGGTGTGATACTCACATTATGCCCATCTTTGAGCCACTGAGCCATGCCGCCGTTAAGGATGGCCATGTCAGAGTGACCAAAATATTTCAACTGCCAATACATTCGTGTCGCAATGGTGATATCACCACTCGACTGCCCTTTGCTGACAATAACAACTGAACTGTCCTTATTTAGTCCTGCCGCCTGAACAAGTTTTTCAAAGTCAGCCTTCGCAGGTAACATACGTGTTACCGTCTCACCATCGATTTTTCTTTTAGCACGCACCTTCTTGTAATTAATCAGTTGTGCACCCTTTATATGCCCACCAACGCGAGCTAATTTCAGCTTACCTGTTTTCTTATTTTTCCTGTATACCGGTTTAGCCGTAAAACTCTTTACATCTTTGCGGACATCAAGAATAACCACCTTGTCGAGGTTTTTTACTAACCACGTCGAATCAACAACGGGCCCTGGTAACGTTGCGGCCTGCAAGGGTAAATTGAATAACGCTAAACTTAATATAATAACCAGATGACGAAAAAACATAACACAGCTCCTTTTCTACAATTTATAGCCTAGCAGGATACAGCTCGACTCAAACGCTGTTGAAGATCAATAGGCTGAGAACTTAATACGTAAACATCTCTATTGTGGAGTTTATCAGATACACTGTCAGCAGCATTGACCTGAGTCAAACACCTATCACGTTCATGCAACATATCCTTTAGCTCATCATGATATAAGGCCAGCATCGATAAAAGAAACCTTTCAGTATTCGTCAATTCATCGGGTATCTGAATATCATCTAAGAACCTGATCGTATTACTAGCAGATAACCAATTAGCGCCAGTGACCCACTGGTTAACCGTAAACCATGTCCGTGGCTGTCCTTCATTATCCATCGACAACGCAGCCACATGAGTCCAATCTGTACTGCTATTCTGGCCTTCTCCACAGCGAGCAAATAAATGGAAGTGCCCATGCTCCTGAGGATGCTTTTTGACCGCTGGGTGACAATGATAAAAACCACGCCAGCCCGAGTTAGAAAATGTTAACTCGCCCTTGGGAAACTTCTCATTTTCCTGTGGGATCTGACCTGCCAGTACATCAAGAACGGCATTTGAATCCGTGTCAGCAAAAACCCTCAGTGATGCCAGTACATTGATAGCATGCTCGTCAGGGGGCATATCTCAATCTAGACTGCATGGCGAGACGTCTAATGAACATGGAGATTCTTCTGCACCATTGTCGATGATGACAATGTCATTTTGTTGCGGTGTTGGCAAACTATGCCGAGTATGATCAATGGTTGCCGCTATCGCAGCAACACCCACTGCCGTACCCATAATCCAGCGATTGTATTTATGTTCCATAATCAGACCTCAATAGGCGGCTTATCTAATTTCAAAACAATACGTAGCCGTACACCCACAAGCGTACCAGTAAACCCGGCAATCAGCCAGAGCCAACCATGCAAACTACCTGAACTAATACCTGCTAACAGACCACCAATATTGCAACCAAATGCGAGTCGAGCACCATAGCCCATGAGTAATCCGCCAACAATCGCGGTCATCCAGTCAGCCATAGTGATCTTGCTATCCGGTGCAAATTTGCCAGCCAGCGCTGCAGCAAGCATCGCACCAATAATGATGCCAAAGTCCATCAATGTAGTCGTATCTGCCAGGACACTGCTATTCAACGCCTGCGCTGCATAACCGCCCTGCCAAAAACCCCACTGACTAATGTCACCACCCATCGCAGCCCATAACTTGGTGCCCCACAAGCCAAATGCAAACGTTATTGTCCAGGGATGGCCAGCAAGAACCAATGTTGCATAATTAAACAATGCAAGCGCAATCACTGCCCACATGAGTGCCCAGGGCCCAAAAGTAAGCCGCTCAATAAACGATTTATCACTGGTACCACTTAGGCCCGCGACATTACCATGTCGTTTCTGCTCAATTGTTTTAACCACGACGTAAAGAATAGCTAACACAAATAATTGTGCGATAAGCCCTGGTAACCATCCGAGACTATTCACAATTGATATCTTGCCAAGGCTTGGCAAACTTAACCACGCCGGTAAATGTGCTGTACCAATGGTTGCACCTATAATAAAAAAGGTCAGTACGATCAACATACGCACATGACCGCCACCCACGGTAAACAACGTGCCTGAACCACAACCATTACCAAATTGCATGCCGAAGCCAAATATAAACGCACCAACAAGCACAGAAATACCAACCGGTGCCAACGCGCCACTTGCCGTCAATTCTGGAAAGGCATTACCTAAAAGAGGAAAGAACAAAATTGATGTCAACGATAGTAATAATATCTGGGCACGTATGCCGGCACCCCGACGCTGTCGTACAAATGTTCGCCATGAGCCTGTAAAACCAAAGGCAGCGTGTAACAAGGTCACCCCCAAACCGATACCTATAAGAAATAACAAGGCCTGTTTAAGTGCAAATTCGTGTTGCAGGAAAAGACTAAAGGCAACAATGCCAGCAACGATCATCAATACCGTCTGATAATCTGTCTTTAGCTTAGGCTTCACGTGAAAATACTCCTTATCAGGCAGTCACAATATTAAATTGTACTTCTTTCAGAGTCGCAATGGTTTCATGTACCGGGCAATGTTCAGCGACATGCTCGAGTGCCTTGCGCGTACAATCATCATCACAAGACGCATTAGGTAAGCTAACGTTAACAACCACATCGGTCATTCTATTTGGATGTTTTGCAAATTCATATGAGACATCGATCTTCAGACCTTCGGGGTCAAGATCATGATGGGTACAGAAATCCCTGACCAAAACCCCAACACAGGAACCCAACGAGGCAATAAAAAGTTGCGGCGGCATCGGACCACGATCCTGGCCACCCATACTGGCAGGAACATCAATTTTTAAGGTATGTGAACCCAACTCCGTTTCAAAAAGTGCATCGCCCTTATACTCGGTAGTAATATTTGGCATAAAACCTCGTCGCTACAATAATTAATGTATGCTTGCATTAAATATCAAAACCATGCGCTTGAATCCTTGATCTAAATCAACCCCTTGGATGATGCTCTGAATGTAACGCTTTTAGGCGCTCTCTAGCAACATGTGTGTAGATCTGGGTGGTTGATAAATTGCTGTGCCCTAACAACAGCTGCACCACACGCAAATCGGCGCCGTGGTTAATAAGGTGGGTAGCAAAGGCATGACGAAGCGTGTGAGGTGAAAGGTCTTTTTTAATACCTGCTTGCTTAGCGTAACGTTTTATCAATTGCCAGAAGGCTTGGCGGGTCATCGCACCACCACGATTTGTCGGAAACAGTGCATCAACCGCTCGACCTTTAATGATATTTGCACGGGCTCCGCTCAAGTAACGCTCCAACCAATCCAGTGCTTCTTCACCCAAAGGCACCAAACGTTCCTTGCCGCCTTTTCCCATCACGCGCACAACGCCCTGCTGGACATTAATCTGTGACATTTCAAGACCGATCAATTCGCTAACACGTAAGCCACTGGCGTAGAGTAATTCCAGCATAGTACGATCACGCAGCCCCAATATTTTATCACAATCGGGCGCATCTAATAACTCATCCACTTCATCTTCGGTGAGTAATTTAGGCAAAGCAGGTGAAACCTTGGGCGCATCAATTTGTGCGCTGGGATCCTCTTTTAAATACCCTTCGCGTATTTGATACTGATAAAAACGCCGAATGCTCGATAGAAGTCGTGCTGTGGTTCGCGCATGTGCACCTGCCTGGGCACGCTGTGCAAGATAGGTGAGCAGATCTTGACGTGATGCGGTTTGTAACGATTCACCCAGTTTATTGAGTGCCGCAGCCACACCTTGTAAATCACTACGGTAAGCCGTGAGGGTATTATCACTTAAACCTCGTTCCATCCACAACGCATCAAGAAAAACGTCAATATCGGCTTGATCATTATTGGCTTGCAGACTCATGCTTTAGTAACCATTTTTTTATTACCAGTGGTTCACCGTCAAGTTTACCAGAAAAACCACCTAGGCCATTGAACGCAACGACCCGATGACAAGGCACAATAATCGGCAACGGATTTCGGCGACAAGCGCCAGCAATAGCGCGTGCACTGCTGCGAATCGTTTTAGCCACATTACCATAACTTCTCGTTTCACCAACAGGTATTCTTAACAATGCGTCTCGCGCCCTTGATTGAAATGGTGTAGCAGATGGCACTAAAGGTAAATCAAACTGGAATGTGGCATCAGAAAAAAATGATGCAAGCTGAGTTGCTGTTACTTCGGACAATTCAGACCGAGGAGCACGTGCCTGTGCTTTGTTGTAAATAAAGTTGATAGCTCGCACAACTTTTCCATCATCGAGAATACCCAACATACCACAAGGACTATCAATGATGGCCGTATAATCTTTTACGGCACATGCGATCATGCGGGTGCCTTCGCCGCCTTGCTTTTCTTTAACCACAGCTGCTGGATTCGTCGCTGTAATTGACCTCGTCGCGCCTCATCTTTGGTAATGTTTAATAATTTTTCATACAGCCGTTCTGCATCATTAACCAAACCCGCATTACCTAATGCCTCAGCCGCCTGGTATAGTGCTGACTGCGCCCATAAATCCGGTTGTGGGCCAATCTTTGATTCCGAGGATTTAAGATACAAAGCGGCTGCATCTGCATAGTGCAATTGCGCCTTACGTGACTCAGCCATCCAGTAATACAATTCACGCCGAACCTTGGGAAGCTCAACCTTATCAAGCAACACAGAAAACAATTGATAAGCCTGCTCGTGTGCTTCTACCGTTTGTAAGTCAAAGACGACCTGCATAAAACGATCCAGGGCCTGACTCTCTGTTAACGGGTTCTTATTAGCGATATCCAGCATAACCAAACTGGCTTGTTCGGGTTTCCCGGCCATAACAAATACACGCGCACGCCGTAATTGCCATAGTAAAGGATTAATGCCCGCTGGTGCTTGCTGCAGGCCTTGCATTAACCTGGATGCCAAACTGATATCGGATTCTTTTAGAGCCTGATCTAACAAGCTATATCGTGCCAACGCTGGTAGCTCATTGCCAACGTTATCGTTATTTCCAAGGTACAGGTGACGAATAATCTCAGCACCCCTGTTTCTTTTACGCAATGATTTAATCAGTAACTCATTTGCTTGACTGCGCGTTTCTATCTGGCGCGATTGCGTTGCTAACAATCCATATATCGTCCGCTGGCGTAAGCTATTTTTTTTATACTTATCGGCTGTCGCAAACCAACTTGCATCATCGCCCAATAACAATTGCTGCTTATTACCAATTGACTGGCCATGCATACGATAGGCCTGCCAAAGCTGTTCACCATTTACATGGAACAAACCATCGTCGATTTGTTTCTCTCGCGTAAGGCTAAGAAATTTTTCGATTGCCGAAACAGTTTGACCTGTATTTCCCTCTACACCACTGGCTTCAATTTTTATTGCCAATAACCGCAAACGGTCCAGCTTTGCCAGCTTTTTCTTTTTAAGTCTTGCGTTAACTCTTTTGATCACTTCAACTGCTGATAAACGCGCGCTACGCAATGCCGCAAGTAGGTAAAGCGTTTTTGCATTCGCGCGCTTTTTATTTGCAGCGAGTAATTCAGCGGCATCATCTGCACGTTTAGCTAGCAACAATACCCGCGCACGTAATAACACACCTGATTCTGACGTATCCGACGGATAGTCTTGTGCACTGCGCAGCATTGCCGCGTGTGCATTATTGGCTTTATTATCGAGCAGATAACTGCGAATAATATGCGTGCGCCACAACGCCAGGGCATTATGGTCATGTGCTGTATCACGTTGCCATATCAATTTTCGAAAGATTTTGCGAGCCTGATGACCTTGTCCAAGCTCTAACATTGCCTCAGCTTGCTGCGCAGCAAACCATTCACTATAAGCATGATCAATAAAACTACTTTGCTCGTTAATGCGATTAATTAATGCCTGCCACTCGCCGGCTTCCTGATATAACGCAATACGTTGCCGTTCCCAGCGAAGCCAATCTTCGGGATTATCAAGTGGATTAGGTTGTTGGCTATTAAGTTGTTGTAAGGCAAGTTCAGTGGCACCTTGATTAACCAATTGCACAATATTAGTTAATGGATCGGCACTGAGCACTGTGTTCGAAACAGGTTGCGCAATACTATTAAATGATGCAAATAACAGCAGAAATGAACACGGCGCCAGAAGGCGCCGTGAACAAGTGCGAAATGTCTGTGCTGCGATAGTGACGATATTAAAGTCACGCATGCACATACAAGCCGTCTTAGAGTTTTTCTTTAATACGTGCAGCCTTACCAGTCAATTCACGCAAGTAGTACAACTTGGCCTGGCGAACATCACCGCGACGTTTAACGGTAATGCTGTCGATGATTTTGCTGTGTGTCTGGAAAACACGTTCAACTCCTTCACCGTGTGAAATCTTACGAACGGTAAAGGCTGAATGTAAACCGCGGTTACGTTTGGCAATAACAATACCTTCATAAGCCTGAATACGCTCACGAGTACCTTCTATTACTTTTACATTTACCACAACTGTGTCGCCTGGGCCGAACTCTGGCACATTACTCTTCAGTTGTTCTTGTTCAATTTGATCAATAATCTTGCTCATGACGTACTCCTAACTTATTTCCACACCGAGCTTAGTAAAAGGCTCGACCCGACTATTCTCTAAATTACTTTTCAAACGCAGCGACATACTCATCTAATAATCGCTGTTGTTCCTTATCCAGTTCAATCTTCTCCAGCATGTCGGGACGTCTTTCCCACGTCCTGCCCAATGATTGCTGTAGTCGCCAACGTGCTATGGCCGCATGGTTACCACTTAATAATACTTCTGGTACCACTTGCCCGGCTATCTCTTCCGGTCTGGTGTAATGCGGATGGTCTAACAAGCCATTCATAAATGAATCTTGTTCAGCCGATGCCTCATCACCCAGTGCACCTGGCAGTGTTCTTACCACTGCGTCAATGATGACGGCTGCTGCCAATTCACCACCGCTTAATACATAATCGCCAATTGATACTTCAGCATCAATTTCAGTGCTGACCAATCGTTCATCAATCCCTTCATAACGCCCAGCCACCAACACCAGATTTTCATGTTGTGCCAACTCGGCTACGCCTTGTTGGTCGAGTCGCTTGCCTTGCGGTGACATATACACCACATAAGGTTTACCGCTATGGCTTGCGCGCGCATCCTGTATCGCATCGCGCAGTGGTTGTACCTGCATTAACATGCCAGGGCCACCACCATAAGGACGATCATCTACCGTACGATGTTTGTCCTTTGTATGATCACGTGGATCATGAGTTGTCAGCTCAACCAGATCTGACTTCAGTGCACGACCCACAACGCCATATTGCGTCACTGCGTGCAACATGTCCGGGAACAGCGTCACAACGGCAATATGCTGTAATGACTTTGTCGACGCCATGTCGTTAAAACTCCGGGTCCCAGTCGACCTTCATCAGGCCAGCTTTAATATCAACCTCGGTAACAACATCCGGTTGTAAAAACGGAATCAATCTTTCCTGATCACCGTTCACAATGAGAACATCGTTTGCACCTGTTTCCATCATGTCAGTTACTTGACCCAATGGCACACCAGTAACTGTTTCTACTTCTAATCCGATTAAATCAGACCAGTAGTATTCATTCTTTTCTAACGCCGGCAGTTGTGATTGCATAATTGCAATGACTGTTTCACGTAATGCCTCGGCGGCATCTCTATCATCAATGCCTTCGAGCTGAGCAACAATACTCTTACTCTGTTGCCGGCCCTGCTTAAGCTTAACCGGTTGCCATTCACCATTACGTTTTAAATACCAGGGCGAATATTGCAAAATATTTTCGCGTGGTGAGGTATGAGAAAAAATCTTACACCAACCTTTAACGCCAAAAACACCTGCGACCTTCCCCACTACGATCATCTCGCTCATGAGGCTAATCCAACGGCAATATTAAACCTAAGCTGCAGCCGCCTGGTCCTTTAATAACTTCGCAACACGATCAGATGTTTGTGCACCAAGCTTAACCCAGTGATCAATACGATCTTGTTTAATACTTAAGCGTGTTTCATTGTCGCTTCGTGTTACAGGGTTAAAGAAACCCAAACGTTCGAGGTAACGACCGTCACGACGGTTACGACTGTCTGTGACAATAATGTGATAAAAAGGACGCTTCTTTGAGCCAGCGCGTGATAAACGTATGGTGACCATAAGTCGGTTAAACCTCTCAGTAATTGTCAGCCCATTACAAGTCATGCGCCAACACAATAGTAAGTCGCGGTGTCGAACACTTCGACCCCGAAAAATCGCTGCATTTTACGCTAATTTCTATAAAAAGAAAGACCTAGAAGCATCTGATTGATGGTTCTTGGGGACTATTTTACGTATAACCCTGGTAGCTTAAAGGTTTTAAGCCCAGAAAGCCGACTTAAGCGCCGGGAAACGGCATTTTACCCATGCCCGGGATGCCACGCATAAGTTTTTTCATGCCGCCACCCTTCATTTTCTTCATCATTTTCTGCATTTGCTTGAATTGCTTGAGCAGCTTGTTCACATCCTGCACTTGCGTACCTGAACCAGCAGCAATACGGCGTTTACGTGAGCCCTTAATCACCTCAGGACGCAAACGCTCACCGGGGGTCATCGAGTCAATAATGGCGCCAAGACGCAGCATATCGCGGTCATTTACCTGATCTTTGACGTTAGCAGGCAATTCCCCCATTCCCGGCATCTTGTCCATCATACTGGCCATGCCACCCATGTTCTGCATTTGCTTAAGCTGATCACGAAAATCGGCCAAATCAAAGCCCTTGCCCTTTTTAAGCTTGTTTGCGAGCTTTGCCGCTTGTTTGTGATCGACCTTGTCCTGTACTTCTTCAATGAGGCTAAGGACATCGCCCATCCCCAAAATACGTGACGCAACCCTATCCGGGTGGAAGGCCTCCAGGGCAGTGGTCTTTTCACCCACACCGAGGAATTTGATCGGTTTACCGGTAATCTGGCGTACCGACAGAGCAGCACCACCACGCGCATCACCATCGGTCTTGGTTAAAATAACACCCGTCAACGGCAATGCCTCATCAAAGGCCTTGGCCGTGTTCGCGGCATCCTGACCTGTCATACTATCGACAACAAACAGCGTTTCAACCGGATTAATGGCGTTGTGTACGGATTTCAGCTCATCCATCATCTCGGCATCAATATGCAGGCGACCTGCCGTATCGACAATCACCACATCCATGAACTGCTTACGTGCCTGGTCGATTGCCGCATTGGCGATAGCAACCGGTTTTTGTTCAGTACTACTCGGGAAGAAACTAACGCCCACTTCACCCGCGAGGGTCTCAAGTTGCTTAATCGCGGCAGGACGATAGACATCCACACTCGTGACCATGACTTTTTTCTTATGCTTTTCAGTCAGTAAACGCGCTAATTTGGCGACACTGGTGGTTTTACCCGCCCCCTGCAAACCCGCCATCAGGAATACGGCAGGTGGAGTGGTATG
>Ga0316207_10001121_pt1 | contig 35280 bp, 54 predicted proteins | sample 6weekpyrite_MG_FD_204943 | JGI IMG/M metagenome (GOLD analysis project Ga0316207, IMG submission 204943) | Microbial mat bacterial communities from mineral coupon in-situ incubated in ocean water Damariscotta River, Maine, United States -... | ecosystem: Environmental > Aquatic > Marine >... | reverse complement strand
AGTGAAAGTGTTCTTTGAACTCAACGGCCAGCCGCGCGTGGTGCGCATCGCGGATCGCAAGGCGACGGCCACCAAGGTGGCGCGCCCGCAAGCCGACCCCGCCAACGCCAACCACATCGGCGCGCCGATGCCCGGCGTGGTAGCGACGGTGGCGGCAAAAGCGGGCGCCGCCGTCAAGGAGGGCGATCTGCTGCTGACCATCGAAGCAATGAAGATGGAAACCGGCATCCACGCCGAACGCGACGCTGTGGTGAAAGCCGTGCACGTAACGCCGGGCGCACAGATCGACGCCAAGGATTTGCTGGTGGAACTGGAGTAGACGCGATTAACTTGGGCCGATCCCCGGTCCCGACTACGGGTCCCCTAGCGTTTTACGCCCGAACGGCGGGCCTGCGGAACTTTGCCGCCTTTCGTGGCTTCCCAATGAAGGGCTGCTTATCCGAGAAAGCTGATTTCACTGACCGCGACACTGCTTATCAATCCACCAGTGTTCACAGCACGATATATAGCTCTCGGCGGGCGGGCGGCTTCGTCAACGTGGCGGTGTACCCAGCTTCTGACTTCCATCATTTTCAATGACTGCGACAAGGCGCGATCCGTAATCGTTCGTAAGTTTCGTTTGATATCATTGAAGTGGCTCGGCCTGTGGATTGCAGTCAGAACCGGCAAGGTCCATGAGCGCCGGAGCAAATCCTGATCTTCTTCAGCAGTGACACTTTGAATTTTGTTGGCAATGGCGGCTGCAGAAACACCAAGCTCTGTCAGTCGAAACTCTGGACGCAGCGGATGGCCATAGCCGGGGTTTCGTTCCAATAATCCTATTGAGATAAGGTGATCCATACTTTGGGCGAAAGCAGTCCTGCTCGCACCGGTGGCAGCCAATAGCGGCGCCTGTCGCCCGGCAATGCCTGCGTGCAGGTTCGCCAAAATAGGTATGGCCCAAGCCCTAGAGGTGGTGTTGACAAACGTTTCAATGTCCATAAAGTATAGTTAGTATATTTATGAACAAAAGAGAAGACCATGTCGCTCATTTCATTGGATGAAACCATCACCATCTCGCTTTCAGTCAAAGATCGCCATGCAAGTGCTGAGTGGTACAAAAGCATGCTTGGGTTTGACACGATCTACCAAGCAGATGAGGCAGGGTGGTCGGAGCTTCAGACCAATACAACCGGCGTGACAATCGGTTTGGGCGAGCATACCAAACCTGCGCCCGGAAACTGTGTTCCCGTCTTCGGAGTCGCCGATCTGGATACGGCGAGGCAGAAACTGGAGCGGGCTAAAGTGAAATTTGATGGCGAAACTGATGTCGTCGAAGGCATGGTCAAGACAGCAACTTTCTATGATCCCGACGGCAATGCCATGATGCTTGCCGAAGATTTGACCGGCGGGACAGAATAAGGCGTGGGCTTTTCACAGCGTCTATGGCCATGTTACTAACGGCCAGTTCCGCCTCAGCCGAACCGTTCCAGGAAATCACTGTTGGGGTTCCGGTTTCATCCATTGTCGATGCGGAGGCATGGTATCTCAAATTGTTAGGGACGGAGGTCGAGGTGCTAAGGCCCTTTCCTAGTGTCGTTGAATTTAGGGTTGCGCCCGGTGTCTGGTATCAGATTTTTTGAAATCGAAGATCACCAACCTTCCGGGGCTGTCATAAGGTTTTTAGTAGACGATATTGCCGCCTCTCAGGCGGAGTGGGCGGATGCTGGCATTGATACCGGCGAGGCAATCCAAATACCAAATGTAGTAACATATTCTGAGTTCACCGATCCTAACGGGAATGCGCTCGGGCTTTATGACTTGCCATAGGCATTCCCCTTTTAGCGGTCGTTAGAAGTCTCCGCAGCATCGGTTAGTATGGGTTCTGAGTCGCCGCTATGCGCACCCGGCGTCCGCTTACCGACAGCCAAGTCATGAAGGGAAATGACATGCTGACCGCCTCGCCCCTCTATGCCGGACTGCTGGCGCTGCTTTTCCTCTACCTCAGCTATCGCGTCGTTCTGGGGCGGCGGTTGCACAAGGTTTCCATCGGCGATGGCGGCGAGAAGGATGTTGTCAAGCGGATGCGGGTGCAGGCCAATTGCGCTGAATATGCGCCGTTCGGGGTTCTGTTGCTGGCGCTGGTGGACCTGCAGGGGATGCCGGTCTGGCTGGTGCATGTGCTGGGTTTGTTGGTGCTGGTCGGGCGCGTGTTGCACGCCTATGGTCTGGGCAGTACGCCGCAAATCGTGCCTGCGCGGATCTGGGGCATGTATCTGACGCTGACCGCGATCAGCGCATCCGCGCTGGCCAATATCGCCTATGCGCTTTTCTGAGGGACTGACCAATGTATGAACTGCTGACCGATCCCGCCGTCTGGGCCAGCTTTCTGACGCTTGTCGTGCTGGAAATCGTGCTGGGCGTGGACAATGTGATCTTTATCTCGATCACCGCCGCGCGCCTGCCCCCCGAACAGCGCCGCACCGCACGGATGCTGGGGCTGACGGGGGCGCTGGTGATGCGGGTTCTGCTGTTGTTTTCCATCGCCTGGCTGGCCTCGCTGACCCGGCCGATCCTTACGGTGTTCGGCTTTGATTTCAGCTGGCGCGATCTGATCCTGTTGGCGGGCGGGTTGTTCCTGATCTACAAGGCGTCGACCGAAATCTTCGACGAGGTCGAGGGCGAAGAGGCCGAGCATTCCAGCGTTGCCGCAGGTTTTGCCGCGGTCATAGCTCAGATCATCGTTCTGGATCTGATCTTTTCGCTGGACAGCGTCATCACCGCCGTCGGCATCGCCGACCGGCTAGAGGTGATGGTCGCCGCCGTGGTGATCGCAATCCTGGTGATGATGGTCGCGGCAGAGCCGATCGCGGCGTTTGTCGAGGCGCACCCGTCGACCAAGATGCTGGCGCTGGCGTTTCTGGTGATGGTCGGCATGGCGCTGGTGGCGGACGGGTTCCAGGTTCACGTGGAACGCGGCTTCATCTATGCGGCGATGCTGTTCGCGGGTGCGGTCGAGGCGCTGAACCTGATCCGCGCCCGGCGGCGGCGCGGGACGGCGCGCGCCGCGCCCCGCCCCTGAGCCATCGACCGGTCAGGCCGTCTGCATCGGGACGAAGCGCCAGGCGCTGCCCTGCTCGATGATCCGCCCCACCCCGGGAAACGGAAAGTGGTAGCCCGCCACCAGCAGCTTTTCGTCGGCGGCCCGGCTGAACAGCGTGCGGCGGGTTGCGGCAGCGGCGGCCATGTCCATCTCTACGCCGAGCGCCCAGTCCGGCTGTTCCGGTCCGACAATGTAGTGCACCGCCGTATCCATCAGGTGCAGAAGCCGCGCGCCTCTCCGTCATGGATCAGCATTGCGTGATGGCCCAACGTGTGGCCCGGCGCGGCCACCGCGGTGACGCCCGGCACGATCTCGTCACCATCCCTGTAGGGCTTGGTCATGCCGCGCACCGGCTCCAGCTTGGCGTTGCCCACCCCCAGCATGAAGTTGAAGAAATCGGCCTCTGTCCCCGGCTTCCGGGTCCAGAATTCCAGCTCTTCGGGCGGAATGTGGTAGGTGGCGTTCTTGAACGCGGGCGCGCCGTCGATGGCACAGGCGCCCACATGATCGGGGTGACCGTGACTGATGATGACATCGGTGATGTCCTCGGGCGCGATGCCCAGCACGCTTAGCCCCGCGAACAGCCGCCCGCCATCCGCCGGGTTACCCGGGAAGATCACATCGCCCATGCCGGTATCGAGCAGGATCTTGCGACCGCCGTTCTCGATCAGAGTCATCTGCATGTGCAGGCTGACGAAATCGGACGGCAGGCCGAAGCGTTCGAGGAACGGCGCGATGGTTCCCTCGGGTTGGTCGGCGGCGAAAGCGGCGGCAGGAAAGGTGAAACGCGCATCGTCGATGACGCTGATCTTCATCGCGCCGAGCGTGAAACGGTGCAGCGCCCGCAGCTCGGCACCGGCGGAGTCAATGGCGGGGTCAATGGCGGGGTCAATGGCGGGGTCGATGGCGGCGGCGGCCGGGTCCGCAGCCAGCAGTGGCGCCGAGACGAGCGCGCCCCCGCCGGCAAGCAGGATCTGACGGCGGTTCGGTATAAGGGGGGTCATCGGCTCTCTCTCCGTGTTGTGAACTGCAGGGCCATGACTATGGGGCCGCGCAGGGTCGCACTTAAGGCACAGGCGTTCAAAGCTACCGACCTGCCGTTCAAGCCTGCCCTGGCCTGCTTGATCCCGGATGCTGCGTGCGCACCCTGAAACCCCGAAAACGCCGCGAAAAGGGGGAAACCATGGCCGACAGGGACGACGCGCTGAGCGAGGTGCTGCGGTTGGTCCGGCTGCGCGCCTGCGTGTATTTCGCCCGCAACATGGAACCCGGCTGGGGCATGACGATACCCGCCAGCCCGACCGGCCCGCTGCATATGGTGCTGGAGGGGCAGTGCCTGCTTCGCATCGGCACGCAGGAGCGCCGCCTGCGCGCGGGCGACGCGGTGCTGCTGCCGCGCGGCACGCCGCATCAGATGCTCGACAACGCCGATGCGATGCCCGTGCCCGGACCCGAAGCGGTGCGGAACCTTCTGGCCCGGCCGGAGCCGGCGAATGCCGTGGCGCGGATGCTGTGCGGGCATTTCGAATGGGACGGCACGCTCGACCACCCGCTGTTCGCCGAACTGCCTCGGTTCATCCTTGTGCGCAACATGCTGAACCGCGAAGGCGGCGCGCTGTTTTCGACCGTGGTCGACCTGATCACCGCCGAACAGGCCAGTGCCGCACCCGGCGCCTCCGCTGTGACCGACCGCATGGGCGAGGTGCTGTTCGTGTCGCTGCTGCGCGCCTGGATCGCCGATCACGCACCGACCCACGGGGTACTTGCCACGATGAGCGACCCGCGCCTGGCGCGCGCGCTGAGCGTGATCCACCAGCAGCATGGCTCGGACCTTGATCTCATCCAGCTCGCGCGCGCGGCCGGGATGTCGCGCACCGCCTTCGCCACCCGGTTTCACGAGGTGATGGGCAGGCCGCCCAAGGCTTATTTGACCGAATGGCGTCTGCTGCAGGCAAGGCAGTTGCTGACCCGCTCTGACATCGCCCAGCCGGAGATCATTGAACGGGTTGGCTATGGCTCGGAGGCAGGCTTCGCCCGCGCCTTCAAGCGCCGCTTCGGTGAAACCCCAGCCCAGCTGCGGCGCGCGGCACGGGCGGCCTGACCGGCGGCGGGAATTAACTAAAACCGTGAAGTTTCCTCTTGCAGCCCGCCGCGCTTCTTTATATCTGACGCCTCACCCAATGGATGCGGGCGTAGCTCAGGGGTAGAGCATAACCTTGCCAAGGTTAGGGTCGTGAGTTCGAATCTCATCGCCCGCTCCAATTGGATGGACTCTGTGGACTAAAAACCACTCTTAACTATCTGTAATTATAGAATGTTCCCCATATTCCCCTGAAATCTCTGTGGCTAAAACGCCATTGCTGCTACGATATTTGCTACCAAATTTACCACAAGAGACGTATTGCCATATGCCGAAATTCTAAGGCATACCGGACCTCATGAAGCCAGTTTTGCGAAACCGAATCTACTACCTTCGCCGAAGCGTTCCGCGCCGCTTCCAGCGTATCGAGGACCGCAAAGAGATCTGGATCAGCCTTGAGACCGACAGCTACGACACCGCCTGCACGAAGCTTCCGGGCGTGTGGAACACTCTGGTCAGCGCTTGGGAGGCGAAACTCGCAGGCGACAGTTCGGATGCCGAGGCGCGGTTTGAGGCTGCGCGGGATCTGGCAAAGACCCGTGGGTTTCGCTTCCTGCCGATCGAGCGTGTCGCGCGGTTGCCCATGGGGCAGTTGCTGGACCGCGTAGACGCCGTTGGCATGAGGAAGTCGGGCCGACCCGATATGATGGACGCCGGGGCTTTCCTTGGCGGAGCCAGGCAGCCGGAGATCACCGTCAGCCGTGCGCTGGAAATCTTCTGGAGCCTGGCTGTTGACCGCACAAGGGGGAAAGCAGAAAACCAACTGCGGATCTGGCGAAATACCCGAAAGAAGGCGGTCGCAAATTTCATAGAGGTTGTCGGGGATCTGCCATTGCAGGACATTTCGCCCGACGATACTCTCGATTTTCGCGAATGGTGGTGGAACCGGATTGTAAAAGAAGGTCTGGCGCCGAATACCGCGAACAAGGATTTCAGCGCCTTGGCAAACATCCTCAAGACCGTGAACGACAAGAAGCGGCTTGGCCTGAATCTGCCTCTGACCGGTCTGTCCATACGGGAAGACGAGAAAGGCCGACGCCCGCCTTTGCCTGATGACTGGATCCGGGACGTGATCATGGCGCCGGGGGCGCTGGACGGGATGAACACCGAGGCACGCTGCATCCTTCTGGGCATGATCAACACCGGGTACCGGCCCAGCGAAGGTGCCAACCTGCTGTCCGAACATATTCATCTGGACACCAACATTCCCCATATCGAAATCCGGCCGGTAAACCGGACGCTGAAAACCAAGCACTCCCAGCGCATCATCCCGATCACCGGAATCAGCCTTGAGGCGTTCAAAACCTGCCCCGAGGGGTTCCCGCGCTACCGCGACAACTCCGGCCCCACAGCGACGGTTAACAAATATCTGCGGGAAAACGGGCTCATGCCCGGCGAAAAACACGTCATGTATTCCCTGCGCCACAGCTTTGAAGACAGGCTGCTTGCCGCCGATGTTGACGAACGGATCAGGCGCGACCTTATGGGGCACAGGTTGAACCGGGAACGCTATGGCCAGGGCGCAAGCCTGGAAAAGATGTACGGCATCCTCGACGCAATCGCTTTGTGAGAAGCGCCCTACGGTCTCCGCTTCACAATCCATCCCCTTGTCGTGCCTCTGATCGACGCAGCACCCGAAGTGAGTCTCTGCGCATTTAATACACCCTATCCGCCAATCGGTGCGCACCGCGGGGCATCAGGTTCGGTTGTGACCGCAGTGTCGGCTGCGCCGATCAGAAACACGCCTTCCTAGTTTTCGGCCCTAAACTATAAACTCCGCTGTGGGTTCATAGTTTTTTGGTCTCCTTTAGTCGTCTATAGATTTGGCCAGATCGATGCCGACAAATGACGGCGTGCAGTCACCCATAAGAACCTTGTCCCACCGCTCAAAAGCGTCTGTTGCCCGCGCGCCATCCGGGTCGATGTGTGCTGCATATGCTGCGGCCAGAGCGATGTCGCTCAAGTGCGGATTGGCCTTGCGAAATTGTGAAGGAGTCATGTCATCTGCTCCCTTTAGTTAGTGCCGAAATTGTTGACGGCCATCACGACTAATGTTCCACCGACAAGAAGCAAGAACAGCCCGCCCTTCGTATCCTCAGCCTCAAAGTCCTTCTTAATGATGCCAACGTATAATAGAAAGGCCCCGGCAAGGATCGCCACTATTCCCAATATCGCGACTATCGCAAGCATTTGTCGTCTCCCCCTTAGTTTTCGGCCCTAAACTATAAACTCCGCTGTGGGTTCATAGTTTTTTGGGTCTACCTTGTGTTAACCACAGCTTTCAAACAGCCCACCTGGTGGCGGTGCTGCGGCAGTATCAAAGTTGGTCAAAAGTACCTCAATCCGCTTTCGCGCACCCTCAGCGTGGGTGTCGCGCTCAAACCGGTACCATTCGCGCAGATTTGTATCATACATCTTCGACGCATAACCTGACAGAACGACCTTTCCCTTTAGCTGAACAATCCGATCGAGAAGCGCTTGATGGTCATCAGCGGTCATCTCGTGATTATAGTCTGCCCGTTCGTCGCGCGTCTCGGGAAGATATGGCGGATCGAGATAGAACAAGGTTTGCGGATCATCATGCGCTTCGATCAGATCAAGCGCGGGTTTGCACTCGATATTCACCCCGCGCATCCGTTCCGCCACCTGGGCTAGTACCGGCGGGAAACGTCGCCAATTCTCCGGAGGAGTAGTGCCGGCACGAATGCCTCGCGCTCGAAATCCCGTCTTTTCGCGGTTGCCCCGGCCACAAGTCCCGGCAGTCGAAAACCCCATATGTGAGCGGACCAACAGCCGCATACACATATCAATTTCATCCCCGGCCGGCAGATTGAAATCCTGTGCCCGGTCAAACTCGAAGCGCGAGAATGGTGTTAATTCGACCTGGTTGATTAATTCATCCGGCCGGTCGCGCAGCACTTTAAAAAGTGTGACAACAGCACCATCCAGATCATTGTAAACATCTAGTTTTGCACGCGATTTGCGGAGAAGAACGGATGCCCCACCGCCATAAGGCTCGACGTAGCACTTATGAGGCGGAAAATGTTCGATAATCCACGGCGCAAGAATCCATTTGCCCCCATGCCAACGAAGGACAGGACGGGAAGGATCAGCCATCAGATCTTGCCCTCCTTAAAGTTTACAGTGCGGAGAAGGTAGATCGGGCGAAAGGTAGAAATATTCGCCAACTGGCGCGCCGCCTGCTCGGGAGGGGTGCGGGTCGTGGACGAGTTCCTTGCCGCGGTAAATCACCGAATGCTTCAGGTCTGCATCCCTTGGCGACCGCACCGTGACAATCGCCCAAACGTCGTCTGGCGGTTCGCCCTGCGCCCATTCCAATTCGCGCCCAAGCGCGCCAAGATAAGCGTCTGCAACCTGACCCCACCGACTACCGAGGAGCGCGAAATGAGGAACGGCGGCAACAGGGACCTCAAGAACTGAGGCGATGCAAGCGCGGAAACAATCGCCTATCGATCCAGTTCTAGGATCGTGCAGGAACTCTTGATCGACGGGGATCATGATCTCTCCCTTCACTGCAAGGTTGCAGCTTCTACATTTCCCCAATCAGCGGTCTATCAGGCATCTACGACCCCATCGTCCAGAACCGCGTCGACCAGATTGCTTTCTGCGATTTCGTCCAACAGCCACCGGGCCAGGGCGTTGACCGCGATGCCGCGTTCCGACGCCGCCGGCGCAAGGCGATCAAGGGTCTCGATCGGCACACGGACGGTGCGCACATCCTCGTCCGCCGCACGGCGGGGCAGGCCTTCGCGCTTTCGCTGCGCAGAGATCCGGAGTGCGCCGATGTTCTTTTTAGGTATGCCGGTCTTGCGGGCGATCTGATGGTCGGAAAGCCCGTTCTCGGTCAGCGCCATGACGGCGTCGGAGCGGCTGGGATAGCCGAGGCAGGGCTTAGCTGTCGGCATTTGCGATCTCCAGCAGCACGTCGGCGTGACAGGGTTCATCCAACGGACACCAGCAGGCGAGATCCTTGCCGCGCAACTCGGCCTTGATCGCGGCGACCAGGTCAGCCTTTTCTGGGCGGGCGAGATAGTCGCGATAGAGCTGAACCAGGTAGGCGCGGTTAGGGTTCTTGCCGTCGCCCTGATACGGGTTGCCATACCTACCGCCCGGCCCGCGAGCGACGATCACTGCATTGGGATGGTCCTTTCGCCATGGCCGCTGGCGGGTCATCTGAACGCGCTTAGCCATCGAATGCCTCCAGATCGAGATAGTCCCAAAGGCAGCGCACGGCTGCCTCAGCCTCGCGCCCGGTCGATGCACCGACGTGGAAACCGCAATGGGGGCAAACGATGACGATGCCATCGGTAAATTCTTCGGTGTCCGTCCTGACAACATCCATCATGGGCTGGTCGTCGCATGCGGGGCAGTTCAGTTCGTCGAAGTTGACACAGTGTTGGTCAGCCATATCAGGTCAAACTCCGTTTGGCCGACCCGGCAGGCGATTGCGGGCAATCGCCGAGAGGTATTACCTCTGGCATTTCGCTCCACTCGCAGCCGTCCAGCAGGCGACCAGCTTGGTTCTTTCTCAGATGGATGCTGGTGGTGCCGTCGTCCCAGAGGTGCAGCGCACCACGTTCGTCCGCGTCTCCCCAATCCCATTCCTCGATAGCGTCGATCGGACTGCCATCAAAAGATGAGGGGCAGGCCTGATCAGACGGCAGCCACATGCCCCATTGCTTGAAGAAGAACGGCACTTGCGCTGCCTGGCATTGGTCGCGGAGCCCGCGTGTCCAGTCGGGGTGCATCGGTCGCGCCCGCCGTCCACTCTCGCCGCCGGCGATGACCCAGTCGATTGCGCGGGGGATCTCGATCCATGCGGGTTCGTCGCAGCACCGGTCTGACGGCCAGTAGCCGCTGTCGCCGCAGTTGCCGCACTGCCAGCCGCCGTGTTCTAGCCAGTCCGATATGTCGCCGAGATCGCCCAGCAGAGGTTCGAAGGATGCAAACCGGACTGCCGCAGGTGTCAGTCGCAGATCATCCAGCCGGTGCAGATGGTCCCGATCCTCGGCCGAGACGCCAAGCCAGACGTTGGCGAGCGGCCAGATTGCACCGGTGCGTCGACCGATATGGTCCATTGCGTGAATTAGACGGAACCCCTCATTGTGAAACTGATCAAGATATTCCCGCATCCTCTCAGCCCGCTTGGTCAGTACCTGGAAGGTGTGCTGCGGGCAGAGCGCCATGACGGCGAAGATGCGGTCGATCCAGGCGTCGGGCACATCGGGGTGGAAGAGATCACCATGGGCGCAGACAAAGACCATGCGCGGCTTGCGCCAGTGCAGCGGCTGGGTCAGCCAGTTTTCGTTAAACCGAACCTCGCCGGTGAATTTCGCGACGCCGGCGGCGTTGCGGCGGGTCAGGCCTGCGCGGCTGGGGTGGTTCTTCAGCCGGGTTGCGGCCAGGTCGGCGGCGTAGCAGTTGTCACAGCCGGGCGAGACCAGGGTACAGCCGGTAATCGGGTTCCAGGTCGCGTCGGTCCATTCGATATGTGTCGTATCAGCCATTCAGCGCCACGCGCCCGGCGGAGTGCCAGTTCATCAGATCGGCGTAAGGCAGGCCTTCGGAGGCGACGGCGATGCCGTGCATGACGAACTGCCGCGCGCCGTGGCGGTGGATGTGTTCCGCCTCGTGCGTGTCCAGCAGCTGCTGGTGCAGCGTGCGGGCGGCGGCGAAGGGCATCAGGGCCGGGCCGGATGACAGGCTGCCGGCGATCCGCTGCAAGGTCCGGTCGATCCGCGCGGCGGTGGGGTCGAGGGCTGGCATCAGATCAGTTCCTCTTGAGACGCATCTTCGTCTGCAAGCCAAGCGTCGCTGGCAAAGATACCTTCGCCAGTCTCTTCAAACCCGTCTAACTCGCCCGTCGCAGGATTGGTCGCTGAGTCAGCCCAGATCTCCTTCGCGGCCTCGCAAGCCTCGTCTTCGTCCTTTGCGTCGACAATCGTCACGTATTTCACCTTTTCCCAAAGGCAGACTCTGAATTTGGCCATCAGTTTTCCTCCCGCTCTGTCAAAAACATCTTGGCGAAACGCCGCCTCGCGCCATGTTCCCCAACACGACACTGGCCCACGATCACGCCCCGCAACAGGCAAGCGGGCTTGGTGGCGATCGGGCCGAAGACGGCGTTTCGCGAAGGTGTCATCTTGCGGCCATCGGCACCAAGCGCGCGCGCGACACCGGATCCTCGGCGCCACGAGCGGTCGCGTCCCTCAAATCCGCGTCAAGGCGGTGGAAGATCGGCGCATACTGATCATCCTCATTGACGATCAGTGCCATCTTGGCGTGGGCTGCGCGGAGCCGGTCGAGCGATGGCTCAGACATTTGTGATCTCCTTGATGGCTTGATCCCTCGCCACATTGAATGGCATCCGGTCATCCTCGTTGGCCGTCTCGCGGATCTTGCGGCGGTAGGCGGCTTTGATTTCGTCTTCCGTCGCGCCCGGCGTTATGCCCAAAACAGTCCAGCAGCCTGGACCTTGCGTTGGGGCGGGCAGCGCCGCATGGGCGCGCAGTTGTGCGCTGACCATATGGATGCCGCCGTGCCGGAGTTTGGTCCGATCGGCTTCGATGCAGTGATGGACGGCTTGCAGGTTGCAGGCGATCTTGTCGTAGCGGTCAACTGCGATGCAACGGATAGCCCCTGCCCATTTGAACCAGACCGCAATGCCGCAATCATCCGGCCTCTGGCTGGTCAGGGAAGCATTCGACGTGATCTGCACGTCCTCGACCTTTTTGCCACTGTCATATCCAAAGTCAGTCAGGGATTTCGCGACGTTCTTCATGGCGCCGGGCAGTTCCGTCCGAAACTGCGATTTCACAGGACGCGAGCGAGTCTGGCCCTCTGGCCACAACAGGGGATAGGGCGGGATCATGGCGACAATTCCTCGTCGATCTCGACTTCGACAACCTCGGGTTTGGAACGCCAGCTTTCGACGATGTATTGCGCATCGCTCTTGGCTTGCTCCTCGTTGCGAGCGTTGACGAACAGGTATTTGTCGTTCTGGATCACAACCTTGACTCGGTATTTGGGCATGGCTTGCCTCCTTGCGTTTGAGTGCCGGTCTGAATCTCTGGCGTTGGGACGGCCTGACTGTCTTGTGTTGCAGCGTGCCCGGCTCATTCCGTTTTTCGCCGCCGCGCCGATGTCAGGCCGGGAAGGGTCTCGCCAATGCCCGGCTGTAGGTGTTTTTTTGGTACTGCGACCCACCGCCTACTGGGGTCATCCGCTGCATCCGGATCACATGCCAAGGGCCTCCTTGTACATTTCCAGCACCGCCTCTTCCTCGGCGATGTCATCGCGGTCGCGTTTGCGCAGGGCGATGACCTTGCGCATCACCTGCGTGTCGTATCCGCGCCCCTTGGCCTCGGCCATCAACTCTTTCTGAGCATCGGCGATGTCGCGTTTCTCGACTTCCAGCCGCTCGAACCGCTCGATGAACTGACGCAGCTCGTCAGCGGTGACGCGGTAGGATGTGTCGCTGTTAGCGGAGTTGTGGCCCCGGCCTACTGTTGGCCCAGCGGCTTGCGTTGGCTTACCCTGAAATGTGATCGGTCCCACCCGCATGTGGGAATTCGGAGTGATCGGCACATGGCCGGGGTCTGCCTCTTGGATCGGCGCAATAACCCCCTTGATCATAGCCGTTTTGTCTGTTGCGGCCCTGATCGCATCCCAGGCCTCGACCAAACCTCTCCAGTATGCATTCACCGACGCCATTTCAGGCAGCCGTGTGCGCAGCGATGGTACGGCGTCGAGCAAGCCTTCGCATCTTGCGAAATCGCCGCCATCCATTGGATAGCTGCCGTCTTGTTCCAATTCTTGTGTCAGATGGGCGACAATGGATTTTGCAGATGCCCCGGTCTTCCCCGATGACAACCACTCGTCAAGCCCGGTAAGGTGAACCGTCAGAACCGCGCGTTTGCCGGTATTGTCTGAGGCAGACACGACCCCGACTTCTTCCATTCTCTCGATCAGGCGGGCGGCGCGGTTGTAGCCCACGCCCAGGGCGCGTTGCAGACCACTGGTAGAGGCGTTGCCGGTCTTGACGACGTGGGCCGCAGCTTCGGCATAGATGGCTTCTTCGGGGTCGCCCATCAACGCACCACCGTCACGCGCGTCGCCGCCCGTGTGATTGCTGTATAAAGGTGCCGGTTTCGGTTCTCGCCAAACACGAAACTCTCGTCCTTGATGAACACGTCGTCCCATTGGCTGCCCTGCGACATGTGAACCGTCAGGGCATAGCCAAACTCGAACTTGTTGGTTCCGCGGGTTTCTCGCCAATGCAAATCTTCGTAGCCGCCGACAAAGCATTCCTTGCGGCACAGAACCGGGATCACGATCTCGCTGTCGGTATCGATCGGCGTGACATTGAATGAAACGCAGGTACGGCTGTGCTTTTTGATCTTGAGGCGTTCGCCAGCGATGAAGCTGCCGCCGTTGTAGATCCCCAGCGCGTGGTCGTTCTTGCGGCAAACGAGCCGGTCGCCAACCTCCGGATAATCGCCGCTTTTCCCTGCGGCCGCGCGAAGGGAGCCATTGTACCCGGCGCGGGTCTTGTTCGTTCCGACCAGAACCTGATCGGCGCCAGTTGCCAGAAGTTTGAGTCTGTCCCGGTCGATGGAGTTGCGAGAAATCACCTTGCAGACGCCATAATCGCCGAAGTCGAGGGCTTCGCCCTGCCGTACCTTTGTCGCCATGTGAATGATGGCGCTGTTCTCGGCCTGACGGTGGATCTCGGTCAGCATTACGTCCGGGTCTTCGACGTTTGTGAAATACCCCGCGCCCTTTGGCGGTGGCAGCTGCGCCGGGTCGCCCAGCACCAGGACCGGCACGCCGAAGGATAGAAGATCCTCGGCAAGCGATTCATCCACCATCGAGCATTCGTCAACGACGACCAGCGCCGCCTCGGCAACCGGACCGTCGAGGTTCTTCTCGTAGGAGATCGTGCCTGTCTTCTTGTCCAGTCTCGGGATATAGATCAGGCTGTGAAGTGTTGTTGCGTTGGCGCACCCGGCTTTGCGCATGACCGCTGCGGCCTTGCCGGTAAATGCGCCAAAGACGACACGGCCTTTGACTTCAGCGGTCAGTTTCAAGGCGATTGTGGTTTTGCCCGTACCTGCATAGCCGAATACCCGGAACACCTGCTCACCGCCGGTTTCCAGCCATGCTTCGGCTTTTCCGATGGCGTCGTTTTGTCCTGCGGAGAATTCCATGGCTTAGCGCCTCGCTTCTTTGATCACGCGCCCGGTAGAGCGCTCAATAACTTTGCCGCTCATCAGGGATTTCAGGCGGTGGTTCTTGCTACCCGCGATGAGCCGCTTTGGCTGGCGATAGGTGCCATCTGCCTTGGCCCTGATCCGATTGCATTTCGCGATCAGCTTTCGATCCAGCCGGGTCTTTTCCGGGTGGCAGCCCTTGTGTACCGGGCGCCAGTTTGACGGATCGTCCCGACCGCCGATCCCAAGCGCTATGGGGTGTTCGACCTCCCATTCCTCGCGCACAGGATTGATGATCTCGCCGCACAGGTGGCAGACGTTCTTGTGCGCGGCGAGAACATGGATGCGTTGCCGCTTCGTGAGAGATCGCCTCTGGATCACCGATCACCTGTGGTCTTAGCGTTCTCGGCTTCGGCAATTTCCTTCATGAGCCGCGAATGCAGGGTCGGGTTGATCTCTTTGAGGCTCGTTATCGCCTCGCCATGAAAGCGCATGATCATTGCCTCGGACGCGTTGTCCGTCAGGTCGTCCATCACCGCGTCGTAGATATCTTCTCCGGCGGCTTGTTCTGCGCCCTCGTCCGGTTGTTGTTCAGGAGCCGGGTCGGCTTTTGGTTCGCCGTCCTCCTTGGGGCCAATGTCCGGCTCGGGCTCCGCCTCCTTTGCGGATGGAGTTTGCTTCTCCGGCTCGGGCTTCGCCTTGGGCTTTTCTTCCGGTTCAGGTTTCAATGCCGATTTTTGTTGGGTTTCCTCGACCTTCGGCGCTGGCTTCCTCGGTTTTCGGGTTGGTTTGGCATCGACCGGCGGAAAGAAATCGTCAATCGACGAGCCATCCTCACCCTTGACTGCGTTGTGGATCGCGATCAGGTCGCCCAACTGGCTTAACCCCAATTCCTCGATCCCGCCGATGCCCAGCTGTGCGAATATCTGGTCCTCGGTCACGCCCATGACGGCGAAAACCTTCAACGCCTCGGTGCGTCGCGCGACCAGCGTCTGCGCGCTGCCCGCGATCACTTGCAGGCAAGCCTCATAGCCCCGGTTCCAGACGCCCTTGGGAACGCCCTTCAGGATGGCTTCACGCATGGCAATCGCGGCAGCCGCGTTGCCGGTGGTGTTGATCATGTCGTCGTTGAAGATGCCGCCGTTGGAATACTGGATACGGCGGCGAACCTGCGCGGTGCGCTTTAGGCCGGTCGCATAGTCCTGAAATACGCCCTCGGCGATCACAACCTTTTCAACCCGGTCGACTGCGGCAATCCGCCCGGCCACATGACAATGCCCCCATTGAGACGCAACGATTTCCGCAAAACGAATGCTGGGGCCTTTGATGATCTTGTCGCCGCGCTTTAGCGCATAGACGCATTCGGTCGCGGTCTGCCCGTCTGTTGTGGCAAGCGTCGTAATGTTGGGAATGATCGCGGTCAGGCTGCGGGGAAACTGGTGCGCGTTCGCGACGGCCTGATTGAGTTCCAGCTGCGCCATCTGGACGCTCAGGCTGACATCTTCCTTGGCAACCTGCGCGCTGACCAGTTTCATATCCGCGCCGCCTGCGACGTCGAGAAGTTCGGTGCTCATACTGTCGTCTCCGCTATTACGATTTCAATTCCGGGGATTTTGGTTTCGTCGATGCCCTTGGCCCTGATATCGGCGTTGGCCAGGCGGACCAGCGTAGCCTCGACGTCGGGATGATCGGCGTAATGGAAGAACAACGCGCGCAGGTTGATGACCTTGGCACTCCGCTGTCCCCTGTTTGACATCGAACGCGCGCCACCAGTTACCGACGCGACCTTGACCGGGGCCTTCGCCAGGCGCGTCACTGCCTTGTCGGCCTTATCTGCGGCTTTTACTGCCGCTTCAGCCTCGGCTTCCGCTGCAATGTTCCCCTGTGCTTGTGCCAGCGCCAGGGAGTTCTCGGCCTCAATGCGCACTGCCTCGGCTTCGGCTTCTTTTTTGGCGATCTCTTCACGCCGCTTTGCTTCCATCTTTGCAAGCCAAGCGGTTTGGAGAGGGATTACCTTTCTTGCGGCCAGGTCGTACTTGTCCAGCACCGGTAGAAAAGCGTTCTGGACCTCTTTACCGCGATCATCGTGAACCTTCTTTTCAGCCCTGCGCTGTTTTTCGACCTTGGATTTCGCGGCTCTGATCCCGGCGATGAAATCGACTAGCAGGCCCGCGTCAGCTTCGGTCTTGATTTCTCCGAGCGCGACCCATTTGGCGCCAGCCTCCATGAACGCGGTAGCCTGTTTTTCGGATGCCTCGACCTTTTCGGGGTCGAATGCCGGCGGCTCGTTGTGGCCGATAGGTGCTGGCGCGTCTTCGATGGCCGTGGCGGCTTCACCGGGCACGGGAATGTTGTCTGTCATCTAGGTTCCTCCGGGAGATACTGGCGTTGTCGAAAGGTCGACGGGTTTGTGCAGGTCTTTCATCGCGGGAATGGATTTGTGCGTATCCAGAAGACCTGCATAGGCGTCCCGGCTGATCGGGCGGCAGCGCGACCATATCTCCACCGGGTCGAGTTCTTCGCCCAGGCTTTCGGCGTGCAAAACCTCGGGTTCCGTGAGTTCGCCGGAATCGATGTCGGTTTCCTGCAACATCCAGATGCGAACCGGGATCTTTGGTCCGCCAGTTACCAGCCGCCGGAAATACCAGCCACAATGTGGCTCGTACTCGTTCCAGTCGACATCCTCGCCAGCGAGCGCGGCTGTATGCCAGCGCAGCAGGTCGGCGAGGGGCGTTGGCTGCCGCATCATGCCGGCGCATCCGGCGCGGCGAACGATTCAGACCGCACCAACGCTTCGCGGACCTGGCCGGACTTCGCCATCTTCGCAACATTTCCGATACGAAAATTTTGGCTCCAGCCAGCGACTTGCACACGGTCATTGAAGTAGAGCGGCTGGCCAGCGAGAATGGCGCCGAAAACCTTCTGCGGGTCTGAAATCTGCCGCCCCGGGGTATAGATCCGTGCCACCATCACATGCCCTGCCGGCTGGTGCCGGGGTGGTCTATCTTGACCGCCAGGTTTCGCGCGGCTTTTGGCCCGACAATCGCAACGACATAGATGAGCGCGAGGATCGTACCCACGATGCATGTTGTTTTGATGGTGGTTTCGACGCCGGTGACAAAGGCCGGCGGGAAGCGAAATTCTGCCGTTCGTTTCCTGTGAATTTTATCCATTTGCGACCCGGCCTCCTGTACCGGTATGTCGCAAGGTATAGTGGAGAAAAATCCATCGTCAATGTAAAAGTGGTGATTTCTCCATTGTTCGGGTGGACGGCTGGGTTGAATTCAGGCAGGTTGGCTTACACCAGCACGCGAACCATGCTTAGTGCGCGCTCTTTGAAATCGGAGAAAATCAATGAGTGCTTATTACGAGAAAATCGAAATCGGATTGAGATGTCTGACAGCAAACGAAATGACGGATGTGGACAAGTGGGTTTCCGATCGTCTTAAAGATCGAGATCTTTCTGGCGGTTCGCTGCAAGAACATCCAACTGAGCTTCCAGAAATCTTCTCTCAGATTCGGAAAGCTCCTCAATCTTTGACATAAGAGAGGCTACCGCCATATCTGGCGGTTCGCCGATGAACTCTTCTACGGTTTTTCCGAAGAAGCGTGCAATGCGGACTGCATCAGCCACATTTGTTGATTGAACGGCGCGCTGATGTAGCTTGTCGAGTTGCGGTTTGCTCACGCCCGTGGCTCTGGAGATGTCGGCAATTTTACTGCCGGATTCCTGAACATGGAGAATGAATGCTTCTCGAAACCGGGTTTTGTCGCGGGATGTTGTCACAGCGACGCCCGGCCGCGGGTTGTGGATAAAAATCTGTTGACTTGCGTGGAGAAATCTCCATTCTGCGCGAACATGAAAGATGCACCACTCACAGAACCGCCCAACGAAGCGATGCGCTTGAACAAAGCGGAGACGCCAGCCGAGTTCATCGAGCGATTCGAGGCTTGGTGCGAGAAAAAAGGATTGAGCCCGACGACCGTCTGCAACCGCGTTCTTGGCAACACATACGCCCTGGATGCCTTGCGAAACCGCGAGGATCGCTCGCGGGACGTGATGTCGAGGCTCATCGGGCACATGGCAGACATAGACAAATAAATCTCAATGGGTCGGGCCTCTCTCTGGCCGGACCTGATGACCCTAACACTTTGGCAGCTACCGGAAAAGTATGGAATTCCGGGGTTGCGATATTGCAGGCAATTGGGGGCGACAACCGTGGGGCAAGCGGCGCTAGGACACAAAGCGGCCTTCGACAGGCGGGCGCCGTTATGAGCCGTGTTTTCGGGATGATTGTCTCTACGATTTGGGGATCGTCCCGGTTCCGGCGACTGCCCGATGACACATGTCGTCTCGGCTACCTCTACGTTCACACCAATCCTCACGGTAATTCGATTGGCACCTACCGGCTTCCGATCCGATATTTATCCGCCGACATGGAAAAATCCGACGACGAAGCGCGCCGCATCCTCGATGCGATGTGCGAGGTCGATCTAATTCAATACGACCACGCCGAGAATGTCGTCCGTATTGGCAACTGGTTTCCCTTCAACCCGATCAATTCGGCCAAGCATCTTTCTGGTTCGGTCAAATCGTTCTCCAAACTCCCGGAGGGCACCAGCTTTCGCGGAGTCGTGGCCGCAGAGATCATTGCTGTTGCGCACAAGAAAGCCCGAGATCTTCTGAAAAGGGGCCAAGCGCAAGTCGCGAACCCGACTTCCGAGAAGGCGATCAAGGCCGGGCAGACAAACCTTGAGTCTGCGTCGATCATGCTTGGCCTGCTCAGTGAACTAAAGGACGCCGTGTCGGCAAAAGGTCGCGATGACCTCATTCGGTCGATCATGGATCACGGCCCGGTAATTGCCGAACAGATATGCCGCGATCTCGAAATCTGGCCCAGCGATACCCCTATCGATACCCCTATAGGTACGCCCATCCATGCCCCTAGGGATACACTAGATACAGAAATAGAAACAGAAACAGATACCGGATACGCCACGACGCCTGTGGAAAAATCCGGGAAAACGCTCCAGTCCGACATCGATGAACTGAATCAGCGTCTGCGCCAGAGGATCGAACCATGAAGGTTCTGATCTCCGCTGATATGCAGTCCTTCAGGATGGTCGGCCGGACATGGAAAGCGAGTTTCCCAGCTAACCGGATCGACGGTCAAATCAAACTCTACACCCTTTTGGTTGAGAGAAAGAGCGGGCGCTACGCCGGGCACTACGCTCCGGTTCTGGCATCGCTGGTGAAGGCCCGCGACCGGCTGAGGAAATACCGGAAGGTCCAGTTATGAATCTGTCTCCTCCAACAGAGCGCCGGTTGAACCTGCCTGCAACCTCAGAGCTTGCATACCCCGAGATGTCGCGCATCGCAGTCGAGTTCTCCAAAATACGGCCCTACAATGGCGCTCGCCTGATCATGGCTGATCCGCCATGGAACTTCGGTCTCTGGTCTGAGAACGGAGCAGGTCGCAGCCCTACCGCCCACTACGATTGTCAGGGGCTCGACTGGATCAAGGCATTACCGGTCGATGTGCTGGCGGGAAAAAACTGTCTGCTTTGGCTCTGGGCTACAAACCCGATGCTGCCACAGGCGCTGGAAGTGATCGAGGCTTGGGGGTTTACCTTCAAAACGGCCGGCACCTGGGTGAAGCGAACAGTTCATGGCGCCAACTGTTTTGGCGGTGGCTATATTTTCCGATCCGCCAATGAGCCGATCCTGATTGCGACCCGCGGGCGGGTAAAGGTCGCTGAACGGAGTATCCGATCGATCCTCTCCGACTTTGGCGGCGGCGCCGCGGAAATGCTCCACGAACAAGATCCACTCCGCTCGCTGGGCTTCACGATTGAGGCGAGGCGCAGAGAACACAGCCGCAAGCCTGATCTGGCTTACGCCACGGCCCGACGCCTGGTGCCAACCGGCACCGGAATTGACCTGTTCAGCCGGGAACACCGGCCTGGTTGGACATCATGGGGAAACGAAGCCGGAAAATTCAATCTGGAGATAGATAAGTGACCAACCCAGAACTGAAACCAACGACCGACCCAAAGTCGAAACTGATTGTGCAAGTATTCTTTCTTCCACATTTCGTAATTCCGAATTCGCGCTCCGGTTTCGACATTATCGAATTGCGGGATATCACCACCTTTGCTGAGTTCGAATCCGCAATTTTGGACGATCAGAATATTTTCGGGAATATATTGCTTACCGTTTGGTCCAAAAATCAGCGCGGAGAGCGTGCGATCACCGAACGTGTTCAGACCTCGTTTCGGGGCGCAAGCGTCATGCGCTCGATGCTACCGACGTGGTCTTTTGTCGAAGGCAGCGCCTTTACCCAGAAGAACGCCGCGCCATGAGGTATTGGCGCTGACCGATTGTAGGGTATTCGTCAACTCTTGACTGTGCGATATTATCGCACTATATGAACGGCAGGCGGTGCCAACAAGGCACAGGCCGTATGCCACAGGAGGCAACAACATGTCCGACCTTTCCGCAAACGCGCAGAAATTCCTCTCGAACAACCCCACGCTCATTGGCGTAGTGGCCGGGGTCCGGTTCTACGAGCACCCGTTCTACGGCGATGAAATGACTCTGGTGATGATCACTCCCAGAGGCCGGAAAATCACCAGCACTTTCTGGGAACTGCCGAGCTTCGACGAAGTCCTAGAACTCGCGGGAGCCGCGTGATGGACAGGCAACATATAGACCTCGGTTTTGCGGAAAGCTGCGCGGCAGCACCTACACGCTTTGAGAAATGGTGTGCAGAGGTGGAGGCAATTGTCGGCCACGAACTAGACGGCGATCAAGATCGTGACGGCTACTCGGTTGACGGCGCACTCGACGTCTTCTGTTCGGGCAGGCTTCCCAGCGAATACGCCGCAGAAATAATCGCCCGTGCCGCCGATCAGGTAGCCGAGGAAGAACGCGCGGCTGCCGCCGACGCCCAGCTGGCTGAGAACCGCGCCTACCATGGCAAGGGGGTGTGACATGGCGCAATTCCTGAACACCTACCGTTGCCCGGACTGCGGCGAAGAGTGGCAGGACGAATGGTCCTGCGGCTGCGACGATCCCTGCCCGAATTGCGATGCTCCGATATCGCCATACCAGAGCGTTAGGATCCGCCCGCATACGCCGTCTCTCGACGCGCGGGAAACCTCAACTGTCCTCGCGTCCTTGCGGTTCTGGCAACGGCGCCATCCCGTGCCTTATTCCGCCACCAGCGAGGGCTTTATCGAAATGGAGCATCTTGGCGAAGTCCTGCCAGTGGCTGAAATCGACGACCTTTGCGAAAGGTTGAACCAATGAAGCAGGAAAAGACGTTTCGCGGCGAACTGGCCGTATCCAGCTTCAGCTGCATGAAAAACGCCAACACATTCGGCATGGTTGGACGGAAAATTGGATCGGACGAGATCATTCTGAATATTTGCCGTGACGGTCTTGAGTCCGGGGCAAAGCTTTCCCTCAGCGAAAAGGATGCTGACGCGCTGGCGTTCTGGCTTTTGCACAACGCGGCTCTCGTGAGACTACGCCAATGATCGGCATCGCGATCCGTGCTGCAGGTCATGTCCAGCCAGAAGCTGTCGCCTGCATGGCGCCGAACCAACGCCGGATTGCGCAAGGCGGCATGCTTGTCGATCTGCATTCGCTGATCAGCGACGAAACCGCCAATTCCAGGGAGGCAAAGGCCACTCTGGCGATATCCAGTATTCTTCACCATGGTGTCGCTGAGAGAATCGCCGTGGAAGACGTCATTCGCGCAGCCAGGGCGACGTTGCTGTCGGTTCCGATCTATACTGGCAAAGGTCTGCGGAGGATCAATCGATGAAGCATTTCGAGACCAGAGACGACGCGCTGGCCTATGTAATGCCCGAGTTTTTGGCGACCCTGCGTGACGATTTGGAGCGCATGGAAGGCAGCGAGCAGGAACATTACACAGATGCGGATCGGGATGAAATGCGCAACCGGCTCTCTGATCTCGAAGCCATCGAGAGTGATGTAATGCTTGCCCCGTTGGTCCACGACCTTTCAAACCTGAGCCGCGCCATGAAATTCGCGATCAAGCGCGAGAGCACCGCACCTGGCACGGCCCAAGCCAAGTTGCGTCGGGATCTGGCCGAAACCCCAATCCCAGATGAACATCAGAACGGCTATTCGCCAACAGGGATCATGTTTGATCGGATCATGGGCATCGGCATCGACGAGATGCCGCCCGAAGTCGATCTGGTTGCCCTAGTTCTTGACACGCTGGTATTCCGTCTCGGCTCGACCAACCGCGCCGACGCATGGCGCCGTATTGGGGTCAATCCAAACCGCGGCCGCGATCTTCTCGCCCGCAATCACAATGCGTTCGACTGGCCTCTTTGGTTCACATTGCGAGAGGCGGCATTCTCGCAATAGATTTTACGCGGGAAATTCTAGATTTATCTCCACATTGTCCCGGCGATACATGATATTGACTAGATAAATCTCCACCTTCACAATGCGCCACGAAATCGGAGCGTGTTCGTGGCCAAGCATCCCAACCCCAAAAGAGAGGAATTCTGCCAGCAATATATGGTGGATCGCAACGGTGCGGATGCTGCCCGTCGCGCCGGGTATGCCGCAAAAAACGCGGGACGGCAGGCGCATCAGATGCTGAATGACCCCCTGGTCAAGGCTCGCATCGACGAACTCACCGAAGAATTGAACAAAAAGACCGGGCTTTCCGCAGAAAAAGTCATCCGCGAATACATGAAGGTCGCGTTCGGTTCGCTCAGCGCGTTCTTTAGGATCGACCACGAAGGTATGCCGGTCTGGGATCTGACCGAGGCAACCGAAGAACAGCTATCGACCATCGCCGAGATCACCAACGAGAGCCACCCCGAAGGCGAAGGTGATACCTTCCGCGTCGTGACCAAAGTCAAAGTCAAGATGTACGACAAGATGAAGGCGCTGCACGACCTGGGCACACATCTTGGGCTGTGGAAGCCGAAGGAAAACCCCGTCGATGCCTTCGCCCAGGCGATCATCGACATTTCCAAGCGCGGCAGTACAGCTCCCATCGCCTCTGAACCTGCGCCGGACAACACCCGGCCAGACGGTCAGCGCCTGCAATGATGCATGACCGCGCGTTGACCGGCACGGACCCAACGGACATCGACCCATCGGTCGTTCCCGAGACTGAGGCGGAACTGGTCGCCTGTCTCGCCTCATGGCGGTGGCGGATATTCTCCGGGCGGCTCTACAAGATCATCACCAAAGACGTCGAGCCAGATGACGACGGATCATCCGGCACCCTCGTCCCGTTCAAGCCAAACCGCGCCCAACGTCGATTTCTTATGTCGATGCGCAACCGCAATATCATTCTCAAGGCCCGCCAGCTCGGTTTCACCACCCTGATTGCAATCATCTGGCTCGACCATGCGCTGTGGAACGCCAACCAGTCGGTTGCTATCATCGCTCACACGCTCAAGGACGCGAAAAAGATATTCCGCCAGAAGGTCAAACTGGCCTACGACAACCTGCCGCCCGATATCCGCGCGCGCGTCCCGACAAAGATCGAGAGCGCCGAAGAGATCGTGTTCGCGCACAACAACTCTTCGATCATCGTCTCGACCTCTGTCCGCTCTGACACCATCCATCGGCTGCACATTTCCGAAATGGGAAAGCTGGGCGCGAAATTTCCCGAAAAGGCGCTTGAGATCATCACCGGCAGCCTGCCGGCCGTTCCGGAAAGCGGCATCGCCATAATAGAATCCACCTCCGAAGGCCAGAGCGGAGAATTCTACAAGCTGGCGACCAAAGCACAGGCGCGCAACGAACTGAATCGCCCACTCACCCGCGCCGACTATCTGTTTTACTTCGTGCCCTGGTTTGCCAACGACAAATACCGCGCCGACCCCACAAATGTCGTCATAAGCCCAAGCGAGCACGAATATTTTGCAAAGATCGAGGCGGAGACAGGCATCGAAATTGATGCCGAGCAGCGCGCCTTTTACATCCAGAAGCGCGACATGGATTTCAGCGGCGACGTCGAGAAGATGTGGCGCGAATATCCATCAACGCCGAATGAGTGCTGGCAAAAGTCAACCGAAGGCACGTTCTTTGCGTCCCAGATCAGCCTGGCGCGCGTACAAGGCCGCATTACGACTGTGCCTCATCTGCCCCAGGTCCGTGTCAACACATTCTGGGACATCGGCTCTGGCGACGGCACGGCGGTCTGGTTTCATCAATACGTCGGGGTTCAGCACCGGTTCATCAACTTTTTCGAGGATTGGGCCAAGGGCTACGATCACTACATCCGGTTCATGCGCGAGACGGGCTATGTGTTCGGCGGCAATTTCCTGCCGCACGACGCAATGCAGGTCCGCCAGATGGCCAACACCGTCGCCTCGCCGCTGGAAATGCTTCAGGAGATCGCCCCCGATCTCGCCTGGCATATCGTGCCCCGCGTCGAGGTGCTTCAACACGGCATCGAATTGACCCGCTCCAAGTTGCCGAGCGCATGGTTCGATGAGGAGAAGACCAAGGAAGGTCTCATTCACCTTCAGAATTACCGGAAGAAATGGAATTCGCGCCTCGGCGACTGGGGCAGCGAGCCGGACAAGGACAACGAGGATACCGAAGCCGCAGATGCCATCCGGCAGTGGGCGCAAGGTTTCGATCCCGCACTCATTCAGGTCCAGCAGAGACCAAGACGGCGCCGCCAAGGAGGCATGACCACATGAAACCCCATCGGATCACGCAAAAGCCACTGTTGGACCTGACCATCAACCAGAAGATTTACCGCTACGGCGATATTACCGCACACCTGACATGGACGTGGGATGACGGAAGGCCCTGCATCGTGCTGGTGCCGACGCATGTCCGGACATCGCACGAGCGCATCACGCCCTGCGTCGTGCGAATCCGTGAGGGCTGGATCTGGACCGAAGAGGTCGGCGACGCACGGCACTGCGCCAGAACCTCCGCGGCCTTCGCGGCCTGCCTCGGGTTCAGTCCGCATGACACATCGACGCTCATCGCCGTCACAGCCGTTGTTCGCGACTGTCTCGACGAGATGATGCAGATGCCACCCCTGCCTCACGCACCAGAGACCCGGAAGTCCGTAGCGCATATGGAAATCCACGATCACAACACCGGCAAAACCACGCACAAAGAGGTCACTGATCATGTTTGAGACATACGACGCGGGCGCAGAGTTTCGTCGCTCATCCAGTACCGACAGTTCGATCTCCGGATTGCCCCTCAAGGACGATGCGATGCCTGCGCCGGAACAGCCGAACCCGTCGCAAAGCGATCTCGACAAGCCCGAAGTGCGACGTTTCGTCGATCTGATGATGGGACACTATCTCGCTGAACTCGACATTCAAGCAAGCAACCGCCTGAAAATGGCTGAGGACGAAGCCTATTACGATCACGACCAATGGAAGCCCGAGGACGAGGCCGTCCTTGCGGAGCGCGGCCAGGAAGCACTGGTCTACAATGTTCTGGCAACGACCGTAAACTGGATCCTGGGCGCTGAACGGCGTGGCCGGGTCGAGGCCAAGATACTTCCGCGTCGAAAGGACGGCAGCCAGGCGGCAGAGCGCAAGACGCAGCTGATGAAATACCTGGAGGACTCCAACCGTTCGACCTTCTCTGTTTCTCGTAGCTATGCCGAGACGGTAAAGGCCGGGCTGGGCTGGATCGAGTCCGGCTTTCGCAGCGAGGACGAAGGCGAGCCGATTTACGACCGCCATGAAAGCTGGCGCAACATCCTGCATGACAGCACCGCGTCCGAAATGGACCTTGAAGACGCGCGCTACCAGTTTCGGGTCAAATGGTCCGATGTCGATTCCGCCAATGCTTTCTTTCCAGATCGCAAAGAGATCATTGAACTCGCGGCAGCGGATAGCTTTCAAACCGCCGCGTCAGTCGAAGGCTACGGCGACGATGCGATGGATAGTCAGGAGCAAACTACCAACCAGTCTCACGACCGCTTCATCAACCCGACATCAGACCGCCGCCGGGTCCGGCTGATCGAAGCGTGGTTCAAGATTCCGAAAACAGAGAAACGCCTGCGCGGTGGCGACTTCAGTGGTGAGATCCACGATCCACAAAGCTTAGGGCATTTCGATGACATCATAACCGGCCGCGCCAAGGTGGCCACCGTGACTACGATGCGCGTCTACGTGCTTATTTTCACGTCAGCCGGTGCGCTCTGGTTCAGCCCGTCGCCATATCGCCACAACAAATATCCGTTTACCCCGATCTGGGGCTATCAGCGTGCCGCCGACAAGCAGCCCTATGGCGTCATTCGCGGTCTCAAAGGGATGCAGGACGACATCAACAAGCGCGCCTCGAAGGCTCTGGCTATCCTGTCCTCAAACAAAGTCGTGATGGACGCGGGCGCGGTCGATGACCTGGACGCCTTTGAAGATGAAATGGCCCGACCCAACTCGGTCATCGTCAAAAAGAAAGGCTATCAACTCGATATATCCGCAGATCGGGACTTGGCCAGCGCGCATCTCGATATGTTCTCGCGCACCGTCAGCATGATTCAGCAGACATCGGGCGTAACCGACGAAGCTCTGGGCCGTACGACCAATGCCACATCCGGCAAGGCGATCGGTCTGCGGCAGGAACAGGGCCAGCTCTCGGTTTCGCTGATCTTTGACAATCTCAGGCTCGCCCGCCAGATCCACGGCGAGAAGATGCTGTCGCTGATCGAACAGTTCATGACCAAGCAAAAAAGCTTCCGCATTACCAACAGCCGCGGCAGCCCCGATTTTATCGATATAAATGATGGCCTGCCCGAAAACGATATTTCAAAAACCAAGGCCGATTATATCATTTCGGAAGATGCCTGGAACGCAACCGTGCGCCAGTCACAGACCGAAGAATTATTAAATCTTCTGCAACAACTCGCACCGTCCGCACCCCAGGTCGTCATGGTTGTCCTCGATCTGGTCATTGAGACGATGGACATCCCGTCCAAGAACGAAATCGTCAAGCGCATCCGCCAAATGACCGGCATGACCGACCCGGACGCCGATCCCAACAACCCGGACCCAGAGCAACTCGCGTTTCAAGAGCAAAAGAAAATGCAGGCAGCCAAGGAGGAACGTGCCGCCGAGGCCCAACTGGCCACCATCGAAGCCAAGGCCGCCGCCGAAACTGCGCGCGCGGACAAAACCAAAGCAGAGGCTGAACGCATCCTCAAGAGCCTGCCGCAGGACAATATCAAGACCCAGCAGGACGCGCTGACCCTCGCGATGGAAATGCTGCAAAAGCGCGCCGCAATCCCGATGGCAGACGAATTGCTCGCGGAGTCTGGCTACAACATCAATGCGCTCTTGCCCGCACCAGCTCCGCCCCCTTCACCTGCATCGGCCACGCCGCAACCGCTACAGATTCCACCGCCCGGCCCTGCTCCGGAAGCTTCTGCCCCGCTGCCTATGGGCTAAGCAGGAAACCGACCGCAAACCAGAGACCCTGAACAGGAGATACGACCATGACGAAATCCACGCCTACGCTTGAGGAACAATTCGAAGGCATTTGCGATCAGCTTGTCGCGATGATTGACGCGGTGCCAAACGATGCAGGCGGTATCGACACCGCAACCGACAAGGCTCTTGCGAAGAGGCACCTGCAAGATGGCCCCTCAAGCCTGCGAAATCATCTGAAAAAGATCGCTCGCATAGGCGGTCCGTACATTCCGAAAGACGGCATCACCGACTCCTGACGAGAACAACCCAAGTCTCGCTGCGGAACAACATCGGCGAGACTCACCAGAACCTATGCGAGGATAAACCAATGCCACCGATTACCGAAACAGATGTTGACGACACCGTTGTTGCCGATCGCGAGGCCACCGCAGCGCCCGCAGAAGATAGCACCCCGGAAATCCGGCCAGGTGCAGATGTCGCGCAGCCATATGGCCCTGACGACTTCGCCTCCCTGACAGACGAAGAAACCGAAGCCCTTGGCCTGAATCTTGAAACCGGTGAACCGAAAGAACCGGAACCGGCGACCGCCGCGCCAGACACAGAAGCGGCTCCAGAAAAAGCAGAGTCTGCCGACCCAGACCCGGTGCCGGCGGAAACTACGCCAGAATCTGCCCCTGCCCCCGAAGCCGAAGCCCCGCCACCCTCGCTCGCAAGTTTTGATAACGAATTGAACGATCTGAAAGCCAAGGTCGCCGACCTCCAAAACAAGCTAAAAGACGGTGATATCGAGGACGATGACTTTTTCACGCAAAGTGGCGAACTAACCACTGCCATCGCCCAGGCGACCGCTGATCGCGCCGTTGCCGAGCAAAAGGTGACAGCGTTCACCGAGCGCTGGGAAAGAGAGGTCGGCAGTTATTTCGAGAAATATCCGTCGCTGAAAGACGATGCGCAGATCCAGGCATTCGATGCACGCGTACGAGAGGTCACTGGGTCACCGGATCCAGCGATTCAAGGGCTTCCGATGGCGAAGAAGCTGCAAATGGCACACGCCCGCCTTCACGCAGATGCTGATTTCCTGGGCCTCGACGTGCCTGACTGGCGTGCAGGCACCCCGCCGCCCGATCCTGTTCCAACACCCGCCACCGACCCCGATCCGGCCCCTGCGGCGCAACCTGCCCCAGCCGAAGATGCGGTAAAGCCGCCCAATCCGGATGCCGCGACGCCTGAACCGCCCAAAACAGTTGCTACGATCCCGGCCGCTGCCGCTACACCGCCCGGTGATGGGAAATTCGGGGCGTTCCTGTCCGTGCTGTCAGGCACAGATAGCGACGCCATCGAGGCAGCGCTCGCAAACATGTCCGATGAGGAACGAGACATGTACGCCTCGATGGATCACGACTGAAACTGCGACTGCGCGCTTGCCATGACGGGATTTCTCGATGCTCTTTGTAAAAGCCAAAATTGGCGAGCGCGTCTACATCGGCAACGATATTGAGTTGCTGATAAAAAAAACGCAAAGCGGGACGATCAGCATTGGCATTGCCGCCCCAAACGAACTGGATATCGTGCGCGAAGGAAGTGCGGCAGCGCCGCAACCGCAGCGTATCATCCCAAAAGACGGATGATATAACCACCATCTCTGGTAGTCGATCTTCACAGGCTACCCGAGATATGGTAAGCAACAGCCACTACAGCCGATCACATGCTGGCGCAGGACGTGCCTAATGTTGGTTTAACACCACCATTTGGAGTCCTGATATGTCTCAGACAATCATCCCGTGGGGCGACCCAAAGGCTCAGAAAGCCTGGTCCTCCACCCTGGCCGTCGATGTCAACCGTCAAAGCTACTTCACCCAGCGGTTCATCGGTAAAGGCCCCAACAACATCATCGAACAGAAGACGGAATTGCAGTCCGATACTGGCGACCGCGTCTCCTTCGATCTGTCCGTTCAGCTGAAACAGGCGCCGACGCGCGGCGATGAAAAGGTCGAGGGCAAGGAAGAAACCCTGCGGTTCTTCTCAGATGAAGTCATCATCGATCAGATCCGCCACCCGGTTTCCGCCGGTGGCAAAATGACCCGCAAGCGCACCGCGCACGATCTGCGCAAGACGGCGCGCGACCGCCTTTCCGAATACTGGAAAGACTATCTGGACGAACTGATGTTCATGTACCTGGCGGGCGCGCGCGGCATCAATGAAGATTTCAAGGAAGACACTGATTTCACCGGCCACGCAGGCAATGCTTTGCAGCCTCCCGACGCAGGCCACCACATGTTTGGCGGCGCGGCACAAGCGGCCAACGAAATCACCGCGGCGGACGTGTTCAACCGCGAAATCATCGAACGCGCCGTGACCAAGTCGCGCATGATCCGGGCACTAGATCCGAATTCGACCAACATGGCGCCGGTCACGGTGAAAGGCGAAAAGCGCTTCGTGACCGTGATGTCTCCCTTCCAGGAACACGATCTGCGCATGGAAGTCGGATCGACGGGATGGGCTGAAATTCAGCGCGACGCCGGGCGCGCAGGTGGCAACAACAAGCTGTTCGCCGGTGGCCTGGGCATGATCAACAACGTGATTTTGCACTCGCACGAAGCCGTTGTTCGGTTCAGCAATTATGGCGCTGGTGCCAACCTCCCGGCCTCACGCGCTCTGTTCATGGGGCGCCAGGCAGCCGTCGTCGCATATGGCACACCGGGCGGACAGCGCTTCATGTGGAAGGAAGAAAGCAAGGACTATGGCAACGAGCCCACGGTCGTTGCGGGTTGCATCGTCGGCATGAAAAAGACGGTGTTCAATGGCTCCGCCTTCGGGGTCATGGCGATCGACACCCACGCCAAGAACCCTGAAGACGCATAAACCGAACGATCCGGGTGAGCCTGTCATGGCTCACCCGCCACACAGAACCTGAAATTCAGAGGATCCCGAAATGCCCCTTTTCCAGACCAAATACGCCAAACGCAAAGCCACTCCACCGGGTACTTTGACCTCCGGTGCGCTGGCTTCTGTGACCTACACTTACGCGTTTGACGCCGCCTTCACCGCCGCCACCGACAAAATCGAGTTCGGAACACTGCCGGCGACCGCCCAACTGCACTCTGCCACCGTTATCGGCGAGGGTCTGGGTATCAACACCGCCACGGTTGGCCTGATGTCCGGCATCGAGGGCGTTGTCGATGATGCGCGGATTGTTGGCAACGAACTGTTCAACGCAGTGAGCGTCAATGACACCGAGCAAAATGCGACCGCGCTGGCCTGCCTCAATCTGGCCCCCGACAGTGCAGTGCATCGCCCGCTGGGCGCGACCCTGTCCGCCGATGTCGCGGCCGGTGCAGCGAAGAGGCTGCACCTGGTCATCACCTACTACGAATAGGAGCGAGAACCCGGCCATCGCGCCGGGTTCGGCCAGTCACAAACGTCAAAGGGACACATCATGCTTCTGCAATGCAAACGTATTCGGCCAAACGGCACCACCGTCACATTGGGTACAACCTCATATTCCTTTTTGCCCAACAAGGCAGGCGACCACGTCTGCGATGTCGAAGACAAAAAGCATCTGAAGTCGCTGCTCGCCATCGCCGCATACGACATCTACGACGGCGAAGATGACGCGCCTGTCGCCGTTTCCGAACCGACGTATGGACAGGTCGTCGCAGCACCGGTTGCTCCGACGCCTGTCCCGACACCTGCGCCGCCGTCAGAAACGGTGGATACATCTCCAACGCAGGCACCGACGCCCGAACCTGAACCACAGCCTGTCGCCGCTCCCGAACCGGCGCAGGATACACCCGCCGAAGAATTGGCGAAGCCGAGCGAGGAAAAGCTTCTCGCGATGAGCGAAGAAGAACTGATCAGCGCACATCTGGCCGCATTCGGGAAGCCGCCGCACCCCGCCGCCACCGAAAAGACGATCATCAAAAAGATCCTGGGTGCGTAGCCGCGTCCAGAGATTTTTTAATTCTGAAGGATGTGACGCATGGCACTTTATGCCAAGGAAATCATGCAGCGCGCGAGCACCATCCTTCAGGATGGCGGTCTGGTTCGCTGGCCGCTGATTGAACTGCTGAAATGGCTCAACGACGGCGTGCGCGAAATCGTGAACCTCAAACCAAACGAGGTCACAGAATTTGTTGAAATTGCCCTTGACGTAGGCACGCTGCAAACTCTTGCAGCTGATCACCTGAACCTGTGGCGCGTGACACGAAATCTCACCGCGGCGGGTCTGGCCCCTCGGGTCGGCAAGTCGGCGATCACGCCGATCAGCGCGGATCTGATGAATGCGCAGATGCCGGGCTGGCAGGATCCGACTGTTCTGGCCTATAGCGTAGACGTGAACCACGTCATCCAGGACATGGCCGCACCGCGAGAATTCTATGTGGTGCCAGGCAACACCGGATTTGGAGTGATCGAGGCACTTGTCACTGTGATGCCCACAGATCTCGCCGAACCGGCAAACCCCCTGGACATCGAGTCCTACGCCGCCCTGGCCGTTTCGGTGCCGGATCAGTTCCGCGCGGCCCTGGTCGACTATATCCTCGTGCGCGCCTTCTCCAAAGACATGGCAATCGCCGGAAACTCGCAGCGGGCTGTCCAGCACCAGCAACTGTTTGACCGGGCACTCGGAATTCAACGCCAGACCGACGCTGAGACAACCGTCAACAAGTCGGGTTCGCAACCCAACTCGTAAAAAGGGCGCACAACCGAAATGCCGATCCCAACGCGCGCCCTGAAAGACTTTCTGCCGCTCGTTACGCCTCTCGCTATCGGGTGTCCTGATCCGGTGGCGATCCAAAACCTGCGGCTTGCGGCGATTGAGTGGTGCGAGCGCACACGCGCCTGGCGCCACATCACAGAACAGGCGATCGTCACCAACGACGACGCCATTGTCGCGCCTTCCTATGCAACCATCCATGTGATCGAAACAGCCAGCTTTGATGGCCAGCCGCTGATCCCAACGCAGTTTTCGAGCATAGACGAAACCACCCGCGCCGCGACCGATGGAGAATTCGGTCCGCCAATCTACATCACGCAAACATCGCCCAACCAAGTTGCCGTAATCCCGTTCAAAACCGGCACGCTCGATCTGACGCTGTTTCTGAAACCCAGGTCTGGTTCCGAATTCGGCGGCGTCACGCCCGGCGTGCAACTCCAGGACACGCAGAACGTCGTGCCCGAGTACATCTTTGTCCAAAGCGCGGAGATCATCGCTTTTGGTGCCCTGTCGCGTCTGCTGCTGATCAAAGATCAGCCCTTCACAGACCCGAAGCTCGCGGGGTTCTACCTGGCCCGCTTTGAAGCAGCCTGCAACAATGCGTTCACACAGGGCATCAAGGGTCAGCAGCAGGCAAGGGTTCGGACAAAACTGAACATGTTCTAAAGCGCCATCTAACGGAACCCGAATGCTTATCAGGATCAACGATTTCAAGGGCGAAATTCCACGCAGACTCGCCCGTCTGCTGCCGGACAATTATGCCCAAAGTGCCGTGAATTCACGGCTGGAAGATGGCGCCATCGGCCCCATGCGGTCCAACCAGCTCGTGAACACTTTTCTCTTAAGCGCGAAGTCCATCTACCTGCACAACGGCACATGGATGGGCTGGAATGGCTACGTTCGGGCGGCACCCGGCCCTGTGGCCACAGATCGTCTCTATGTGGCTGGCGACGGCGTACCGAAAATGTACGCAGACGCGGTCTGGTATAACCTCGCGCTTCCGGCGCCGATCAACCCGCCAACGCTTCAGGCACTCACCGCGCCGGACCCGGACACCAAGGAGACAATCGTCTACGCCTACACATTCGTGACCGCCTATGGCGAGGAAAGCGCGCCGTCGGAATCGGCATCGGTGGAATGGTCAAGCGGGGTAATTCGCCTATCCGCTTTGGAGGTGCCTCCGGTTGGCCGGAACATCACCAAACTGCGGCTTTATCGCTCTGAAACCTCTGCGCTTGGCGTTACCGATCTCTATTTCATCGCAGAGATCACGCCGGACAATAGCTGGGATCACGACATCGCCCTCTGGCCGACGATGGAAGCCATCGCGACCGCCGATTTCACGACGCCCAGCGACGCCCTGCAAGGTCTGACAACGCTGCCCAACGGGATGATGGTCGGTTTCGATGGCAAGGCGCTTTATTTCTGCGAGCCGTACCAGCCGCACGCCTGGCCCGCGAAATACGATCTGTTCACCGATTATAACATCGTCGCAATTGTGGCGTTCGGGTCAAGTTTTGCGGTGCTGACCGAAGGAACACCTTATATCGGTCAAGGCACACATCCTGACAACGTATCCCTTCAAAAGATCGAGCAGAACCTTCCCTGCCTCGACCCGCACGGCGTCGTCGATCTTGGCTATGCCGCGGCCTATCCGTCAACGGAGGGGCTGGTGACAATTACCGCAACCGGCGCTCAGGTCGTCACCAAACCTCTGTTTACTCGCGAACAATGGCAGGGTCTGTTGGTCGGCAATTCCATGGTGGCCGGTCGATATGAAGGCCGGTATGTGTTCTCCTTCGCCGGAGCCCACAAGACCAGTTCCGCGAAAACCGGCATCATCGATCTCAGCGGCACACAGCCCTACTTCATGGTGCACAATACCCAGGCGGACAGCTATTTCACGGATGTAGAGTCTGGGAAGCTCTATCTTCTCAAAACCGGAACGCTCCAGGTCCATGAATGGGATGCGCTTGATCAGACCACGTTCCAGCAGATGACATGGCGCTCAAAAGTATTCGACCTTCCAAGTCCACATACCTTCTCCTGCGCGAAAGTCGAGGGTTCGCTGACAAATGATCCCGAGACTTTCGCCTGCGATATCATCGCCGATGGTGCAGTCATCCACACAATTACAGAGATAAATTCAGCAGTACGCGTGCCGACCGGCTGGTGGGAGCGGATTGAGTTCGAGATCCGGGGCGACGTTGCCGTTTCTGCAATTTCCTTGGCAACGTCCATGGACGAACTCGCTCAAGGGGCAGCCTAGCTATGCCGGGCCGCGACGCCTTTACCGCAAGGCACAGAGAGGCCCTTGACGTGCTGTCCGGGCATGTCGGAAACGGTAGAATGCGGGCAGTGCGCGTTGATGAACTTGATTTATACCAGCGCGCAGTACGCACCATCCAATCCGATCAGGCGTCCGTGGTCAGTGAAGTTGCAGACATCACAGGGGAATTGGATCCGAGCAACCCAGGCTCTCTGGTCGCGACCCTTCAAGCCCAACTGGACTCAGCGGATCTGATAATTGCCGCAAATGTTCAGGACATCCAAACAGCCCAACAGACCGCCAACGATGTCACACAAAGCCACAGTGCTCTGTTGAACGGCTTCACCGGTAATCTGGCGGATCTGGTCGGAACCTTCACGGGCGATCTGGGCACACGCTTTTCAGGGATTGATCAGGATATTTTAG
>Ga0316207_10001120_pt1 | contig 35324 bp, 30 predicted proteins | sample 6weekpyrite_MG_FD_204943 | JGI IMG/M metagenome (GOLD analysis project Ga0316207, IMG submission 204943) | Microbial mat bacterial communities from mineral coupon in-situ incubated in ocean water Damariscotta River, Maine, United States -... | ecosystem: Environmental > Aquatic > Marine >... | reverse complement strand
TAGGCTATAGTAGCTATTGAATCTAGCCTTTAGCCCCGGATAGTCAGAAAATATATCCGCCATTACTGTCAGAGGCGAAATGGCTAATAGTAGTGTCAGCAACAATCTTTTCATTCTGTCTTCTAACAGGTTAATTAACGAGACCCGTTGTCTCGTTATACATTTTTAGGTTTACTAGTCATATTATAAAACTACTTCGAAAACCTTATTAATGGTAGTTGTAGTTCCGCCCCTTCTGAATACACACCAACCAAATTCATATGAAATTCTTCCTCTGGATTTGGTGGTGTAATATCATAAATGAAGTCAATACAAGTATTCTTTTTGACCACAATCTTCTCGCCTTCTTTTGTCAATATAAAATCATATAATGAGTCACTGTCTACAACATAACCTCTAAGTAAATTCTTATATTTACGAAGGATGCAGCCTCCAGTATCCTCACGAACCATATATGCAATTGGTATTAATGGTGATTTTTCCTTAAATTTGAGCGTTATAGTATTTGGATTTATTTTCACATAATCCATTCCAACACCAAACCTAACGGTAACTGGAAAAATCTCATTATTTGATCTTGCGCCTTCATTTTCTAACGGCATGGGAAAAGGAAATACTACCAACGAACTAATTCCTTCGGCATTATGGGATTTAACCGCTATTCTCCCGGGCGGGCCATCTATTACGGTAATTAATACACCACACCGCTCAAAATAGCACTCCTTAGTCTTCTTCCACCCTGGAGCATCAATTGATGCAGTACTTACAGGTTGACTGCTAATTGCGCAACCAGATAATAAAAGCATCGTAAAAATAAAAATATTTTTCATCTGACTGCTCGCTATAAAGTGAACCTAACGGTTGAGCTCAGCGGCGAACGCAGGCTGGCAAGACTTTTGCTCCGCAAAAGGCATGACAGACAAGTGCGTCCGATGGAGTGATTTGTTAGGTGCTAAATACATTTATACCAAACTCCCTGACCGATTACTTTGCCAGCAAAAGCACTAACAAAAAAGAATAATAGTGCAGACATTTCAACCCATGCCACACTTGACCCCATTTTTTCTGGTGCAACTATAGGAACAGCGACTAATGCTATAAAAACAAAAAACCAAGCAACCATTCCGACAAAATAGAGTAAATTCTGAATCGCTGTACGATCTTTGGCATGCGTTACAAAAAACCTAGCTATTTTGTTTTTAGGATAAAACTCACTGCCCTCATTCATTTGTCTGTGCCCAGTCAATGCAAAACCAATTATCGTGCCCAGAATCAGACCAGATATTATTGATATTAATATTGTGGCCACTTCTATCACCATTAGCACCTAACAGGTTAATTAACGAGACCCGTTGTCTCGTTATACATTTACAGTTAGACCTTGTTATAGCACTGAATTTACTGAAACATCAACAATATAGCGGATAATTTACTTATTGGGCTTCCAAGTAAAACAAGACGCGTTTAAAATAAGGATTTTGGAGGAAAATAATGGGGTCAGACTACTGTTAATCAACCACCGCGGTTACTGGAACAAGTCAGGATTATCTGTCGACAAAAACATTTCAGCCCTAAAACTGAAAAGTCTTATGTTTACTGGATACGGCAATTTATCTTGTTTAATAATAAGTGCCACCCTAATGATATGGGAGCACCTGAAATAGAGGCTTACTTAAATCATCTAGCAAGCAAACGTAATGTATCGGCCAGCACACAATCATCTGCACTCAATGCCATTGCATTCTTGTATCGTGACGTATTGAAAGGAGAAATGCCTGAACTTGATAAGCTCAGACGCATCAAGCGATACAAAAATATTCCTGTCGTCATGTCTTCGCAGGAACTCTCATCTACCTTCTTATATATGCACGGTACAACACGCTTAATGGCCGAATTAATATATGGCACAGGTATGAGGATTAACGAATGCATGACCATGAGGATAAAAGACATTGATTTCGATCTGCGTACCATCACAATACGAGCTGCTAAGGGATATAAAGATCGTGCCACACTGTTACCTGAAGTATTAATCCCAACGCTATGTAATCATTTAACAAAGGTTGCGCAATTGCACGCATCAGACATCCTTCAGGGTAACGGGTTTGTTCCGATGCCTAATGCGCTCTATAAAAAATACCCATCTGCTTCACAATCACTAGCCTGGCAGTTTGTTTTTCCTTCATCAGTGACAAGACCATGGCAAGACTCTGAAAAAATGGCACGCTGGCATGCCTCACCGAGTACGTTACGTCGTGCTTTTAAACGTGCGGTCTATCAGGCAAAAATACACAAGCATGTAGGTCCTCACACACTACGGCATAGTTTCGCTAGCCATCTACTGGCTTCTGGGACAGATATTCGGACTATTCAGTCTCTATTAGGCCATAAAAATATTGAAACAACGATGATCTACACGCATATCACGGCCGATTACAAAAATGTTTGTAGCCCACTTGACCAGATAAAAAGTTAACATATGCGGTTTTCGGCATTGTTCCATCTAATAACAATGGGTCATGTCGAATGTCCGCTTTGGGTTGCGGATTCAATTGGTGGATGCAACACACTACTATTTCTTACTCCAATCCGCTATGAACTGATTTATTATAGAATTCAACGCATCGCCATAAGCAATAACCATATCATGTTGCTTAGCACTTTTGGCTGTTTGCGTGACACGGTAATCGTTAAGTAAAACTGTTTTGTATTGTTTGTCCTGAAGTTGTAGTTCGAGTTCCACCAGTACTTCATTTTTATTACCGCGTTCTGTTTGCTCGAAGTGGCGAATTTTCCCTGACAAGGTAAGTTCAGTGCGCTGTCCTGGGTCATAATTAAACACGTTATTCGCAACGTTGGCTTTTCGTAATGTGCTAATTAAATGTTCTTGTAACATGCGAGGCGGGGTGTCACTCCAGTGATGATAATGGTATTGCTTAAGTTGTAGCGCTTGTCCTGCTGTGCTGAAAAGTAGGGCGCGTTCACCATGCAAGCCATCTGAAACGAGGCGTTTCACAGCTAATTCATTGACAAGGAGTTTTGCATTAGCTTTTATTTTTGCAGTGGGTAGTTGGTAATAGTTGTCTTCTGGTACCGGTGGCGGTACTGCGCAAGCACTTAACCATGTTAACAACAGAGTTGCGAAGGCGAGTATAGCTAGACGTGAGTTTATCTTGTTCATGTTATTTCGCTCCTGCCGCCGCTTTATCTTTAGGTGGTGTACTTCCTAATAGTAGTCCTGGGTTTTCACGTATCTGACGGCTAAATTCATTCATGTTGCGACTGGTGCCTTCAAGGTTATAGGTGATCGTGTCTATGTGTTGTGACACAGTTTCTAGGCTCGCGCTCATGAGTCGAATTGAGCGTTTTAGATCTTCACGGTTTTCATCAACCAAACTACCTGCAGATAGAATGGTTTGGTCAACTTCTGAAATGGTTTTATCAAGCCGTTGCGCTAATGAGCTTAAATTGTTAATGGTTTGATTAATGCTTTTGGCATTCCCTTCACTAAGAATGCTTTCAATATTGGCCGCGCTATTATTCAGTCTTTCCATTAGTATTTTGGCGTCATCAAGCAGGCCTGCTTCTTTGTTTAGTGTGCCAACAAATTTTCGTACATCGCCTATAAGTAATTTAATATCACCAGCGGCTCCACCGACTGCGGCAAATAAATCTGCACCTTCTTGGCCTTGTAATGAATCCCCTGGTTGAAGTGCTACCTCGCTAACCCCTTCATTGATGTTAATGGATATTCCACCTAATAAGCCGGAAGAAATAATTTGCGCGACACTGTCTTGTGGAACTTTCCAGTCTTCGCGAATAGCAAAAGTGACCTTGTACCGAGTTCGGCCTTCATGCTGAACCGGGTCAACCGATTCGACTTGTCCTAATTGATACCCTTCATAGGAAACGAGAGTGCCATATTTTAAGCCGGCTACACTGTTATAAAAAACATGGTAGCTTTTTGTTTCACCGCCACGGCCGGTTATCAAGGTTAGGCTAATAACCAGTGCAACAATGACAATAAGCACAAAACTGCCCACAACAAGATAGTTCATATTTTCATGTTTCATAATCAGTCACTCTTTTGTCCGGTGAGTTCTTTTAGGTATTCATCAGCATTGATTTCAACATGCCGTGCTTCACGATTTAATAAGCTTTGGATGCGTTGGTTGTCTGAGTTTCTGACTTCATCCACTGTGCCTATCATTAGAATCTTGCCTTTATCTAATACGGTAATGCGATCGGCAATGCGAAAAGTGCTATCTAAATCATGGGTCACAACCACAATGGTTGTGTTCAGCGCGCTGCGTATACGTAGAATTAGATCATCTAATTCGGCCGCGGCAACCGGATCAAGCCCAGCGGAAGGTTCATCAAAGAATAATAATTTGGGATCCATCACAATGGCACGTGCAAGCGCAGCACGTTTAATCATGCCGCCAGAAAGTTGTGCGGGCATCAAGTCTTCAAAGCCACCTAAGTTAACCACCGATAATTTCATGCGGCTCATGATTTGCATTGTGTTTTCGTCAAGGTGAGTGTGTTCGCGTAAGGGTAAGCAAACGTTCTCACCCACGGTCATTGAATTAAATAGTGCTCCGCCCTGAAAAGAAACCCCCATGTTTTTACGCAAGTCGTCCATTTCTGCGGCGCTAATTTCAGTAATATCATGACCGAGCAATTTAATGTTGCCGCTCGTCGCTTGATGCAATCCAAGCATATAACGGAGTAGGGTACTTTTACCTGAACCACTCCCGCCCATAATCACCATGATCTCGCCAGTTTTAACTTGCACATCAACATGGTCAAGAATTTTTGTACTGCCATAGTGAGTAACGAGATCTTCGACCTCAATCGCAGCGGTTTGATTGTCAGTTAAGTTCGTCATGGTTAGTGGGTTAATACAAAAGTAAACACCATATCCGCAATAATGATGTAAGTGATAGATAGTACAACCGAACGGGTAGTCGCTTTTCCTACGCCTTCAGCCCCAGCAGTGACTGAAAATCCGTTGACAAAACTAACCAGTGTGATGATTACGGCAAACACTAAGCTTTTATAAAGCCCTTGGGTTATGTCATCTACTTTAAGAACTTCGATGGTTCTGTCAGCATAGGCTTGAAGGCTCATACCTAATTCAAGCGAGCTATATACTCCTCCACCAAGTAAAGCAACTAAGTCCGCAAAAAAAGTCAGTGCGGGCAACATAATTAACATGGCCACCATGGCAGGTGTCACTAAGTACCGCACCGGGCTAATACCAATAACACGCAGCGCATCAATTTCTTGTGCGATTTGCATGGTTCCAATGCGGGCAGCGAGTGCTGAGCCGGAACGTCCCGCAACGAGTATGCCGATAATTAACGGCGAGAATTCGCGGGTAACAGAAAGTGCAATTCCCAGAACAACTTGTGACTCTGCACCAAAGGTTTTCAGAGTGGCGATACCTTGAATGGCGAGCATCATGCCAATTGCAAACGCGAGAATCGTTACTATGGGTAAGGCTTGGATGCCAATGTGCATCATTTGTTCAAAGATGGAGGGCAGTTTAACAGCCTGTCGACGACGAAAACCAAAAACAAGCCAGTAGAAAGATTCAATGAGTAGTGCGAGCGAGTAACCTAATTCTTCGATACCGCGAATGGTGGTTTGCCCTAACTTTTCAGTAAAGTTTCTTAACACGTTCTTATCAATTAAGAGGCCTGTATGCGTTCATCGAGGGATGCGTGAATAGAAAAAACTTTATCTAGGTGCGCGAGTTCCAATACATTTTGTACTGCATCGCTGATGTTAATTAGGCCGAATTCGAGTTGCTGATTTTTTGCTTGCTGGTAGCCTTCCACTAAACTGGCAACACCCGAGCTATCGATGTAAGTGACTGCAGAGAGATCGATAACTGTATTGCGCTCAGCATTAATGCAGTTGAGAATAACTTCGCGTGCGTGGGGCGTACCATAGAGATCTATCTCGCCCGAAAAGCGGACAATCAAGTAGCCTTGTTCATCATCAATTTCAAACTTGACGGGACTTTCGCTATTTTTACTCATTGATTGTTATTCTCATTTCGAGACGATTTCCACGACCGTCTTCCGGTACAGTATAGACCAGATTATCCATAAGCTGCTTCATGAAGTGTACCCCCAGACCGCCCGGACGTACATCATCGAGTGCACGCGAGCGAACTTCATTAATGTCAATTGTGTCAGCATAATCCCGCAGGCTAATAACAAGTTGGTCAGGTGCAATGCTTGAATCAACATGGATATTCAGCTCAATGTCGCCATCATCCCCTTTGTAAGCGTGTTGGATGACATTGCTAGCGGCTTCGCTGATGGCAAGCACAATACTGTCTGCTTGTTCTTTGCTGCTGCCGGCGGCCAGTACCACGTCACGGGCACTGTCGCGTAAGTCTTTGATATAATTTGCTTTAGCAGGAACACTAAGTGTTAGAGAAGGGGTTTGCGGTTTGTTTTCAATCACTAACACGGTGACATCGTCATGTAATTCTCGGCCTTCGCGTTGCAAACTTTCAAACATGGCAGTAATGCGCGCAGCCACAGGTTTGTCTCGGTGGGCATTTATCATGGCTTGAAACCCCGCTTCGCCCAGCATTTTGCCATTTTGTTGGGATTCAGTAACGCCATCGGTATATATATAGAGGGTTCCATCTGCTAGTTGCAGGTTGGTTTCTGGGAATTGGATGTCAGGCATGATGCCCAGAGGTGGGGATTGGCCCAGTATTTCCTCAAAATGGCCATCAGCGAATTGCAGCATGGGCGGCTGATGACCTGCGTTAGCCAGCCGTACTTCGTTATTTGACGGATCAAAAATACCACCGACCATGGTGACGAACATACCTCGCGTACTATTTTCATGTACCTCATTATTAATCATGTGAAGTAATTGCCCTGGCGAGGTTTGGGTTTTGCCAAGACAATGAAACAAGCTGCTGGTTTTTGCCATGAGCAAAGAGGCATTCATCCCTTTACCAGAGACATCGGCAAGGTTAAATACAATGCGGCCGTCAGGTAAGGTGAAGTAATCATAAAAGTCACCAGACACTTCGCGCATAGGCAAATTGTAACCATGTACTGGAAAATGATTAGTTGGTACAGAAGGTAATAAATTTGCCTGAATTTCACGCGCGAGTGCTAACTCATGTTGAATTCGTTCTTGTTCAATAAGCGCCGTGGCCATTTCAGCATTATGAATAGCCAATGCCGCCGACGAGGCAAGGGCTGTAAGAATGTGTTGGTCATCTTCAATAAACAACCCGTTATCTGTTTTTTTGTTAATTAACTCGATTGCACCTAGTTTTTTGTCTTTAACGGTTAATGGCGCGCAAAGTATCGAGCGGGTGGTAAAGCCGGTTTGTGCATCAACTTGTGCTGTGAAATCGGGCGCAGTACTCACATCCAGCACCATTTGTACTGCATTGTGCTTAACCGTGTTGCCGATAATACCGTGGTCGGCAGCAAGACGCAGGCCGGTTAATTGAATAGGCCCAGCACAGGTGCGACAGACTAATTCTGTATCATTATTTTCTAGTAAAAAAATAGAAGCTGCTTCGGCATGCATGTTGACCATTATTTGTTTAATGGCAATGCCCAAGGTTTCTTCAATGTCCAACGAGGTGGCAAATTCTTGAGTGATGCGTGCAAGCAGAGCAAGCTGTTGGTCTAGCGCAGTGGATGGTGGCGCATTTTTATGAATGGGTTTCATGCCTTAATCATGCCCAGAATTATTGCGTGCTTCAATCATGCGATTTATCTTATATTATTGTGCTGGATTTATCAGTAAATTCATGGGGCTATATGATATTTGCTAGAAACAGTGCTAACATCAATAGATGAGACAATTTCAAGGCAGCGAAGTAAACCAGGATCGCCGGCTCGGCTTACGAGAGGTTATTGAACAACTTGTCGCTGAGCACCGCGTCGACAAAGCGGTGCTTGAGAATTTTCTAGTGCCAGCACGTAATTCCAAGATCGAAATTCACCCTCTGACGATCATCGCTCAACAAGAGTGGCCAGATTTAGCTAATCCGGGATTTATGTTAAATCTTGAAATTTTGTCAGAATGGCTCGCGTTTAATGCTGGACTCCCGTACCTGCGCATTGATCCTCTGAAAGTTGATGTGGGTGCAGTGACAGAAACCATGTCTTCGGCCTACGCGACTCGTTATAAAATTCTTCCCGTCGAGGTGGATGGAACCACACTGACGATTGCGACGGCAGAGCCTCATGTTCGCAGTTGGGAAAGTGAACTAAGCCATGTGACAGGGCTGTTCATTAAACGGGTTGTTGCAAATCCTACTGACATTACAAAATATCTTGGTGAGTTTTATAGCGTTAGCCATTCCATACGCAAGGCCAAAAGTGATCAAGGTGAGGGCATTCCTGGTGTCTCTAACCTGGAACAACTTGTTGAGCTGGGTAAAAGTGGCCAGCTTGATGCAAACGATCAATCCGTGGTTCATATTGTCGATTGGTTATTACAATATGCCTTTGATCAACGCGCCAGTGATATCCACCTCGAACCACGTCGCGACATGAGTAATATTCGCTTTCGTATTGATGGTGTAATGCATACCGTTTATGAAATGCCAACGCCAGTTTTAATAGTGGTAATTAGTCGCATTAAAGTATTAGGCCGAATGGATGTTGTTGAAAAACGCCGGCCACAAGATGGACGTATTAAAAGTAAAACGCCGGATGGCGCCGAAATTGAATTACGTCTCTCTACAATGCCAACTGCGTTTGGCGAAAAATTAGTAATGCGTATTTTTGATCCCACAGTGTTGGTGAAAGATTACAATGCACTGGGCTTTAGTAAAAAGAATGTGGCGGATTGGAAACACATGATCACGCACCCACATGGCATTATTTTAGTTACGGGTCCCACTGGCTCAGGTAAAACCACAACACTTTATTCTACGTTAAAGTCCTTAGCTAAATCTGAAGTGAATGTTTGTACCGTAGAAGATCCTATTGAGATGGTTGTACCTGACTTTAATCAGATGCAAGTGCAACAAAATATCGGTGTTGATTTTGCGGCCGGTATCCGAACCTTGTTACGTCAAGATCCGGACATTATTATGGTCGGTGAAATTCGTGACAAAGAAACAGCTGAAATGGCCATTCAGGCGGCCTTAACCGGCCACTTGGTTTTATCCACATTACATACCAATGATGCAGCGGCAGCTATTCCGCGGTTACGTGAAATCGGTATTCCAGCCTACATGATTAATGCCACATTAGTTGGCGTGATGGCACAACGTTTAGTGCGTACTTTATGTCCGCACTGTAAGCAGCCGACTGACATTGAAGATAAAGTATGGAAAGGATTGATCGCGCCTTGGACCGTTGCTGGTAAGATGAATTTTCATAAAGCCGTCGGCTGTGAAGAGTGTCGTCATACAGGGTATTTAGGTCGAATGGGTATTTATGAATTAATTATTTTTGATCAAGATTTACGAAAACATGTGGGCAAAGATACTAGTAGCGTGGAAATACGAAAATTAGCGGTTAAACAAGGAATGACACGGTTGCGAATTTCCGGTGCGAATAAAGTTGCCAAAGGGTTAACAACCATTGAAGAGATCATGAAAGTTGTGCCGCCTGATGAGGAAGATTAAAGCTGGTTCTTGACTAAGCTATTGAAATTATTATTATTGACACCATATCTAAGCTAATAATAAAAAATTAAGGTGATAGAAATGGAAATCCCAACAATTGTTACGTTAGTTGTTATTGCACTGATTGTTTTCTTTTTTATTAATATCTTTAACCAACTTGTTGCGCTTAAAAATCGTTATGAAAATGCGTTTGCGCAAATTGAAGTACAGTTAAAACGCCGTTACGATCTCATTCCCAATTTAATAGAAACCGCAAAAGGTTATATGAAGCATGAGCGTGAAACGCTTGAAGCAGTCATCGCTGCACGTAATAATGCTTCAGCAGGTTTGGATGCACTCGCGAGCAATCCAGGAAATGCTGAAGCAATGAAGAACCTTGTTGGGGCTGAAACAAATCTAACAGGTGCAATGGGTAAGTTTAGTATGTTGATGGAGGCTTATCCCGATCTCAAAGCAAATGAAAACATGATGCAACTCAGTGAAGAATTAACGACCACTGAAAACAAAGTCGCTTTTGCACGTCAGTCATTCAACGATCAAATTATGGCGTATAATGCTTACAAGCAATCATTCCCGCAAAACATGGTTGCTGGTCCTTTCGGCCACGCCCAAGATGCGACGCTGCTTGAATTTGAAGACAGTGCAGCGATTCAGGAAGCACCGAAAGTTTCTTTTTAATATTTTTCATTAAACACATTAATGAACTTCTTTGAGCATCAGCAGCAAGCGCGCACCAGTACGCGAAGACTGGTGTTTTTGTTTGCGCTAGCGGTTGTCTCCCTTATTATCATGACCAATCTTTTGGTGATGTTTTCTTTTGGTTTTATCAACACAGAAATAGAAAGAACAACCGGTTCAGGAGTGATGATTGATTGGCAGATTATCGCCGCTGTGAGTATTGCTGTCCTTGCGGTTATTTTTACTGGCAGTGTTTATAAGGTAAGTAGCCTGTCATCGGGTGGGATCGCGGTTGCAGAAATGTTGGGTGGAAAATTACTTGCACATGGCAGCAAAAATCCAGATCAACAAAAAGTACTTAATGTCGTTGAAGAAATGGCCATTGCATCAGGTACGCCTGTTCCGCCTGTTTATTTATTGGAAGAATCCGGCATTAATGCCTTTGCAGCAGGGTTCACTCCCGGTGATGCTGTTATTGGAGTCACCCGCGGCACGATGGAGACACTTAATCGTGAGCAGCTTCAAGGTGTCATCGCACATGAGTTTAGTCATATCCACAATGGTGATATGCGGCTTAATATTCGATTAATTGGTATTTTGCACGGCATTCTTGTGCTTGGCATTATCGGCTATTACATGATGCGCTCAGGTGCGCACAGTCGTAAGAACGGTGCAGGCATGGCTGGGCTTGGTATTGGTTTAGTGGTCGTTGGTTATGCAGGGACTTTTTTTGGCAACATGATTAAAGCGGCAGTTAGTCGACAGCGTGAATTTCTGGCAGATGCATCGGCCGTTCAGTTTACTCGTAATCCTGATGGTATCGCCGGTGCACTCATAAATATTGGCGCGAGCCAATATGGTTCAAATATTGAGCATCCCGAAACCTCTGAGATTAGCCACTGTTTGTTTGGGGCAGGTATGCGTAGTTTCTATTCTGGTTTGTTTGCTACGCATCCGCCTTTAGAAGAACGCATTAAGCGTGTTAAACCTTCTTGGGATGGGAAATTTGTTGCGAACAAGCCGAAAGTCAAACAGGGGCAATCAGAACAGAGCAAAAAGTCACAGCAGGAACAAAGAAAACGTACGATTGCAAAAACTGCTGCAATTATTTTGTCCGGGGTAGAGCAAGTAAATCAAACAGGCCAAACTAAACAAGTTCATTTGAACGCGGCCATTAAATTGCTACACAATTTACCGACTGAATTCGCAATGGCCGTTCGTGAACCACATGGTGCGAGGGCAGTTATATATACCTTATTAGTCGATGAAAACAACAATGATATTCGCACGCGACAATTGGCACATATTGAATATAACGCTGGCTCGGGGGTTCCAGAGCAAGTTCATGAATTGTTAGCAATACGAGATCAGCTTTCAGTAGACATGCGGTTGCCCTTAATTGAATTGTCTTTACCTTCGTTGCGCCAATTGTCTTTACCACAATATGAACTTTTTAAAGGAATAGTCGAAAGGCTAATTGATTTAGATGGTCGTATTAGTTTGTTTGAGTGGATTTTGCAAAAACTGGTTTTTCATCACCTTCAACGTGTTTTTGAAAAAGAAAGGTTAGTTGGACGAAAATACCTAACAAGAAAACACGTGAATAATGAAATGGCGTTACTATTATCTGTAATGGCACAGATCGATAACCAGACTAACTTAACAGCGCAAGAAGCATTTAATGCAGCAAAGGTGCATTTACCCGGCACAAATATTAACTTGGTTTCCGAGAAGGAAATTAGCTTTGTTAAGCTCGATAAAGCATTGGATATACTTTCAAACTTAGTGCCGCTGGAAAAAGCGGATTTACTAAAGGCATGCTCTGCAATTTTAATAGCAGATGAAAAAGTGAGTGTTAAAGAGGCAGAGCTTTATCGTGCTATTTCAGAAGTACTTGATTGCCCTGCGCCCTTGTTGCTAACTGAAGATTAAATTATTTTTCGTTAGTGTTTGGTAGAAAAAGGGTTGGGTCAACGCGCTGATTGTTTAGACTAACTGTCCAGTGAAGGTGCGCCCCCGTTACACGACCAGTTTTACCTACGGTGCCAAATGCTTCGCCACGCTTTAAAACTTGTCCTGGTTTTACATTGATTTCATGCATATGGGAATACATGGTAATTAAACCCTGACCATGATCGATCATGACGGAATTACCATTAAAAAAATAGTCGCCTGTTTCAATAACAATACCATCAGCGGGAGCAACTAAAGGAGTGCCTTGTGCTGCGGCAATATCGAGCCCGCTATGTGGCTTACGTGGTTGGTTATTAAAAAAACGTCTGAGACCAAAAGGGCTCGAGAAAGGTCCTTGCACGGGTAAAATGAAATTCGGCGTAATAGCTTCTTTATCACTCCAATGCTTGAGTGCACCAATAATTTCTTTTTTATCCATCAGTATTCGATCCATATCCTTTGCATAAGGATTTACTTTTCGTTTGTTCTTAATTTTAATGTGCTGGGTTTTGTATTGCTTAGGGTTAACAGTGAAATGTTTTGTATACGGTATATTCCCTTTCGCCGTCACTTTAATAAAATGCCGGCCTGTTTTAGCTCTAAGGCCAATTCCCACAACTGCAACCCAATTGTTTTTATCTTGCAGCACCATGACGCGTCGTTTGTTGTATGTAGCAATGGGGCGGCTTTTTAAATCTGAGTTATCTAAGCTAATGATGGCAACACCACCAGGAATGGCACTGTGAGTGGGTAGCGCGGTAACGATACTGCTTAAAAAAAGCAGTGAAAGCAGGACGGGCAAACGTAAAATATTCATTAGTCTTTTTTGCTCTCTTGTACGGTGCATAGTAGACGACCTTTCTCTAAACGGGTTTCAATTTGTGTGCCTTTCTTTATGGCAGCAGCATCACGAATGAGTTCCCCTGTATCCACTCGGCGCGCAATGGAATAGCCGCGCGATAGTGTTGCCAGCGGGCTGACAGCATCCAGTGTATTACCTAACAGTGATAAGCGCTCATTGTACTTTTGCAGTGTTCGTTGCATAGACTGGAGTAAATTATTTTTGAGTAAGACAGATTGCTGTTGATAGTGAGAAATGCGTTGTAATGGCGCATGACGTAATAGTGTTGAATGCAGCATCTCGTAGCGATTGCTTCGTTGCTGCTGCTGATTTTTTTGAGCCGTAAACAAGCGCTGTTGTAGAGAATTGATGCGTAAAGTTGTTTGTTCTAAACGTTGTCTTGGCGATGCGATGCGTTGACTTAACCAATCTACGCGCTGAGCTGTTTGGCTTAGTTGGTTTTGCATCGTAGCGCTTAATCTCCGCGAGAATGAGCTTATTTTTTGCAACCATTCATTACGGTCTGGGCTAAGCATCTCAGCGGCAGCAGAGGGGGTGGGGGCACGTTCGTCCGCAACAAAATCAGCAATCGTAAAATCCACTTCATGACCAACTGCGCTGACAATAGGGATTTTGCTTTTAAAAATAGTGTGTGCAAGGTGTTCGTTGTTAAAGGCCCACAAGTCTTCAAGTGAGCCGCCGCCTCGACCAATAATCAGCACATCACATTCGTTGCGCGTATTGGCAAGTTTAATCATCTTGGATATTTTTTCAGCGGCGACTTCACCTTGAACAGGCACTGGGTAAATGAGTACAGGGATACTTGGAAAGCGCCGCTTCAAAACGGTAAGGATATCGTGAATAGCGGCCCCGGTTGGCGACGTGATGACACCAATTTGTGCGGGCAGCTTTGGAATAGCGTGTTTATGTTTTGCCTCAAATAATCCTTCATTACGCAAGCGGCGTTTGAGCGCTTCGTATTCTCGCCGCATAGCACCATCACCGGCTTCTTCCATATGTTCGATGATAAGTTGAAAGTCGCCGCGTGCTTCATATAAACCAACTTTGGCACGGACTAATACTTGCAGGCCATTTTCCGGTTCAAAATCAAGTAGACGTCGACGCATTTTAAACATGGCGCAACGCACTTGAGCGCTAGGATCTTTTAATGAAAAATAAATATGCCCAGAAGCAGGGCTAGCTAAATTGGAAATCTCACCTTCAACCCATATCAGCGGAAATTGGTTTTCCAGTGTCTTACGTACGCTACTCGCGAGTTGCGATACTGAGAATATTTCACGTTGGGGCTGGTCTATGTCATCGTTTTCCATAAATAAAGTGTATCAGGCAGGAGGGGCACGCATCCAATGCGTTATTTTAAAGGCTATAAAACAAGAAGGCCGGCAAGTGCCGACCTTCTAGCAATTAAATCATATCGAAATAGATTTATTTGATACTGCTTGAAATCCCTGCATTTTTTTCAGCGAGTGCTTGAGCCTTGCCCATTTGACCTTGGCGTTCTACTTTTTTAGCAAGTTTCATAGCTGTTGCCAAGTCACCTTTGCGGTAAGCTTTTTTGGCTTTACCAAGGATCTTGTAGCTGTCACGCCATTCGCCGCGAACTTTTTTGGCTGCTTCAACTGAGTTAACAGCGCTTTGGATAGCAGCGGCAGTGTCTTTTTTGCTAGGGGCCTGGCCGTGGCCAGCAGCAAATGAAGCGCCAGATACGGCTAGACAAGCGGCTGCGGCGATAAGTGCGATTTTCTTCATGGGTAATTCTCCTCCGGAAGTGCATTGTTATTGTAGTAATTTAATTAATTCATGCTGTACGTTAAATATATGCTTATATTCGGCCTGAGTCGACAGCTATCTCACATCTTCTGGCCATTTACCTAGGCTATCTAGTTTACCCCGCCCGCGTCAATCTCTATAATTATCTGCTAATTAACTGGCCGCTTCTGGCCAGCCCGACAAATGGAAGCCTCGTATGCGGATTATTGAAGAAGCCCTTACCTTTGACGACGTTTTGCTCCTGCCTGCACACTCTACGGTATTACCTAAAGAAGTTAGCCTTGCAACACGCCTGACCCGCGATATCACCCTAAATATGCCTTTGGTTTCTGCAGCGATGGACACCGTCACAGAAGCACGCTTAGCGATAGCGATGGCTCAGGAAGGCGGCATGGGTATCATTCACAAAAATTTAACGGTGGAGCAGCAAGCCGACCATGTCCGTCAAGTTAAAAAGTTTGAAAGCGGTGTGATTAAAGACCCTATTACGGTTGCTCCAGACATGAAAATAGGTCAACTTCTTGAATTAAAACAAAAAAATAATATTTCTGGTGTACCTGTCGTAGATAAGGGTGATTTAGTCGGAATTGTGACTAACCGCGATGTGCGTTTTGAGACACGATATGATGCGCCCGTTTCTGAAGTTATGACACCGAAAGACAAGTTAGTCACTGTTATGGAAGGGGCAGACAAAGAAGAAGTCATTGCGCTACTGCAAAAACACCGTATTGAAAGGTTGTTGGTTGTAAATGATAAATTCGAGCTGCGCGGCCTCATAACGGTTAAGGACATTCAAAAAGCCACTGAAAAACCGCTGGCCTGTAAGGATGAGCAAGGCAGTCTACGGGTTGGTGCGGCAGTTGGTACAGCGATAGAAGATGAACGCGTTAGTGCGTTAGTTGAAGCTGGTGTTGACGTCATTATCGTTGACACGGCACATGGTCATTCTCAGGGTGTTATTGATAAGGTACGGTGGGTTAAACAGCACTTCCCGAACGTACAGGTCATTGGCGGTAATATTGCGACGGCTGCAGCAGCAGAGGCGTTACGCGATGCGGGTGCTGATGCGGTTAAGGTTGGTATTGGTCCTGGTTCAATTTGTACGACGCGGATTGTTACAGGCATTGGTGTTCCACAGATTACGGCGGTAACCAATGTGGCGAAAGCACTCGCGAAAGATGGAATTCCATTAATTGCAGATGGCGGTATACGTTTCTCGGGTGACGTGGCAAAAGCACTTGCTGCGGGTGCTTACAGCGTCATGATGGGCAGTATGTTTGCCGGCACTGAAGAAGCACCTGGTGAAGTGGAGTTGTACCAAGGGCGTTCATACAAGTCGTACCGTGGTATGGGTTCGCTAGGCGCGATGGCTCAGAAGGATGGGTCGAGCGATCGCTATTTTCAGGAAAGCTCGGACCAAGACAAATTGGTACCTGAAGGAATAGAAGGTCGAGTTCCTTATAAAGGTTCAGTATTGGCTATTCTTCACCAAATGGTAGGTGGTGTCCGTGCCAGTATGGGTTACACCGGTTGTGCAAACATGGATGAAATGCGCACTAAACCTGAGTTTGTACGGGTGACCAGTGCCGGGATGAGTGAAAGTCATGTTCATGATGTGACGATTACTAAGGAAGCACCGAACTACCGTTCGAGTTAGTATTTTAAGGTGAGCCTAAAGAACAGGGTTCGCCTTTTTTAATTTCCAGTTTATACAGGTTGCTCCATGTCTAATATTCATGCGGATCGTATTTTAATTCTTGATTTCGGCTCTCAGTACACGCAACTCATTGCCCGCCGTGTGAGAGAAGCCGGCGTTTATAGTGAAATTTATCCTTACGATGTTGAAGAATCGGCGATTACAAAATTCAACCCAAAAGGAATTATTCTCTCAGGTGGTCCTGAAACAGTTACTGAAGGAGAATCACCGCGTGCGCCAGACTGCGTGTTTAATATGGGGGTACCGATATTAGGTATCTGCTATGGCATGCAAACCATGGCAGCCCAACTAGGGGGGCGGGTTGAATCATCCGCAACCCACGAGTACGGCTATGCACAAGTCAGGGCACGTGGACATACTGAATTATTAAAAGACATAGAAGACCATCAAACCAAGGAAGGCTATGGCTTATTAGATGTTTGGATGAGCCATGGCGACAAGGTTGTTGAGTTACCGGATGACTTTAGCTTAATGGCATCAACTGACAGTGCCCCGATTGCCGGTATGGCCGATGAGTCGCGTCGTTTTTACGGATTGCAGTTTCATCCTGAAGTCACGCATACGCATCAAGGCGAAAGAATTATAAATCGTTTTGCACATGATATTTGCGGTTGTGCCGGACTATGGACAGCTGACAACATTGTTAATGACAGCATTGAAACAATTCGAAAAACGGTCGGTGATGATGAAGTCATTTTAGGCTTGTCAGGTGGCGTAGATTCGTCTGTCGTCGCTGCATTGTTGCATAAAGCCATTGGTAAAAAACTAACCTGTGTATTTGTCGATAATGGTTTACTTCGATTAAATGAAGGCGATCAGGTTATGGCAACGTTTGCCGAACACATGGGCGTTAAAGTAATTCGTGTTGATGCCGAGCAACGCTTCCTCGATGCCTTGGCCGGTCAGGATGATCCTGAAGCTAAGCGAAAAATAATTGGTAATTTGTTTGTTGATATTTTTGAAGAAGAATCCAATAAATTACAAAATGCAAAATGGTTAGCGCAAGGCACTATATATCCTGATGTCATCGAATCTGCAGGCGCGAAAACCGGTAAAGCTCATTTAATTAAGTCACATCATAATGTCGGTGGTTTGCCGGATTATATGAAATTAAAACTCTGCGAGCCTTTGCGTGAACTGTTTAAAGATGAAGTGCGTAAGTTAGGTGTTGAATTAGGTTTGCCTTATGACATGGTTTATCGCCATCCATTCCCTGGACCGGGCTTAGGTGTAAGAATATTAGGTGAAGTAAAAAAAGAATATGCAGACATTCTGCGTTTAGCAGACAATATTTTTATCGAAGAACTGCATGCCCATAACTTGTATGAAAAAGTGAGCCAAGCCTTTACCGTATTCTTGCCAGTAAAATCAGTTGGTGTCACGGGTGACGGGCGCCGTTATCAATATGTTGTCTCCTTACGTGCTGTTGAAACCATTGATTTCATGACAGCGCGTTGGGCGCACTTGCCTTATGAATTTTTAGAACTTGTATCAAGCCGAATTATCAATGAAGTAACCGGTATTTCACGGGTTGCCTATGATATTTCGAGTAAGCCACCTGCGACGATTGAGTGGGAGTAATAAATTGATGACTGCGGATTGCTGATTGATGGATGTTGATGAGCAATTTATGCACCATGCTATTGAGTTAGCAAAGCGAGCAGAACTAGAGGGGGAGGTACCTGTAGGCGCGGTAGTTGTAAAAGATGGAGTCATCATTTCTGAAGGGTGGAATAAACCTATTACAAATCATGATCCAACTGCGCATGCAGAAATACAAGCAATACGAGCAGCCGCAGATGCATTGAATAATTATCGACTTCCAGAAACCACATTGTATGTCACACTTGAACCTTGTTTAATGTGTATGGGAGCGATTATTCATGCTCGAATTCAGCGCGTCGTTTATGGTGCGGTTGATCCTAGAGCTGGCGCAGTAGAAAGTCTTTATACCATTGCAGATGATCGAAAGTTGAACCACCATGCAGACATTGTTGGGGGTGTGATGGCGGAAGAGTGCAGCCAACTATTGAAAGAATTTTTTCGTAAACGGCGATAATTTTTAAAGGGTAGAAAATGAAATATTATATTGTGATGTTATTGTCGTTGCTTTTAGTAGCCTGTGAAAAAGCGCCTTCTACCGACACCTACGTTAAGACGGGGGTCGAAATGAACCTCACTCAAGTTTCCAAGCACACGTGGTATGTGAGAGGTATGCCTGGCATTGCGACGGATAACGAAGGTTTTATTTCTAACGCAGGTGTTGTTGTCACCGATGATAGCGTTATTATTTTCGATGCACTAGGAACACCTTCATTAGCGCATAAATTATTAGAAGAAATTCGTAAAATTACTGATAAGCCGGTGACTAAAGTATTTGTAAGTCATTATCATGCCGATCATATTTATGGCCTGCAGGTGTTTCAGGATATAGGAGCGAAAATCATTGCGCCTGTCGGTGCCGATGAGTATTTAACATCAGAATCTGCGCAAGAAAGGTTGGAAGAGAGACAGTTTTCTTTAAGCCCATGGGTTAATGAACAAACACGAATAGTAAAACCTGATGAGTATTACGACAAAGGTAAAAGCTTTAAAGAAGGTGGAGTTGATTTCACTGTGTCAGTTGTTGGTGCAGCCCATTCCGATGGGGATTTAACACTTTATGTTGATACAGACCAAGTACTCTTTTCTGGCGATATTATTTTTGAAGGCCGCGTAGCTTATCTTGGCGATGCTGATACAAAACATTGGTTGCAAACACTTGAACGCATGGAAACAAATAAACTTAAGGCCTTGATTCCGGGGCATGGCAGTGTCGCGGCAGATCCTAACCAAGCGATTAGTCAGACACGTCGTTATTTGGCATTCTTGCGTAATATCATGGCGGATGCATTTGAAAATTTACAAACTTTTGATGAAGTCTATAGCGAAGTAGACTGGTCTGAATTTTCAGGCTTACCAGCATTTGAAGAAGCAAATAGGCGAAATGCTTATCAAGTGTTTTTGTCAATTGAGAGTGAAAAAATCAAGTTAGAACAACAACAATAATACTCATACAGCAGCCATTGTTTTACTTAACAACAAACCTAAATTAAATTATTTTCTTGTCGTTGATGGCCAGCTTTACTTGTGCGTATCTAGCCTTTTTTAACTTGTATTAATTATTTTATTTAAACTACTGCTGGTTCTGCGAAGCATATGCCTTATGCTTTTTTCGTGACGCTTATCCAGGCGTAAACATTCCATCTAAAAATTATTCTCCTCACTACGTAAGTATTTGGATGCGTTGCATTTTGTGCCCATATACCATTAAATTACCACACTAAAAAAACTAATAACTGTAAGAATAATAATGACTACAATAAAGCTTTATCGCCATAATTATCTGTTCATCTTAGCCGCTTGTTATTAATTATTTGAATAATGGACTAAAGTAATTCTCACTTAAAACGATAACTTAGGTGAATTACCCCAGTAAAAAAAAGGGACACCCAGTAACCATGAGTAAGCAAGTTGTTTATATTGTTGATGATGAACAATCGTCGCTTAAATTAATAAAAGCGTTGACTGACTCAGCGGGGTTAGCGTCAAAAACCTTCTCGAATCCTATTGATTTTATCAATGCGCATGAACCCTCACATAAAGGCTGCATTGTTTTAGATGTCAAAATGCCTGACATGAGTGGCCTTGAATTGCAAAAAGAGCTGAATAAAAAAGGTTCGACATTGCCTGTTATTTTTGTGACCGGGTTCGGTAATGTTGATATCGCTGTGAAAGCAATGAAGGCAGGTGCAGTCGATTTCCTGGAAAAGCCATATGATGGAGATTCGCTACTCCAAAGCATTCATTTTGCTTTTGCAAAAAATAAAAACAATGAGTCATCGGATTATGCGGATGGTTCAATGGGCAAACGTCTTGCGTCATTAACACCGCGTGAACATGAAATAATGAGTATGTTGGCTAAATCATTAGCGAATAAAGAAATCGCTCGATTATTGAACATAAGTCCTCGTACCGTAGAGGTTCACCGTCAACATATTATGAGCAAATTAAGAATAAAATCGGTATTAGAATTACCAAAAGAGCTGATTTAGGATAAAAAGAAAAGTTATATTTAGAGAGCTGGTGACGTTATATCGATAGTTTCTGTATTTTTATTTGGATTTTCCAACGTAACGCGTTCTTCAAGTTGAGCACTATACCAAACTAACAAGTCGTAATAGCTTCGAATAAATTCCACGTAACGAACTGGTTCCCGCCCACGTGCATATCCATGTTTGGTTTTTTTGTACCATTTTTGTCGGCTAAGTAACGGTAGGCTTTCCTTAACATCACTCCATGCATTAGGATTGTCACCACGTTGCTGAGTAATGATGCGCGCATCCTCTAAATGGCCGAGGCCGACATTGTACGCGGCTAGTGCAAACCATGTGCGATCAGGTTCCTCAATTTGTTTAGGAATACGTTTTATTAATTTTTTTATGTACTTAGCACCGCCTTGAATACTTTGTTGAGGGTCGGTTCGGTTTTCAATACCCAAATATTCAGCTGTTGATGTCGTTAACATCATTATGCCTCTAACCCCAGTCGGGGAACGAGCATCTGGATCCCAGTGTGATTCTTGATATCCTATCGCCGCCAACAAACGCCAATCGAGTTTATTTTTCTTAGCTGCTTTTTCAAAAAAACTTTGGTATTTCGGAAGACGTTTGTGGATATGTCGAAGATAAGTACGGGTTCCAACATAATTAAAACGTTCAATGTGTCCATAGTAGCGGTTAAGCAAAATACTCAACTCGCCACTTTCTTTTATTTTTTTAATAAAATCATTCGCTGCATTATAGAGGCTATCATCTTTGCTAATCGGAAACGCCCATGCTAAATCTTGCGGTTTACTTATATCAAAAGCAGCTTTTAATTCTGGGTAGAAACGTTTGTTCAGTTTAACCTCATTTGAATCCGCAACACTGTAATCAATAACTTGCTCCCAAACTAAATTCAGCAATTCATCGCTGTCTAGCTCCGGGTTTTCAACCCACTCCAAGTTGGGTTGCGCAGCCTGTAGTTCTTCCAGCTGCTCCACATGGCTACTGTCTGCGACAACTTCCACGTGTTTACCAACAATATCTTTTAATTTTTTAGGCCTACGATTTCCCGCACCCATTCTGTAAACTAATTGCTGTGTAATGGTTTGATAAGAGGGACTAAAGCGCACCCAGTCCTTACGTGAATCGGTGACAGTGAGCCCAGCTGCGGCAAAATGAACTTGTTCTTGTGAAACCAAGGATAAAATATCTGCTAAGTTTGATGGGGTGATTATTTTAACTTTCACATTTAATTCTTTTGCAAACAGGCTAACTAAATCATACTCAAAGCCTGTAGGACCATCAGGGCCTTCATAATATGTGGTTGGACTATTACGAGTGGCAACGAGCAGAACCCCATCATCTTTTATTTGTTCAAGCAGGTTTTGCGGTTTATCACAGCTTAGCAATGATAAAGTCAAAACAATAAATGATAGATAACGAAACAATACATACCCCAATAATTATCAAAGACATTGGCTCTTAACGAGACTCGATTAGTCAATCTTAGCAACTAAATTCAATGTTTTCCTCCGTACTTGCTTGAATAAAGTTCACAAATCAATAAGATAGAGCGAGTTTAATAAAAATTAATTGATAAATTCTGAATTATGTCCGAATTACCACTATTACAAGTTGGCGATGATGTGGTTTTTACGATAGCTGTTCGAGATATTTTTGCGACACCTGTCGATGCTATAGTCAATCCTGCTAATACAGGCTTATCGCATGGAGGCGGGCTTGCCGAAATCATATCAAGAATGGCTGGTGAGGCGCTTGATAATGCCTGTGATGCATTGATTGAGCAAAATGGTGTACTTCAAACGTCTGACGCGGTGATAACGACAGCAGGCTTACTGGATTTTAAGGCTGTGATTCATACAGTAGGCCCAATTATGGGTCAGGGTAGTGAATTAGAAAAATTACAATTAGCCATTGATAATGCACTTCACGTAGCTGAACAAGCGACACCTCAGATTAAGTCCGTGGCTTTTCCAATGATTAGCACAGGCGTTTATTGCGTACCTAAGTCAATATGTGCGCAAGCTTTTGCTAATTCGTTAAAAAAATACATGCATTCGGAAGCTGATAATAAGATAAAAAATATTTGGTTATGTGTGGGATTAGATGATTTTGATATGTTTGCAAGTCATTTTGATAGCGAGGTGCGTGCTATAAAAGACAGTGATACCAAAAGCGACATTGCGGAGTTCGACCTTAGTGAAGAAGCCTTAGCAGCCGGAAAAGATAAAGAAATTGACGACTGGTTTCATTAATTGGTGCTTAATAAATTCGGATCAATAATCGGAGGAAGCGAAATTTTTCCAGCGGGTGAATTTATCAAAACATCTTCATCATCGTCCTCGTCACCTGAATTGTTTTCAATAGGCTTAGCATTTAATACATTCACATCTTCAGTAGGTGGAGGTGTTGGCGCTATAATTGGCTCAGGTATTTGCGGTAACGCAGGGGCTGATATCTCTGTGGGTGCTTGAGATAATGGCTCTGCTAGTGGTTCAGTAGTCGGTAACGGTGCAAGTTGTTCCGGTGCAGAATTTATTTGAATTGGATTTAAGCTTTCATCGACAGGGTCATTAGGTACGCCTAACACCGCAGCTTCAGTTTTCTTATTCATAACCAGGATGCTAATACGGCGGTTAGTCTGACTAAATGGTTCTTCTTTTGTAAGCAGTCTTGATGCAGCAAGTCCTTCAACACGCCCAACTTTATTATTAGGTAAGCCACCTTCTTCAAGTGCACGTCGTGCTGAATTAGCGCGATCAGCAGATAACTCCCAGTTGCTATAATCTTCTCTTGCGGTGAAAGGTGATGCGTCTGTGTGCCCACTTACACTAATTTTGTTTGGAACGGTTTCTAAAAAACCTGCGATTTCGTAAAGTATTTCTCGCATATGTGTTTGGATTTTTGAGCCACCACTCGCAAACATCGCTCGGTCTTCTTTATCGACAATTTGGATCTGCAGTCCTTCCGCCGTTACCTGCAGTACTAGCTGGTCCTTGTAGGGGGAAAGTGATTTATTTTTTCCTATAGCATCGACCATGTCTTTCATAAGTTCACTTAGGCGTTGCTTTTCTGCTTGTTCGGCTTTCATTGCAGCTTTCGCTGCTTTTTCTTCTTCATCCGGATCTGCGTCAGATTCATCATCAGATTTATTTTTTTGATTGATTTTATCGCCTTCACCTTTAGCAATATCCATCATGCCGCCCATATCGATCATACTGGTACTTGCGCCACCAGGGCCATTCATTCCTTGAGTCGGAACAGCGGCTTGACCCTCTGTTAAACTAACATTTTCAAAATAATCGGAGATCCCCCCGAGAGTTTCAGTTGGAACGGAACCAAGTAACCACATCACCATAAAGAAGGCCATCATCGCTACTGCGAAATCGGCAAAAGCAACTTTCCACGCACCACCGTGGTGGCCATGACCACCTTTCTTAATGCGTTTAACAATAATCGGTTGCTTTTTATCTTCCATTGCTCGACAACCTAATTAGGAGGATTTTTGTTCTTTCAGATATTCTTCTAGTTCACTAAAACTTGGGCGATCGCTGCTAAACAATGTTTTGCGACCAAATTCAACGGCAATCTGAGGACTGTAACCATTCAGCGTAGAAAGGATGCAAACTTTAATGCATTCAAGAAATTTCGCTTCTTCAGCAACTTTATGTTCCATGGCTGTTGCCATTGGGCCAACAAAACCGTACGCAAATAAAATACCTAAAAAAGTACCGACCAATGCCGCGGCCACGTGTGCGCCAATCACGTCAGGTGGCTCACTGAGTGAGGCCATGGTGATCACGATCCCTAGCACGGCGGCAACAATACCAAATCCAGGTAATCCGTCAGAGACACGTGTGATAGCAGCGGAAGGTTGCTCAGCCTCATGGTGGTGGGTTTCTAATTCAATATCCATGAGATTTTCGATTTCAAACGGGTTCATATTTCCGCCAACAATGATGCGTAGATAGTCGCAAATAAAATCAAGGGCGTGATGATCTTTGATGATCTTGGGGTATTTGCTAAAGACAGAACTTTCACTAGGTGCTTCAATATGTTCTTCGATAGCCATCATGCCTTCTTTGCGTACTGTTGCAAAAATATCGAACATGAGTGAAAGCAATTCCATGTATTCTTTCTTGCCATATTTTGCGCCTTTGAGTAAGCCGAAAATGCCAGCAAAAGCAGCTTTAACCACTTTCATTGGATTTGAAATCAGAAAAGCACCAAATGCAGCACCACAAATGATTAATACTTCGTAAGGTTGCCAAAGCGCAATAAGATTACCATGAGATAAAACGAATCCACCTGCGACACAACCAAGCACAACTAAGGAACCAATTATGAGGAACATACTCACTCCGTACGTATTAAATCTACTTAATTGAAGCTATCGGTTGTTTTCAAACAATCTTAAATATATTTGTCGGGGAACCTGTTTGATTATTTGTGTGGGAAATATTGAAAAAAATACTAAGGAAAACGGGGATTTGGTCGATGTGATAAGAACAAATAGTAATATATTTATTTCAAAGAGCATAAATGAGCACAAAAACGACAGAAAACAGTAGCAAGCTCGATTTGGAAGCTTGGGTTGATCTACTTGTGGACATAAAATTTCCGATACTTGATGAGACGGCAAAGAACGTCGTTGGTATGAAATCTTCATCGGGGATGTCCATGGACAGGTTTTGTGACAGTATGCTTCATGATCCTGGCACTGTACTCACCATGCTGCGTTGGGCTAATTCATTGTCTCGCGGGCGCTTGTCTTCAGAAGTGACAACGCTTGAGAGTGCGACGATGATGATTGGTTTAGAAAAAGTTAAGCGGCTTCCCGCAAAAATGACCAAGCTTGAACTACCTGCCAAAGATGAGCATATGCGTGCATACATGCATGTGGCTTGCCGTGCTTTTCACGCTGGATATCAGGCTTACGATTGGGCGAGCCGACGGGCTGATATGGTGCCTAAAGAATCATTTGTTGCCGGTTTCATGCATAACATTGGTTCAATGGCTATTTTGCTAAATGGTGGTGAAGAAATAAATCAGATACGAAAAATCGTAGAAAGTGATGAAGTGTCTGCAGACGAAGCCCATTATCTTGTATTGGGTTTTAGTCTTAAACAATTAAGTCATGCATTGGCTGTGAGATGGAAGTTACCGGAATTAGTTATTGAATCACTCATGGCGGATAAAGCAACTAATCCGCGTGTGTACGGCGTAATGTTAGCGTGCCAGTTGGCAAAATTGGCTGAAACAGGTTGGTATACAACCGAAATGATGAATTGTACGCAGAGTATTGCAGAGTTCCTTGAACTGGGACACGATCGAACAACTTCGATCATACACCAAAACGCTGTTGCCGCTGCACGTGAATCAAACTGGTATCAAGTTATACCTGCTGCAACGTTACTGCCAAGAATTCCTGAACTTAAACTTGATTGTGATGGCATTCCTATTATAGAAGAGGAAGAACACGAGCTGCAAAATTTTTGCTTAATGCCTCAGCTTCAGGTTTACAAAGATTTAGTTGAGAACATTCGTTCGGCCGCTTCTTTGATTGACCTAAGTACTTTAATGACACTTACGATGAGAGCAATGCATGATGGTTTGGGTTTAAACCGAGTTGTGTTTGCAATGCTTGAAGGTGTTGAGAGTGATGAACTTAAAGCAAGATACATGACAGGAACTGATAACGATCCTGAGTTTAATCAATTTGAAATTTTATTATTTCCGATTAACTTGTTCACGCATGTAATGAAAAAAGCGCAAAGTATTTGGATTAATAACGATAATAAAGAAAAATATCTAAAGCTGGTTCCCGAACAGTTTAAAAAAACCATTCGTATTGAATCATTTTTTGCAGGTTCTGTTTATGTTGATGGCAAACCGATAGGCTTATTTTATGCGGATCGGCATACAAAAGATTGCCTTCTTGATGAAGCAACTTATAAACGCTTCAAAGTGCTGATTCAATTAGTTGGGAAAGCAATTGAAGCTCAAAGAGCGGTTAATATTAATTAAGTCAAAAAGATAAGAACTATTTATTGAATCTGAATATGCTACAATCCTTCGCCCTGGAGAAGTGTCCGAGCGGTTGAAGGAGCACGCCTGGAAAGTGTGTATACGTTTATAGCGTATCAAGGGTTCGAATCCCTTCTTCTCCGCCAAATCGAAAAGCCACCCTTGGGTGGCTTTTTTATTAAGAGAAGAAGGGATGAGAAGCCTTGATTATTAGGCCGGTTCGCACCTTAGAACCCTTACAGGTTTCATTAGGTATACCCGATACAATATCGGTAACAAATCATTGGAAATGATTTGGGCGCTGCAAGTGCAGCGTCAATCCCGTCTTGTGCATAGAATCCCTTCGGGCTTCATTATGCATACCCTACATCTACGATGTCAGGGCATCCGCCAAATCGAAAAGCCGCCCAGGGGAGGGCTGAATTTTTTTAAAAGAGCTGCATTCAAATCATGTTATATCTCCTGTAGGAAATCTTTATACTTCCAGACCTATAATCCGACAAATATTTACGAATATATAGCCTAGTTGACCGGTCAGTCAAAATCTGTATACTGGTTTAAATTAGTATTGAAGGAATATGAGCTGAATAAGTTAGGGGCATAGTGACAGGTTATTTGTTAATAGCTGTCGCTGCTTGATTGCGCATTGAAAGTTTGGATTGTTGAGAGTACAAAACAAATAAATCACGAAGCATATGGTTGGCTAAAGCGTTAGAATCTGGAAAGTGACGGAGAAAATAATGGTTAACAGTGTTTTAAAAAAAGTAACGTTACTAGGGTTCATTACCATAGCCGTAATAGGCGGTCTGAGTTATTTTTTTAACGAATCTCAAGCCGTTGCTGATGTTTCGGCAAAAAGCCCAGCGCAAGCAGTGCCTGTGACAGTTGAAACCATTGCGATGCAATCAATTCAAATTTGGAATCAGTATACCGCGAGATTGGAATCGATTGGTTACGCAGAAATAAAACCCCAGGTAACAGGTCGTATAACAGAAATACGTTTTCATGATGGGCAAATTGTTAACAAAGGCGACATTATTTATGTTGTTGACCCTCGCGTGTACGAGGCATCTCTTGAGCAATCGAAAGCTGAATTAGACGTCGCACGTAATAACGCCTTACTTGCACGGAAAGAATATAATCGTGCAAAAGAATTGATCGCAACCAAGGTTATTTCACAAACTATTCTAGATGAACGACTTAATGCGTTGAACATTGCAGAAAGTTTAGTTAAAAGATGGAGTGCAGCCGTTGAAGAAGCAAAAATTAATGTTGATTATGCTTACATTAAGGCGCCTATTTCAGGAAAAATAAGTCGCGCTGAAATTAAAGTTGGAAATGTTGTTCAGGCTGGTTCAAATGCGCCATTATTAACCTCTATTGTTACTATTGGTGGAATTTATGCTGACTTTGAAGTTGATGAGAAAACCTATTTTTCAATTGCCCAAGGAGAACTAGAAGGGATCCCTGTGCAATTAACAGTAGGAAATCAAAGCCAAACTTACCAGGGTATAGTTGACAGTTTCGATAATCGCATCAATCCTGCAACAGGCACCATTCGCGCACGTGCTTTGTTTAAGAATACAACGGAAGCATTATTGCCGGGGATGTTGGCGACGATAAAGATGGGCCAATCGCGTGCTGCAGAGGTCATTAGCATACCTGAAATTGCACTTGGGACTGATCAGAACCGTAAGTTTGTGTATGTTGTTAATGATGAAAACATTGTGACTTATCGAGCTGTTACGGTCGGTTCAAAAACCAATGGACGACTTATTATCAAATCTGGTTTGAATGTTGGTGACAAAGTTATTACGGAAGGCTTAATTAAAATAAGACCAGATATGGTGGTCGCTCCGCAAGTCAAAAAACAAGAAGTATAAAATCATGAATATCTCTGATTTCTTTATCAAGCGCCCTATTTTTGCGAGTGTGCTATCCATCTTAACTGTTATTGCGGGGGGGGTATCGATATTCAGCTTACCAATTACTGAATACCCTGAAGTTTCCCCGCCGTCCATACAAGTTCGTGCAAGTTTTCCAGGTGCAAACCCTTCTGTTATTGCAGAAACCGTTGCGACTCCTTTAGAGGAGCAAATAAACGGCGTTGAAAACATGATTTATATGGATTCAAAGGCCACCAGTGATGGTCAACTAAGCTTAACGGTGACTTTTGCTATTGGCACGGATGTCGATTTAGCACAGCAAATGATTCAAAATCGGGTATCGCAAGCCACACCCCGACTGCCAGAAGTAACACGTCAATTAGGTGTCACAGTTGTTAAAAGTTCGCCTGATTTAACAATGGTTGTCCACTTGCGTTCGCCAGATGATTCTTACGATGCGTTATACCTTCGAAATTACGCGACAATTAATATTAAAGATCAATTAGCCAAAATTAATGGCATCGGTCAGGTTCGAACATTTGGTTCAGGTGATTATGCGATGCGTATATGGCTTAATCCAAATAAAGCATCTGAGCGAAATTTAACAGCCTCAGACATTATTAAAGCTATTCAAACTCAAAATGTACAGGTTGCAGCAGGCCTAATTGGTGGGCCACCTTACGGTGATAGCACTATCATTCAAAAGCCGATTAATGTTCAAGGAAGGTTGGAAACTGTTCAGGAGTTTGAAGAAATTATTATTAAGCGCGACGAAAATGGCGTGATTACAAGGCTGTCTGATGTTGCTGATATAGAGTTAGACGCACAAAGCTATTCGCTACGGTCTTTATTGAATAATAAGCAAGCAGTGGCTATTCCCATTTTTGCCGCCCCTGGGTCAAATGCACTTGATATATCAAAAAATGTTCGAGAAAAAATGGCTGAGTTACAAAAATTAATGCCGGCGGGTGTAGAGTATTCTATCGTTTATGACCCAACTGTTTTTGTTAGCGATTCCATCAAGGCAGTTATTAAAACATTATTAGAAGCGGTGGCACTAGTTGTATTGGTTGTTATCATTTTTTTACAAAGCTGGCGCGCATCAATTATTCCATTACTAGCAGTACCTGTATCTATCATTGGTACATTTGCCTTTATGCTGGTGTTGGGATTTTCTATTAATGTTTTAACATTATTTGGTTTGATTTTGGCGATTGGTATTGTTGTTGATGATGCGATTGTTGTTGTAGAAAATGTTGAACGTAATATTGAAGAAGGAAAGCCGCCAGTAGAAGCTTCGATACAAGCGATGAAAGAAGTAACCGGCCCGATTATTGCCACATCATTAGTGTTAGCTGCGGTATTTATCCCAATTTCATTTATCAGCGGTTTAACGGGTGTATTTTATAAACAATTTGCAATCACTATTGCTATTGCCACATTCATTTCAACTTTTAACTCACTTACTTTGTCTCCTGCATTAGCTGCGGTTTTGTTGAAACCTAAAGGCGAAGCTAATGATTGGTTAACCCGGGTCATTGATTTTTCATTCGGATGGTTTTTTAAAATATTTAATAAAGGTTATAACAAAGGCCAGAATGGATACTCTAAGTCTGTCGCCATTTTCGCGCGCCGAAAGGCGATTATGATGTCTTTATTTGTCGTTTTAATAGGTATAACCATATTTGGGTTCATGAAGGTTCCAGGTGGGTTTGTTCCAGCGCAAGATAAAGGGTATTTGATTTCGTTTGCGGCACTGCCTCCCGGCGCGACGTTGGAGAGATCAGAAGAGGTCATGCGAAAAATGGGTGAAATCGCCATGAACCAAGAAGGTGTAGCGAATGCCGTTCAATTCCCTGGCTTGTCGATCAACGGCTTTGTTAACTCACCTGCTGCAGGAATAACCTTTATTCCTTTAGATAGCTTTGAAAGTAGAATACCAAAAAAATTAACAGGTGAATTAATTAAAAACAATCTACAACAAAAATTCGCAGCTATTCCTGAGGCTTTTGTTGTTGTTGTAGCGCCACCGCCAGTTCGAGGAATGGGTAATACCGGTGGTTTTGCACTTCAATTACAAGATAGAACGAATGCGGGCGATTTGCAATTTAACCAAACCGTTCAAAAAATTGTGAATATGGCACGTGGAAGTTCATTCCTTAACCCTTATAGCGTGTTTACAAATTATGAGATTAATTTCCCGCAATTATTTGCTGATGTTGACCGAACAAAAGCACAGAAGTTGGGGATACCTATTGAGGAAATATTTAACACCATGCAGGTGTATTTAGGTTCGAGATATATCAATGATTTTAACTTATTTGGACGCACCTATCAGGTTGTAGCGCAGGCCGATAAACGATTTAGATCTGATGCAAGTGACATCACGCAACTAGAAGCACGAACAATAGGTGGAAACATGGTTCCATTGTCATCTGTCGTTCAAGTTAGCGAAACATTTGGACCAGAAATTGCGACGCGTTATAACGGATTTCGTTCGGCAGACATTAATGGTGGGGCCGCAGAAAATTTTTCGTCAGGACAAGCAAAAGCAGCCATTGAAAAAATTCTTGATGAAAATTTACCCCCAAGTGTTGGGTATGAATGGACTGGTCTAACTTATCAACAGGTATTATCGGGAAATACAACATTGTATATTTTCCCGTTATGTTTGCTATTGGTGTTTTTGGTTTTAGCCGCTCAATATGAAAGTCTTATTTTACCTTTAATCGTTATTATGATTGTACCGATGGCAATATTATCAGCAATAATTGGTATTTATTTTTATGGTGGCGACAACAATGTATTTACTCAAATTGCTCTATTTGTTTTAGCAGGCCTCGCCTGTAAAAATGCAATTTTGATAGTTGAGTTTGCGCGTGAATTAGAATACAAAGGCAGAACCATCGTAGAGGCTGCAGTTGAATCTGCGCGCTTAAGACTTCGGCCTATTTTAATGACATCAATCGCTTTTATCATGGGTGTGTTGCCATTAGTAGTCGCCTCTGGTGCAGGTGCTGAAATGCGCCAAGCGATTGGAGTGGCGGTATTTAGTGGCATGATTGGTGTCACTATATTTGGATTAATCTTTACACCAGTGTTTTATGTCTTATTGCGTAAACTGCAAACACGTAACCACCATAAAGACATTCAAAATAGTCACCAAGAACTATAATCATAGTCAATGGCAAACGACAGAATACAAGCGTGACGGTTGGTAGTTGTACGAGGCAGATGGTGAAATATTGTTTATTATTTTACGGGGTTTATAACGTTCACAAAATAGCTCAGATTCTGCGTAGCTATCTCTGGCACAACCGCGCATCAAATGTATTTTTGCATGGTAATAATCATTGCAGGCCTAGGAAAAAAATTATTATCAAAACCTGCGAACAAGGGCTGGTACATTGGGCCGCTGTCATGGATAATGTCGCTCGACTCGCGTCGGTCCTTCCGCAACGAGATGTTGTGAACCCGGTCAGGCCTGGAAGGGAGCAGCCGCAGCAGCTGCATCGTGTGCCGGAGTGTGGCTGGCGTGAGTCACTTTTCTTCTAAGTTGTTGTTTTATCAATCCGGAATAGTGAAAATCAGTGGTGCAGAGAGCGGCTCGAGCCGGTAGAATAGGCCACTTAATCAATTACCCCTTTATAGAGAGTTAGCATGAGCTATCAAGTGCTGGCGCGAAAATGGCGTCCTCGCAACTTTAATGAAATGGTGGGTCAGAGCCATATTCTGCGAGCGCTTATCAACGCCTTAGATAATGATCGGCTCCATCATGCCTATCTTTTTACAGGGACGCGCGGTGTGGGCAAGACCACCATTGCACGCATTTTGGCTAAATCCCTTAATTGTGAGAAAGGTGTGAGTTCAACCCCTTGTGGTGAATGCAGTACTTGTATTGAGGTCGATGAAGGACGATTTGTTGATTTAATCGAGGTGGATGCAGCCTCGCGCACCAAAGTCGATGAAACGAGAGAGCTTCTTGATAATGTGCAGTACGCGCCGACACGTGGTCGCTTCAAAGTGTATCTTATCGATGAAGTTCACATGTTTTCAAATCACAGCTTTAATGCGCTGTTGAAAACCTTGGAGGAGCCACCTCCGCACGTTAAATTTTTGTTAGCAACAACAGATCCGCAAAAATTACCAGTCACTATATTGTCGCGGTGTCTTCAGTTTAATTTAAAAACATTGCCCCAAGAACAAATTAACGAACATTTAGCGCTTCTTCTAGAGAAAGAAAACATTCAAGCAGATGCCGCATCAACGCAGCATATTTCACGTGCAGCGCAAGGTAGTATGCGTGATGCATTAAGCTTATTGGATCAGGCGATTGCGTTTGGGGGTGGAGATCTAAAAGAGTCAGACGTTTGTGACATGTTGGGCGTAATAGAAAAACATCATGTTGTAGATGTGCTCAAATGCTTAGTAGCACGTGATGCAACAGGGTTACTTGCTTGTGTGCAAACCATGTCAGAGCAGTCTGTTGATTATGAAACGGTGCTTGTTGATTTGTTAGGGATGCTACAACGAATAGCGATTGCGCATGCCGCCCCCGATGCATTGGATGACACTTTAGGCGATCGGGATGCAGTGCTTCAATTTGCAGCAGACATGTCAGCTGAAGATGTTCAGTTATATTACCAAATTGCATTAATTGGACGTCGTGATTTACTGCTCGCGCCACAATTACGTGGTGGATTTGAAATGATTTTGCTTCGTATGCTGTCTTTTCAACCGGCGGAGGCCGAAGCACAACCAGTAGGTGCAAAACCTGCATCCTCCCAGCCAACCTCTACTACTACGAACGCAGCTTCACAGAAAAAAAGCCAAGTAAATAAAACGGTAAGTTCAACATCCCCTGCACAAATTAAACCTGAACCAGTTTTAGCTAAGGTGAAACCATCTGTGGATTCAGACTGGTCGAGTATCGTCGATGCGATAGGCGTAGCCGGTATGGTTCACCTTCTTGCTGTGAATTGTGTTCTAGTGTCTCGGGACGAAAAGCATTGGACACTGTTACTGGGTAATGAGAACAAACAATTACATAGTGAAAAATTTGAAAAGCGCCTATTAGAAGCCTTGCAAGCCTATTTGCAATCAGAGATAAGTTTAGACATTCAGATTGGCCAGCAACAAGGCGAAACGCCAGCGATGCAAACAGAACGAAATAAACAGGAACGTCAGCAATCTGCTGAAACTGATGCGGCAAGCGACGTCGTTGTACAATCGTTGCAAGAACGATTTGGGGCAACAGTACAAGCAGTTAAACCTATAGACTGAAGTTAAGAAGAGGATATAAATAATGAAAGGCGGACTCGGTGGAATGATGAAGCAAGCGCAAAAAATGCAAGAAGACATGCAAAAAGCGCAAGAAGAACTTGCTAACATGGAAGTAGTTGGTAAAGCAGGCGGTGGCATGGTGGAAGTTACTATGACCGGTCGTCATGATGTGAAACGCGTTAACATTGATGATGCGCTGTTAAGTGAAGACAAGGATATGTTAGAAGATTTAATTGCAGCCGCAGTGAATGATGCTGTGCAAATGGTTGAAAAAACCTCATCTGAAAAAATGTCAGGAATGATGGGGGGTATGTCATTACCGCCTGGTCTTAAACTCCCATTCTAAATGGTTTGCTGGCATGTCGCATAGCCCACTAATTCAACAATTAGTTGATGCCTTTTGTTGCTTGCCAGGCGTTGGCCCTAAAAGTGCGCAACGTATGGCGTATCATCTATTAGAACGCGATCGTGATGGTGCAAAGCTGCTATCAGCTTCGCTAATTAATGCAGCAGACAACGTTGGTCATTGTCGTGAATGCAGAACCTTTACTGAAGCAGACATTTGTAGTGTATGTAAGAGTCCACGGCGTAACCGTTCGTTGCTTTGCATTGTTGAGTCGCCAGCAGACGCACATGCCATTGAACAGGCAACTGGCTTTAATGGTTTGTATTTTGTTTTAATGGGCCATTTGTCACCCTTAGATGGCATTGGTCCTGAAGATATTGGGCTTGATGTACTGGCACAGCGACTTGAAAGTGAAACCATTGAAGAATTGATTGTGGCAACCAACTCGACTGTTGAAGGTGAAGCGACTGCACACTTTATCAGCGGTCTTGCACAAGATAATGGTATTACGGTATCGCGTATTGCACATGGTGTGCCATTGGGTGGCGAGTTAGAGTATGTTGATGGGCAGACTTTATTTCATGCTTTTAGTGGTCGTCGCGAACTATAACGTTTATTCGGCAAGTGATTCTAAGATTCTGTTATAACTATCGTGGCGGGCTTTTGTTATTTTTTTAGCAGCGATCGCGTTAAGTATGGCACATTGTGGTTCGGTTTTATGCTGACAATTACTGAATTTACATAACCCCTGATATTGCCTGAATTCCACAAACCCGTTAAATAACTCTTTTTCATTAACTTGCCACAATCCAAATTCACGCACGCCCGGCGAGTCGATTAGACTGCCGCCATTAGGTAAATGATATAGGCGGGATGCGCTCGTAGTGTGCGTTCCCTTGTTGCTGGTTTCAGATATTTCTTTTGTTTTAATATTTTTTCCAGGCAGTAGCGCGTTAACGAGTGAAGATTTTCCAACACCCGATTGTCCGACCATGATGCTGGTATGAAGATGAAGGCTTTCTAATAATGTATCGATACCGTGCTGTATGGTCGGAC
>Ga0316207_10001119_pt1 | contig 35325 bp, 28 predicted proteins | sample 6weekpyrite_MG_FD_204943 | JGI IMG/M metagenome (GOLD analysis project Ga0316207, IMG submission 204943) | Microbial mat bacterial communities from mineral coupon in-situ incubated in ocean water Damariscotta River, Maine, United States -... | ecosystem: Environmental > Aquatic > Marine >... | reverse complement strand
GTTGGCGCTAAACCGTCGTCGGGCGATGTTTAGTCCGAGTCGTTGGATGGGGTTTTGGTTGCCCCAAGGGCGCCAGGTTGTTGCCAGTTTATTGCGGTAGGCATCGAAATGCAGTCCGTGGGGGGCGACGATGACCTTGCCTCGGCCTAATAATATTTTCAACGCCTGAGTGCCGGTGACTCCGGCGCAGAGTTCACAGGCCATCGGCGTTGATGGGCCGCGATGGTTGGCCAGATCGACGCTGCTGGGGTCTACGAGATAGCCTGCCTGTAACATCGCTGGCGAGAGGCCGAGTAAAAAGCGTAGTAGTTGTTCTTCCTCGGTTTGGCCTTCGAGCCGGAAGTACTCTTCAAAGCTCATGCTGCCAGGGACGAAATTCAGCAGTGCGACGCCCATGCCTAAGGGGGCGGCAGTCACGGCGGGGATGCCACGTTCGGCGCAGGCGGCAAATACTGCCCGGCGCGCCTTGACGGCAAAAAAATCGAGGCCGTCAATGTAGAGGTCGACGCCATCGAGAAAATCATCAACATTATTGGCGTAGACACCCTCGGGAAATAGTTTGATGTCGAGCTCAGGGTTGATGTTCCGTGCCATTCTTGTCAGTACGCTGGCCTTTTTCTGTCCCAGAGATGAGAGCGTGGCCCCGGCTTGGCGGTTGAAGTTGGGCAGTTCGAATTCGTCGAAGTCGGATAGGTTGAAGGCGCCGATTCCAAGGCGGCTCAGGGTTAGTAGATGGCTGCCACCGACACCGCCTAACCCGGCAATGGCTATCCTTTTAGCTTGTAAAACTGATTGCTCTTGCGATGTTACCCAGCCAATATTTCTAGAAAACGCTTCGGAATAGTTAAATTCATTCATCGTGCAATTTGAGTGTTTGAGTGAACTTGATTCTGGATATTTGTTAATAATTCCAAATATTCAGCTTTTAGTGTGTTTGATACTTGCTTGGTGTTGATAAGATAGGGAGCTCTCTTACCGCGATGATCGATGACATCACCCACTTGCTCAAATAGAAAACCAAAGCGCCGCAGCTGTCTCGCCAGTCGAGGCTCCATGATGGCAAAAACACCTTCAAGATCCATATCAATTGCGATAGCTGTGGCCGCAAGATAAAGGCCTAAAGCTACAGATGGAAAACTTCGCCTTTCGTCAGCGTTAGCGTTCTCGATGGCTTCACTGCCACCATCAGGGGATTTGGTTTCCCCTCGACGACGCCTGAATTGTGAGGTAATGGCAAGCCGTGAGGTTTCAGCGTATTTATGTCTATCATAGCCCGTAGGGGGCTCGATGCCCCATTTTAGGTGTGCCCCAGTAGTGACCTCAAATGGGAATTTAGCCTCAGCATCATGGGGGTCCGCCATAATTAAGCGAACACAACCGGCATATGTTTGACTGGGTTTGTGGAAAAGCAGGCAATGTGAAGAACGTAAATCATATTCATCAAACTCAAGATGGTTGGCGCGCTCGGCTTCGAAACCGAGCTCCTCGCAGTATACCTGGTGGCGAATATTGTAAACCTTTTTGATTAACTGCTCGGTGTTAGCGGGAATAACGCTAAAATATTGATCAAACAGAGATGCGATTGAAATATCATTCATGGCTAAAGGCTCTTTGAAGTTATATCGTCCCCATCCATGGCAAATCCAGTATTGAACTAAATTATATACCATATGTGCCCACAGGGTTAGTTGCATACCCTTTTACTAGGTTGATTGTTGAACCATATTTATAAATAATGTGACTATAAAAATAATATGGTGAAGTAAGGGCTTGGAAGGAGCCTGTTTTGATGGCTAGAGGTGTGGTTTTTAGTGCCGCGCCGAATATTTCCACGGAGTGGGATATGATTTTTGATGACCGCTATGAGGTCTTTTTTGCGGATACGCCTGAGAGTAAAACGCTTCATTATCATCTTAGGTATCAGGTTTACTGTGAAGAAACTGGCTGGGAGCGTCGTCGTCAGTTTTTGCAGGAAAAGCTTGAACGTGATGCTTTTGATGCCAATTCTCACCATTTCCTGGTGAGAGATCGTGTCAGTTTGGATTGGGTTGGTGGGATGAGGTTGGTTGATCGGCCTTTTCAAGACTTGCCAATTTCGAAGTTCTGTCAGGTTGATAAACAAGATCAGGGCTGTTTTGAGCAAGGTCGTTGTGTCGAGGTTTCCAGGTTGTTTGTATTGCCTGATTTTCGCTGTGGGCGGAGACTGAGGTCTGGCGAAGCCAAAGAACCAGTGGCAGGGAGAGGTTCGTATCATTACGAAGTTATTTTAGGTTTGATTAGGGCGGCACGTGGGTTTGGTTTAAATAACGGGATTAATAGCTGGTATTTCATGGTTGAGCCTGCATTGGCTCGTGCGATTAAACGCATGGGGGTTGACCTTTTTCGCTGTGGCCCTGGTGTTCAGCATAAGGGTTTAAGACATCCTTATTATGTTGGAGTGGATTGTTTTGAAAGGGTTTTTTCTGGAGTCGATGAAATTAGATCAATGTTCTTGATGGAAGATACCTACAAATTTTATTCTCAACTTGATGCGATAAAGCATCTGGAAACAGAGATGCGATCATCTGATGTTTGCTTTAAGAATGAAGAGGCAAGCGTTTAATTTATATGTAAGACTTTGAGGTTATGCTTGGTTTAGTGGGGAGCATACTTCGTAATTTGTTTTTCTATCTTTATGATTTCCTTACTATATTCTTGTGAATCTGTAGTGTAGACTTGGGCCGGCAATAAAAGTCGACGTTCTGTTTGAAATGTTTTTTATTAAGATTTTTAGTCTGTTGACGATTTAGTGTATTAACCGCCTTGTTTGGCTCGGGGGAAAATTAGTGCAAAACAACTTTTTTAAAATTCCATTTTTACTGGCGTCCTTGTTGGCGAGTTCGTTTCTGTTGAGTGGCTGCACTGGAAATGTCATGCCAGCAGCATCGTTGGAAGACCTTAAAAGCATCCCTGACTATAATTACATCATCGGTCCTGGTGACAACGTCAATATTTTCGTCTGGCGTAATCCAGAGGTTTCTCAGTCTGTTCCGGTTCGACCTGATGGCAAAATCACTACGCCTCTGGTTGAGGATCTTCAGGCCAGCGGTAAAACCCCCACCGAACTGGCACGCAAAATAGAAGAGGTGCTGGGTACCTACATTAAAGACCCATCAGTGACTGTCATCGTGACCGGTTTTGTGGGGCCTTATGACCAACAAGTTCGCATCATTGGTGAAGCTGAAGAACCTATGGCTCTGCCATTTCGTGAAAATATGACCTTGCTGGATTTGGTGATTGCGGTGGGTGGCCTGACCGAATTTGCGGCAGGCAATGACACCATTCTGGTGAGACGCGTGAATGGCAAGGAGATGCAGTATCGTGTCCGTATCGATGATCTTATTGATGACGGTGATATCAGCGCCAATGTTCATATCCTCCCCGGCGACATCATGATTGTTCCCGAGTCGTGGTTCTAGCGCCAGGCTTTCAGTAGGAAGAAAACTCTCAATGCAGGAAATTCTGAATCAAGTATACGGTTACGTGCGTGGTATTTGGCGACGTCGCTGGGTGATGATTTTAATTGCATGGCTGATATGTATGATCGGCTGGGTTGTGGTATTGAAAATGCCTGATCAATACACCGCTTCTGCTCGGGTGCATTTGGACACTCAGTCCATGCTACGGCCTTTGTTGCGAGGTTTGGCAACCCAGTCGAATGTTGGGCAAGAAGTTGCTTTGATTACACGTACCCTGTTGAGTCGTCCCAATCTGGAAAAGGTCGCCCGCATGACCGACCTTGACCTTAAGGCCAAGACGCCTGCAGAGATGGAATCTTTGCTGGACTCTCTGGCGGGGCGGGTCTCTTTTGCAAAAACCCGCCGGGCGAATCTCTATAATATTCGTTTTAACGATAGCGACCCTGTCTTGGCCAAAAAGGTGGTTCAGTCGTTGTTGACTATTTTTGTGGAGAGCTCGCTCGGCTCTAGTCGCAAAGATACTGATTCGGCGCAGCACTTTCTGGATGAGCAAATCAAGATATATGAGGCGCGCTTGATCGAGTCTGAGAATCGTCTTAAGGAGTTTAAACGCAAAAATGTTGGCATTATGCCGGGCGAGGGGGGCAGTTACTACGCCAAGTTGCAGACTGCCATGTCGCAGTTAAAAGAGGCGCAGTTACAGCAGCAGGAGGCGGTCAATCGGCGCGATGAATTGACCTACCAGCTTGAAGATGCTGAAGATGATCTGGAAGATGATTTGCTGAGTGGTGCCATGACGGGGGCGACATCAAGTCCTCTGGATGCGCGGATTCAGAATCTACAGGTAAAGCTGGATAACCTGTTATTGAAATATACAGAGAAGCATCCGGATGTTGTCTCGATTCAATCTACCATCTCTGGGCTTCAGGCTGAAAAGCTGGCAGAAATAGAGGTGATGTCCGAGAGAGCTGGCGAGAGCTCCTTCGGCGAGAATCCAATTGTTCAGCAACTCAAGATTGCTCTGGGTGAGGCAGAAGCGGTGGTGGCCTCAATCAATGTGCGGGTGGACGAATATAAGAAGCGTGTTAAATACCTGGAGGAGATGGTAAATATCATTCCGCAGATTGAGGCTGAATTGAAAAATCTTAATCGTGATTACGGCATAGTGAAAAGTAGCTATGAAACCTTGTTAAGTCGGCGTGAGTCGGCACGCATGGGGCAGGAGGCGGATGAGAGCGGTGAAAGTGTACAGTTTCGTGTCATCGACCCACCTCGCGTGCCGCTGGAACCCTCGGGTCCAAATCGAACGCTGTTCTTGAGTATTGTTTTGTTGGGCGGGCTAGGTGCCGGGCTGGGCATGGCGTTATTGTTGTCGCAATTAAGGGCTACCTTTGATAATCGCAACACCTTGCGTAATGTCACTGAGTTTCCTGTGCTGGGTACTATTTCCATGGAATGGACACGGGCGCAGCGAGTCAGGATGCGTGTCGAGACAATGGTGTTTACCGCCTTTGCCTTGGCGTTAGTGATGGCTTATGGCTTGGTTATTCTGTTTCAGGACAAGGGTATTGGCCTGTTGGCCCGGTTCGGCTAATTCTCCGAGGTTATTATGAGCACGATAGAAAAAGCCATTGGCAAGTTGGGCGAGTTGACACAGGGTGATACTCAACCGGATTTTGACATTATTGGATCAGCTGTTTCGGGGGAGGGCGCGGCAGTGTCCAGGCCAGTTTCTAGTAAACAATCCCCTAATCGAGTGGAACTTGATCTGGCGCAATTAGAGCGTATGGGGTTTCTGACGCCAGAGAGTGGCCGTGGTCAGCTGAATGAAGAGATTCGGCATGTCAAACGTCCCTTGTTGATAAACGCCTTCCGCAGTGGTGAAGCTTATCAGGCGTCTAACCTGATTATGGTTACCAGCGCCAGGCCGGGTGAGGGCAAAACATTTAGTTCTATTAACCTGGCTATGAGCATAGCCAAAGAACGTGATAAAACCGTCTTGCTGGTGGATGCGGATGTCGCCAGGCCCAGTGTTTCTCGTACGCTTGGCCTGCAGCCGAAATTGCCTGGCTTGGTGGATTACCTGGTGGATGATTCGTTAGCCTTGTCTGATATATTGCTTAAAACCAATGTCGCAAATTTGCGGGTATTGCCTGCTGGTAGCAGTCATATCCATTCCACTGAGTTATTGGCTAGTGATGCCATGCGTCAGCTTGTGACCGAAATGTCGCAGCGCTATTCGGATCGTGTCGTTATTATCGATTCACCGCCTTTGCTGGCAACCAGTGAAGCGGCTGTCTTGGCCAGTCTGGTAGGTCAGATAGTCATGATAGTTGAATCGGAAAAAACCAGCAGGCAGGAAGTGAACGATGCTTTAGGTTTGCTGGATCAGTCTAAGATGATCGGTCTTGTCCTAAACAAGTCCAGGCCGGTGTTCACATCGGATTATTATGGTTACTACGGTGGCTATGGCTCATCCGGTGATTAATCAAGATAAGTCAATAAAACTTCGTTACCGTGATAGATGCAATCCTTCTTTATGTTTAGAGGTGGGATTGTCGTTAGCATTGGTCTGTTTGCCGATTGTGGTGCAGTCGGCCGATTGGGATGGCTCTGCAAGCTTGGCCTTGTCGGAAATTTATTCTGACAATATTCGTTTGTCCGTGGCGGATGAAGAAAGTGAAAGCATAACCACTATTACGCCTGGCATTTCATTGAAGGGGCAGGGTGCCAGGCTGAAACTGGATCTCAGTTATTCCATGCAGAACCTGTTTTATGCCCAAAACCCGGATCGAAACCGTATAAATCATCAGCTGCAGGCCAGTGAGCAGGGTGAGGTGATCAAGGATCTGTTTTATTTTGATTCCAATGCCTCAATTTCACAACAACTGACAAATCCAAGTGAATATTTTTCTCAGGATAATCTTAACCTGTCGGGTCAGCGTGATGATGTGGTGACGCTGCAGGTTGAACCTTATCTCAAACGTACACTTGGTTCATACGCGACTGCTGAGCTACGTTATTTGCATGGCTGGGTAGATTATGATGCTACGGGTGTGTCTGATGCCGAATCCAGTATCGTCAGCGCCTATCTAACTAACGGTAATGAACCAACAAAACTGAGCTGGTACCTTAGCTATCGACAACAAAATGATATCCGTGATACGGGGCCTGATTCGGAGCGGCGTTCAAGTAGTGCTACGATTAGTTATAGGGTAATGAATACTCTTTCGCTGGTTGGTTATGCCGGGCGTGAGGATAACAATATTCAGACCAGCAGGGCATCAGTGAATGGTTCGTACTGGAGTGCCGGTTTTAACTGGCAGCCAGGGCCAAAATTTTCTCTGGAGGCCACCACAGGGGAAAACTACGATCAAGTTCAGTTGAACTGGAACCCGATGACTCGTACCTCAGTCAATATTGGCTACAGCGATCGGGATGTGGGGCTGAACACTTCCGCCAGCTGGTTGGCGCAGATCAGTCACCGTACCCGTCGCAGCACCTGGGCCTTTGATTATTCTGAAGCTGTGACCAATGCCCAGCAATTGGCCTTGATAGATAGAACGTTTCTTGGGAATGTTGAGAATCCAGACACTGGGGAGATAGTGCCTTTGTTTCTAGACACTTATGATATAACTGACGGAGAGTTTTTACGTACCCGAGCCCAGGCTTCAGTGAACTATAAAACGGGCAAGAGCAATATTTCCTTGCTGGCATATAACGAACTAAGAACATACGAAGTATCTGGCGACGAACTCGCCTCTGAGGGGGGCAATATCTCCTGGCGCTGGCAATTTGCATCGCGCACATCGTCGACGATTAGTGTCAATGGGCAACGTTTTGATGTGTTCAATAGTGCGGATAGGCGTCAGAATATGACAAGCAGAGTGAGTCTTGCTCGCAGATTAAGCTCTCGGATGAATACCCGAGTAGAGTTAAGTCGTTATGAGGTGAATACTGACAATGGTAGTAGTGAGACAATTGTTGAAAACCGCCTCGGCGCCTATTTAAATATGAGTTTTTAGAGCAAGACCTATGTACGAATCCTTTTATAAATTATCGGCCAAACCATTCCAACTAAGTCCTGATCCAAAATTCTTTTTTGGCAGTCAGGGGCACAAACGGGCCATGTCCTATCTGCGTTATGGCTTAGCGCAGGGCGAGGGTTTTATCGTTATCACCGGCGGCGTGGGTACAGGTAAAACAACCCTGGTACGGACCTTGTTCAATGAGCTGAATAAGGAAAATATTATCGCCGCTCAATTGGTGACTACTCACCTGCAGGCCGATGACACGCTGAGAATGGTGGCAGCCTCATTTGGCCTGGCTCATGAAGGGGCTAGCAAGGCCTCAATTCTGAAAAATCTGGAAATCTTTCTTACAGCCCGGGCGCGAGAAGGCAAACGGGTATTGCTGGTGGTGGATGAGGCCCAGAATCTGCCGGTTGAGTCGTTGGAAGAGCTGCGCATGTTGTCCAATTTTGAGGCTGGTGGCCGCTCACTATTGCAGAGCTTCCTGCTGGGACAGAATGAATTTAGAAGCACCATGCAGTCCGCAGGTCTGGAACAGATGCGTCAACGGATTATTGCGGCCTATCATCTTGATCCATTAGGCGCTGAAGAGACTCAATCTTATATCGAGCATCGTTTGCAGTTGGTTGGCTGGGACAATAATCCTGAAATCAGCGGCGCAGCTCATCAGGTGATTTTTGAAACTACGGCTGGTGTGCCTCGTCGTATCAATACCTTTTGTGATCGTTTGCTGTTGTTTGGTTATCTTGAAGAGTTAACTACGCTGGATGAAAGTCATGTCAACGAGGTGGCCAAAGAGCTTAAACAGGAAGCGCCAGCAGCAAAGCAAGCGAAGGTAGAGGCGCAATTGCCAGAGTCACCAGAACTGCCAGAGTTAGCAGAGTTGCCAAGCACACCTATCCATGTCGGCTTGGAACAGAGTCGTGAGTCCGAACAACTCGAGGGTGTCGATATGCGCGTGGGCATTTTGGAAGAGCGAATCGATATTCTTGAACGTGCCCTGCGGCGCTTTTTGGAAACGAATCGGCGTTAAAATAGCAAGGAGCGGGGCATTGTCAAAACCTAAAATTGTCTGTGTGGTGGGCGCGCGGCCCAACTTTATGAAGATTGCGCCTATCATGGCGCAGTTGAAAAAGCCTGAGTGCAAATTCGAACCTTATCTGGTTCATACCGGCCAGCATTACGATGCCGAAATGAAACACAGTTTTTTCGACCAGCTCGGCATTCCCGAGCCGGATGTGGATCTTGGTGTTGGCTCGGGCAGTCACGCGGTGCAAACCGCCGAGGTGATGAAGCGTTTTGAGCCAGTGCTTGATGGACAAAAGCCGGCCGCCATCCTGGTGGTGGGGGATGTCAACTCAACCATCGCCTGTGCCTTGGTTGCTGTAAAAAAAGATATTCCGGTGATCCATGTCGAGGCCGGTTTGCGCAGCTATGACCGCAAGATGCCGGAAGAGATCAATCGTGTGCTGACAGACCAGATCTCTGATCTGCTGTTCATCACCGAGCGTCATGCCCGCGATAATCTGGCTCGCGAAGGCATAGCAACTGATGGTGTTCATTTTGTCGGTAATGTCATGATCGACACCTTATTGAATCATGTCAAAAGGGCTGTGCCGGTTGCTGAAACCCTGGCCGCTGTTGAGAATAAAGAACAGTTCTTGTCCGACTCTGGTTTTGCCTTGCTGACCATGCACCGACCCTCCAATGTCGATAATCAGGAAACCCTGGAACGCTTGTTGAACGTGGTGCGTGAAACCAGCGAACGTGTGCCGGTTATCTTTCCTATTCACCCCCGTACCGCCAGTATGATTGATCAGTTCTCGCTGGCAGGTTTGCTGGATACGCCGCGCATTTGTCGCCTAGGTCCGCTGGGTTATCTCGATCTGCTCGGTGCAATGTCCAAGGCGCGGTTGGTGCTGACTGACTCCGGCGGGATTCAGGAAGAGACCACGGCCCTGGGTGTACCTTGTGTCACCCTGCGTGAGAATACCGAACGACCGATTACCGTGACTGAAGGCACCAATACCATTGTCGGTACTGATGTCGACAAGATTCGCTCAGCAGTGAGTGAAGTCCTGAGCAATGGCGGCAAGGGGGGCTGTGTGCCGGAGTATTGGGATGGTCGTGCTGCCGAACGTATTGTCGCTGTGCTGGAAGAAAAGTTTTAACACCATGATTAAAAATGCCATGACGGTCGATGTCGAAGATTATTTTCAGGTCTCGGCGTTTGAACCCTATATCAAACGTGCCGACTGGGATAGCCTGGAGTGCCGGGTGGAGCGGAATACCCATCGCATCCTTGATATGTTTGAAGAGAATAATGTAAAGGCCACCTTTTTTATGCTGGGCTGGGTGGCCGAGCGTTACCCAGAACTGATAAAACGCATCGTCAACGCAGATCACGAGCTGGCCAGCCACGGCTATGAACATATTCGTGTGACCCAGCAACAGCCGGATGAGTTTCGCCAGGATACCCTTAAGACCAAGACTCTGCTGGAAGATCTGGGCGGCTGTGAAGTGCGTGGTTATCGTGCTGCCAGTTACTCCATCGGTGCAAAAAACCTGTGGGCGCTGGAGGAATTGCAAACGGCGGGTTACATCTACAGCTCCAGCATCTACCCGATCAAACATGATTTGTATGGCATGCCGGATGCGCCTCGTTTTCCGTTTTATCCCAATGGCGAAGGTGGCTTGCTGGAAATTCCAGTGACCACTGTTACCCTGGCCGACCGACGTTTTCCCTGCGGTGGCGGTGGTTTTTTCAGATTGTTTCCATATCCGCTGTATCGCTGGGCCCTGCAGCGGGTCAACAGTCATGATCAACAATCGGGTGTATTCTATTTTCATCCTTGGGAGATTGATCCAGACCAGCCACGTCAGACCGGCATTAATATCAAAACACGCTTTCGCCATTATCTGAATTTGAAACGGATGGAAAAACGTTTGCGCAGTTTGTTACACGACTTCAGCTGGGATCGAATGGATAAGGTGTTCGTGGATGGTTGATGCTTCGATTGCAGGAGTAAACGGATTGGAAGTCAAACAGCTGACCGATCAGGACAGTCAGCGCTGGGATGCCTTTGTTGAGCAGGCAGCTGAGGCCACTTTTTTTCACCGTGCCGGCTGGAAACAGGTGATTGAACAGGCCTTTGGTCACAAGGTTTATCTGCTTTATGCTGAACAGGATGGGCAGATTCAGGGCATCCTGTCGCTGGGGCATGTGAAGAGTCTGCTGTTTGGCAATACGCTGAGCTCCATGCCATTTTGTGTCTATGGCGGGGTGGTGGCCGAAGATGATGCTACTCGCCAGGCTCTGGAACAGGCGGCGATAGAGTTGGCGCAACAGCTAGGGGTTGATAGCCTCGAGTTTCGCAATCAGTCGCAACTGCATGATGATTGGCCTGCTAAACGTGAACTTTATGTCACCTTCAAAAAGGAGATCGACCCGGACTCCGAGCAGAACCTGAAAAACATTCCCCGTAAACAGCGCGCCATGGTGCGCAAGGCGATCAAGGCGGGGCTGGAAAGCAGCTGGGATTCAGGCATAGAACGTTTTTATGACGCCTATTCCCAGAGTGTGCATGCCTTGGGTACACCAGTCTTTTCCAAACATTATTTTCAGATACTAAAAGACGTATTTGCTGACGATTGCCGCATCCTGACCATTACTAAAGAGGGACGCTTGATTGCCAGTGTGATGAACTTTTATTTCAGGGATCAGGTGTTGCCCTATTATGGTGGCGGCACGGCCGAGGCCCGGTCGGTGAAGGGTAATGACTTTATGTACTGGGAAGTGATGCGCCACTCCTGTGAACAGGGTATCCGTGTGTTTGATTATGGCCGCAGCAAGGTAGGCACCGGTTCCTACAGCTTTAAAAAGAACTGGGGTTTCGAACCGCAACCGCTGCATCATGAATATGTTCTGGTCAAGGCCGATGAGGTGCCGGATATAAATCCACTGAATCCGAAATATCGACTCTTCATCAATACCTGGAAGAAGCTGCCATTGTCGATGACACGTCTGATCGGTCCGCACATTGTAAAAAATCTGGGCTGAGGTTATTGATCTGATGGCGGCACCACAAAAAAAACTGCTGTATCTGGTACACCGTATCCCGTATCCACCCAACAAGGGTGACAAGATTCGCTCCTTCAATATCCTCAAGTACCTGTCGCAGCATTTTCAGGTCTATCTTGGCACCTTCATTGATGACGCCCATGACTGGCGTTATCTCAAGGATCTGGAAACCTACTGTCAGGATTGTTATGCAGCGCCACTCAAACCTTTGCAAGCCAAATTTCGCAGTTTGCCGGCGCTGTTGGGGCGCGGTCCAATGACTACTTCCTATTACAACAATGCCGGGCTACGGTCCTGGATTGGCTCACAAAAAGACCAGCACGACTTTGATGCGGTGTTAGTGTTCTCTTCTGCCATGGCTCAATATGTGATGGGCCACGAGTGGGCGCATAAGCACCGGGTGATCGATTTTGTCGATGTCGATTCAGACAAATGGTTGCAGTATGCCGCCACCAAGCCCTGGCCCATGAACTGGATTTATCGCCGTGAAGCCAACACCCTGCTGGAGTTTGATAAACGGGTGGCGGATGAGTTTGAAGCCAGCCTGTTTGTTTCGGCCAAAGAGGCTGAACTATTTGCCGCCATGCCTGGGGTGGATGGGGCCAAGGTCGGTCATGCCAATAATGGTGTGGATATCGACTATTTTAATCCCGATGCAGACTATGCCAATCCCTATGGCGAGGATGAGCAGGTCATCGTCTTTACCGGGGCGATGGATTATTGGGCCAATGCCGATGCCGTGTCCTGGTTTGCCAAGGAGGTACTGCCCGAGGTGCGAAAGCAGCACCCAGTGGCAATGTTTTATATTGTTGGTTCACGTCCATCACGTCAGGTGCAAGAGTTGGCCGCTCTGCCCGGGATAGCGGTGACGGGGGCGGTAAAAGAAATTCTTCCCTATCTTGCCCATGCCCGGCTGGTTGTGGCACCGATGCGAATTGCCCGCGGTGTGCAAAACAAGGTGCTCGAGGCCATGGCCATGGCCAAGGCGGTGGTGGTGACGCCACAGGGTTTCGATGGCATTACCGCCGAGGCAAATAACGAAGTTATGGTGGCGGAATCAACACAGGCGTTTGCCAACGCCGTGACAGAGTTGCTGGACCAGCCTGACAAAGCTGCGCAACTGGGACAGGTAGCAAGAAATCATGTCGAACATGCCTACGCCTGGGACAACAGTCTGCAAGTCTTACTGCCAAAGCTTGAAGGACCGCTATGAATCAAACGTCGCAACAACCGGCTAATTGGCTACAAACTTCACTGATGACGACCATGCTTTGTTTGGCCTTGCTGGCGTTGTTTTTTCCTACCGCCGCTGCCATGGTGGATATCTGGTGGCGCTCCGAGACCTTTGCCCACGGCTTTTTTATCCTGCCAATCACACTATATTTGATCTGGCGTCTGCGTGATGAACTACGCTTGCTAACGCCGCAACCCACTCTGCTGGGATTACCCTTGTTGGCGATACTGGGCTTTGGCTGGTTGCTGGCCGAGTTTGCCTCGGTGGCGGTGGTGCAGCAGCTGGCCTTTGTCACCATGCTGCCTGTGGCGGTGTTTTCCATGCTTGGTTGGCAGATCACTCGCAAGATTCTATTCCCGCTCTGCTTTCTGGTGCTTGCCGTGCCCATGGGCGAAGGGTTGATTCCGCCGTTGATGGAATTTACCGCTGACTTCACCGTCATGATGCTACAGTTGACTGGCATCCCGGTGTTCCGTGAGGGCTTGTTTTTCGAAATACCCAGTGGTCGCTGGTCAGTGGTGGAAGGCTGTAGTGGCGTGCGTTATCTGATCGCCTCGGTGACATTGGGTTGTCTCTATGCCTATCTCACCTATACAAGTTATCTGCGTCGTTCGGTTTTTATCTTGGCTGCATTCATTGTGCCGGTGATTGCCAACGGTTTACGTGCCTACATGATCGTTATGATTGCCAATTACAGTGATTACAAACTGGCCATGGGGGTGGATCACTTTATCTATGGTTGGGTCTGGTTTGGTATTGTTATTACGTTGATGTTTTGGGTCGGTTCGTTCTGGCGAGAAGATCCACCCGAAACGAGTGGCCAGGCAATCAATGATAAAAATGCTGCGTCGGCCAAGCCAGCCGTGGTTGCAGTTGCCGCGCTGGCAGTGGCGTTGGTGTGGCCTGCCTGGGGCATGATTAGTGATGGTTCGGTCAATAGCGCCACAGTGACCCTGACTGCACCAAGCCATGAGCGTTGGCACAAGGCTGCTGAGAGCATGACTGATTGGCGGCCGCGTTACCTGGGCACCGATGCTGAATTGCTGCAGAGCTATGAGTCAGATGGTGTTCGGGTCAGCCTCTATCTGGGGTATTACCGTGAGCAGCGCCAGAACGCAGAACTGGTTAATTCACAGAATGTCTTGGTTGAACAGAAGCACCCGGTCTGGCGTCAGGTGGGTCATAGCGAGATGCCGTTCCAGGTCAATGGTCAGACGATTGATGTCTGGCAGGCGCGGTTGCGGGCCAATCATGGTCAGAATCTGCAGGTGGTGTACTGGCACTGGCTGGGCGGGCAATACAGCATCAATCCCTATCTGTCCAAGCTACTCGAGGCAAAGGCCAAGCTATTGGGGCAACCTCGAGATGGTGCGGTGATTTTGATGACGACAGAGTTTGATGACGAGACAAGCCTGGCAAAAGCCAGTTTGCAGAAGTTTGCCGAGGACATGTTGCCGCAGGTGCAGCAGCAACTGAACACTGTAGCGGCAGATTAATATGACAAGTACGCCGCCGCTGATTGCTCATGTGCTGCATCGCTTCGATGTCGGCGGTTTGGAAAACGGCGTGGTTAATCTGATCAATCGTATTCCTGCAGACAGGTATCGACACGCCATCATTGCGATGACGGAATGCACTGACTTTGCCAAACGGCTGAGCAATCCCAATGTCACCCTACATGCTATACACAAACGTGAGGGCAAGGATCTGGGTTCTTACCTGCGCCTGTGGCGCCTGTTGCGGCAACTGTGTCCCGAGATAGTCCATAGTCGCAACCTGTCCGCCATCGAGGCGGCGGTGGTGGCGGCCCTGGCCGGGGTGCCGCACCGGGTTCATGGTGAGCACGGCCGTGATGTGCATGACATCGATGGCACCAATAAAAAATATCTGCAGCTGCGGCGTTTTTGCCAACCCTTTATTCAGCGCTATATTCCCTTGTCGCAAGACCTGGAACAGTGGCTTAAACAAGTAGTAGGCGTACCTGCCGCCAAGGTGGCGCAGCTCTATAATGGTGTCGACAGTCAGCGTTTTTCGCCTATTGCCGACAATGATCCAGCATTGGCGAACGAGGCCTTCTTCGCCCCTGGCTGCATCGTCATCGGCACCGCCGGGCGCATGATGACAGTCAAGGATCAGCCGACTTTGGTCAGAGCCTTTATTGAACTGCTTGGCTTGTTGCCGGAAAAACGTGACCAGCTGCGACTGGTGTTGATCGGTGACGGGCCGTTAAAACAACAGTGTGAAGAGTTGATTCGCGATGCTGGAATAGAACAGCAATGCTGGCTGACTGGCTCGCGTGATGATGTGCCGCAACTAATGCGACGAATGAATCTGTTTGTATTGCCGTCGCTGGCGGAAGGTATCTCAAACACCATTCTCGAAGCTATGGCGACGGCTTTGCCGGTGGTGGCCACCCGGGTGGGCGGTAATGAAGAACTGGTGGTGGACGGCAAAACCGGCAGGCTGGTCCCGGCCGCCGAACCGGCCGCCATGGCAAAGGCCCTGGCTGAATACGTTACAATGCCAGGCCTGATGCAGGCCCATGGTGTTGCCGGACGGGCCAGGGTTGAGACTAACTTCAGCATGGAGAAGATGGTGCAAAGTTATCTGACCGTTTACGATAGTTTTTGTTACAAAGGGTGAAGTAGAGCGTATGTGTGGCATAGTTGGAATCTTTGATCTTCATGGCGGTAGCGACATCAATCGCGAACTGCTGTCACAGATGAATGAACGCCAGTTTCACCGTGGCCCGGACGAGTGTGGCCTGCATGTTGAAGCAGGTGTTGGCCTGGGTCATCGTCGTCTTTCCATTATTGATCTTTCCAGTGGTCAGCAACCCTTGTTCAATGAAGATGGCTCGGTCGTCGTTACCTACAATGGCGAGATTTATAATTTCCCCGAATTGAGCGACGAACTTAAGGCTGCGGGCCATATCTTCAAAACGCATTCCGATACCGAGGTCATTGTTCATGCCTGGGAAGAGTGGGGTGAGCAATGTGTCGAACGTTTCCGTGGCATGTTTGCCTTCGCCATCTGGGATCGCAACAAACGAACCCTGTTTATGGCGAGAGATCGCTTGGGCAAAAAACCTCTGCACTATGCCGTGCTGCCCAATGGACAAATGATCTTCGCCTCAGAATTAAAAGCGCTTTATGTCCATCCGCTGCTGAAGAAAGAGATCGAGCCAACCGCAGTGGAAGAATATTTCGCCTTCGGTTATGTGCCGGATCCAAAGTCTATTTTCAAGAATATTCATAAATTACCGCCTGCCCACAGCATGACTTTGGTGCAGGGCGAGGCAAAGCTAGAACCGAAACCGTACTGGGATGTGCCATTTACATCGGTGGGCGAATTGTCCGAGGCGGATGCGGTTGAACAGCTGATCGAGCGTTTTCGCGAGACGGTCAAAATTCGTATGATGTCGGAAGTGCCGTTGGGGGCGTTCCTGTCGGGTGGGGTGGATTCCAGTGGCGTGGTGGCGATGATGTCAGAGCTGTCAGGCAGCCCGGTGAATACCTGTTCCATTGCCTTTGATAACCCTAAATTCAATGAGTCCGAGTTTGCCAAGATGGTGGCCGACCGCTGTCAAACCAATCACTTTGTCGAGACGGTTGATCCGGATGATTTTGATCTGGTCGATAAACTGGCGAACATCTATGATGAACCCTATGCTGATAGCTCGGCCATGCCGACCTATCGTGTCTGTGAACTGGCCAAAAAACGCGTCACCGTGGCACTGTCTGGGGATGGTGCCGATGAGTATTTCTCCGGCTATCGTCGCCACCGCTGGCACATGAATGAAGAAAAGGTTCGCTCGTTACTGCCGTATTCTATTCGCGGGCCATTGTTTGGATTTTTAGGCAAGGTCTATCCCAAGCTGGATTGGGCACCGCAGTTTTTGCGTGCCAAGACCACCTTTCAGGCCCTGGCCCGTGATAGCGTTGCTGCCTATTTTCATACCGTGTCGGTGTTGTCTGACGACATGCGCAATAAACTATTTTCGGCTGAGTTCAAAAAAAGTCTGGCTGGCTATAACGCCGTCGAGGTATTTCGCAAACATGCGGCCGATTGCCCCAGTGACCATCCACTGTCACTGATCGAATACCTTGATCTGAAAACCTATCTGGTAGGTGATATCCATACCAAGGTGGATCGTGCCAGCATGGCCAACTCATTAGAGGTGCGTGCGCCGCTGCTAGATCATGAATTGATCGAGTGGGTCTCCGGCTTGAATCCTGATTTGAAACTCAATGGCCAGATGGGTAAATACATCCTGAAAAAGGCCTTGGAACCCCACCTGCCCAATGATGTGTTGTATCGAAACAAGATGGGCTTTTCCGTGCCACTGGCTGAATGGTTTCGTGGACCATTGAAGCAGCGAGTCAAAGACTCATTGCTGGGAGAATCGATGTGGCAGAGCGGGATTTTTAACATGGATTATGTTGAACACCTGGTATCACAACATCAGGCCGGCCTGCGTGACTACAGTGCATCGATTTGGACCCTGTTGATGTTTGATGCCTTTCAGCGCCAGGTTATGCAGGAGGTCGCTTAATGAAAATACTGCATATCTTTGATCACTCCATACCGCTGCACAGTGGTTATACCTTTCGCTCCCGTGCCATTCTGGAACAGCAGCGGGCGCTGGGCTGGGAGACCGTGCATGTCACCAGTCCAAAACACGGTGAAGCAGCAAAGAACGATGTGCTTGAAGAGGATGTTGATGGGTTCTATTTCTATCGTACCCATGAATCAAAAGGTGTGTTTTCAAAGTTGCCCATCCTTAATCAATTAAGTGTTTCTTCTGCGCTGTTTGAAAGATTGAAGGAAATAATTCCAATACTTAAACCGGATGTGTTACATGCTCATTCGCCGGTGCTGAATGGTTTGGCGGGTGTCAGGGCCGCGAAGTATTTTGGTCTACCACTGGTGTATGAGATCAGGGCATTTTGGGAGGATGCGGCAGTTGATCATGGTAATTGTAAGGAAGGCGACCTTCGTTATCGCATGACACGTGCCTTAGAAACCTATGTCATTAAACAGGCCAGTGCAGTGACTACTATCTGTGAAGGTTTGAGACAGGATATCGTTGATCGAGGAGTTGATTCATCAAAGGTGACAGTGATTCCCAATGCGGTCAATATAGAAAAATTTCAGTTTGGTGGCCAGGCAGATGAACAACTTAAGGCCGAGCTCGGGCTGGTTGGAAAAACGGTGCTGGGTTTTATCGGTTCCTTTTATGCGTATGAAGGTTTGCCACTGTTATTGCAGGCGTTGCCTCTGATTCATAAACATAATGATGATGTACGTTTGTTGCTGGTAGGGGGCGGTCCACAGGATGCACTACTGAGAGAACAGGTAAAGACACTGAATTTGGAAGATTATGTTGTTTTTACCGGGCGAGTGCAGCATCAGGACGTGCAGCGTTATTATGATCTGGTTGATGTGTTTGTTTATCCGCGTCTGCATATGCGTCTGACCGATATAGTGACTCCACTGAAACCATTAGAAGCGATGGCGCAAGGTCGTTTAGTGGTGGCCTCTGATGTAGGGGGGCACAAAGAATTGATCCGTCCCGGGGAGACCGGTTGCCTGTTTAAAGCTGATGATGTTTCCGATTTGGCTCGTGTGGTGGTTGAACTACTTAATAATCGCGATAACTGGGATGAACAGCGCCAGGCTGGACGCAGGTTTGTTGAAGCTGAGCGTAACTGGCCAAATAGTGTTGGCCGTTATCGCGAAGTATATTCATCGCTGCTGGGTCGGACGGTATAGAGGTGAGCGGTTCTAAATCACCTACACTGCTTGTGTTTAGTACACTGTTTCCAAATGTCAGGCAACCCAACGCCGGGGTGTTTATCCGTGAGAGGATGTTTCGCGTTGCCAAAGAATTGCCGGTAGTCGTTGTGGCTCCTCAGGCCTGGTTTCCGTTTCAGAGTGTTCTTCGATTATTGAAACCCCACTTTCGGCCGACAGTGCCAAAGTATGAAAATCAGGATGGCATTGATGTTTATCATCCCCGTTTTCTTTCTGTACCCGGTGTTTTTAAGTCTCTGGATGGATTTTTCCTAGCGTTGTCAAGTTACTGGCTGTTGCACCGCCTTAAGAATAAAAGGCGCTTTGACATTATCGATGCCCACTTTGCCTACCCTGATGGCTATGCAGCTTCGTTACTTGGAGGCTGGTTAAGGCTGCCATTTACTATTACCTTGCGTGGCACCGAGGTGCGCTTGATTAAACAACCGGCCATGCGGCAACGAATGTTACAGGCAATGAGTCAGGCAGCGCGGGTCTTCTCAGTTTCGGCATCACTCAAGCAGGTGGCAGTGGATGCGGGCATTAATCCGGATAAAGTAATGGTGGTTGGCAATGGTGTCGATACGGTTAGATTTAATCCCATTTCTAAATTAGAGGCTCGTGAGAAATTAGGCATTCCCGCTGATGCGCGGGTGTTGATCACGGTTGGTGCTTTGTGCGAGCGGAAAGGCTTTCATCGGGTGCTGGATGTGTTACCTGAAATTCGTCAGAAATTTCAAAATTGTCACTATCTAATCGTTGGTGGTGCAACGGCAGAAGGAGACTGGGATGCTAAGCTCAAACAGCAAGTAGTTGAACTTGGGTTGCAAGATGTGGTTCATTTTCTGGGGAGTTTGCCACCTGATCAGCTGGCGTTACCACTGTCAGCCGCTGATGTGTTTGTGCTCTCAACACGTAATGAAGGTTGGGCTAATGTGATTCTCGAAGCGATGGCTTGTGGCTTGCCAGTGATTGCCTCTGATGTGGGTGGCAATGCCGAGGTAGTGGCCAATGAAACGCTCGGTACTATCGTTCCTTTTGATGATGCAGAGGCTTTGAAAAAAGGTTTATTGCAGGCGTTCACGCAGGAATGGGATCGTAACGCAATAATCGCCTATGCCCGGGTTAACTCCTGGGATCAACGTGTGGCCGTGTTAACAGGTGAGTTTAGTCGTTTGCATAGTGTGAGCCAGGCTTAGTTGGTAGCTGAATATGATCCCTTACCTGACAAAAAATATTATCTACCCACTGCATGAGCGCCTGATGCAGCGCCCCACCTTTGGTTATCTGGATGAGCTGGAGAGCAGCCAGTGGTTTTCTCGTGATGAAGTTGAACAATTGCAGATGCATAAATTGCAGGCCTTGCTGCAGTTAGCCAATAGCTATTGTCAATGGCATGCCGGTCGCATCAATGAGGCGGGTTTAAATTTAGCTGAGCCAATTAGCATGCATGATTTGCGTCGGTTACCGACAATGAATAAACACGATGCGATCAGACATAGTGATGAGTTGGTATACAGAAACGTGCCTGGTGGAGCTTTTAAATATAATACAGGTGGTTCCAGTGGTCAGCCTCTGACCTTCTACTTTGGGCGTTGGCGACAGGCCTCCGACGCTGCGGGCCGTATCCGCGCACGGCGTTGGTGGGGAGTGGATGTCGGTGATAGGGAGGTTTATCTCTGGGGTGCGCCGGTGGAGCTGAATAAGACCGACCGGATTAAACAACTGCGTGACCGGATGATGAATCAACTGGTTTTGAATGCCTTTGAAATGTCGCCGGCTAGTATGGATGATTATATCGCTGCAATTCAGCGTTATCGGCCTAAGTGTATCTATGGTTATGCAAGTAGTATCGTTTTGCTGGCCGCTCATGCCCGCGACCGAGGTCATGACCTTAAGCTGCCTTCGCTAAAGGTTGTCTGCACCACCGGCGAGGCCTTGTATCCGTATCAGCGAGAGCTGATTGAGGCGGTGTTTGGTGTGCCGGCTGCCAATGAGTTCGGCAGTCGCGATATTGGTTTTACGGCTCATGAGACGCCGCATGGGCAGATGTTGTTGATGAGCGAAAGCATTATCCTTGAGATTCTCGGCCAGGATGGTCAGCCGGTAGCCCCCGGTGAGGTGGGTGAGGCGGTGATGACAGGTCTTTGCTCGCAAGCTCAGCCCTTTATACGCTATCGCACGGGTGACATGGTTAAACAAACGGCCGAAGCTTGTCAGGAGGGTCGGGGGCTGCATGTGCTTGGTGAGGTGATGGGTCGAACCACCGATTTTATTGTCCGTGCCGATGGCACTATCATGCACGCCCTGGCGGTGATCTATGTCGTACGCGCCATTGATGGCGTGGAAGAGTTTAAGTTGATCCAGCACGGCGTCGATAAAATTGAGATACAAGTGGTTACAAACGAGCACTGGGTTGAGTCTTCGGCTGTTGCGATAGAAAAGGGTATTCAGGCGCGGCTGGGGAAAAATGTAAAGGTTGAACTACGCCTGTTAGACAGTATTCCCGTTGAGGCTTCAGGCAAGCACCGTTATGTGGTCAGCCATGTGAAGCTGGATGAAGGTTTAAATGTCGCGAACAATGAATAATCGTAATAAGAAATATCGTAAGAAGGAAAGTGTTGTCATGAACCCGATGAATCTTTTGGCCTTGCCATTTCGCTATAAACCGTGGCGGCCTCGTCATCTGCGTCTGATCATGGCAGATGTGTCTGGCACATCAGCGCAGCCCGAGCAGGATCATCAAACCCATTTGCGTGCAACGATAGATTGGTTGTGTCGGGCGCAGGATGTGCGTGATAACCAGTCTGATGCCGGCGGTGTCTCGGCTGGCTGGAGTTTTGAAGACGGTTGGTTGCCAAGCTATCCCGAGACCACCGGCTATATCATTGAGACCTTTCTTGCAGCTGCAAAAGTTCTGGAGCGACCGGAGTTGATTCAACGTGCCGAACGGATGATTGACTGGGAGTTGTCGATCCAGCAAGACGATGGCGCCTTTCCTGGACATTTTGGCGAACCCGGCAGTCGACCAGTGATCTTCAATACCGGTCAAATCATGCACGGCATGCTGGCAGGTTACCTGCAATTGGGGCGTGATGATTGCCTTGATGCAGCGGTTAAGGCCGGTGAATGGTTGGCACGGCACCAGGACGAAGATGGTTGCTGGCACCGCTTTGAACACAATGACACAGCCCACGTTTACAACACTCGTGGTACCTGGGCCTTGTTAAAAACAGCTTTGGTTGCCGGTGAGCCAAAATTAAAGCAGGCGGCGATTGCTAATCTCGATTGGGCATTGTCACAACAGACCAAATCTGGCTGGTATGCCACCAATGCATTCACTCCGGAGCGATCACCGTTTACGCATACGATTGCCTATGCTATTCGTGGTTTTCTCGAAAGTGGCGTGTTGTTAAATGAAGAGCGTTATCTCGACTCGGCCCTCAAGGCAGCGCATGCAATGGCAAAGGTGCAGCAGGACGACGGTTGGCTGGCTGGAACCTATGATGAAAACTGGCAGGCGAATGCTTCCTATTGTTGTCTCACTGGTGTGGCACAGATGAGTCTTAACTGGACGCGCCTGGCACAGGATGCCAATGCGCCGGAGCTGAGAGAGGCGGCACGCCTAGGGCTTTCTTACCTGAAGAAGAATCATTGCACATCAAGCTCTGATGAAGTGGTATGTGGGGGTGTGGCTGGCTCGACTCCGATTTGGGGTGATTATTCACGCTTTGAATATCCGAATTGGGCGGCTAAGTTTTATGCTGATGCATTGATGATGGACCTGGCTGATGTTGCCATTCCGCCTGTAACTATCAAGAGGTCAGTCAATGTCTGAACTGACGGTGATGATTCTCTGCGGCCGTTCGCCGCGTCATTTTCATGTTGCCAATAGACTCTGTAAAGCAGCAAAGCCGTTGGCAATTGTTCAGGAAACCGGAGGTGAATTGAATGCCGCCAAGGTGTTTAAATTGTTGTCGCACCCGGTTAACTTATGGCGCAAGGTGTGGCGTTGGTTGCGTGACCGGCGTCGTTACACGGGGAACGGTGAGTCGAGTTTTTTTTTCGAGGATAGCATTCCTAAACTTGATCGTGAGGACTTGGTTGTTGACGTGCCGCACATCAATCATCCCGATGTAGTGGCTCTGGCCGATAAGCTACAACCTGATGTTATTGCTGTGTTCGGTACATCGCTGATAAAAGGGACTTTGCTGGAAAGGGGGAGGCTGGGTATTGTCAATCTTCATGGTGGCCTCTCACCGCATTACCGCGGTGCGGATTGCACCTTTTGGGCACTGCATAACGGCGAGCCGGAACAGGTGGGCTGTACGCTGCATTTTATTGATGCAGGCATAGACTCCGGTGATTTGATTGCCTATGTCTGTCCCGAGGTAAAAAAGAACGATAATGAATTGACCTTGTTCTGGCGCGCCGTGCGTGACAGTGCCGAGGTATATGCCGAGTTATTTGAGAGACTCGAGCAGGGCGAATATTTTGGTCATGATCAAAAAGTTAAGGGTAGACTCTATCAGGTCAAGGATAGGGGGTGGCGTCACGAACGACATGTTGAAAAACTGATGCAGGATGGCATGCTGGATGATGTTGATCTGCCACCCCGAGTGCAATGGTTTACGCAACAGTGAGAGAGCGAATAAGGCATGCGTGACCTATTTGTGACATTGATTGTGCTTGGTATTCTGCCAGCCGTTTTGTTTCAACCCTGGATTGGCGTGATGCTGTGGTCGTGGATTGGCTACATGAATCCGCATCGTCTAGCTTATGGTTTTGCAGTCAATTTTCCATTTGCAATGTTGATTGCACTGTTTACATTGACGGGTCTATTGTTTAGCAAGGAAAAAAAGAAGATCCCCTGGACCCGGGAGACGATTATCCTCAGCTTTTTTATTTTCTGGATGTTGGTCACAACATTCTTTGCGATCCATAGCGATGCAGCCTGGGAACAGTTTGAAAAGGTCATCAAGATCCAGGTGATGACCTATATTACCTTGATGATTATGTACTCTGAAAAGCGGTTGACTTACCTGGTTTGGATTATAGCTCTGTCATTAGGTTTTTATGGGGTTAAGGGCGGAATTTTCACCATTATCACCGGTGGTGGCTTTCATGTACAAGGGCCAAAAGGGACGTTCATCGGTGGTAATAACGAAATAGGACTGGCACTTATTATGACTATTCCGTTGATGCGTTATTTGCAGTTGCAGGCTAAATACTTGTATATACGCCATGGCTTGACTGCTGCCATGCTGTTAACCATGGTGGCGGTGTTGGGTACACAATCTCGCGGTGCCTTGTTGGGAATTGCGGCGATGACCTTCTTTATGGTCATGAAGAGTCGTAAAAAGTTTCTATTTCTGATTATGATTGTGGCGGCGGCACCGATTGCGTTCAATTTTATGCCTCAGTCGTGGCATGACCGCATGGGTTCAATCCAGACCTATGAGGAAGATCAGTCGGCCATGGGACGTCTTGATGCCTGGCGGTTTGCTTTTAACCGGGCACTAGAGCGGCCGTTGACAGGTGGTGGCTTTGAGGCGTTCAGAGGATACACCGATGCCCATAGCATCTATTTTGAGGTCCTTGGTGAGCATGGCTTTGTTGGCCTGGCTCTATTTTTAATATTGGGTTTTATGACTTGGTTTACCGGCAGCTGGATTGCCAGGAAGACAAAGAAAGTTGAAGATTTGAGGTGGTGTTACGATCTGGCGACGATGTTACAGGTTTCACTGATAGGCTATGCTGTCAGTGGCGCTTTTCTTGGTCTGGCCTATTTTGATCTCTTCTATCACCTGGTTGCAATGATGGTGCTCACTAAAGTGTTTGTCATGAAGCATTTGGCTGATAATGGAGGCAAGGGAACTATAGCTGTTAGCGAGGATGATCATAAGTCTCGTTCTCGCTCATATGGAGTTGTTCGCCTTAATAATTAGTGGCTAGTTATTCGTGGTTTTGTAACCACTGTTCCAGCATCATAATCACCCAAATCATGACGCCGTAATAACTGGCATGTTCAGAGTTGTGTTTATTGAGTAAATCATCGACATAGGTATTACAGATATAGCCACGCTGGCAGAAGCTTTTCAAAGAGTCATGAGCCAGCTCACGTAACGGTGCATACTCTTGCAGCCACAATCCGAACGGCAGCCCAAAGCCATGTTTGGATTTGCTAAGTGTGTCAGGCGCCAAAAAGTTTCTCAGTGCATGTTTGAAAAAATAGCGCAGTTCCTGTCCCTTGATCTTCAGATTGACGGGCACCCGACCTGAAAATTCCACCAGTTTTTCGTCTAACAACGGATAACGAACTTCCACCCCGCCAAGTTGGCACATACGATTGACCTTGCGTAGGTCGTTGTCAGCCAGTGTATTTTTGAGATCCAGGTGCATCATTTTATTAAGTATGCTGTTGGAGTGGGAGCGGTGGTAGGCATCACGGCAGATTTCCAAGGGTTCATCATTATTGATGCTGGCCAGGAAGTCGTCTGTAAAGATACTGGTTAGTGGTTCGCGGTGAAGGAAGTTGTAACTCTCCAGCCGGTCCGGCAGTGGGACTCGCGCCTGTTCTATGTAACTCTTTAGTTTGCGTAGCGGCATGATGCTGTCGCTGCCAGGCAGGTTGAGGGCGATGGGCTCGATTAAGGCTGAGCGTAAAATGGAAGGGATATGCTGGTAGTGTTCAAACACGCCTTGTTTGGCATAACGGACATTGCCGGCAAAGATTTCGTCGCCACCGTCACCGGCAATCATGGTATCAATGCCGTCCTCTGCTGCCATTTTGGCGCAGAAATAGGTAGGTACGGCAGAGGCGTTGCCAAATGGTTCGTCATAACTAGCGGCAATCTTGGGTATGGCATCGACTACATCTTGGGGGGTGACATAGTATTCTTTGTGATCAGTGCCAAAGTGTTTGGCCGATGCACGGGCGAATTCGGTTTCATCATAGCCTTCGGCATCAAAGCCGATTGAGTAGGTTTGTGCTGGCTGCCCCAGCACTTCTGTCAGCACACCGGCCATGGTTGAGCTATCAATGCCACCGCTAAGAAAGGCGCCCACTTTGCCTTCACCCAGGCTGCGCCGCATGGCATCGCGTAATTGCTGCTGTAGTTCTGTTTCCAGTGATTGCTGTGGCGTTGAGGCATGGTCTTGATACTCAAGCTGCCAGTAGAAATCGGTTTTTAACTGGCCGTTGTTGAAGCTGAGATATTGGCCGGGTAATAATTTGTTGATGCCCTGGTAGATAGTGCGTGGGCTGGGCACCATGTGGAAATATAGGTAATCAAAGATTGATTGCTTATCCAGTTCACTGGGGATGGCGGGATGGGCGATGACAGCGCTGGTGCTGGCGCCAAATACCAGTTTGCCGTCCTGGTGCCAATAACTTAGTGGCAGAACACCAATGCGGTCGATTGCTACTAGTCCTTGATTGGCCTTGGCATCGAGCACTGCCAGGGAAAATTTGCCGTGGATTAGTTGCAGTAGCTTATTGCCGTGGATGCGATAGGCCTGTGCGATGGCGGCGGCATGGCCATGTTGGTTAGCTGTATCTTTCAGCTGCTCGTCGCTCCACCATGGACGACCGCTATAGCTGATCAGCAGCCCTTCATGGCGGGATGTTTCACCCTGTCCTGCATGCTGTGCGGCTGCGGCGCTGTTACTGTCTTGCTGCGCGTGTTCAGCTTGCAGTGTGTCATCTCCGGTCAGGGCGGCTGCCATCTTGTGGGTAATGGCGCGTTGTTCCTGAACGCTGTAATGACAGCTGGTGTCGATCCAGCCACAGATACCTGTCATGCTTTTTCCTCGAAGTGTAACGTTGATGTTATTTCGATCGGTTATCTTGATTAAGATCAATCGATTATAAAGGCTTGGGCTTAGAAATGCTTTATACTTGTAAGCCCTTTAGGCGCGAATATGGCGGCATTTTCCTGAAATGGCAGATTTTTGGTTAAAAGTGGATAAAACTCTGCGTTACCACGGGCGCCAGTTGGTACGTGGGTTGCGTGGTCTCAGGTGGAACATCAGTGCACCTCAGGTCGCCAGACCGGTGTTCATTGTCGGTTGCAGCCGGGCCGGAACCACCCTGGTTTACAAGGCCTTTTCTGAGTCTACCGAGTTGGGTTCTCTGCAGCGAGAGACCCACGATTTTTGGGCGGACCTTCATCCACCTGCGGAGCGCGATTGGGATAGTCATATCATCCCGGCCTCATGCGCCAGTGCCGCTGACCGTAAGCAGGTAGAGCGTTATTTTTATGTCCATACCGGCCAGCCACGTTTTGTCGATAAAAATAATCAAAATGGCCTCTGCATTCCCTACCTCTACAGCTTGTTTCCTGATGCCCACTTTGTTTATGTCAAACGTAGACCGGGTGACAATATCAATTCGCTGATCGAGGGCTGGGGCAAGGCCAATGAGTTTGCTACCTGGGCCGATCATCTGCCTGAAAAAGTGAATGTAGATGATGGCCGTTATAAACGCTGGTGTTTTTTTCTGGCACCGCATTGGCGTGATTATCTTGATGCCAGCGTCGAGCAAGTCAGCGCCTATCAATACAACGCCATGAATAATGCGATTCTTGATGCCAAGAGCCAGATCCCATCACAGCAGTGGAGTGAGGTGTTCTACGAACAGCTGGTGAAAGATCCCATCGCTGGTTTTCGCGATGTCTTTACCCATGCCGGCCTGGATTTTGATGCCCATCTGCAGGCCTATTGCCGTGATGTGTTATCCACGCCATTTAACGCCTTTTCAGAAATCAGGCTAGACAAATGGAAGGATGGCCGCAATGCTGAACGAGTTGCTCGAGTCCTGCCTCATGTTACCGAAGTCGAGCGTCGCATGGGGTATTCGGAGGTTTAGTGTTTAGATGGGGGGATTGATCGCACTATTACTTTTTGCCTGGTTGATGGCTGTTTTTGTGTTGATTTTTCGTAACCGCGACTTGTTGGCGCAGTTGTGGGCCGAACCCGTGCTGCGCAGGCCAGTACTGATTATTGAGAGTGACGATTGGGGAGCGGGGCCGCTAGATCAGGTGGAAGGATTGCAAAGGCTGGCAGCCATCTTGTCGGCTTACAGTGATAGAGACGGGCGTCACCCGGTGATGACCCTGGGGCTGGTACTGGCCAGTGCAGATACCCAGGCAATTCAGGCCAATGGTTTAACAGAATATCAGCGTCTTGGACTGGATGATGAGCGTTACGTTCGACTGAGGCAATCTATAGCAGCCGGAGTAGAGCAAAATGTCTTTGCCATTCAACTGCACGGCATGGAGCATTACTGGCCAGTAGCACTGATGCAGTCCGCCAGCAGTGAAGAAGCTGTCAGGCAGTGGCTGATGGCTGACGAATTTCCACAAACAGAGCAATTGCCCTCGCATTTGCAGAGTCGCTGGGTCAATGCCGCTGTGCTGCCATCGACCTCGTTAGCGGCCGATCAAATCACAGCCGCGGTAAGCGAAGAGGTTGATGTTTACCAATCTCTGTTTGCCAAAGCTGGTAGTGTAGTTGTGCCGCCTACCTTTGTCTGGAATCGGCGGGTTGAGCAGGCCTGGGCAAAAAGAGGGATTGATGTGCTGGTGACGCCAGGGCAGCGTTATGAAGGTCGGGATGCTGAGGGTCGTATTACTCCATCGACAGAACGTATCTTTAATGGTCAACGTAGTGACGAAGGGCTGATTTATATCGTCAGGGATGACTATTTTGAGCCGAGCCTGGGGCACACATCAGAACGAGTTATCTCAGCCTTGAAAGCCAAATCTTCAGCCGGTCGCCCGACACTTTTGGAAACACATCGATTCAATTTCATCGGCACAGAGCAGAAAACAGCCGCAGCCTTTCACGAACTGGAAAAACTGTTGGCTCGTGTCAGTCGAGAGTTTCCAGAAACAGCCTTCATTTCAACGGCTGAATTGGCGCGTGTTTATCGTGATAATGATTTGATCTGGTTGGCTGATAGCTTTGCGGCAAGGGTGCAGGTGTTTATCAATCGTTGTCGTGCCGAATATGGTTTGTGGCGTAGTTTCAAATTAACTGGTCTGGCCTTGCTTTTGACTGTGGTCGCAATGTTTTTTCCGATCACACAGGAAAACATTAGAGGGAGGACGTAGCAGTATGGCTGCCCCTGGGTTTAGTGTCATCATCGCCGTCTATAATGGCGAAAAAACCATCGCTCGTGCGATTCAGTCAGTATTGGATCAGAGTTGTCCAACTCATGAAATTATCGTGATTGATGATGGTTCTACGGATGGCACTGCAGCGCAAGTAAAACAGTTTGGCGAGGCAGTTCGTTATATCTATCAGCAAAATGCAGGTGTGGCTGCGGCGCGAAATGCAGGGGCTGATGTGGCCACTGGCGACTGGCTGTCCTTTCTCGATGCCGATGATTATTACTATCCCGATAGATTGAAATGGCAGGCGGAGCTATTGCAATGTCAGCCTGGGCTAGATTTCATGACAGGTGATTTTGATTATGTTTACCCTGATGGAAGCCTGATCCGTCGTTCTATGGAAAGTACACCAGCAGGGCTTCGATTGCTTGAGCAGGCTGCCGGTGCGGAATCTGTAATCATGAGTGGTGAGTTGTTGGGAAGCTTTGTCGAAAGCCATTTTGGTGATACCCATACATTGGCAATGCCGAAAAAGACATTTCAGGCCTTGGGCGGTTATCCTGTGGGTATCGCTGTCTGTGAGGACGTGAACCTATTGATTCGACTCTGTGCTCGAAGTGAACGGGTTGGGGTGGTTTGTCGATCGATGGCGGCCTATGTGATTTTTGACAACAGTGCTACCCGCTCAGACCCGCTCCGGGCGCAGCGTCAAACGTTGCAGGCATTGTTGCCTCTACGGCAGAATTTGCTAGCGGCACCTAACGCTATTCGTCGGGGACTTGAGGGATGTATTCGTCACTCAAGGCTTGATTTGGCCTATGTCCTGCTGAAAACGGGGCGGCGGCTGGAGGCTGTTCGAGTAGTATTGCCCCTGCTCAAAGACCGCCCAAGTTTAACAAGCCTAAGGGACGTCATATCCATCGTAAAAGGATAATAGTTACAAATGACCAAGGGAAAACACAGGTATCTGGTGATTAGCGAATTGTTTCTGCCGACTAAAGGTGGTACGGCAGTTTGGTTCGACGAGGTCTATCGCCGTATTGGTGGGCGGGAAATCCATATTGTGACTGCCGATGTACCGGGAGCCGCGGAATATGATAATCGTCATAACAACACCATTCATCGTGTCAGCCTCAATCGTCACTGGTGGTTGCGGCCCGAGTCCTTGGCTATGTACGTTAAGTTGTTCTTTAAAACTTTTCGTGTGGCCTTGATGCATAAAATTGACGCGGTCCATGCCGGCCGGGTTTTGCCTGAAGGTTTGGTCGGGCTGGTAGTCGCCCGTTTATTTCGCAAGCCACTGGTGATCTATGCTCATGGTGAAGAAATCACTACCTGGCGCCAGTCGGGAAAATTCAAGGTTATGGTATTCACCTATCGTCATGCGGATCTTGTGATTGCCAACAGTGATTTTACTCGTGACGAGCTATTGAAAATTGGTGTTACAGAAGAAAATATCATCTTGATATCGCCCGGGGTGGACACCCATCGTTTCAAACCAGGGCTTGAAGTTGCTGACCTGAAGGCATCCATAGACATTAACAATGATCATAAACTGATTCTTTCCGTCGGTCGTCTGAGTCGTCGCAAGGGGTTTGATATGGTGATAGGTGCGATGCCTGAACTGCTGGATCATGGCCTGGATGTGCATTACGCATTGATTGGGATCGGCGAAGACCAGGTTCATCTCGAGGCACTTGTAAAAGAGAAGGGGCTAACAGAGCGAGTCCATTTTCTTGGTCACGTGACTGCCGAGGAACTGCCTCGCTGGTACAATGCCTGCGACGTTTTTGCGATGCCAAATCGCGAGATAGATGGTGATACGGAGGGTTTCGGTATGGTATTTCTTGAAGCTGCTGCCTGTGGTAAGCCTGTTATAGCTGGACTAGCCGGTGGAACCGGTGCAGCAGTTAAGGATGGCGAAACAGGTCTGCGGGTGGATGGCACCAATCCTAACGTAGTGAGCGGTGCATTGCATCGACTACTAACTAATTCTGATGCTGTAAATGCAATGCAGGCCCAAGGATTGAAACGGGCCGTTGAGGAGTTTGATTGGCAGCGGGTTGCAGATAAAACACGAAAAATTTATCCTTGATTAGGGTTAGTGAAAGGTAACAATAATGAATTTAATGGTTTTAGGTGAAACATGAAATTAATACAGATCACGCTACTTTTACTGTGTTTTCTTCCGGGGATGGGTAATGCTGTTGAGGCATTCGGGAGTACCCCGAGTGAGGCTGCAATGTGTAAGGTGAAAATGCGTGACTATGATCCTAGTCTTGTGTCGAACCCAAAAGACGTTGGGCATATGCATCACTACTGTGATTGTTTGCGTTTTGCGAACAGGGCACTACGCTATCCCTCCAGTGACCCGCGATTTAAACATAATATTAGAGAGTCTATTGATGGCTGTAACTATGTGATCAAGCATGTAAGCCCGAGTTTTTACATGTTGCCCAGTGTCTACGTGGCCAGGGGGCGTGCTTACCTGCTGGCGAAAGAGGGGGGAAAGGCCGCTGGCGACTTTATGAAAGCATTGGCGCTTGATAAGAATTTTGTGCCAGCATATATTGGACTTATTAAGTTCTATCAGAAAATTGATAACAAAGAAGAAGCACTTAAAATTGCCATTGAGGGTTTAAAACTCAACCCAAATTCAAGACCTTTGAAACGTCGTTACCTTAGGCTTGGAGGTAAGGAGCCCTTCCCAGGGGCGAATGTTGCTCAATAACTTCCCTTGAGTCTAGCCGCTTATCTGTTCTTGGCATAGCGCAATAAAAGTTCTTCGAATGCCTGAACAGGGGCGCTTGTAAACCTCTTCTCAATCTGTTTTCTAGCGCTGGAACCCAATTCTTGACGTAGTTTAGGGTTGTTAATGAGTAGCTGAACACAGTCGGTTAGCTCATTGACATCACCGACATTCGCTAAAAGACCGTTGACGTTATCTTGAACAATTTCAGGAATGCCCCCCACCCGTGTTGCTACCACTGGCTTACTGCATGCCCCTGCTTCGAGCGAGATTAGGCCGAGAGGTTCTTGCCAGCGTGAAGGTACGACGACGATATCTGATCTCTGATAAATAGATTCGACATCACTGATGTAACCGAGATAGCGAATCCGTTCATCACCAGCAATCATCTCGTTCAAACTATCGACATCGTAGGAACCTGGAAAGGTCACAGGGTCGCGGCATTCACCGGCGATCAGAAAGCACACATTGTCATGTTTGATCCTGCGGGCCATCGCGATAAAATCCTGCACGCCTTTGATATCACGGATTTGACCGACAAAACTGACAATGACATCTTCAGTGCTAAGACCCCATCTGTCACGTTGATTCGTTGTTGAATCGAAACGACTGCTGTCAACTGGATTGTAGATTACTTCATGCTTGAGTCCAATATTGACCGAGTGCGTTGCCACATACTTCGATACACAAATGGCCGCGCGGCAGTGACCCATCAATGAGCCTCGCTGTTCGTTGACCACATGAAAGTGCACCAGTACTGGAATTCTGAGCAATAGCGCTGCCAGTACTTCAGCGGGCCGCCAGAAACGATGGTTGACGTGAATCAGATTAATGCGCTGGAGTCGATAAAACTGCATTACCCGGAACAGAGTATTGATATAGGAAAGTTTGTTGTCGGGCTCGGTGAGTGGCCCCCAAACTCGGCAGTCAATGCCTCTGGATTCAAGCTCGTTTTGTATCGGCCCATCTCCCGACAGCAGTACCAGTGGGTCGATGCGAGATAAATCAATGCTGCGCAATGTCGTATACAGCACCCGACTGGCGCCGCCCCAGTCGGCGGCGCTGCCGGTCAGGAAGCAGATGCGTGGACGTTTATTCATGTTTATGGTTTGACGACAAAATACTTCCAGTTACATTTGGAATGTGGCTGCGGCTTTTCTGTTTTGTCGGCGAAGAACTCATTGATCGCCTTGCGTGCCCCCGGCCAACGTTGATCGTTATATTCATCAAACATGATTACGCCACCGGGCTCGACCTTGTCATAGAGTGTTTCCAGTGCAAGTTTGTAGGAGTCATATAGATCACAATCGAGGTGTAATAAGGCAATCTTCCCATCGTACTGTGGCAGGGTTTCGTTAAACCAACCCTTGACCAGATGGATCCTGTTTTGAATAGTCTCTTCACTGAGCCGGCCATCTCGTAATACTTTCAATACGGCCTCGGGTGGGCTGGCCCAAAAACCTTTGCCCTTGATCGGTGTGGTTTGGTCTTGTTCTGATGGTGCCGGAAAGCCTTCAAAGGAATCAAAGCCGTAATAGCGTCTGTTAACGCCGACATATTCACCCAGGAGTGTAAACAACAGTGCCCCATGGCCAAGCGAGACGCCGCACTCGACGATATCGCCGGGCACTGCCTTTACCTGTTCCACCATATTTTTGAAATATAGATAGCGATCAAGGGCGCCACGATAAATTCGTGGCAGGAATGGCGACTGCTGATAGTCGGCCGGGATGCTTTCAACCAGCGGGTCAATCTTTTCCAGTTTGTAGCCGATGGCTCGTAGTGAACGTTTGATTAGTGATTTGATCACGCTGAAGTAGCCTTAACTTTATGTTGAGCCCAAGTGTCCAGTTCTTTATGCAAAGACTGAACGATTTCCGGGTGCACGGGGGCGCAATCATGTTTGCACTGCGGGTCGGTATCCATATCGAATAACAGTAGTAGACAACTGGTTTCAAGCGGTTGATAGACAAGTTTCCATTTTCCTTTTCGTACCATCATATCCTTGGCAGCCAGAATCCGTGGAATATATTCGTCTTTTATTGCTAGTGTGCCCGTTGTTAGATCTGGAACAGTAATCAGTTCCAGCAGGTCAGGATAACGTAAATGATCCTTGGGTAGGCCTGGAATGTCGGTCAGCCACAAACCTGTTTCGCTGAAGGCGCATAGGTCGAGTTTTTGGTCTGGGTCATCCAGAACTGGAACAAGAGAAACACCATCGACTTCTGTTGGGATGGCAGCACCTGCCAATTCTGCCAAAGTGGGTGCAATATCAATGCTGCGTACGATTTGCTCGATTTGGGCAGTGGAATTACGCCGTGGATCGTAAATTATTAGTGGTATTCGAGGGCTAGCTTCGCCTATGGCGGAGTTGCCCTGTCCCCAGGTGTCGTGCTCAAAAAACTCCATTCCATGGTCAGAATAAATCACCACGATTGTATTGTCGGCAAGACCACTGCTCTCGAGTTGTTCCAACATGCAGCCAACTTCGTGATCAAACTGGGCGACGCAACCGTCATACAGTGACAGGATTTGATCCAGATCAAATTCTTCTTTTGGTTCACCTTGGCGGCGGATGATATCGAATGGTTCAGTCAGACGTGCCATAGCAAACTTTGATTCACCTTTATAGCCTGGGCAGCTGTGCTGGGCATACCAGGGGTATTCGGATGCAAAGGGTGGATGGGTGGTTGAATAGAACGCATTGAAGAAAAAAGGCTGCTGTGTTTGTGCCAGCTGTGACACCAGGTGCCGGGCTCGTTTTCCTAATTGAGATGTGAGGGGAACGCCACCTAAATAGTAGATTTCCGGGAGAAACTTTCGTCCCAGGCGATTGTGAGTGAAGAGGGAAAGAAACAGGCGTAGATCTTTAGGCCCCTGGCGAATGAAGTATTTTAGATTCCATTGATCTTCGGGCAGGTCGAGATAATCAAAGCCGAAATCGAATTTTCCTATATCAGCGCCACACCAGTCTGAAATGGCGGCTGAAACATAGCCTTGTTTGCTCAGCCATTCGGGTAAAGCAGAAATGCTTAGGTTAGTTTCATCGTCTGCGACAAAATTGTCTCTAATACCGTGGGTTTGTGGCCAGGTGCCGGTCATCATAGAAACCAGGCTAGGTGCAGTGCGGGCGCAGGGGACATAACATTGTGTAAAGCGGCTGCCGCGGCTGCTAAGTTTGTCGATGTTGGGGGTCAGCCCCTTACCGAGGCTGTCGGCGCGCAACGTGTCGGAGCCGATCATAATAATATTTGGTTGGCCAGCTTTTGGTTGGTTTGTTTGAGATGTTGTGCTGGGCGTGTGTCTGCTCCAAAAGAACAGCCCGATATAGAAAAACGACGCAGACCAGAGTGCAATTAGCAGGCTGGGTTGTTTTAAGGTAATCAGTTCCAATGATGCGGTAAGCAATATTGCACTGATAATTCCGATGGCTAGTAAGAAAAGTTTACGCAATCGAGACGGGTTGAGCTTGTCCCAAAGGGAATAAAAACGGCTTGCTCTATAGTGCATTGAGGCTATTAGCAGTCCAGGGTTCCACAATAGTTTGTAACAAAACTGCATGGCAGTGGCGGTAACGATGGCCAATGCGGCAAAGGCAGCTGCCAACCAGGGCGAATAGGCGTGCCCATAAATTAGTGCTAGAGCGGCGTACAAAATAGCTCCGGCCCCAGCAATTAACAACATTAGTCCAAAGGCCCAGAGGCTAAGTCGGCTCAACGCGAAGATGGAATACCATTTATAACGGAGCAGGACTTCTTTTTGAATGCGTGGACCGGTTTGAGAAAAGTCTTGCATGGACTTTAGTAGTAAAATGCCGGTGCCGAGTAGGGCGACAATCAAGGCGGGTAATATTCCTTGCAG
>Ga0316207_10001118_pt1 | contig 35331 bp, 30 predicted proteins | sample 6weekpyrite_MG_FD_204943 | JGI IMG/M metagenome (GOLD analysis project Ga0316207, IMG submission 204943) | Microbial mat bacterial communities from mineral coupon in-situ incubated in ocean water Damariscotta River, Maine, United States -... | ecosystem: Environmental > Aquatic > Marine >... | reverse complement strand
GTTGCCAGAATCACCCATACAGGTGGGCGAAAGAGGCAAATTTTTTCCGACTTGTGGTGACTATTTGCCGCCTTCCATTGTTATACTTGATGCCTTCGTAATTGAAGAAAGCTAAATGGAAACCGCGTTAACCAGTTATCTCCCATCAATGAGTGGCCTTTCTGCCGATACTGTTCGGCAGGGTACGGTATTACCGGCTGATCGAAGTAACAGTCAGGCAGCGAATAGTCGCGACTCACAGAACAGAAGTGAGCGTTCCAGCAGAACACCAGATGTTAATTCAGCTAACCGTTCGCGGGTTATTAGCGGTGAAGTGTTATCCTCTGAAACCTACCGAGTTAGTTCTCAATCCGCTTCTCAGAACCTGTTACGTCCTTCCGTAAATGATCAGCAAACATCGAATAGCGAACCCGATCCACGTCGACTCTCGATGCCACAGGCCATTCAGAACTTTGAGCAGAACGAAGCTATGGGCGAAAACCAGACAACCATGAGACAGGTCTCTGGCATTATTGATCTGTTTGTATAAAGCGTCTTAGCTCAGTATCATCACACTCTGTTTTTAAATTTATTTCGCACATTCTTACAGGATCAAAAAATGACTGACTGCCTATTTTGCAAAATCGTGAGTGGTGATATACCCGGTGATATTATCTACCAGGATGATGATGTTCTAGCATTCAGAGACCTACACCCGCAGGCGCCCGTTCATGTGCTGGTCATTCCTAAAAAACATATATCTACAATTAATGATCTTCAGGAAGGCGATGCTGTACTGGTCGGGAAAATGTATCTGGCTGCCAGGCAGATCGCGCAGCAGGAAGGCATGGCTGAATCCGGTTATCGATGTGTAATGAACTGCAATGACGATGGCGGACAAACCGTGCATCACATTCATTTACACATACTAGGCAAGCGGCAAATGGTCTGGCCACCAGGCTAAGACATACATATGATGTGTACTGAGATTATACAACCAGCCGTAATTTTCTTGCATTGCCTCTGAGCAATCAGTAATATTCACGCCTCTTCAGGTAAAGCCTGCAGGTGCTTAGCGGGGCGCGAAGCGCAAGGTTAGAGCACCACCTTGACATGGTGGGGGTCGGTGGTTCGACTAAATTTGCCGGGAGCAAATTTGAACATGGTATTTTGCTTTATAAGCACCATGGTCCGAAGGACGGAGGACAGGAGTCCGATGTAATCCAATTGCGATTACATCTCAGTTAAAGCTGAGTAAAATGAAGTAAATCTACAGGCGCATAGCTCAGTTGGTTAGAGCACCACCTTGACATGGTGGGGGTCGGTGGTTCGAATCCACTTGCGCCTACCACTTCACAGCATTTCTCGCATTTCAATATAATCCCATATACTCAAATCTGTTTTAAACTTTCCATTGCGCATGTGGGTTCGAACTAGAGTTCGACTGATTCGCCCGGAGCGAATCAGATCATGGTGATTGGTTTTTGTCACCATGACCCGCAGGGCGAGGGCAGGACGCCCGAGTAATCCACTTGCGCCTACCACTTCACAGCATTTCTCGCATTTCAATATAATCCCATATACTCAAATCTGTTTTAAACTTTCCATTGCGCCTACCAATTCCATCTTTTCATATTCCTCTGTTGTTAAAAATGTGCCCAATCAATTTGCGCAGAAACATCACAATGCGCAGCGTGTTCAGCGAATCCAGTGTGATTAACTCCGCAATCTAGCTTTGCTAAATTTCTCATTTAAGGCAGTTTGATGTACATTCAGGCGGAATCTAACTGTTAAAAGCTAACTTGTGAGTTATTCGTAATGCCGCACTCAATCTCTGCCCCATTATTTTCAATCTTTCTATTGCTGTTCAGTATGCATGTGTCTGCCAAGGATGTGCGCTATGTGAGTGATGATCTGACGATTCCAATGCGCACAGGTACAACCATTAATCACAAGATTCTGAAGTTCCTGAACAGTGGTATGCCGGTTGAAGTGGTTGAGGAGGCGGAAGACGGTCAATATGTTCGAGTGGTATTGTCAGATGATGATAAAACAGGCTGGGTGAAGGCCGAATTATTGATGAATCAGCCCAGTGCGCGCGACCAGCTGGCGCAATTAAAAAAGAGATATCAGGCTACGCTCGATAAGCAGGATGAATTAAAACAGCAAATTGTTGCATTAAAGAAAAAAGAAAACGAACTGGCTGTGGTAAAAAACACACTGCAGCAATTGCAGGAAAGTGCTGCAGAGCCCATTCGAATTGCAGAAGAGAATATCCAGCTTAAACGTCAGCTTGCAGAAGAAAGAGTGCGCAATGACACGCTGGAAAAGGAAAATGCGTTTTTAGCCGATGACAGCATTAAGCAATGGTTTGTGATTGGGGGAGCGGTTTCAATAGGCAGCTTGCTATTAGGTCTGTTAATCACACGTATAAACTGGAGAAAGAAGGATAGCTGGGCGGGCACCTTCTAGCTTATTAGCTATTCTGTTAATGACTCAAAAAAATTGTAATTTGCAGGCAGTCTGGCTAGACTTCCGCAGCTAGTAAGTCTAAAAACTATTTTACCTGTTCAAACAGGCGTATGTATGCCTGTTTGAATTACCACGTGGCCTTACGTATGGGTCACCACTGTAACCAGGAGCCAACAATGCCGGTTATTACTCTGCCTGACGGAAGTCAGCGCACTTTTGCTTCCCCTGTTTCTGTATATGATGTTGCCGCTGAAATCGGTCCTGGTCTGGCGAAAGCCATGCTGGCCGGTAAGGTCAATGATCAGCTGGTTGACGCTTCCTATGTAATGGATGATGACTCTTCTCTTGCGATTATCACCGACAAGAATGAAGAAGGTCTGGAAATCATTCGCCATTCAACAGCTCACTTGTTAGCGCAGGCGGTTAAGCAGTTATACCCTTCTGCGCAAATCACCATTGGCCCGGTGATTGATGATGGCTTCTATTACGACATTGATTATGAAGAAAGCTTTGGCCCGGAAGATCTGGAAAAAATAGAAAAGAAAATGGCTGAGCTTGCGGCTGAAGATTATAAAGTGAGCCGTTCAGTAAAGTCGCGTGATGAGGCGGTGAAGTTCTTCCGCGATATGGGTGAAGAATACAAGGCGCAGATTATTGAAGATATTCCTGCGGATCAGGCGTTATCACTCTACACACAGGGTGAGTTTACCGATTTATGCCGTGGCCCTCATGTGCCCAGCACCGGCAAAATCAAGGCCTTTAAATTAACCAAGCTGGCGGGCGCTTACTGGCGTGGCGATTCAAATAACAAAATGCTGCAACGCATTTATGGTACTGCGTGGCCAGATAAAAAACAGTTGAAAGCCTACCTGAAACGTATTGAAGAAGCCGAGAAGCGGGATCATCGTAAAATTGGTAAAGCATTAGATTTGTTCCATACACAGGAAGAAGCGCCGGGTATGGTGTTCTGGCATAAAGATGGCTGGGATTTAAACCTGACGATTCAGAACTATATTCGTAATCGTCTGCGTGATCATGACTATCAGGAAATCAATACGCCGCAGGTGGTGGATCGTTCACTATGGGAAAAATCAGGTCACTGGGATAAATTCAGTGACATGATGTTTACTACCCATTCCGAGAGTAGAGATTACGCGGTGAAACCGATGAACTGCCCCTGTCACATTCAGGTGTTCAATCAGGGCTTAAAATCGTACCGTGATCTGCCTCTGCGACTGGCTGAATTTGGCTCCTGCCACCGTAATGAGCCATCGGGCACCCTGCATGGCCTGATGCGGGTGCGTAACTTTGTGCAGGATGATGCGCATATCTTCTGCACGGAAGATCAGTTGCAGCAGGAAGTTTCGGACTTTATTGATCTGACTTATGACGTATACAAGGATTTTGGCTTCGAAAATATCGAAATTGCCCTGTCGACTCGTCCTGAACAGCGCGTGGGTTCCGATGAAATCTGGGATCAGGCTGAAAAAGCACTGGCGGATGCGCTGACAGCCAAGGGTATCGAATATAAACTGCAGCCGGGCGAAGGTGCGTTCTACGGGCCGAAAATTGAATTTACCCTGAAAGATTGCCTGGAGCGTGGCTGGCAGTGTGGCACCATGCAGGTGGATTTCTCCATGCCGGGTCGCCTCGATGCACAGTATGTCGCGGAAGATGGCAGTCGTAAGGTGCCGGTGATGTTGCACCGCGCTATTTTAGGCTCGGTCGAGCGATTTATCGGTATTCTGATCGAGCATTATGAAGGTAAATTTCCGCTCTGGTTGAGCCCTCAACATGCGGTAATTATGAACATTACCGATAAACAGGCCGAATTTGCGCAGAAAGTTGAAAAAATGCTGCATAATCGTGGGTTTAAGGTAAAAGCGGACTTGAGAAATGAGAAGGTAGGCTTTAAAATCCGCGAGCATACATTGCAGCGTGTTCCCTATATGTTGGTCATTGGTGACCGGGAACTTGAAAATCAGAGTGTGGCCGTGCGTTCACGAAGCGGCGAGGATCTTGGCAGTATGAGCGTTGAAGCGTTCGCTGACCACCTCGCAGACGCGATCGAGAAGCACGGTCTCGCTATTTCGGAGGAATAAAACAATCGCAGCTGATAAGAAGAAAACTCTCATAAACGACAAGATCACTTATCCAGAAGTACGGGTAATTGACGATGAAGGAGAGCAGCTTGGCATCATGAGTTCGGCAGATGCACTAGCGAAGGCCGGTGAGCTTAATCTTGATCTGGTTGAAGTATCACCTAATGCGACACCTCCCGTTTGCCGTATCATGGACTATGGCAAGTTCAGGTTTGAAGCGAAAAAGCAGCTAAACCTGAACAAGAAGAAAACCAAGCAGGTACAGGTAAAGGAAATTAAATTCCGTCCGCGTACTGAAGAAGGCGATTATCAGACCAAGGTCAGAAAATTGCGTGAATTCATGGAAAAAGGGGACAAGATCAAGGTGACGTTACGCTATCGCGGGCGTGAGTTTGCTCATCAGGAACTTGGCCTCGATCTGTTAAAGCGTGTAGCGGCAGATCTTGATGAATACGGTACTGTAGATCAGATGCCAAAAATGGAAGGTCGACAAATGGTGATGATGATGTCACCAAAGAAATCGAAAGCATAAGCTTACGGTTTCAGGAAGAATTTGCCCGTTAGATTCTAGCGGGCAGGTGGTTAACCAGGGTTTCCATACGATGTTCCCATACGAAGTTATTGGAGCATTAAAACCCGGAAATAATCACCCGCAATCGCCACTGTATTTTACGGAGGTTGGGACCGGGTCTTTTTAAGAATTATTTTGGAGCAATACAATGCCTAAGATGAAAACCAATCGCGGTGCTGCAAAGCGTTTCCGCAAGAACGGTTCAGGCGGCTACAAGCGTGGTCAGTCTTTCCGTCGTCATATTCTGACCAAGAAGTCTACTAAACGTAAACGTCATTTACGTGAACCTTCACAGGTTGCCAAGTGCGATTCGCGCATGGTTAGCCGTATGTTACCTTACGTATAGGAGTCTGAATCATGGCAAGAGTTAAACGTGGTGTTCAGGCGAGAGCTGCACACAAAAAGATAATGAAGAAGGCTAAAGGTTATTACGGTGCACGTAGTCGTGTTTATCGTGTAGCCCATCAGGCCGTTATCAAAGCAGGTCAATATGCATACCGTGACCGTCGTGTTAAGAAGCGTGAATTCCGCAAACTGTGGATTACTCGTATTAATGCAGCAGCGCGTATGTTTGATATGTCTTACAGCCGATTTATGGACGGTTTAAACAAAGCTGAAATCAGCCTTGACCGTAAAGTGCTAGCAGACATCGCTGTACATGATATCGATGCTTTTGGTCAGTTAGTTGAAGCAGCTAAAGCTGGCCTTACTAAAGCAGCGGCATAATTTTAGTTTTTAAATTTTAGTTTTTCGAAACTGGATTTATCACTAATCTTAGAAAGGGGGAAAGGCCAGGGTCTTTCCCTTTTTTTTTGAAAAAAATATTGATAGAAAAATACATTCGTTGAAAGAGTTATTCGCTCTTTTAAAAAGTAATCTAAATTAAAACGGTAACTATCGTGGCTGATCTACAAGACGTATTAAAACAGGCGCAACAGGCAGTATCTGATGCAGCAGATTTACAGGCATTAGATGATATTCGTGTGCAGTACCTGGGTAAAAAAGGTGAGTTTACTGCGCAGTTAAAACAGCTGGGGTCTTTGCCAGCAGAAGAGCGCAAAGCAGCAGGCCAGGCAATTAACGACGCCAAGCGTGCTTTTCAGCAAAGTCTGGAAGAAACAAAGCAGCTGCTTGAAGCTGAAAAGCTCAATGCGCAGCTGGCTTCTGAAACAGTCGATGTGACGTTGCCGGGGCGTGGGCAGATGCCAGGTGGTTTACATCCTGTGACGCGTACTATGCAGCGCATAAAAGAACTGTTTAATGGGTTGGGCTTTGACGTCGCAGAAGGCCCGGAAATTGAAGATGATTTTCATAACTTTGAAGCACTGAATATTCCATCGCATCATCCTGCTCGCGCCATGCATGATACGTTTTATTTTGATGCTAACACCCTACTACGTACACATACTTCACCGGTGCAGGTGCGTGAGATGGAAACCACAGAGCCGCCATTGCGTTTGATTGCGCCGGGTCGTGTTTATCGTTGTGATTCCGATTTAACCCATACACCCATGTTTCATCAGGTAGAAGGCTTAATGGTCGATACGGATGTGAGCTTTGCTGATTTAATGGGCACACTGGATCGATTCCTGCGCCTGTTTTTTGAAAATGAAAAACTGGAAACCCGTTTCCGTCCATCTTACTTTCCATTCACTGAGCCTTCATCAGAAGTCGACATTCAGTGCGTGATGTGTGAAGGCGAAGGCTGTCGTGTGTGTAGTCATACGGGCTGGCTTGAAGTATTAGGTTGCGGCATGGTGCATCCCGAAGTATTCAAACACGCTGGCATTGATAATGAAAAGTTCACCGGTTATGCCTTTGGAATGGGTGTAGAACGACTGGCAATGCTGCGTTATGGCGTGAATGATTTAAGACTGTTTTTTGAAAACGATATTAAGTTCCTGAAACAGTTTGCGTAGTTAATTCAATTTAAATCGTTGTTCCCGCTTTTGCAGAAATGACAAACAAGATAAATATAAAAGCGAAGTGGCATGTGTATTGTTACTTTGAACTTAAAAAGTTCGTAAATACGAACTAAGGGTTTTATAGATGAAAATCTCACAAAACTGGTTGCATGAATGGGTAAATCCTCAGGTAAACACCGAGGAATTTTGTGCAAAAATTACCATGGCGGGTCTGGAAGTTGATTCCGTGGAGCCTGCAGCTGGCGAGTTTAATCATATTGTGGTGGCGCGGGTTAAATCAGTTGAGAAGCATCCTGATGCAGACAAGCTGAATGTGTGTCAGGTAGATACAGGCTCAGAAGAACTGCAAATCGTTTGTGGTGCCGCAAATGTGCGTGAAGGCCTGATGGTGGCCTGTGCAAAGATTGGTGCGGTGTTGCCGGGTAACTTCAAAATTAAAAAATCTAAACTGCGCGGTGTTGAGTCATCCGGCATGCTGTGTTCTGAAAAAGAAATGGGGCTGGCAGAACAGGCCGATGGCCTGATGGAATTACCCGCGGATGCTCCGGTTGGCACAGACATTCGTGAGTATCTTGATCTTGAAGACACGGTTATAGAAGTTGATTTAACGCCGAACCGTAGTGATTGCCTGAGCGTTGCCGGTGTCGCCAGAGAAGTCGCTACTCTGTATCAGTGCGACCTGAAAGAGCTTGAGATACCTGTTGTTGAAGAAAGCATAGCCGACACATTTAAGGTTATTGTAAGCGCGACAGAAGCCTGCCCTCGTTATATGGGGCGAGTAATACGTGATGTGAACGTAAACGCGGCTACGCCCTTATGGATGGTTGAAAAGCTACGTCGTTCCGGCATCCGTAGTCTGGGGCCAGCGGTGGATGTGACCAATTATGTCATGCTGGAGCTGGGTCAGCCAATGCACGCATTCGATCTTGATGTATTAGATGGCAGTATTCAGGTGCGCATGGCAACAGCTGGTGAAAAAATCACCCTGTTAGATGGAAAGGAAATAGAAGCCGTCGAAGGCACCTTGCTGATTGCTGATGAAGCTAAGCCGCTAGCCCTCGCAGGCGTTATGGGGGGAGAAGGTTCAGGCGTCGGTGATCATACACGGCATATTTTCCTCGAGTCGGCGCATTTCAATCCACTGGCGATTGCCGGTAAAGCGCGTGAATATGGTTTACACACCGATTCATCGCATCGTTTTGAGCGCGGTGTGGATGCCAGTATGCCAGCAAAGGCCTTGGCACGGGCCACACAGTTGCTGATTGAAATATGCGGGGGCAAGGCTGGCCCTGTGGTTGATCAAACCTCTGAAGCGCATTTACCTAAGCGTGAAGCGATACATTTACGCATTGCGCGCATAAATCGTCTGCTGGGTATTGAATTTTCCGAAGATGAGGTTGAGCGCATTCTGAGTAAGCTCGGTATGCAGCTGCAAAAGCAGGCTGATGGCTGGCTGGTTATTGCGCCAGATTTCCGTTTTGATATTTCAATAGAAGCGGATCTGATCGAAGAAATCATTCGTATTCACGGTTACAACAATATACCCCGGACCATGCCTTCCTATATGCCAGTGATGAAGCCATTGAATGAGGCGTCAGTTGCATTGCAGCGAGTTAAGGATGCGCTGGTTGAGCGTGGTTATTACGAAGCCATCAGTTACAGTTTTGTTGATCCTAAATGGCAGGCGGCGATTAATCCTGATATTGAACCCGTGAAGCTGGCAAACCCAATCTCAGCCGATTTGTCAGTTATGCGCACCAGTATCTGGCCAGGGCTACTAAAGGCTATTCAGCATAACCTTAACCGTCAGCAATCTCGTGTTCGCCTGTTTGAAACCGGACTGACATTTGTTCATCAAAACAGTGGTTTAGAGCAGAGAGCTAAAGTATGTGGTGCAATTAGCGGCACGATTGTTAGCGAGCAGTGGTCTGAGGTAGAGCGTAAGATCGACTTTTTTGATGCAAAAGCTGATGTAGAAGCGATCCTCTCACTGGGGGGGCTGACTGATGTTCATTTTGAAAAATCTGCGCATCCAGCGCTTCATCCGGGGCAGACGGCACAAATTTTTAAGAAAAATCAAGCAATTGGATGGGTCGGTGCATTGCACCCAAATACGCGTAAAATCCTTGGTATTGACCCTTCTGTATATGTCTTCGAAATCGACCAGGAATCGCTGTTAGAGGCTGCTGTGCCGGCGTTTAAGCCGCTTTCCAAATTCCCCGAAGTGCGCCGCGATCTGGCTATTCTGGTCAAACAGGAAGTGACGGCAGACGAGCTAGTTAAATCAATAAAATCAGCCACTTCTGAAATTTTTCAAGAAATTTTCTTATTTGATGTCTATACTGGTACTGGAATAGAAGATGGTCTAAAAAGTGTCGCTTTAGGCTTGATTTTACAGGGATTTTCCGCCACTCTTACGGATGATGACGTGGAAAAAGAAATTAGAAGAATTGTCACCGTCTTAAATGAAAGATTTGGTGCTACACTACGGGAGTAGAAATGGCGTTAACCAAAGCCGATATGGCAGAGCGATTGTTTGAAGAGTTAGGGCTCAACAAACGAGAAGCCAAAGAGTTGGTTGAACTGTTTTTTGAAGAAGTACGCGAAGCACTGGAAGATACCTATAATGTAAAACTTTCCGGCTTTGGTAATTTTACACTTAGAGATAAAACACAGCGTCCGGGCCGTAATCCTAAAACAGGGGAAGAGATTCCTATTTGTGCACGGCGCGTTGTGACGTTTCGTCCTGGTCAAAAATTAAAACAAAGAGTTGAGGACTATGCTGGAAGCCAGCAATAATAACGAATTACCTGTCATTCCGAGTAAACGCTATTTCACCATTGGTGAAGTAAGTGAGCTATGCGGAGTTAAGCCTCATGTATTGAGATACTGGGAGCAAGAGTTCACACAGTTAAAGCCGGTTAAGCGTCGTGGTAACCGTCGTTATTATCAGCGTCATGATGTGATTCTAATACGTCAAATCCGTAGTCTGCTATACGATCAGGGCTTCACCATTGGTGGCGCACGTCAACAGCTGACAGGTGAGCAGGCCAAAGAAGATTCTTCGCAGAGTAATCAGATCGTAAAACAGATTCGGACAGAGCTGGAAGGTATTCTACAGATACTGAAAAAATAGTGACTCCGGCAACAGGATTTATCTGCAAAAGCGGCCAACTGGCCGCTTTTTTCGTTTTCCCAGTCATTAAAGACCTGTCAGTTCGGTTATGAGGGCAAAAGATGTGTGTTTCAGGCCACATCACTCACGCTTTTTATCTTAGAGTGCCACTCTCTACCAAAGGCTAAACGCTGGCTTAAAAGTCACTTACTCTGCTGTATTCAATTGGGGAATACGTTAATGGCATACATGTTGCAGTTACCAAATTATCAAATGATTAAATCAATAAGTAAGGCTGCATAACAGTGCGGATTCAATACAATAACTTTTGTTATTGTATCTTTTTGGTGCAAAATGAAGCATGTATTGCTATTTCTCGTCGATATTAGGCCTGAATTGTTTTCCCAGGGATTGTGTGTCTAAAAGAAACTGATGTTCTCGGTTTAGTCTTGTGCAGTCAGATTAAAACAACATTCCTTTGCAATGCGTATTTTAATTTAGGTGAAATATATGAACGCACTGAGTCTGGACATACTGTGGATATTGATTTGTGCGGTATTGGTTCTACTGATGCAGGCAGGTTTTCTCTGTTTAGAGTCGGGGGCCACTCGTAGTAAGAATGCCATTAATGTTGCCATGAAGAATGCAGTTGACCTGGTCGTCTCAGTTTTCATTTTCTGGCTGCTGGGTTTTGCTCTAATGTTTGGTCAGAGCTTTGAAGGCATTATCGGTTTCAGTCACTTTATGCTTCCTTTTGGCCCGGATGGTCATTGGCTGGCGGCATTTTTCCTGTTCCAGGCCATGTTCTGTGCGACAGCCGCAACAATCGTTTCTGGTGCTGTTGCAGAGCGCGTTCGTTTCAATGCATACATTATTATCACCATTCTCATTGTGAGTGTTATATACCCTGTTGCCGGGCACTGGACATGGGGCGGGGCCTATACCGAACACCATGGCTGGCTGGCTGAACTTGGTTTTGTAGATTTTGCCGGTTCGACCGTTGTGCACAGTGTGGGTGGCTGGGTCGCATTAGCGGCGTTATTTGTTATTGGGCCACGTCGAGGAAGATTTGCCTCTGGTAAAGCACAATCGATACCTGCGAGCAATTTGCCCATGGCCATGCTGGGTATTATTTTATTTCAGGTTGGCTGGATTGGCTTTAATGGCGGAAGCACACTTGAGCTTAATAATGCTGTACCCGGTATCATTGCCAATACGGTACTAGCCGCTGTATCTGGCGGGATTATGAGTTACCTTGTATGTCTCAAGTTTCCACGATTTTGCATAGATGCAACATTAATACCCATGAATGGTGTGCTTGCGGGCATGGTCTCTATTACGGCTAATTGTCATGCGGTGAGTTCGGCGGAAGCTGTCGTGATCGGTGCGGTGGGCGGCCTGGTAATGGTGCTGGCAGATAAATATTTGCTGGATAAAAAAATTGATGATGCGATTGGTGCAGTACCCGTGCATCTGGCAGCCGGTATCTGGGGCACACTGGCGCTAGGTATCTTTGGTGATCTGACGCTTATTGATACGGGGCTAGACCGACCTATGCAGATTATGGTGCAGCTTCTTGGCATTGTAGTGTATGGCGTATGGACGTTCATCATCGCATATTTCACACTCCGTACAATTAATCGTATTTATCCTTTAAGAGTTAGCGAAGAAGAGGAGCGCGTTGGCCTGAATGTGTCCGAGCATGGGGCTAAAACTGAGCTGATCGATTTGCTTGGTGCAATGGAAAAGCAGGAAAAATCCAGAGATCTGTCAATACGTGTTCCAGTAGAACCTTTTACGGAAGTCGGACAGATAGCAAGCTTCTATAATCGAGTGATAGATTCGCTGGATATAGCCATTGAGCAAACAAAAAATATCGTAAGAGATATACGTGACGGCATTATCACTTTTGGCCCAGAAGGTATTCTTACCAGTTTTAATCCGGGAGCTGAAAAAATTTTTGGTATGCAGGCTCATCAGGCGGTTGGAAGTAAGGTGTGTACACTTATACATCCTGATGACCAGGCGTTTTGTCGCATGAAGGAGATGAATGGAAAACTTCCATTTGAAAATATAGAGCTAAACTGTAAACGTGAGCTGATAGCGAAACGCCCGGATGACTCCATGTTTGATATGGAAATTACAATCACCGAAAGTAATTATAATGGTGAGATTCAGTACACTGGATTGATTAGAGATGTTTCAGAACGAAAAAAAATAGAAGATCAACTGTATCAGGAAAAAGAACTGGCGCTGGTGACACTGGAGTCGATTGCAGAAGGTGTTATCACGACGAATGAATATGGGCTTATAAAGTATCTGAACCATACGGCAGAGAAGCTAACCGGATGGAATAATGAAGATGCATTTAACCAGCCTTTAAGTAAAGTGTTTCACTTACAGGATGAAATTACCGGTTTGGATATGCCGGATATAACTCAGAGGATACTGCAAAACAGTGATGTTATTGTTGAATCGGTACCCCACTTATTAGTGTGCAACGATAGCACTGAATACTCAGTTGAACATACAGCTGCACCGATTCTCAATCGTCAGGGAAATATTGTGGGTGTTGTTGTTGTTTTTCATGATGTGAGCCATGCGCGGGAAATGCAAAAGCAACTTTCTTATCAGGCGACACACGATAGCTTAACAGGACTGATGAATCGCAGTGCTTTTGAATCGCGTGTGGTCGAAGTCATTAATATTGCCAGACATGAAGATAGCAATCATGTGTTGTGTTATATGGATCTGGATCAGTTTAAGCTGGTAAACGATACCTGTGGTCATGTGGCAGGCGACGAGTTATTAAGACAGCTTTCTTTAATATTAATTTCACAAATGCGACGCGGAGATATCATTGCACGACTTGGTGGTGACGAGTTTGGTGTTCTTTTGTATGGATGTCCAATTGAAAAAGGTATAGAAATCGCTGAGGGTATTCGCGAAGTTATTCATAATTTCAGGTTTCCCTGGGATGACAGACAGTTTGCCGTAGGTGTCAGTATTGGCATAGTGAATATCTCGAAAAACTCAGATGATTTAACACAGCTTTTAAGTATTGCCGATGCCGCCTGTTTTGCGGCAAAAGATAAAGGCAGAAATCGTGTTCACGTATATGAACAGGATGATATGGAAGTAGCTGAACAGCGTGGGCAAATGCAATGGGTTTCACGTATTCGTGAAGCACTCGATAAAGATCGATTTCGCTTGTACTTCCAGACGATAACACCGGTAAATAAATCAAGCTCACCCAAAAGACACTATGAAATATTTGTGCGCATGCTGGATGATGAAAATAACATAATTCCTCCCGGTGCATTTATTCCATCTGCAGAACGATTTGGTTTAATGCAGGAAATAGATCAATGGGTTGTAAAAAATACACTGGCCTGGTTGGGTGATCACTGTAGAAAAAATCCCGATCAGGTTGAAACTTGTGCAGTGAATCTTTCAGGGCAATCATTAGGTGATGAGCGTTGTCTTTCAGCTATTAAACAGTATTTGAAAGACTACGGTGTACCACCCGAACAAGTCTGTTTTGAAATCACGGAAACAGCAGCCGTAACGAACCTGAATACGGCAACTAAATTCATTAAAGATCTAAAAAGTCTGGGCTGTGAATTCGCGCTGGATGATTTTGGTTCTGGCTTGTCATCATTTGGTTATCTGAAAAACCTGCCGGTTGATTATTTAAAAATTGATGGAGCATTTATTAAGGATCTGGATACAAACAGTGTTGATTATGCGATGGTGGAGTCCATTAACTCGATAGGCCATGTGATGGGCCTGAAAACCATTGCAGAATTTGTCGAAAATGAAGCCATTCTGGAAAAACTGGAGCAGATGGGTGTGGATTATGCGCAGGGTTATCATATTTCCCATCCGCGCCCATTAGAGCAAATGGATGGCGTAATATTTATGCCACGCTAAGCGTAAGTGCTCTAACATGGTTTGAATACCGGGCTTATTAGCGGATCCTTATGTGCTGCCTAATCAGTTGATATATAAGAAAATACTTTTACCGGAATCTCACTCGGTGTAGAATGCACATCCTTCGGGGCGTAGCGCAGTCTGGTAGCGCACCACACTGGGGGTGTGGTGGTCACAGGTTCAAATCCTGTCGTCCCGACCAAATATAAAAAAAGGCCATCTGTACAGGTGGCCTTTTTTTATGCTCACTCGTTATGCTGCATTTATTTATATGATGGGCTGAAAGCGCATTATGCATAGCAATCCCATACATAATACCTTATCAACTATCTCAGGCTAATTTGATGACAGCCTCAAGCACTAAATGAGTTCAGTAATTTACCCCATTAGATGACATCAGTTCGGGGAAAAATCTGATGTTATCCGTTCTTGGCTAACTTAGTATCTGTGCGGTAAGCGGGTGATATGTGGAATGGATTCTGAAGTACCGTGCTTGATCTCATCTTTCTAATCCTTCCTTTTTTCTTTTTCAGTGGTCTGCCATTTTGGCAGATGTCTGCGCGTATGGCTGGGTATTTATGGCCAAAATGATGAGGCTAATATGAACAGTAAAACAGGACGAAGGCGCTTTATTAAGTCGATGGCGGCAGCCGGGGCTAATCTTGCGTTAGGTGGTTTAGGTATGACGGCTGCGATGAAATCTGCAATCGCAGATCATCATTGTACGAATAGTAGCTGGGGCAAAATTGAAGGACCGATTGGAGGGCCATCTGGCTGGGATTGTGATAACCACGATGGTTATAAAATTCTGGAAATATTTTTACGCCCTGGCGCATCTCTGTGGGAAAGTTTCTGGTTACCCGGTAACAGCGCACCCAATTTTAGTAGTTATGGCATGGGTTCGCTGCCCCTTAACCAGATGAACTGGACATCTAACAGTGGATTGTTCCCCTGTGAGTCTCCCGATATTCCTACGGCTCATGACGATGCACAGTTGTTTGCAGCGCAGTCTGGTGGCGGAAATATCTTCTGGGGGGCACCCACCAAGGCGATATATCGTCGCAGTGATATTTTTGATCGCTGCCGAATGGTCACTATGTATCACGATCTGTTACCCCATGAAGCGGCGGTGCCTTATGTGATGTCCGGGCTGACACTGGGTAATCCTCGACGTGCCGGTTCGGGTAGTGCTATACAACGCCGTGCTCGAGTGGTGGAGCCGGAGCAGTTATTACCGGTGTCTTATGTGTTGCATACCAGTGATACCTTCGGCGCAAATAATGCGGCGGCAAATGGTACACATCCCGGGTTTGCCAAACCGGTTGTCATCCGCGTTACCAACAGTAATTCATTTGTGAATAGCCTGGCGCGTACGGGAATCACTTCCGAATCGGATGAACTGTTTAAGTCCTTGCGGCACGAATTCAGAGATCGACTTCGATTTCGAGGCTATGGGGATACGGTCAGATCCACTGGCTTTGATAGTTACTGGGTGGCTGCAGAGTTGCTGGAAAAAGGACCGGATTTGCAGGCCTTATTTGCAGATAATCTTCTGGTTAAGGATAACAATGTCAATGTATGTCCCACGCATCCAGATGCAACGCCAAATAATACACCGGGCACCAAAACTCTCATTAATGCTGCAGCTCATTTATTAACGAGTGGCCCAGCGCGCTATGTGTGTGCCATTGATACCGGCATTGCGGGCACCTATGACAGTCATGGCAATATAAATGGTAGTTCTCAATCTCACCTGCTGGATACCAGCGCCAACATTTACAACATGATGCATCACCTGGCGAATGCCATTTACCACCCGGTTAATAATCCCTCGGGATTAATTAATCTGGATGACACGATGATTGTGATTAACACAGAGTTTAATCGCACACCTAATGTGAATGCGAATAACGGGCGCGATCACTGGCCGCAGGGCGGAGTGACAACGATGATGGGTGGCCCACTAAATGGTGGGCCGAGCATTCTGGGTGCCATAGATGGCAGTGGTTTTACAGATGTTAATTATCGATATTCTGCAACGGATATGCGCGGAGCAGTGATGATGGCCGCGGGTATAGATCCATTTGCCGAAGGTAACTTCAGGTTTAGTGATTTCAGTGACACCATTCGCAACGGTATTGGTACTGAAGATGACTTACGTGAACGACTAAGAGGACAGATCCTTGGATTATAAACACACACAACACAGCAAAGGTGTTCCGGTGATGTTGAGTACTCGAAATCACATGGGACGTTTTATTAATTTTATTGTCTTTGCCCTGATTACATTCATGACCTTGTCATGTGCAAAATTCCCCGATGCAGAAAAAGATGATGAAGGACATGCCTCTTTCTCCAGAGAAGCCATTCAGGTGTTATTAGGTCGTAGTGCACATGGTGTCGATGAGGTGGAAGTCGTCGCCGATATCAGCGAGCTTTATGGTCGTGACACAGCAGTAGAAATGTTAATGAAAGATCAGCAGTTTATTGATCACTGGACGAATGTGATGATTGATCTTTTAAATGTGCAGCGTCAGGGTACGGGTGGTCTGTCAGCGGCACAGGATTCCAGTTGCTGGACCGAGCCAACTCGTTCTACGCCCGATCCGTCAATTGCTGAATGGGTGCGAGATCATGGGCCTGATGATGCTGGTGCACCGACACCGGCATGGAATATGGTTGATCTTATTCAATCATCGATTCTGATAGATGATCTGTCACCTATCTATCGCGCGAATCTGTTTCCTATGTCGATGCGCCTGGCGGGTGCGTCGAGTCGGCGCGATGCAGTAAAAGACCACTTTCTTAAAACCTATATCAACCGAAACGTCACCTGCTTGCGTTGTCATAATCCAAATTATTCGGCATCTAATAAAACAGATGCCGGTGGGGATATTGTCTGGCGAAGATTGTGGACGATAACCGGACATCCCGAAAAAGCCCTGCTGGGGGATTATCTGGATGAAGTAGCAGCGAATAACCGCGTGAGTAAAGTGATGCGCGGTGATATCAGGAAATCTGCGAGTGGCGGAGCGGGTAGTTTCCCATGGGGTATGTCGCAAAATTGTGCAAAGGACACGTTTGATCGAAATGCGCGTAATAGTGGATCGACTACACATCTGGGTTTTCAGACAGCAGGTGCAAGTAATTATCCGGATGCCGGTTTTGGCAGCCTGGATGGTAGTGTAAACCCTAAAGTCTCTGTGTGGGAACTTGAAGATTCACTACGCCAGGGCGTACTGGATTTACAGGATGGCTATCAGCGTTACAGTCCAGGGCCATCTGCCGATGAACTGGTGTGCGGTATTGTTGAAGTCTTTTCTGCCAGTTGTAATGGTTGTCATAGTGGCGGTTCGCCATCCGGTGGGCTTAACCTTTCCAGTAATCCGGTGGCAAATCTGGTTAACGTGGATGTAAGTAGTGGTGTGTCAACCAATGCGAAACGAGTGGTTGCAGGCAGTACGGCAAGTTCTGAACTTTCCAGACGAATTAACGCAGCAGCTCAACCACCGCGTATGCCTGCGGTCGGCGGTCCACTTTCGGCATCAGATAAAGCCAAAATAGATGACTGGATTGCAGCGGGCGCACCTGACGGTGATCCAGCCAACTGTACTTCGAGTGATATTCCAGAAGTGCAGCCAGATGAGGGTTTTGCCTTTCTCACGGCGAGTAATCTGGTTGATGGTATCTGGATGTCAATCATGGGTTACCGCTTAACGATTGATCACGGATACCCACGTAATCGAAAGCAGCGAGATGCCCTATGGAATTTAACTGAATACACATTCGTGAATAATGACTGGTCATTAAAGTCGGTGATTCGCAAAATTATGGACTCTAACTGGATGGGACGACGTGCGCCTACAATTAGTCAGGCAGATTCCGCCTATGTACTGCCTATGGTTATTGATCCATGGGTGGAGGCTGATCCGGTTGAGACACCGAATCCATCGGCGCATGAAAAAGCCAATGGTCAGGGTGAGCTGGTGAATCGTTATCGGGTGAATACGGTGTTGCGAAAAATCGGTTATGCCCTTAACTGGAAACAGCCAAGGCCTTTCCCCAGTAATGGTGGATATTCATCATCTTATGGTTACCCATCGCCACTTGATGAAAATCTGGGTCAGTACCTGTCACCGGGTGTGCCCGGGTTTAGCGGTGTTAACTTCCAGTCATTGCTGGCTCTGGAAAGTGAAACCGGCCTCTGTAATAAATCTGGACGCTCACTGAATAGTGATGACTGGATTGATTTACTGGTGTCACAGGTCGCGGCGTTTAATGCGAGTAATGCTAGTGCACCATTAACGGTTGGAGAAGTCTGGTCCATTCTGAAAGATCGGTTAATTCAGGATACCAGTATCGAAAACAGTCTGCCTTCGGCCTTGCTAAATGAGGCGGGTGCGGTAACAGAAGAACAGGCACTGGTGGCCTTTATCAATCAGGGGCTAGGTACCAGCTTAACCACGAATAGCTCAGCCAGTGAGCTAACTGCAGTACAGCTGGAAGATAAGCTGAGGGAAGGTTGCGGTATTATTGTTAAAACACCTGACTTCCTGTTAAGTAATATCACGCCACGGGGATATTCAGATAATAATATGCCTGATCCCCCAAGGTTGAATGTCTGTATGGATGGAGAGTCCTGTGGTTATGCTTCCAGTTGTAGTCAGTGGAGGTCAACACTTAACTCCATGGGTAAGTATACGGCCTGTGAAGATCGTTCGGTGCGTAAATCAGTTCGCTTCCTGTTTCCCATACCCAACGACTTTATTTTTGAGTTTGTTAATCGTCGGGTCATTGAGCTGTGCCCATTGGGAATATGTGGTGTGATTGAGCAAGTGAGGCTTAAGCCATGCCTGATCAACCCCGAAGAGTGTGATCGTGTTCCACCCACACCGATGGATCCTGCTGATCCGGATGATCCAGTCAAAGGTCGTTATCCGGGAGATTTGCATAATCCGGGTGTTTTATCCTTATATGCCGATGGTGCTCGCGTTGAGCATGCCAGTTCAGTGTTGTATAGAACGGCAGGTATGCGCAAATGGCAGTCGCTTAAATCTGGCATGAGATTGTCTACCGGCGATAATTTATATGTGCCATTAACGGCATCTATGAAATTAAATCTGGCTGATCGTAGCATCGAGGTTGATGCACTTAAGTACCCTGAAATTGAAGGTGTTAAGGCACATCTGATTTCGGTTACTGGAGGCTCTGCAATAAACGTACTGGATAAGTACTTTACAAAGCGTGGCAGTTTGAGTGTTTCGCAATTATCCAGTGGGCTTGAATCAGAGCGTTATGAAAGCCGAGGTGTAACAGATAAAGACTGGCGTCGCATTATTGCCTACGGTGCCAGGCCTGAAAGTCGTTACACTCCGAGTGTTGATGAAATTGAAGCGATGAATAAAAACTTCGATAAGCTTCACTTCTCGGAAGATGCCGGAGTTGCGCCAGATGGAACAGACTTGCCAGCGCGTGATAATCCTTCAGATGGCGAGCCTGGAACTCCACCGGTAGATGGTGGTTCTGGTGATGATGAGGGGGGCAGTGGTGGTTACTGGCAATGGCTAGTTATTATCATCACGGCAGTGGCATTAATTGTTCTTGGGATTGGACTGAAAACTAAATCTAGCCCATAAATATAACCATCTAAATATGGAGGATAGATGGTTATCATCTTTCACTGTTGATTAAATCGTAAATACGTCAACAGATAAAAGCTTAAAAGGGCTGCCTGATCAGGGTGGCCCTTTTTTATTGCAGGGTACTGTGAGTTATTATTTGTCTTCGTCGAGTAACCTGTGCAGACGCTGTTCAATTATCTTTATGAATAATGGATGCTCACCAATCAGCGGACTTATTGCAACTTTAAAGCCGGGGTATTTGTGCATAACGCCTTCGCATATCTCGACCACATCACCATTGTTACCTGCATGACGTCCAGGAAGAAAAAACATCATGATCACCAGCGCATCTGATTCACCCTGTTTTGCTTTTTCACTTAGCCAGTCTTCCAGTAAATCCCCGTTAAAATCATATTCCCTGCCTTCGCGTCGTTCCATAACAGCCTGTTCTAGTTGAACCTCATCTGTCAGCAGAAGCTGCACACTCTGTGCAAGGTGTTTACGTACTTCTGTCACGCGTGGAACCGGTGAGCCATGATCGACAAGCACGATGTTTTTTAGTGGAAAGTTATGCTCGCTTGCGGTTTGCTGAATATGTTGGATGATAATGTCGGTGAGTATCGGTTCGCCATGTGGAAGCGGGTAGATAACCTCTGCAATCTCTAGCGCGAAGTTACCATGAGCCTGTTCAAGTCGCGTTACTTGCTCAGGTATAAAAGACGTTAGGGCTTTGCTGTTGCCAAAGAATACAGGTAGTACGATAAACGATCTTTCACCCTGTGAAAGTTGTGTTTCGATAAATTCCGTAAACGTGTTCGCTGGCTGCCCATCTAGCTTATCAGCAGGAATTGTATTTGCGTGTTGTAAAGATACGGGGTGTATCGTTTTGCCTGTTACGCCTGAGAGCTGGTTGGCGATGTGACGAAGTTGCAGTGTCGCCCCGGGCTGGGTAGATCCATTGTCACAGATTAATATAACAGGCATATGTAAAGTCCGGTGAAGAATGTTTGACTGGCGTATTCTAGGGTATTTTGTAAAACGAATACCCCGAAAAAGTTGTGAATTTATCTGATTAGCTATGCGTTGTGGAGTTCAAACAATTATATTTCCTGGCTGATTAACTTTAAGTTATTGATTTTTAATGGATTAATTTAGGGGCTGGATAAACTGCATTTATTTGTGTTTTTTTAGTGAATAAAGCTGGCATTTTGCTAAGTGAAACTGTTAAACTCAGCCCTGCTACATTCTTTTCTGGTTCTTTCAGTAGTACTTTACTAAGCACTTTCCTGTTAATTTCCTCGTAAGATTTGTAACACTCCCTTTTAAAATTAATGCTCAATGAGGTAATTATCATGGCAACAGGTACCGTTAAATGGTTCGATGAATCTAAAGGTTTTGGCTTTATTACTCCAGCAGATGGCAGCAAAGACGTATTTGCTCATTTCTCTGCTATTCAAAGTGATGGCTTCCGTACACTGGCTGAAGGTCAGGAAGTAACATACGACGTAGAACAAGGTCCAAAAGGCCCACAGGCTGCGAATATCAAAATTTAATTTTTAAATTAAATTCGTGACTTGAAAAAGCCCCGCTAAAACTAGCGGGGCTTTTTTATGGGCCTGCTTTTATGGATCTGTATTATGCCTCTAACTTGAGGTGCTGCTAGCATCAGGCCCACATAATTTTATTTACCCGCTACTTTTTACGAAATAAATATATAGCAATCAGCGATAACAGGCTAATCGCCAACGTGATCATGAAATGCTCGGCACTGCTGTGCGAATGAAACATCTCGTTATGATAACCAATGTGCGCATAGCTGTTTGTACTCATGATAAGGCACAAAAATGTCAGCAGTGATTTAATAATATTCGGCATCGGCCTGTCCTCATTTGCATGTTAAAAACCTGTTATTTTATTTTGACGCTCACCAGTTCCTCACCATCCGGATCAGTTACATGTACGGCGCAGGCAAGGCAAGGATCAAAACTATGGATCGTACGTAGAATTTCTATAGGTTGCTTTGCATCATGCAGGGTATGGTTATCGGCGAGTGCTGCTTCATAGGCGCCAGGTTGTCCTGCGGCATCACGTGGGCCTGCATTCCAGGTGCTGGGAACAACCGCCTGATAATTTTTGATGATTTCATCTTCAATTACAATCCAGTGAGCCAGACCACCACGTGGTGCTTCCATAAAACCAACGCCCTGTGCCTGCCTGGGCCAGGATGAAGGTTCCCATAAAATTTCATTAAATGTTTTTGAATCGCCCGCTTTAATATTTGTGACTAAATCATCAAACCAGCCCTGCATGGCATCGGCAAATATTTTTGTTTCCAGGGTGCGTGCTGCGGTTCGCCCCAGCGTAGAAAAGAGTGCTTCAACGGGCACATCAAGTTTGTTCAGTGTCATATTCACCAGCTCTTTGGTTTGCTCATGGCCACTGGCATATAACATCAGTACACGTGCTAATGGGCCAACTTCCATTGCGTTGCCTTTCCAGCGAGGCGATTTTAACCAGGAGTAAGATTGCTCGACATCCAGATGTTTGTAAGGTGGTTTGGGTCCGGTGTAATTCAACTGAGTTTCACCGTCATAAGGATGCAGCCCTGCATTCTTGCCATTTTCGTAGTCATACCATGAGTGAGAAACATATTCCTGTATTTCATCTGCGGCATTCATGTTTACATCGTGAATGGTGCTGAGGTCACGATTTAGAATAGCCCCCGGTGGAATCATAAAACCTGAAGGATCATCCATGCCATTAGAAGGAAAATCACCATAGGTGAGGAAATTACCCAGGCCTTCACCCCGGCTGGCCCAGTCTTTATAAAAACCGGCGATGGCAAGTGTATCTGGAATGTAAACCTGCTCAACAAAGGTTTTCATCTGATTAATAATGTCCTGTACCTGTGACAGTTTTTTCGCGTTAATTGCAGAGTCAGAATTAATATCAATGGCGCAGGGTACGCCACCCACAACAAAATTGGGGTGAGGATTTTTGCCGCCAAAAATCGTTTGTAACCGGGCGACATCTCGTTGCCATGATAGCGCTTCCAGGTAATGTGAAACCGCCATTAAATTTGCTTCAGGCGGCAATTTGTAAGCCGGGTGTCCCCAGTATGCCTTGGCAAATATACCCAGCTGTCCGGCATCAACAAATTTTTTCAGCTTTTTCTTCATGTCGGAAAAATAGCCGGGTGATGACTTTGGATAGTTACTTAAAGATTGAGCCAGTTCGGAAGTGGCTTTAGGATCTGCGTTTAATGCAGAAACAACATCAACCCAGTCCAGTGCATGCAGGTGATAAAAATGCATGACATGATCATGAATAAACTGTGCGCCCGACATCAGGTTACGAATCAGGTCTGCATTTTTTGGAATTTTATAATTCAGTGCATTCTCAACTGAGCGAATGGACGCCAGCCCATGCACCAGTGTGCATACTCCACAAATGCGTTGTGCAAATGCCCATGCGTCACGAGGATCTCGCCCCTGAAGAATAATTTCGATACCACGTACCATCGTACCAGATGAATAGGCGCTGGCAATTTTGTCACCGTCCATTTGTGCTTCGATACGTAAGTGTCCCTCAATACGGGTAATCGGATCTACAACGATGCGTTCACTCATGATGTTTCCTCAATATATTCTTTATAACTTTATTAATCGTCGAGATGCTCGGCCAGGGTTTCGGTTAAACTGAGTAATGGAATATCCATATTGTATTCTTCCAGTCCTTCTTCGAGATTGATCCGACAATTTGAACAGGCGCTGATAATAGCGTCCGGTTTAATTTCATCCAGCTGTGCCTTTTTGCGGTTAAATACTTTAAGCCTCAACTCATCTGCACGTTCATTTGCACTGACACCACCACCTGCACCACAACACCAGTTCATTTTTCCCGCATCGGGCATTTCGACAAAGTTTTCAGCAAATAAATTTATCAGATTGCGCGGTTGGTCGATAACGCCGCCACGTCGTGAGATCTGGCAGGGATCATGATAGGTGACTTTTTGTGTTTCCATCTCCGTGGTTTTTAATCGACCTTGCTGGCGTAATTCATCCAGCACTTCCAGAATATGCCTTACTTTAAAACGAAAGGCCTTGCCAACAAGATTTGGGCCATCCCAGCGAATCGCCATGTAAGCGTGACCGCATTCAGGGCTAATGACCGTTTTAACGTTAAGTTTTTCTGCTGCATCTACAATACGCTGCACCAGTTCGGCAGCAATATCGGATACACCTATTTGAATGCCGCTATTGGTGGCTTCAAAGGCTTCGCTTGCTATGGTCCAGCTAACATCGGCCTTATTGAATATTTTGGCGATGGCTTCAATAAACTCCGGAAAATTAATAATTTCCATTGAAGATAACAGCAGCATGTACTCAGCACCTTGCTGATCTATTGGAATTTTAAGGCCCGTGTCTTTTTCTACATGAGCAATCTGTGCCATCAGTGTCGGTAGTTTGATGCCCATAGGGCTACCAATCGTGACGGCACGTTTCGAGGCACCAATCAGGCCTTCTGGAGCATGGCCTGCTGCGGCCATACCTTCGCGTGTCTTACGTATCATGGCAGCGATATCGATACCGACAGGACACACCATGCTACAACGACCACATAAAGTGCAGCTGTCGTAAATCAATTCTTCCCAGCTTTTTAAAAATGCATGATCAACGGGTTTAGCCAGGCCTATCAGTTTGCCAAGGCGTCCAAACAGGGTGTATTCCTGCTTCCAGATCCTTCTCAGGGGTTCTGTTTTATTGATGGGAGTACGTTCTGGATCGTCTGTTTCAGTATAAAAAAGGCAGGCATCTGCACACATTCCACAGTTAACGCAGCTACTGAAAAATGTGCCGACGGTTGAATCAATTTCTTTTTTAAAGGCATTAATGCCTTTTTCTAAAGATGCGCTCATGAGGCAACTCCTTTATATCCAGAAACTGCGCCGTTATACCAGCGAGCCATAATTAGCGTGAAAGCGTGCATTAATTTTGTAAAGGGAAAAACCACAAGTAATAGCTCGATGCTTAACAGATGTAACCCGAGTAGACTGGGCGCACTAAGGCCTGTTCGGTGGAAAGCCATATAGCCGGTAATCAGTGGGAAAATGGTAACGAACCATACCAGCAGGTCTTGGGGAGTGGTGAGAAATCGGGTGACCGGATTGCGTAGACGATCAAATAGAATGGCAAACAGTGTAATGATACTTATCATCGCAAGGGCATCCACCATTGCTGATGGCAGGGCCGGCCAGCTAAATCCGAATATATCTTTAAAAAACAGGATATGTGGGGTGTAGAAGAAAATGGTCACTAGAAGCCCAAAGTGAAAGATATAGCCACTGACGATTTTGAAGGATGATTTTTTTAGTGTGCCCTTGTCAGGTATTGAGCGTGTAAAAATGGTTCTAAGGCCGCCCTGCATTGCAGAGCCTCTGGCTTCAGCCAGATTGGCTTTACGACCCAGTAAAAATATTTCCAGCAGTCGAATAATCACACCCGCTACAAATATAATGACGGCCAGTTGAAACCCAGGGCCACGCACCCAGCTTACAAATTCTATTTCACTCATTTTTTATCCCTCATCGACATGACGCTATTTTTCAAGATCATCAATGGTCGTTTTTGTGTGTTCGGCAACGGCAGTGGATTTTTTACTGCTGTTTAGCGCACCCAGAGCTACGCCCACTGCAGCAGCGCCCGCTGCGGTATAAATCGCGGTTTTAGAAAGATCTTCTGTCGGCATAGAGAGTGCTTTATAAAAACTCCCGCCGTCCCAGAAATGAGGCTCTGAACACCCCAGGCAGGGGTGGCCGGATTCAATCGGAAAACTGGTTCCGTTATTCCACTTTGTTGTGGCGCAGGCGTTATAGGTGGTGGGGCCCTTGCAGCCAAGTTTATATAGGCACCAGCCTTTCTTGGCACCTTCATCATCAAAGGTTTCAGCAAACAGACCTTTGTCATAAAACGGCCTACGGTAACAGCGATCGTGAATGCTCTGACCGTAAAAGGCCTTGGGGCGACCCAGGTGATCAAGCTCTGGAATCATACCAAACGTCAGGTAATGGGTGAGCACACCAGTAATTACCACGGGAATAGGCGGGCAACCGGGGACGGTAATAATGGGTTTATCTGCCACCGAGCCTGCGCTGTTGTGCTTGATAGACGCGGCTGACACACCATCTGTGCCTGAACTGCCATAACGTTTGATAATGTCATAGACCGAATAGGCGCCTGTGGGGTTAGGATGTGCATGAGGAATACCACCAAAGGCCGCGCAGGTGCCGACCGAGATAATGGCCGCCGCACCTGCTGCAGTTTCCAGAAACATGTCCAGATTACTCATACCGGCAATCGTTGAATAACCCATATCAAGCGTTGGGATTGAGCCATCCACCACCAGTAGATATTTGCCCCAGTTTTCTCGCATGGCTTCTTCGCGTGCTGCTTCCGCGGCATCTCCGGAGGCGGCCTGTAGGGTATGGTGATAGTCCAGCGAAATAGAATCAAAAATCAGATTTTCTATGGTTGCTGTATGCGCGCGAGTCAATGATTCCGTGCAACCCGTGCACTCCTGAAATGATAACCAGATAACCGAGGGACGTTTTGCCTGTTCGAGTGCACTTGCAATGGCGGGTATCATTGAGGGCGGTAGCGCCATCATTGACGCCGTCGCGGCGCAGAATTTTAAGAAGCTTCGACGTGAGATGCCCTGGCTACGCAAGCTATCGGCAAGATTCTGTTCGTTTAAGTTTTTCTTATTGTTCATACTTGATTCCCCGTTGTCATGGCATCGGTGGGCTGGGCTGGTTGTTCGTTTTGTTCATCAAGTAACTCAGTAAGCTGCTGAAAAGCGATAGACATGTCCTGAGTTTGCGAAAGTAAAATATCTGGCATAGTGGTGATTTCTATATGCCTGCTGATGATTTCGTTTTCATCATTGTAATGTGTTATTAACCAGACGCCGCTGTACCGGGTTTCAGTTATTTCGCTGGGGCCGAGTGCATTGAGCCGGGCCTGAACTTCGCCCGTGCCGAGTAATTCCAGAAGTCGATCTTCTTCACCGGGCGCAAGAGGAATGCTTCTTAAATCTATGATTTCGGATACATTATTATCAAGTAAATTTTGCAGCGCATGTTTTATCTGGTGTAGCAATGGAATGACATTCCAGGTCATTTCATTTGTAGACTGAATATTAAACTGGCTGAGAACGCTATTAGATGTCGTCATTTTATGGCCTGCTGTTGAGCTAGCTATGCTCGGTTAATTTTTCACTCTTGGTGTTTCAGATAATGGGTGCTGCAGAAACGGATATTTCATGCGTTACTGATGTGTTTGCATCAACTCACTTTTGCTTATTCACTTATCAACACACACACGGTTTTTTCACCTAATGTTAATGTGTGGTATTCATACTGGAAAAGGTAACAGGTGCATCTGTTCGGTGTGTAGTGTGTTTTCCTGGCGGGTTATGCCATGCCACTCGTCAATTAAGTGCATGGCCTCTTTTACAGCGACCGGTATTGCGACACTTACGGCGTCTGTCGGTTGCATTCCCCAGGTCATACTATCGGGTTGAATGCCGATGAGTGCTCTGTTTTCAGGTAAGTGTTCTGTAATACGCGCAATATCCATTAGGTCGAGCAGCCCGACTTCGTGGGCGCTGCGTTTGCTGGTACCAAGAAAATGATCCATTTCGTCGCCAACGAATGTATGTACGATACCCGCAGGCTGATGTAATTCAGCAGCATCGAGTACGATGAGATTTGTGCAATCCTCGATCCAGCAGGCCAGAGTAAAGCTGAGCGTGCCGCCATCAATGAAAGTTAAGTTTGGAATATTTGAATATTGTGATTGAAGGAGATTAAGAGCATGTATGCCCGCACCTTCATCGGTGAGTAAGGTGTTGCCGATTCCGAGTATTAATGTGTCATTTAATTTCACTGGCATGGCCTGAAATGTCTGAACATCATTTGTATCAGTTGATCTTAATCAACTTGTTGAGGTATATCAAATTGACCATGTATTTTACTGAATTAAGCGTATATGCTAGTGATACATTTTACAACTAATGAATAAAATACTTATGTGTCTCGGTATCCCCATGCAAATTAAATCGATTGATGGTTTCACGGCACGTTGTGAGGCGAAAGGTGTTAATCGTGATGTCAGCCTGTTTATGATGCAACATGAAGATCTCGCAGTGAATGACTTTGTTGTGGTGCATGTAGGGTATGCGATTCAGAAAATTTCCCAGCAGGACGCGCAAACAGCATGGGAGCTGTATGATCAGATGCTGGCGGCAGGTGAATGATATGCATGAACTTTCTATCTGTCAGGCGCTTATCCAGCAAGTTGAAAATATCGCGCACGAGCGTGATGCGCAATCAGTCAGTTTAATTGTCATTGGTGTGGGTCCATTATCCGGTGTTGAGGCTCAGTTACTGAAAAATGCTTACAGTATTGCCAGCGCGGGAACGCTTGCAGAGCAGGCTGAACTAACAGTCAATGTTTTACCTTTAAAAGTTAAATGCAATCAGTGTGGCTGTGAATCCGAAGCAACACCCAATAAACTGAGCTGTCGTCACTGTGGTCACTGGCAGACACAGTTAATCAGTGGTGATGAGTTAATGTTGTTGAGTGTGGAACTGGAAAAACAGCAAGATGCTTTTTCTGATGCTTCAGAATCACAGTCAGTCTCGAGTGTGCATTAAGCAGATATACATACAACAGGGTATGATAATTGTTTAACGACTGTATTATTTTATTAATATTATTTTATTAAAAAAATTGTTATAAACGAGAATTCCTGCAAGCGGAGAATACTATGTGTGATAGTTGCGGATGTAATGTAACCCACGGCAATGCAAACCTGATTAAGCCCGGTGGTAAACTGCATAAAACCGAATCCGGTAAAGAAGCGGTGACGGTATTACACAATCTACTTCATGAAAATGATCATACGGCTGAACATAATCGCCAGCACTTCGACCAGCATCAGGTACTGGCTATAAATTTAATGTCATCACCCGGCGCGGGAAAAACAGCCCTGCTTGAAGCCACGATTCAAGAGCTTGATCCAGCCTTACGACTTGCGGTGATTGAAGGTGATCTGGAAACAGAAAACGATGCAGAACGTATTCGCAAACAGGGTGTAAAAGCGATTCAAATTGCTACGGGAAGTGCCTGTCATCTGGATGCACATATGATTCATCAGGCGCTACACCAGCTTGATTTGAATGACTACGATATAATCTTTATTGAAAACGTCGGTAATCTGGTTTGCCCGGCCAGCTTTGATCTGGGGCAGCATCTCAATGTGACATTATTATCAGTGCCAGAAGGCGATGATAAACCGGCAAAATATCCGGTGATGTTTCGCACTTCGGATCTGGTGTTAATCAGTAAGAGTGATTTACTGCCGGTACTGGATGATTTTAAACCTGAATCGGCCAGGCAGTATTTAAAAGACATTGCCTGTGATTCACCCGTAATGGAACTATCTGCAAAATCCAGAGCAGGGTTCACACACTGGTTGGACTGGATAGAACAACAATTAGCTACACGAAAGCAGTATCTTCAACAACATCCTGCTGAGTCGGCACATACTCATCACCAACATGATGTCCTGTAAAGGTCAATATAAATTATGTCGGTAGATGCCAGACAATGGTTGCAACGCATTCATGATTTACCTTTAACGGGTAAAATTAAAATCATGAATGTCTGTGGGGGGCATGAGCGTTCAATTACCATGGCCGGTTTGCGCAAGGCATTACCAGATGCAATCGAACTGGTGCCCGGCCCTGGGTGTCCGGTCTGTATCTGCCCGGAAGAAGATATTTATGAAGCAATACAGTTAGCTTTAAACGAAGATATTATTTTAGTTGCCTTCGGCGATATGTTGCGTGTGCCGGTTAATGTGAAGAAAACACAGGCACGCACCATGGAGCAGGCGAAAGCACTGGGAGCAGATATTCGGCCGATTGCCTCACCTGCAGAAGCTGTGCGCATTGCGCAGGAAAATTCTCACAAACCTGTGGTGTTTTTTGCTGCAGGCTTTGAAACCACCACGGCTCCTGTGGCGGCGATGCTGGTTGAGAATATGCCGGATAATCTTTCTTTACTGTTATCCGGGCGATTAACCTGGCCAGCCATTTCATTGTTACTTGAATCGGATCAACCCGGTTTTGATGCATTAATCGCTCCCGGTCATGTGGCAACGATTATGGGCCCTGAAGAATGGTCGTTCGTTGTAGAAAAGCATCAGGTGCCTGCGGCTATTGCAGGGTTTACCAGTGAGAGTTTGCTGGCAGCCATGTATTCTGTGCTAAGGCAGTTAATCGAAAAACGTTTTTTTCTGGATAACTGTTATCCACAACTGGTGCGTGAAGGCGGTAATACATCGGCGCAGAAATGTTTGCATCAGGCGCTCGATGTATATGATGCAAACTGGCGTGGTGTTGGCATTATTCCGCATTCCGGTTTTAAGCTGAATCAAACCTATGCACGATATGATGCACGAAAAATATACCCATCTTATAAAGATGAAGCGCGCAAAAGAGCCGGGCAGATGCCTGCAGGTTGTGACTGTGCAAAAGTGGTGATGGGAAAAATATATCCCAACGAGTGTCGATTATTCGGCTGCGGTTGTGAGCCGTCCAGGCCGATTGGCCCCTGTATGGTCTCCGATGAAGGGGCCTGTCGTATCTGGTGGTCCAGTGGACTGAGAACACCCGTTAATAAAAATACAGACAGTGCCCGAATTAATGCAAAACACTCTGCATAATTTGCATCTCATTAAATAACAACTGCACCGAAATGCTAGTGGCCAGAAAAATAATTTTAACAGGCAGAGTGCAGGGCGTTGGATTTCGACCCTTTGTATACCGATTAGCGAAAACATTAGATTTACAGGGCTGGGTGCGCAACTGTACGGGCCAGGTCGAAATACATGTGCAGGGTAAGGCAGAAAGCATTCAGCTATTTGGCCAGCAACTGTTAAGTAATAAACCACCGATTGCACAACCTGTCTTACATTCAGATCAACCAGTAAGCCCTGAATCCCTCGTTGAATTCAAAATTCTGCAAAGTGCACCATCAATACAGTCACAGATTCATCTGCCGAATGATCTGTTTCTATGTGATGACTGTTTGTGTGAACTGAATGATCCTGCTAATCGACGTTATCGCTATCCGTTTATCAACTGCACTCAATGTGGCCCACGTTTTACGCTGATAAAGAAACTGCCATACGATAGAAAAGATACAACGATGGCGTCATTTAAGCTGTGTGCTGAATGCAGTGCTGAATATGAAAATCCTGCTGATCGTCGTTTTCATGCGGAACCTGTCGCCTGTGAACAGTGCGGCCCATCTTTAAGTTTTTATAGTGAATCATCCGGACTTGAAGCGGGTAATGAAATATCCGTTGCGTTTGCAGTAGAGGCTTTGTGTGCAGGAAACATTGTTGCGGTTAAAGGCGTCGGTGGTTATCACCTGATGTGCGATGCAACGAATGATGCTGCAGTAAATCGTTTAAGACAACGAAAATCACGCCTGCATAAACCACTGGCGGTGATGTGTCCGGCACCTATGGAGCATCCATTTTTGATTGCAGAGCGCTATGTGCATTTAACTGCAGATGATAAGGACTTTTTATTACAGCCTTCTCGTTCTATTTTGCTGGTGAATAAAAAACCAGCTAGTGAGCTTTCTGTATCTATTTCGGAAAATCTCAACGAAGTAGGTTTAATGTTGCCGTACAGTCCACTGCATCATCTCATATTAAATGATATGAACAGGCCATTAGTGGTTACTTCCGCAAACATCAGTGGCGAACCTGTGCTGATAAATGAGCAGGAAGTGATGTCTCGATTAACGCATATTGCCGATGCCTACCTGCATCATAATCGTGACATAGTCCGACCAGCTGATGATTCGGTTTATCGAAGAATTGCAGGTAAAGCTCGTCCTGTGCGCATTGGACGAGGCATAACGCCACTGGAAATGATATTGCCCGTTCAATTAAACAAACCCGTGCTAGCTGTTGGTGCGCAGATGAAAAATACGATTGCGCTGGCCTGGGATAACCGAGTTGTTATCTCGCCACACATAGGTGAGATGCATTCGATGTGGAGTTTACAGGTGTTTGAGCAGACGATAGAAGATATGCAGTTGCTGTATGGGGTTAATGTGGAGCAGCTGGTGTGTGACAGGCACCCGGCCTATACGACACATCAATGGGCGAAGCAGCAATCGTTGCCCTTGCATTCTGTTCTGCATCATCATGCTCATGCGTCAGCTGCATACTATGAAACGGCTTGTGAGTCGGATCTCATCGTGTTTAGCTGGGATGGCACAGGTTACGGAGAAGATGCAACTTTATGGGGTGGCGAAGTCCTGGTGGGTCGACCGGCAAACTGGCGCAGAGTTGCCACCATGAGACCATTTTATTTGCCTGGCGGTGATAAGGCCGGGCGTGAACCCTGGCGTAGTGCAGCGGCTTTATGCTGGGAAGTGGGTGTTGATTATTTAAATCTGCCTCTGCAAGATGATGTATTAAAGCAGGCATGGAATAAAAAAATCAATGCTCCGCAATCTTCATCTGTAGGGCGATTGTTTGATGCGGCAGCGGCTATCTGTAATCAGCTTTATACGGTCAGTTATGAAGGTCAGGCTGCCATGCAGCTTGAGGCACAGGCTGGTGATTTACATCAACGAAGTGATGAATACCTTGAATTGCCAGTCGAGCAACAGGGTGATTTATATATAACTGACTGGGAACCTCTGTTACATTTTCTATTAGATGAAGTTAAACCGGCGGAGCAGCGTGCACGTATTTTTCACGGCACATTAGCACGTGTTTTGTTAAAACAGGCCATACTGATTCGCGATGCATATTCGCTGAACACCGTGTGTTTTTCTGGTGGTGTATTTCAGAATAAAGTCTTAACTGAATATGCAATCAGCCTGCTTGAAGAAAATGGGTTTACTGTGTCTCTGGCGGAAAGCATTCCGCTGAACGATGCGGCTATCAGTTTTGGTCAAATAATTGAATATGCTTATCATCAGTCAGCAATCTGTTAAATCGTTACTGTTTTTTTGCCTGGTCCATTTATAAAAAATAAGATAAAGGTGAGTTAAATGCAGGACACTCATATATCACTCGCACATGGCAATGGTGGTCGTTATATGCGTGAGTTGATAGAAGAAATCTTTGCGCGTCATCTGGGTAATCCGCAATTGAATGTACAGGCCGATGCGGTCAACCTGCAGCTGGAGAGTGCAGATATACTGTTTACGACAGATGGTTTTACCGTGCAGCCACTGGAATTTCCCGGTGGTAATATTGGTTCACTGGCCGTACATGGTACAACGAATGATCTTGCAGTATCTGGCGCGATACCAAAATACTTAAGCCTGAATGCCTTTATAGAAGAAGGCATGGAAATAAAAATGCTAGAACGTATCATCAAATCCATGGCGAATGCTGCCGCCGAGATAGGTGTGAAAGTCGTTGCGGGTGATACTAAAGTATTGCGTCGTGGTGAAGGCGGTGGGCTGTATCTCGCTACAACGGGTATTGGTATACGGCATGGACACACGCTGGGCTTGCAGAATATTCAGCCGACTGATGCCCTGTTAGTGAGCGGCCCTGTGGGGGATCATGGCATTGCGGTGATGCTGGCGCGAGAGGAATTCGGATTAACCGGTGATATACAGTCAGATGCCGCCAGCGTTCTTAACTTAACGACCTCGGCCATGCAATATAAAGGTCTGCGCTTTATGCGTGATCCAACGCGTGGTGGCCTGGCAACGGTATGCAGTGAAATACTGGCCGCTACAGGTATGGGGGTGAGATTAACAGAGCATCAGTTACCCGTGCGTGATGCGGTGCAGTCGGTGTGTGAAATGCTCGGTTATGATCCAGTGTATCTTGCCTGTGAAGGGCGTGTTGTTGCGGTGGTCGATGCAGACGAAGCGGATGCTTTACTGGCAACCTGGCAGCGTTTACCAGAAGGTGAACAGGCCGCTATTATCGGTGTTATGGATACAACAGTGAATCAGGTTGTTATGCAAACAGAGCTGGGTGGTGAGCGTATTTTGCATGAGCTTGAAGACGACCCCCTGCCCAGAATCTGCTAACTGAAAAATATTATTATGCAGCCACATACGTTTATATTTTATCTGTTAATTGTTCTGATATCAGCGCGCTTGTTAGCAGAACTGGCCGTGCGTTTAAAATCCCCCGCGGTTATTGGTGAATTATTTGCCGGTGTCGTGATTGGGCCAAGCCTGTTTGGCTGGATAGAACCGGTTGAATCACTTCGATTAATGGCCGAAATAGGCATTATTCTATTACTGTTTGAAGTGGGTATTGGCACCGATATCAAACGTCTTGTCAGTGCCGGTCGAAAATCAACCTTTGTTGCCCTGGCTGGATTTATTTCTCCGTTGATTCTTGGTTTTGCTATTGCTCACTGGGTGTTCGGCCTGACTTCATTTGTAGCTCTGTTTATTGGTGGTACCTTAACGGCAACCAGTATCGGTATTACTATACGTGTACTAACTGATATTAATTCCCATCAGTCCAGAGAAGGTCAGATTGTTCTCGGTGCAGCGGTACTGGATGATGTATTAGGCGTTGTATTGCTTGCATTGTTGTATGAGTTTTCAATTGGTGGCGGCGTAAACTGGATTAATGCGGGTAAAGTGTTTGTATTTATCAGCACGTTTTTTCTTCTCGCACCCATTTTAGCGAAATTTATGTCGGTATTTATTAAACGCTACAATGATGTAAGTGAAATACCCGGCCTTATCCCTACCACTATTATTTCACTGGTATTATTTTTTGCGTGGTTAGCGCATGCGGTTGGTGCGCCAGAATTGTTAGGTGGTTTTGCCGCGGGCATTGCATTGTCTCGACGATTTTTCCTGCCACTGGGCATTACCCTGCATACAGACGAAGACTTCGCGAAAACCATCGAAACACAGATGCGTCCCATTATTAAACTGTTTACACCGATTTTTTTTGTGGTCGTCGGACTTTCGATTAATCTCAGGGAAATAGACTGGACCTCACCCGTTATATGGGAATTGTCCGGTGCATTACTACTGGTGGCAATAGCCGGTAAAATGCTCGGTGCCGTGTTACTGCAGGAGGGCTGGCATTCACGTTTTATGATTGGCCTGTCGATGGTGCCACGTGGCGAGGTCGGGCTTATCTTTGCGGAAATTGGACGGCACAGTGGTATTTTAAACAGTGAAATTCATGCAACACTGGTTATTGTCATTGTGCTTACAACCATCTTGCCGCCATTTGTAATGAAATGGTTTCATCGCCGATATTCACATCATCTCAATCAGGAGTGACGAGGTCACGGATAGCTGAATTTTTACAGTGAGATTTAAATTTTAATGATGTGTTTTTACAGTAACTGACTTATCACGTTTTATGAGCGATAGCTTAATACCAGGTATCTGCTGAGAGAATTTATTAAACTCATTTTATAGCGTGATTTTTTATATTTCATCGGAGTTTAAATGCATGGAATGTATCTTAAGTTATCACTATTATCTGATCTTTGCTGTCTATTGACATATACATT
>Ga0316207_10001117_pt1 | contig 35334 bp, 29 predicted proteins | sample 6weekpyrite_MG_FD_204943 | JGI IMG/M metagenome (GOLD analysis project Ga0316207, IMG submission 204943) | Microbial mat bacterial communities from mineral coupon in-situ incubated in ocean water Damariscotta River, Maine, United States -... | ecosystem: Environmental > Aquatic > Marine >... | reverse complement strand
AAGCCGATAAAAAAGTGTGTTGCCAGAGTTTATTCGCGGTGTGGGCGAGTCGTTCACTATTAATGGTGGGTTTGTTTACTTTAGCAGTATTTTTTATTGAAATACCAATGTGGGGGCCTTATACACCTAGCATTATTCTTGCCGCCATGGCCGTGCTTTATTTAGTGTCACGTTTTATTTATATCCCTGTACCACATCTAGAATTTTTTAAATTATTGGCAAAAGGAAATAAATTACCTTCTTCAATTAAGCTTGGGTTAACTTTGCCAGCGTGCACCTTACCGCTTGTTATTGTAACGGCTGGCATGGCGGTAACACTTGGGTCTCTATTTTTTGCGGCTGTCGCAGGTTTGTTATTTGCCAGTTTATTTACCTTACCGATGTTCATTGCCAGCTATAAAGGTGTGCATGATGATGCAAAACAATTATTAAATCAGGCCGCAAAGGGCAGCCCTTATGTTACGGCAGTTTTATTGCTTGCTCTTGCGGTTGTGTTGTTATTGCCTGCGTTAGATATTAATGTTGCAACACTAAAAGCTACCTTGCAAACTCAAAGCTGGGCAGGTATTGGTATTGCTTTTTTTGCCGGTTTGATTTTTAGCTTTAACCCGGTTTCATTTACCTCTGTACCCGTTATTCTTGCCTATGTTACCAAAGCACATGAAGAAAAGCGTGCTGTTATTATGGGGGGAGCATTTGTTTTAGGTATGCTGGTTACGCATGTTGTGCTTGGTGTTGCCGCCGCGCTTGGTGGTGAATGGGTTCAAAGTGTTATGGGGCGACACTGGGGCGTCCTACTTGGGCCATTGTTAATTCTTATGGGGTTAATGTGGTCGGGCCTGTTAAATATCCGTCTGCCCTGGTTTGGCGTGAGAGCAAAAAAAGTGACCGGTATTTGGGGGGCATTTTTATTAGCTATTCCTTTTTCCGTTGCGGTATGTCCTTTTTGTACGCCGGCATTACTGGTAACCTTAACCGCGAGTGCTGCAATCGGTTCAGTCAGTTTTGGTTTTGCTTTATTACTTGCGTTTGCCTTAGGCCGCAGTATTCCTGTTATATTAGGTGCCTGGAGTATGGGTTGGTTAGAGTCATTACAAATGCTCAGTCGTTATCAAAAAGTGTTAGAAGTGATGGCTGGAGTGGTTTTGGTGCTAACCGGCCTGTATTTATTAAACGAATATTTTTTCTTTATTGAGTATTAACAATGTCTGTATATCGCATAGGTGATGTCACTAAGCGTATAGGTTTAACCGCTGATACCTTACGTTATTACGAAAAAATAAAACTTTTACCCAGAGTATCACGTAACGCCTCGGGTATTCGTGAGTATGATGATAAAGATATTTCGCGTTTAAAATTTATTCAACGCGCACAAAAAATGAATTTTAGTCTTGCTGAGATTAGTGATTTATTAAAAATGCGCGAGAATCCGCAAAAGGTACGTGATGATGTCAGGCAGCTTACCGCGAACAAACTAATAGAGGTAGATGAGCATTTAAAAACACTAACGACACTACGCGACGAATTACAGTTATTGCTCAACCTTTGTCAGGGCTCAGAAGCCGGTTGTCCGATTATTGAGGGTTTGGACGATTAATGAGAAACCATATATGCCTGCACATTGTTTTATAAAAATATATTCCTGATTAGCAGTGGATACGTTTTATTGAGCCAGCTCGTCTATACATATTATAAAATTTTTCGATAAACCTGAGTGTTTTATCTGGTTGTTTATTAAGACAGGGTTCACCAATACATCCATATTTTATTCATACTCTAAACATCTATTCCCTTATTTTATTAGTAACATTATATTTTTAATCCTCGATGATTAATTAGACTAATAACCGAATATATTGCCGACCTAATCATATTTTTGTAGAAGCCCCCAAACCTTGTTTTGATATTTTAAGCCACTAATCTCGAACAAAGGATAGTAGTGCTGAAATTTGATGCTATGATTAAAAGAGGTTGTTTTTATTTTTTTCTGCAAAGAATAAAGAAGCCGTGTGCTCTCGAACGTTATGTGTCTTTACTAAAATGGCTTTGACATGAAAAATAGCATAGAGAAACAAAGATTGTCGCTTGAAACAATGATAAGTATTGCAGCTGTGTTTGCTGTGCTTATACCGGTCGCAATATTTACCCTGATAAGTCTTTACAGTTCATCCAACGCCTTAACTAATGTCATTAAACAAGAGCTGCAAGCTCAGTCGGTTTTGGTCAGTTATTCAATTAATGAGTTTATTGATGAACGTATAATCGATGCCAGGGTTATTTCACAAGCGGATGTACTGGAACAGGAAAGCGTTAATTCAAAAATTCAATATCTGACTGAAATTGTTCACGAAAACAAATGGATTGATGATATAGATATCCTTAGTGTTGACGGAACAATTGTTGCCAGCTCTGGTATTCAAAATGAAAAAGGCAGTTTATTTTGGCGGCTACATCCGGAATATAAAAGCTTATATCTTTCGGCTATCAAAGCCAGACAAGGACAGGTTTATGTATCAGAAGCCACCATTTTAGATAATGGCCCTGGTATCCTTTTTGTTACTCCCATTACTGATGATTCTAATATAAAACTTATTGGCTTGTTAACCATAGAAGTTAACCTTGATAATATTTCTGAAATTTTAACAACATTTAAACAAGGTATAGAGGGTAAAAAGAATGCATATGTTGTTGATAATAGCGGAAAGGTTGTTATCACTAATAACCGGTTTGTAAAATTTCTTGATGATTTCCCCGATTTAAAGGTACAACCTGAATTATTAAATGCATTTTCTATGCGGGGTGAAACAGGCAACATTATCTATGCTGACGCAATAGGTGAAAAAGTGATGGCGGCCTATGCCGACATGAAAGAATTTGGCGAGAATAAGGCGCTGGACTGGAGCTTTATTTCCACTGTTCCAATAGATCAAATAACCAAACCGGTGGCTGAACTCAAGTACATACTAATTATATTAAGTGTGGTTATTGCGCTGGTATCAGCACTAATGGCCTATCGTATTTCAAATGTTTATAGCGATAGTTTACAAAAAATGGCAACACGGGCAAAAAATATTTCGCTGGGTCTTTATTCCGCACAACCGCCTATTATAATTGAAAGGAAAGGGGCGTTTAAGACTATGGTAGGTGCTTTTAATAAAATGGAAGTTAACCTGAAAAAACTGATACGTGATTTAAAAGACCGGGAGCAAAGGCTGGATATAACGCTTAACAGTATTGGTGACGGTGTTATTGCAACAGATAAAAAAGGCAATATCACACGGATGAATCCGACATCAGTTAAAATGACCGGATGGAAGTTTTTAGATGCTGAAGGAAAACCAGTAAAAGATGTTTTTTATATAGTCGATGAAACAACCCGGAAACCTATTATGAACCCCATTGAAAAAGTTATTGCGACGGGTAACACTGTTTATCTCAGCAATCACACAACACTTTTGTCCAGAGATGGTTCTGAATACCAGATTGAAGATTCAGCAGCGCCAATACGTGATGAAGATAATAACATTCATGGCATGATATTAATTTTTAGCGATGTTACCCGCCGCAAAGAGGCAGAAAAACAATATCGCCGTACCCTAAAAATGAATGCTTTAGGTAAACTAACGGGTGGCATTGCACATGATTATAACAATATGCTGGGCGTTATTGTTGGTTATTGTGATTTGCTTGAAAATGAACTTAATAACCAGCCTAAACTGCTTGCCTACGTCAATACAATTCAACAATCCGCTCAGCGAGGCGCCAGCCTGACTAAAAAGTTACTTGATTTTTCAAGGCATAAAAGTTCTGAATCAATTAAGTTAAATCTGAACACGTTGCTACAAGAACAGGCGTTTATGCTACAAAAAACCTTAACCGTACGTATTGAGCTGGTTTTTAGATTAAACAAAGACCTTTGGTCTGTTTACCTTGATGAGAGCGACATGATTGACGCTATCTTAAATATAAGCATTAATGCCATGCATGCGATAGAAGGCAGTGGTCGTTTAACGATTCGCAGCAGTAATGTGAGAATTAATGAAAAAGATGCTCATGGATTAGGCGTAGCGGCAAAAGATTATGTCTTATTGTCTTTTACTGATACAGGTTGTGGTATGAGTGAAAACATTCGCGATAACATTTTTGATCCCTTTTTCTCAACTAAAGGTGAAAAGGGAACAGGTTTAGGATTAAGTCAGGTTTATGGTTTTGTACAACGGAGTAAGGGCGCAATAAAAGTTTATTCTGAGCAGGGGCACGGCTCGCAATTTTTATTATATTTCCCTCGTTATTATGAAACGTCACAAAATGAAGAACCTTTAAAAGAAGAAAACATGGTTAAAACAATTAACTCAGAAACTATTCTCGTAGTAGATGATGAAAAAAATCTTGTGACGTTTTGCTGTGCGGTTCTTGAAAAATTTGGTTTTACAACGTTGTCTTCTCTTAGTGCTAAAAATGCGCTGGAAATTCTTGAAAATGAAAAAGTTGATATACTGATTAGCGATGTCATTATGCCTGAAATGGATGGTCATCAACTCGCTGCAATTGTTAAGAAAAAATATCCGAATATAAAAATTCAACTGGCCAGTGGTTTTGACCATAACTTAATGGGTAAAGACGTTGTTCACTCTCTGCAGAAGAGTTTGTTGAAAAAGCCATATACTTCACAGGAACTACTGCAAGCTATTCTTCGTTTAATTAATGCTTAGGACAGGCTGATTTTAATTTTCGTTTTATCAAATTTTGTCAGGGTGTAGAATATAGCTGTCCGATTGTTAAAGGTTTGAATGAGTTAACAAACCTCTTCTCCTCAATCTATGCGTTATATATTTATTCTTTTTTAGTATCTAGTCGGCTTGGGCTATTTTTATACATTTTGGACAGATACCATGACTAAAGGATGCCTCAGAGTGTTTACTTAAGTAAGACTCTATCCTGTCCCATGCACCTTCATCATTACGTATGCTATGGCAATAAGAGCAAATAGGTATTATGCCTTGTAATGTTTTTATTTCATTCAATGCATTTAGTAATTCTGCATTTGCGGCTGACAAGTTATTTGTATGCCGGGCTTTACTCAATAAATAGAGCGTTAATAATGTAGTAATAATTAAGCCTGCTAACAGATAAAAATAAGCCTGCAAAGTCTGGCGTTTCTTTATATAGAGGGGAGAGGGTGCAAATAAAAAAGTCCACTGCCGCCCTAATATGTCAATAGTTGTCTTCCAGTGTAACTTGTTAGACGCTTTTATATAATCATCTTGTGTTGGTTGAAATACTGTTTCGCGTGTTCGGGAGGAATGAAAGTGTAGGAACTGTTTAGCCGCTGCTGCGGACTCGTCTGTTATCCACACATCAATTCCCTGAGGTTTTATTCTTCGCATCGTTAAGGGTATCCAGTCTGTGAAACGAAATACTCCGACCGCAAGCCCCGCGAAATCTTGTCGACGTTGAGCGACGCTATCATGTGCACTTCCTTTTTTATATACCGCTTTCAGCAACAGGTATCCATAGCCATCTTGTTTTTCCTGAACCAGCTTAATTCTCTCAGTAATGACTGCAACACCTGTATCACGTGCTTGCTCTATCGCTTTCAAACGTTCAGGATTCGATGCAATATTAAATCCGAGAGCCTTATAATTTTCTAAAACAGGTTCGATGTAGTAAACAGCAACGTAATCTTCCCGAGCTGGTGCATCTATTGTTTGGCCATTAGCATTTAATTCAGTTATTTTATAATCACTAAAGCCATCTTTGTGTGCGTCCTTTATAACACGCTCCTTCTCATGCTTTTTAATTAATGGATTCCATGAAAGCCCCTGAATAAATGGATAGCGGGTCAATGTATCTTTCAGAAAATTTTTAAATTCTTTACGTGTCACTTTTTGCGAAGAAGTAAACAGACCGGCTATAGAATTGACTATTTCCTGATGGCGAACTATATCAGTCTGAAGAGAAGCCAGACGATTCCGCGCACTTGATTCAAATTCACTTTGAATTTTAGATTTTTCTTCAGCCTGGGCAATAAAGTAAATAGTTACAGAGAGCGCGCAGCCAATTATAAAGGTTAATGCCATTCCATAGGCTTGAGAGTATTTAGAATAGTCGCTTTTTTTCTGATTTATTTTTGTATCGGAACCCTTTATCATAATATGCTTTCTTCATCTCTTGTTTGCGCATAATGTCTGGCTTTGCGAAAAATTTCAGGTTTTGTTTATGCCGGACTTACCACTTCCGGGTTTATCGAAAACCGACACTTTTTTCATACGACTCCTATTAACTGAGACTATGCTCACGGGGTAGAAATAGAAAACCGGCCTTATGGGGGCGGATTTGACAAACTATAAATGCATCAAAGCCCCGACCATTACTATGGAATAATGAGTGTTCGAGCTCACTGTTGTGTAATTCGTAGGCATTTATTTCATTCTGGTAGATGAGTAGATTAATGTCAATCCGACAATAAGATGAGGAAGTGCTTGCATAAGCTTATAACGCGTTGCTTTTAGCAGTAGCGTGAGTGCTTTGTATGGTTTAGTTATACTTATTAATCCACAATTTAATGTAGTTTTCTTTCTTTTGAATAATTACTTTAAGTTAATCTACAAAACCTGTTAGTCCGAAATATTCTGTCAGCAGCAAGGTTCAATATTATGTTGTTATATATAAGATAATAGACCCTCAATATAATGAATATGAGCATTAGAAAAGATGTTCATTTCCGCTGATGTATACTTTACTTTTGTTTGTTATGTTTACAATTCACTGTTTCAAATCTCATCATTGATCTTCAAAGCATTTTAAAAATTTTTTTAGTAAAGTATTAAGCTGCTTTTGTTCATTCTGTGACAAGCCTGAGGTCAGCATTGCTTGAGTGTCGACATGAGCGGTTAATGCTGAGTCGATAACGTCGAACCCAGCTCTGGTTAACGAGACAACAACACTACGGCCATCGTCTGGATTTTTAATACGTTTAACTAGTCCAGCTTTGACTAATTGATCGATTCGGTTAGTCATTGTCCCGGAAGTCACCATTGTCGATCCAATTAAATCATTGGGTGAAAGAGCGTAAGACGGACCTGAGCGCCGCAATGTTGCCAGCACATCGAAGTTTGCGAGATTTAACCCATGTTTTGAAAATGTTTTAGTCATTTCCTGGGTGAGATGCTGTGAAATTCGTTTAAAACGGCCAATGAGCGCCATTGATGTCACATCAAGGTCAGGTCTTTCTTTATGCCACTGCGTAATAATTTTATCGATTTTATCCATAGGGTAAATATTAGCACAATATATCTTGACTTCAAGATTAATTGTAGTATCTTGAAGTCAAGATATATTAAAGAGGTTTATCCATGGCGCGTAATATCGATCTTATGCTCACTGCAGTTGCCCCTATTATCTGGGGGAGTACCTATTTTGTAACCACAGAATATTTTCCTGCGGGCTATCCGTTAACTGTTGCCATGCTACGTGCTTTGCCCGTGGGTCTTCTACTTTTACTCGTGGTTCGTCAGTTACCCTCAGGAGTTTGGTGGTTTAAAATTCTGGTGCTGGGCGCACTTAATTTTTCGATATTCTGGTGGATGCTATTTATTTCTGCCTATCGGTTGCCTGGTGGTATAGCAGCTACCGTGGGGGCAATCCAGCCCTTAATTGTTATCTTTCTTGCTCGTTTACTGCTGGGAGATCCTGTGCGCCTGCTGGTTATAGTGTCCGCAATGGTCGGTCTGTGTGGTATTGCTGTTTTAGTTATAACGCCGGAGGCATCGCTTGATCCGCTTGGTATCGCCGCCGGTATTGTGGGCGCCCTATCTATGGCTTTTGGGACGGTGCTTGCCCGTCGATGGCAGCCAGAAGTATCGCTACTGACTTTTACCAGCTGGCAACTCGTCGCGGGTGGTGTATTACTGTTGCCTGTAGCCATGTGGTTTGAACCGCCTTTGCCCGCTTTAAGCAACGAGAATATTCTTGGGTTTATTTATCTGGGGCTTATCGGCGCTGGACTGACTTATGCGCTTTGGTTCAGAGGTTTGTCTCGACTTGAGCCTTCAACGGTATCTACGCTGGGTTTTCTCAGCCCTATAACCGCCGTGATCATCGGCTGGTTGTTCCTCAATCAAAGTCTTAATTTAATGCAGCTTGCGGCTCTAATTACTGTATTTGCCAGTTTATGGTTAAGCCAGTTTGCCAGCCGTCCTGTTGCTAGTTCGAAAATAAGATCATAGATATTTTGCCTGCTAATTTAAGACAGCACCAATGATGGTAATTAATAAAATCAGGAGATGAAAATGAAAATAACAGTATTTGGGGCAGCAGGAGAAGTCGGTAGCAGAATAGTAGAAGAGGCGCTGTATCGCAATCATGAAGTTACCGCAGTTGTTCGAAACCCTGATCAATTTAATCAACTACAGCAGGGGGTAAATCCGGCTTACGGTAACGCAGAAAATATTGAAGATGTGCTTAGGCTCTCATCTGGCCAAGATCTTGTTATTTGTGCTATCCGTCCATCAACCGGTTACGAAGGCAGGCTTGTATCGACGACACAATCCATTTTAAATGGGGTGGCGCAATCGGATGTACGTGTACTCGTTGTCGGTGGTGCTGCGAGCCTCAAAATACCTGGTCAGGGTAATACAACCGTCTTAACCGATCACAATTTCCTTCCAGAAGAGGTCATCAATATTGCATGTGCCTGCTTTGCACAACATGCAGTATGTGAGGCCGAGCAAAAAGCGAACTGGACTTATTTAAGTCCACCTGCGATGTTAATACCCGGCATACGAACAGGGAATTACCGGCTGGGTGCTGACGAACTTGTTGTTGACAAGAAGGGTGTTTCACAAATTTCTATGGAAGATCTCGCTGTTGTATTACTTGATGAAGCGGAACAGCCGAAACACCATAGGCTCAGATTCACCGCTGCTTATTGATCATTACTTTTCACCGCTGACTTGAAACATAAGATCGAGCTATGAATTTTTGTGTGAGGGTACAAAGTTAATTTCAATATCATAACCAACTACGTGGGTATAGCCATTTATTGTTGATAATTTAATATATATGGTTGACCATATATATGGGTTGGCGTATATTGTTGGCATGAAATTAGATGCCACAGAAGTCTTTAAGTTGTTTGCCGATTCCACTCGTCTGCGTTGCCTGTTGTTATTACAGTCACAAGGTGAGTTGTGTGTTTGTGAGTTGATTTATGCCATTGAAGAGTCGCAACCAAAAATATCACGTCATTTGGCACATTTGCGTAATTCGGGTTTAGTGGTGGATCGTAAGGAAGGCTTATGGGTGCATTATCGTTTAAACCCTGATTTACCCGTCTGGGTGGAGACCGTGCTTGCCGAGACCTTGAATGCGGTTTCTGGCGAACAACCTTATGGTTCTGATCTTGTGAAGTTATCTGCTATGCCGAACCGCCCGGGTAGTCGCTGCTGCGCGTAACTTTATTTATCGTGTTTCGTTACCTTCGAATAAATTAATTTAGGAAGTTTTATCATGAATAAAAAACGTATTGCCATTAATGGCTTTGGTCGTATGGGGCGTCTTGCTTTGCGAGTCGGCTGGGATTTTGATGAACTCGAGTTTGTTCACATTAATGAAATTGCTGGAAATGCGGAAAGTTCTGCTCACCTGTTAAATTTTGATTCGGTACATGGGCGTTGGCAGCACAATGCTGTCGCAGAAAGTGATACGGTTATTATTAATGATCAGGTGATGAGTCACAGTGCGATTGATAATCCTTCTAATGTTGATTGGGCGGCGATGGGCATTGATATCGTGATTGAGTCATCGGGAAAATTCAGAACAAAAGAAAGTCTGCAAGTTTATTTTGAGCAGGGGGTTTCAAAGGTCGTGGTTGCGGCCCCGGTAGGTGAGCCTGCTTTAAATATTGTTATGGGTGTTAATGATAATTTGTATGAAGCAGATAAACACCATCTTGTGACCGCGGCATCGTGTACCACTAATTGCTTAGCGCCGGTGGTTAAAGTCATGAATGAAAGTTTAGGAATTAAACATGGTTGCATGACCACGATACATGACATTACCAATACACAAACCATTATTGATAAAGGGCATAAAGATCTGCGTCGCGCCCGTGCTTGCGGACAATCCTTGATTCCGACTTCTACCGGTTCGGCCACCGCGATTACAAAAATTTTCCCGGAACTTGAAGGCAAGTTAAACGGTTTAGCGGTGCGTGTACCATTATTAAATGCATCACTAACCGATTTTGTTTTTGAGTCTGAAAGAGCAACAACAAAAGAAGAAGTGAATGAATTATTTAAATACGCCTCGGAAAATTATTTAAAGGGTATTCTGGGTTATGAAGAACGTCCGCTAGTGTCGGTTGATTATAAAGGTGATGCGCGCTCTTCGATTATTGATGCAGCGTCAACCATGGTGATTGATGGTACACAGGTTAAAGTGCTGGCGTGGTATGACAATGAATTTGGTTATGCCAGTCGCTTAGCTGAACTTGTTTTAAAAGTTGCCCGCTCTTTTTAATTTACCTTTATGTTGTCTCACTTAAATAAAGCAGGGCAGGAGTTACGAAATTACTTTGTCGTGACATTGGCCTATTGGGGCTTCACCTTAACCGATGGAGCAATACGCATGCTGGTCGTATTGTATTTTTATCAGTTGGGTTATTCTCCTTTAGCCATTGCGATGTTATTTGTGTTTTATGAGTTAAGTGGGGTTATCACCAATTTTCTTGGCGGTTGGCTGGCATCAAAGGTCGGTCTTAACACCACCATGCATTTGGGAATGGGTTTACAAGTTTTTGCATTATTTATGCTTGCCGTTCCTGTTGAGTGGCTTAATGTAGCGTATGTGATGTTGGCGCAGGCTATTTCTGGTGTGGCGAAAGATTTAAATAAGATGAGCGCAAAGTCCAGCGTGAAATTACTGTTGCCTGAAAGTGCTGAAAGTACGTTGTTTAAATGGGTGGCCTTTTTAACGGGCTCTAAAAACAGCATTAAAGGGCTGGGCTTTTTTGTTGGCGGCCTGTTGTTGCACCTGTTTGATTTCCAGATGGCCTTGTTCATTCTTGCTATTGGTTTGATGGCATTGCTGGTAACGACTTTTTTCTTATTGCCTAAGGAATTGGGCAAGACAAAAGTAAAAATTAAATTTAAGCACTTATTCTCAAAAAGCAATGAAATCAATATGTTATCTGCGGCCCGGTTATTTTTATTTGGTGCGCGGGATATCTGGTTTGTGGTCGCTTTACCGGTCTATATGAGCATGGTACTGGGCTGGAGCCATGCTGCGATAGGTAGCTTTTTTGCGTTGTGGGTAATTGGTTATGGCATCGTGCAGGCGGGCGCACCACGTTTGATCCGTAAGTCACATCACAACCAGGGGCCGGATGGCGGCACAGCAACGACCTGGTCGGTCATATTATTGCTGGTGCTAGCAGTAATGACATATTTGTTCTCTATGGAAATGGACCCTGAGCTTATACTTATTGCAGGTTTAATTCTTTTTGCGATTGTCTTTGCGCTGAACTCGGCGGTGCACTCTTATTTGATACTTGCGTATTCGCAACATGAGCAGGTGAGTCTTGATGTCGGTTTTTATTATATGGCCAATGCTGCCGGTCGTCTGATCGGCACAATTTTGTCGGGCTGGGTGTACCAGGAATGGGGGTTGGAGACAACATTATGGTTTGCAACGGCTTTTGTTTTTATGGCAAGCCTCATATCTATGCGACTTCCTAATAAAAACAAACTGTTAGATAAAAAGATTAATGTAGATTGAGAGTAAAGTGAAATAGCAATTAAGAATATGCTGAATAATAGGTGTTACAGATGTTTACAGATAAAGTGAACTAATTTGGTTTTTTGCTGCCATACTGTACGTGAGCAACAACACAACGAATTTTATTGTGTTTGTTATGTTCCTCCTCAATAGTTAGGTTAATTTAGGGCTACCTCCCCGGTAGCCCATTTTTTTGCCTAAGCTTTTAATTCATCTTCTATTTGTTCTATCGTAATGTGACGCACGTCTTTACCTTCGACAAGATAGATAACATATTCACAAATATTCTTAGCATGATCACCAATGCGTTCAATGGCACGTGCAGCCCACATGATATCGAGCATTTGCGTGATTTTACGTGGATCTTCCATCATAAAGGTTAAACACTGGCGCATTAGACCGTCGTATTCCTGGTCAACTTTGTCATCTTGTTTACTGACTTTAATGGCGGCTTCAACATCACTGCGGGCAAAGGCATCGAGCGCACCGTGCACCATTTTAGCGACACGTTCTCCCATATTTTGCAGTTCAGTATAGTTGTTTTTTGGACGGTCCACTTCGGCCAGTCGCGTTCCCATACGTGCAACACGCTCTGCCTGGTCGCCAATACGTTCAAGATCGGTAATGGTTTTAATAACCGCAATAATTAATCTCAAATCAGTTGCTGCTGGCTGGCGTCGCGCAATAATGTGCGTACATTCCTCGTCTATGTTGACTTCTGCCTTATTGACCTCAACATCTTTACTTATAACGGATTCAGCAAGTGAGACATCGCCGTCAACCAGTGACTGTACGGCATTACGGATCTGTTCTTCAACCAATCCACCCATAGATAAAACATGACTGCGAATTTCTTCTAATTCAGCATTAAATTGTTGTGATATATGAAGCCCACTAGTATTTTTGCTCATGTTGATTTCCTTTTTTAGCCGTAACGCCCTGTAATATAGTCTTCGGTTTGTTTCTGAGTTGGGTTGGTGAAAATTTTATCGGTATCACCAAACTCTATTAATTTTCCCATGTACATAAAGGCAGTATAGTCTGATACACGCGCTGCCTGTTGCATATTGTGTGTAACGATAACTATGGTATAGCGATCTTTTAGATCATTAATTAACTCTTCAATTTTAAGGGTTGAGATCGGATCAAGTGCTGATGCCGGCTCATCTAATAGTAAAATTTCAGGTTCGATGGCAATAGCACGCGCAATAACAACACGTTGTTGCTGACCACCGGATAAACCTAAAGAACTGTCATGTAAGCGATCTTTTACTTCATCCCAGAGAGCAGCTCCACGTAATGATTTTTCAACTACTTCATCAATCACGCGGCGGCTTTTCACGCCCTGTAAACGTAAGCCATAAGCCACGTTTTCATAAATAGACTTCGGAAAAGGGTTTGGTTTTTGAAAAACCATACCGACACGACGACGAAGTTCAGAAACATCAACATTTTTATCGTAGATATTATTACCATCAATATGAATACCCCCTTCGATATGGCAATTATCTACCAGATCATTCATACGGTTGAAGCAGCGTAACAGCGTTGACTTACCACAACCACTTGGGCCGATAAAAGCGGAGACCTTTTTCTCTGGAATAGTGAGGTTGATGTCATGCAGTGCATGCTTCTCACCATAATAAAGGTTAAGGTTGTCGGTCGTGATACACGTCGTTTCATCTGCCAGTACATTCGAACGTTGTTCGCGTCCCAATGCACTCATATTGACGCCATGACTTTTTGTTTCTGAACTCATAATAATTACCAGTATTTTGTTAGCGATCTACTTCTAACTTTCTAAACCTTACCTAAAATTTACTTTAGGTTTATAAACTTTATTTTAAGTTTCTAAACCACGGTACTGTTCACGTAAACGGTTACGAATATAAATTGCGGATAAGTTTAATAAAACAATGACGGCTATTAATAAAAAGGCCGTAGCATAAACCAATGGTCGCGCTGCTTCCACGTTAGGGCTTTGGAAGCCAACATCGTAAATATGAAAACCAAGGTGCATAAATTTGCGTTCTAAATGAAAAAACGGTGCGTTCATATCAAGTGGTAAAGAAGGTGCCAGTTTCACAACACCAACCAACATCAGAGGTGCGACTTCACCTGCTGCGCGGGCTATCGCAAGAATCATTCCGGTCATCATCGCAGGTGTTGCCATTGGTAAAACGGTACGCCATAAGGTTTCTGCTTTTGTTGCACCCAGGGCTAAACTACCTTCGCGTATCGAACGAGGAATGCGTGATAAACCTTCTTCAGTTGCAACAATAACAACAGGAACGGTTAAAATCGCCAGCGTTAAAGATGACCATAAAATACCGGGTGTACCAAAAGTCGGTGAAGGTAAAGCTTCGGCATAAAAAAGCTGATCAATATTACCGCCTAAGAAGTAAACAAAAAATCCGAGACCAAATACACCATAAACAATAGAAGGCACCCCGGCAAGATTGTTGACTGCGATTCGAATTATTCTTGTTACCGCACCTTGATTGGCATATTCACGCAAATAAACTGCAGCGATAACACCAAAAGGCGTAACCAGCACAGACATTAATAACACCATCATAACGGTACCGAAGATAGCAGGGAAGATACCGCCTTCAGTATTGGCTTCACGTGGTTCATCCGCTACAAACTCCCAGATTTTTTGGAAGTAGAGAATAACTTTTTCAAAAAAGTTAAGAGCATTAGGTTGATAAGCACGAACAATTTTCGCTAATGGTATTTCAATAATCTTACCGCTCATACTTTCTACGGTAATGCTACCATGATTAAACTCATCGTAAAGTTTGGCTAATTTCTTTTCAAGTACAGCATAGCCTTTATCTAATTGAGTACGTTTATCCGCAAGTTTAGCCAAATTTTCAGCTGTATCTTCTTCATCAAGTTCAAGACGTCGTTTCGCTAAACGCAATTTCTCCATACTGTAGTTAATACTGCCTATGTCACCTTTTTCGATATCGCGAATCTGTGTATAGAGTTCTTCGCTATGTTGTAAGCGTTTTATTAATTCAGGCCAGGCGTTTTTACCGCTGACCGTTACGTTATCGTTATTCGTAACGGTTTTAAGGTAACCATAAAAATTCCCCCACTCACGCCGCTCTAAAACAATAATATCTTTCGGATATTCCTGTGCAGTTAAATAAGGTTGTAACATCCATTTAAAATCAGCGCCGCTAATGTCGCGGTTGCCTGTCTTAAGTAACAGACGGGTTGCTGTTAGCGAATCAGTTTTTAAATTAATTCCTAATGCATTAAGTTGTTCGATGCTTACTTCTTCGTCATTATGTAATTCACCGATAATACGGATAGAAGCAGGATTGTCTTCAGCCGCATTGGCTTGCAGATATTGCGCTTGCATCACAGCTTTTGGCCAAAAGTGTGATAAGCCATTTACCGCAATCAGTATAAGTAAACCAATAACAATAATTAAACTGGCGCTAACGGCGGCGGCATTAAGCCAAATCCACGGATCACCACTTTTAAACCATTTCTTCATCATAAGCTGCTGTATTTCTTGCGTAGACGTTGGCGAACAATTTCCGCTAACGTATTAAACATAAAAGTGAAAACAAAAAGAACAAGTGCTGCAAGGAACAATATCCGGTAGTGCGTACTGTCCACTTCTGACTCAGGCATTTCAACAGCGACATTAGCTGCGAGTGTGCGCATGCCCTGAAAAATGCTAAGGTCCATGACGGGGGTGTTACCGGTTGCCATTAATACAATCATGGTTTCACCTACCGCACGTCCCATACCAATCATTACAGCAGAAAAAATACCCGGGCTTGCAGTTAAAATAACGACATAAATCAATGTCTGCCAGGGGGTTGCACCGAGTGCAAGCGAACCAAAGGTGAGATTTTTTGGAACACTAAAAATAGCATCTTCAGTAATAGAGAAGATGGTTGGGATAACGGCAACACCCATTGCAATACCTACAACCAGAGAGTTACGTTGATCATAATTTAGTCCCAGGCTGTCATTTAACCACATTTTCATATCGCCATTAAAGAAAAAGTGTTCCATCGGTAAGCTCAATGCCATGGCCAGCCAACCGGTGACCAATAACACGGGAATAAGTAAAGCGGCTTGCCAGCCATCAGGAATATGTTGACGTATATTTTTAGGTAAATTTTTCCAGGCAAAGGCAAAAATTAAAACACCTGCAGGCAAAATAATTAGCATGCTAAAGACACCGGGCAGGTGACTTTCGATGATCGGTGCTAACCAAAGGCCAGCGAGAAAACCAAGGATAACGGTTGGTAAGGCTTCCATGATTTCAATTGTTGGTTTAACGTAGGTACGCATTTTGGGGGCCATGAAGTAAGCCGTATAGATTGCGCCCATAATGGCCAGAGGCATGGCAAAGAGCATGGCATAAAAGGCGGCTTTAAGTGTACCAAACGCTAATGGCATTAAACTAAACTTAGGTTCAAAGTCATTACTGGCGGATGATGATTGCCATGTATATGAAGGTTCCGGATAACTTTCATACCAAACTTGATCCCATAAAACAGCCCAGGACATTTCCGGATGTTCATTCTCAACATGCCAAAGCTGAACCTGTTGCTTGTCATCTTCAGTAATGAGAGTATTTGCGCGAGGTGAGACGGCAAGAAAATTTAAGCGTGATTCGCTGATAGCTTCATGCAAAAGCGTACGACGTGCAGTTGAGTGATAAAAAGCAAGCTGGCCCTTATCATCGATTGCAGCAAAACCCTTGCGGCGTTGTTCGGTAACGATATTCGTAATAGCAGAATGTTGGCTGTCAAAGTCGCGTATATGCGATAAGCTTAAACCTGTTTCTTTTTGCACCGGAAACCACTGACTGAGTCTGCCTTTATCATCACCGATTAATAATGAAATTTCACCGGTTAAAAAAGTCAAACTTGTTAGTTTTGCATCATCACTGGTGACACGTTTACGTTCAATAACACGAATATCATCAAGATCATCAATATCAATTAAACTTATTTCACTATTATTATGCGCAATATAAAGCAGACTTTGTGAAGCATCGATAAGAATTTTACTAACATGTTGAATATTCGGAATTTCAACTTGTGTACTATCAAATTCAATGACTTCTGCATCATCTTCATTAGTTAACTCATCATCAAATATGAGTTGATTTAATAACAAACGATTATCATCTGTATAAGCAACAAACGTCGCTTTTTCTTCATCATGCATTAAACCAATCTGCGTTAAAGCATGGCCTTTACTGTCTATTTCGATGGGTGTTTCACCAAGTGGGTAGATAAGCGAAGGGATAATCTTTTTACCGTCAGCCAAATGGCGTGTTTTATATTTTTGTTGGGCAAAGATAGCCTGTCCATTATTTAAACCAAAAGTAACAACGCCTTTGGCAACATGGCTGGTACTAAAGCTGCTGATTTGAGTTTTATCCGGTAATGTAATATCCACTTCTTTAATAACATCACCATTGTTTATATTAAAGAATATCGATTTTGCTGTTTCTGTAAAACGCACGCCAACCTGATTTTGTTCTTCAATAGCGAGATATAAGGTTTTACCTTGTGTTGCGGCAGGTAGAGCATAACTGGTTGTTTTTTCCATTTCCGCAGCGTTAAATAAAGGGTAAACAACATAAGCAAGGTAAAAGAAAATAAGAACTATGGATAAAATGACACCAATGCCGCCTACCGCCATGCTGACGCTGGTAATGCGATTTTTAATCGCACGACTACGGTTCATTTTTGAGGTGAGGGCGCGTTCTAAATTGGGTATTGATTGGCTAGTATCTGACATGGTGGTAGATTATAAATACATAATATGACAGAAATATGACAGTTTTATCTTGTTGATTTTATTGGTTATTTTCTCCTTCTGTGGGAATGCTGGGTCGGATTTGTATTTATTACAGGGTGTTTTTATCTTTGAGCATGAAATATGACATTTTAATTGCAGACAATGCCTTTGGGAAAAACACAGGCAAAAAAAAAGCCCGGCCCTAATAATAAGGCCGGGCTCTTTAAGAGAAGAAGCTATTTTAATTTAGCTAATTCCTTCTTAACTTGCTTAGCACTTAAAGGGATGTAACCGTCTTTGATTACAACTTTTTGTCCGCGCTTAGATAAAACCATTTTAATGAACTCCATTTGTAGTGGAGACAAAGGACGGTTTGGCTGCTTGTTAACATAAACCCATAATTTACGACCTAGTGGATATGTTTTGTTAGCTGCATTTTCAGGCGTCGCTTCTACAAATGGCTTACCAGCTTTTTTCGTCAAAGGTAGCGCACGAACACCGGATGTTTTATAGCCAATGCCAGAGTAACCAATGCCATTTAAAGAAGAAGAAACAGACTGAACAACGGATGCAGAACCCGGCTGTTCATTTACCGTTGTTTTGTAATCGCCTTTACATAATGCTTTCTTTTTGAAGTAACCATATGTTCCAGAAACTGAGTTGCGACCATAGATTTGGATATTTTTATTTTCCCAGGAACCTGTAAGACCAGCTTGCCCCCACTTAGTGATGTCTTTTTTACCTTTACACTTGCGTGTAGACGAGAAGATTGCATCAACATCAGCAATGGTCATGCCTTTGATAGGGTTATCTTTATGTACATAAACTGCTAATGCATCGATAGCAACAGCGATCGCCGTTGGCTTATAACCGTGTTTCTTTTCAAACGCCTGAAGTTCTTTGTCTTTCATCTTGCGACTCATTGGACCGAAGTTTGAAGTACCTTCTGTCAGTGCAGGTGGTGCAGTAGAAGAGCCTGCTGCCTGAACCTGAACATTTACATTTGGATAAAGGTGAGTAAATTCTTCTGTCCATAGCGCCATTAAATTAGCCAGAGTATCAGAACCGACGCTTGAAAGGTTACCTGTCACACCACTTGCTTTTTGGTACTCAGGTAATTTTTTGTCTAATTTTGAACCAGCATGAGCTACAGTAACAAAAGAAGATAAACTGACTGCCAGCACGCTCATGCTGATAGTCTGGAGTAGTTTAGATTTCATAGTATTCTCCCTAAAGAAAGATTAATTAAATTGTTATTTATTACAAGTATTTTTAAAGTGAGACTATTTTGCCGTTTCAATATGACAATGATATGACCTGAATGTGACAGTTTTATGACTTGATAGGTAAAATATTTTTTTAGTATAGCGGGGTATTTCTGCTTAAACGGAAAATCTCTGTTTAGGAAAATAGCAACTGAACGTTGAGCCTTTACCAAGCTCACTACTAATAGCTAAACTGCCATCATGACGTTCAACAGCATATTTTGCTATGGCTAAACCGAGCCCTGTTCCACCTGACTCCCGGGAACGATCAACGTCAGCACGGTAAAAACGTTCCGTCAGGTGAGAAATATGCTGGCTGGCTATTCCCGGGCCATTGTCCTTAACAGAAAAAACCGCTTTTTCATTTGAGATTTCCCACTTTATTTTTATAACGCCGTTTTCAGGCGTATAACGCACGGCATTGTTTATCAGGTTGGCAAACAAGCTGTGTAATTCATCAATATTGCCGCGTAAATTCAGTTCTTTGTCGACCTGTAAACTGATGTCATGGTGTTTGTCTTGGCCCAAAATTTCGGCATTTTCTTTTAAACTAATTAATAAGGCAGGTACATCAACCAGCTTTGTATGTTCTACCGGGGCTGTTTCCATTTTTGATAAGGCTAAAAGATCCGTAACTAGCCGTTGCATGCGCATGGCTTGTTGATACATGTTATCAATGCCGAGTTTAAAACTCTTTTCATCCTGAGGCGGTTTATCTGAAAACATTTCCAGATAACCACTTAGCACTGTTAATGGTGAGCGCATCTCGTGCGAGACATTTGATACGAAGGTTGTGCGCATTTCTTCCAGTTTAGTGATGTGCGTTATGTCACGACAAAAAACCATTTTTTGTTTATAGCCAAAAGGAATAATTTGAATGGTTAAGGTGTTATCAACATTGTTAGGAGAGGGAAAGGTCATTGTTTTACTAAAATTATTTTTTTCCAGATAACGTTGAAAACCCGGGTGGCGTATTAGATTGCTGATTTTTTGGCCTGCATCCTGAGGATATTTAATACCTAAAGAGGTGCTTGCAACAGGGTTTATCCACTCAATAAAGTTATGTTGACTGAGTATGACAATGCCATCGGGTAATGCTTCAGCTGCTTTTTTGAAACGAGATAATGCAGTTGAAAGTAATTTTTGTTGCTTTTTCTTTTGTTCTTCCAGAAGATAAAGTTCATTGAATATTTCTCCCCAGTAACCCTGGGCATCCGGCAATTCTTTTTTTCTATCTGACATCCAGTTATGCAACTTAAAAAGATTTTTAAGCATGAAAAAGATATAAAAAAATAATGCCAGAATGATAAAAAGGAGAATTTGATCAAATATATAACCAACAAAAATACTGCTGATCACTATCATACTGAGGGAGGTTATTTCATTTTTTTGTTGCGGTAACATAATATAAGTTTGTTATTTATTGGATAAACGGTAACCTGCGCCCCGAACCGTTTGTACTAATTCCTGGTGTCCTGTTTTTTCAAGTGCTTTACGCAAACGACGAATATGAACATCAACTGTGCGTTCTTCAACATAAACATTATCGCCCCAAACATTATTTAGCACCTGTTCACGGCTGAATACGCGATCGGGATTTTCCATAAAAAAACGTAATAGTTTAAATTCCGTTGGCCCTAAATCTATTGTTTGCCCGTTGCCTTCTACACGATATGAACTTGTATCGAGCGAAAGGTTGTTTATGCTAATAGCATCATGGCTATTTTCGGGTTGGCTGCGACGTAATAGCGATTTTATTCTTGCGATTAATTCCCTTGGCGAGAAAGGTTTTGTCAGATAATCATCTGCTCCGCTTTCCAGCCCCCGAATCACATTATCTTCTTCTGTTTTTGCGGTGAGCATGATAATGGGGATATTCATTGTTTCAGGCTGGCGACGAAGTTTTCGCGCAAAGTCGATACCACTGATGCCAGGCATCATCCAGTCTAATAAAATAAGCTGAGGAGGATTTTGTTTAATCAAGGCTTCTGCTTTATGCGCATCACTGGCTTCTTGCCATTGAAATAATTCCTGTGCAAGAGCCATACAGACCATGTCCCGAATAGCGCGCTCATCATCAATCACTAAAATATACTTAGAGTTATCTGTCATTTTTCTTTCACAAAAATAGATTTAATTGTCATAAACGATATTAGAGCAGAGTTTTGTTACAGATTAATGACAGTTAAGTTTCTGCTAACAGCAGTGACGTAAAATAGCACTATTGGGGTCTAGTATAGCCGATATAGGTTGGTTCATTATCATTTATTAGTATATTTAACGTTATTTGAGTAAAAGTGCGATACCGCTAAATATCAAAAAAACACCGATCGCTTTTTGAAATGTTCGCTGGGTAATACTGGTGTGTATATGGTTACCAATATACATGGCAAAAAACATAACCGGTAAAGAGTAGGCGATGCTTAATAATACGGTTGAGGTATAGAAACCTGAATAGGTAAAACCGACGGCGCGGATCAGGCCGTCAAGCAAAAATACAGCAGCACAGGTGGCTCGAAATGCAGATTTATCGAGCTGTTGTAGTTGAAAGTAAAAAACATAAAAAGGGCCACCGGTACCGAACATTGCACCAATTAAACTGCCGAAAAAACCACCAAAGGCGGGCCAGACAAGGGAATCACTTTTTTTAAGTTTGGGCGCTATCAGGCTATAAATGGCAAATAGTATAATAAATATACCTAAGCCTTTAACCAGAGTGTGCGTTGCAACGGTTTGTAGTGCAAACAGACCGACAGGCACACCAATAAAAGCAAAAGGGATGGCTCTTAATATGACTTTCCATGCAATATGCTGTCGGGTATGTGAAATATGGGAAAGTGATGCAGTCATATCTAAAAGACTAATAAAAGGTATGGCAAAGGTTAAAGGTAAAAAAAGTGCCAGTAGTGGCGTGGCGATTAGGCCAGAACCAAAACCAGTGACGCCACGAAAAGTGTAGGCGGTAATAAGTATGGCGAGAATAAAAGCATATTGTGTGTATGATAGTGCTTCGATCATTTGAGATAAATTATGCCCAATAAAATTAAAATTGCCGTAAGCAGCTGTTTGTTAGGTGAAGCTGTTCGTTATGATGGCACTGATAAACACATTCAAATTATCACTGAGCAACTCGGTAATAAGTATAACCTGGTTTCATTATGCCCGGAAATGGCCATTGGTATGGGCGTTCCACGGCCGCCTATACATTTAGTGGAAAGAGAGTCGGGTATTCAGGCTGTAGGTGTTGATAATCCCGCCACTAATGTCACCAGACTGTTAGTCGATTATGCAAAAGATGTTGTGAAAAGTCATGCGGAAATATATGGATATATTTTTAAAAAAAATTCACCCAGCTGCGGTACAAAAAATGTCAAAGTGATGAACGGTAGTGGTCAATATCAAAGGCGAGGACAGGGAATGTACGCCGCAGAAATAATGGCGGCATTGCCGCTATTACCTGTTATTGATGAAGATGCGTTTCTGGATGAAAAATTAAGAGAAGGATTTTTAGAAAAAGTAGAAAACTATTTTTCTAGCCTGCAATAATTAATCGTAGTGCGTCCAGTCTTAACTGTGGATGTTGGATGTATTCATGTAGCTGCTCTTTTTCATCAGATAATTGTTTAATTTCATCATCACGGACATTTGGATTGGTTTTTTGCAGTGAGCGTAAACGTGAAATTTGTTCACCGAGTTGTTGCTCAATTTGTTTTTCAGCTAAGTCCACAAGTATGGGAATGTTTTGTGATAACTGTGTCTCGGCATGGCCGATAATTTTTCTTAAATTATCACGGTGTCCGCTAACAATTTGTTGGCAAGTATGTTGATCAACTGAAGGCACAAGGCTTTTACATTGTTCAAAACTAATATCATCGCTGTGATCGATATTATCTTTATCCATCAGCAGACGAATTAACTGCGCCGGCATAAACCGATCGATTTGCAAATGAGCTGGTGCAATGCACTGAACCACAAATAACATCTCTAAAAGTACGGTGCCGGTTTTGAATTTTTTATTTTTAATAATACTAAAAGCAACATTGCCGTGCTCACCTTCAAATACCATATCCATAACACCGCGAACCATCGGGTGTTCCCAGCTCATACAAAGCCTGTCTTCATGTATTAGCGCGGTTTCACGATCAAACGTAATGGTGACACCATCATCAGGCAGTTCGGGGAAGTGAGGGCTTAACATATGATTACCAGGGTGTAATACATAGCTGTGATTACTATGATCAACATGTTCGACACCATAGCTATCGCAAACACGTAATATATAGTCTTCAAGTTCGTTATTGTCTTCAATGTCATGAATGGCGTTGACGATTTTTTCTGCAACCGGTTTACGGAAAGAATTCATTTCTAATAAACGATCCCGTCCTTTTTGTAACTCGGCATTGAGCTCGGTATATATAGGTTTTGCTTTATCAAGCAGGGAAATAACGTTGTCTACATTGTAATCCGGCTGTTCAAGTTGCTGGTAAAGCTCTGAACCAAGTTGTGCAATCATGCCTTGTCCGGCAGGACATGTATGTGCAAAGGCATTTAAGCCTTCTTTGTACCAATGAAATAAAATTTCCTGTGCAGACTCTTTTACATAGGGTATATGAATTTGAATGATTTCTTTTTGCCCAATGCGATCAAGCCGGCCGATGCGTTGTTCAAGTAAGTCCGGGTTTAAAGGGAGATCAAATAAAACCAGGTTATGAGAAAATTGAAAATTACGACCTTCACTGCCAATTTCTGAACAAATTAATACCTGAGCACCATCTTCTTCATCAGCAAAATAGGCAGCGGCACGATCACGTTCAATAATACTTAAATTTTCATGGAAAACAGAAGCACGAATAGCGTGTTTATTTTTCAGTAAGTCCTCAAGTTCAAGGGCGGTTTCTGCGTGCGCACATATAACCAGTACTTTTTTGTTTTTTAGTTGTTGGAGTAAATGCAGTATCCAGAGGATACGTGGATCAAAGTTTGTCCAATGTGGCGCATTTTGTAATGATTTTATACCAAGCTCTTTTAAACTTTGATAAGTAAACTCAGGTGTTAACATTAGTTCTGCATAGCGACGATTAAAGTCCAGAGAAAACTGTTCTTTTTTATCTTCGTTATTAAATATTTTTGTAAATAAAGTAGAATATGTTTCACAGGCAGTTAAAGCATAAGCATTAACTTTTCGCTCGGGGAAGCCTTTGATTGCATGACGCGTATTACGAAATAAAACACGGCCTGTACCATGCTGGTCTATTAATAAATTAACAATTTTTTGTTTTGTTTCGGCAAGATGTTTTCCAGAAGACAGCTGTGTTAATAAATTTTTACGCTCGTGCGGAATAAACTCATCCAGAACATCAATGTCATGCTGTTGTAACGGCTTATTATCAATCAATAATTCTGCAGTTTCTGCTAATTTTGAATAATGAGATTCTTCGGCCAGGAAGATCTCAAGGCTATGGAAACGATGGGGATCTAGCAAACGTAAACGTGCAAAATGGCTTGAAGGCCCAAGCTGCTCCGGCGTTGCGGTTAATAATAAAACGCTCGGGGTATTTTGTGCCAGAGTATCCATAAGTTGGTACTCCGGGCTAACATTATTCTCTTCCCATTTAAGGTGGTGGGCTTCATCAATAATTAATGTATCCCATTCGCCATCAATAACTTGTTGGTGACGATGTGGGTTTTGCATTAGAAAATCCAGGCTGCATAAAACGAGTTGTTCGCTATGAAAAGGATTTGTTCTCTGATCAAGGGCATCAGCCTCTTCCTCAGGATTCAACCCATTTTCTTCATCTAACGATATGCAACGTTCTTCATTAAACAAACTGAACTTTAGATTAAAGCGGCGTAACATTTCTACCAGCCACTGATGCAGTAAGGCATCGGGAACGACGATCAATATTCGCTGTGCCCGCCCGGAAATAAGTTGGTGGTGTAGTATTAATCCGGCTTCAATGGTTTTACCCAGACCAACTTCATCCGCCAGTAATACGCGTGGTGAAGGCCTTTGAGCCACTTCATGGGCGATATAAAGTTGATGAGGAATTAAACTCATACGTACACCGTATAAGCCATTTACAGAAGAACTTGCTAAGGCATGTTTCTTATTTAAGGTATCGTGCCGAAGGATATAGGTTTTCTCGGGATCAAATTGTGATGTAAATAACCGGTCTTGTGGGCGGTTGAGTTTGATAGCTGCACTTAATTGTGTTTCGCAAAGTTGAGCGGCGTTACCATTATCATCGGTCACCTCATAGTGAATAATACCTTCATGCTCATTTAATGCCGTGATTTTAAAACTTTCATTGTCATGGTTTTTGATGGTATCGCCAGCAGCAAAACTTACCCGGCTTAAGGGGGCTTGTTCTATGGCATAGGTACGTACTGCACCGCTGGCTGGAAAGTTGATGGTAATCGTTCGCTGATCCAGTGATTCAATAAGCCCCAAACCTAACTCACTTTCACTATTACTGATCCAGCGCTGGCCGGGGACAAAATCAAATGCAGACACGTCGTTACCTTTTTTAAAATAGTAAAAATATAAAATGAAGTCAGAGTACAGGGATAATATTTAAGCAAGCCCGGCAAGTATATAAGTAAATCATTATATCTAAAATCGCTAATGTAATGAATATGTTTGGTTAAATTATTATATAATAAATAAGGGATTTAATTGATAATTGGGCTAAGGTCTAAAATCAAATAATTATACCGGATAGCTCATGTAGTTAGTAGAAGCGCATAATGGTAGCCAAAAATAATGTGGAATAAAAATAATAATAAAAAAGAAAAAATACAAAGTTTACGTAATAGAGCGATTATTTTTGCATTGTCGGTTAGTTTGTTCATTGTTTTAATATCATTAATTGGTTATTCCAATATTAAGGCTTTCAACGAAGATTCGGCTGTACAAATTCAGGAACGTGATGATTTACTTGGTTCACTGAGTTTAATTCGCGGTAAATTGCTCGGTTTTCATCAAAGTTTAAATCAGTTTTTGTTAATGCCTGAAAATATAACTTATCAAAAACAAGTTGTTAGCAAAGTAAAAGAAGCTCTTGATATTAGCCTGTTATTAAAATCACATCGCTGGATTAAGGAATATGAACGTGAACAGGTTGTTGAACGGTTGGCCGGGGATTTAAATTTATTGAATACAGATATTAAAAAATTGATTGAAGTTCGTTTAGATCCGAATAACCAATATCCTTCCCTTGCGGTCAGTTCTATTTTATTGAGCCCAAATAGAGAACGATTAAATATTTTATTTACCTTATCGGTTACTGAAGCAAACGAGAATAATACTCAAATTAAACGTCCTGAAGTCTATAAAACGTTAATATCTGCCCGCTATCTTTGGGGCCAGATTTTATCAAATTTCAGATTATATCTGGCTAATCGTTTAGGTTCATTTGATAAAAATTTGTTGCCGACACAAGAGCATGATATTGAGGTCTTATATAATCTACTACAGGCAAAATTTGGCATACTTCAGCAATATGCAAATGAAGGAAAGCTTAGTTTTGAATTAACTGACTCATTACCCTCAATGCTAAAGTCCCTGCAACAATGGTTTAATGGCTTTAAGAAAGTAAAAGTCATTCATCATTCAGATGAGTGGCGTTCCGATACAAAAATAATGAAAAGCATTGTTTCCCCTCGTATGGAGCGCATCACATACGGACTTATCTTACTTGAAGCAATTGTTGGTGATTCGGCTATATATGATATAAATATTTATAATTCGCTAGGTCAGGAGCAAAATAAAATATTGTGGTTAATTGCATTTATTGGAATATTTTTTACAGTCTTTATGATCTGGTCTTTAGACAGACTTATTTTTGAACCTATTTCTTTAGTCAGCAAAGCGCTTAAGCTTGAAGCACTGGGAAAGAAAAGTGATGATATCGTTGTTGTTAAGACACAAGAAACCAAAGATTTAGTTGATGCTTTCAGCGATATGAGTTATCAGGTTCATCTTCGTCAAAAAGAACTGGAGTATCGCGCACTACATGATTCTTTAACTTCATTACCAAACAGAACTTTATTACTGGATCGTATTGAGTACGGCATTAATACGGCTAAAAGACAATCGCAGGAACTAAGCTTGCTTGTTCTTGATCTGGATAATTTTAAAGATGTTAACGATACTTTAGGACATTTTGCTGGTGATGATTTATTAATTAAAGTTGGCAACAGAATTAGCCGCGTTTTGCGTAACATTGATACTATTGCAAGAATAGGGGGGGATGAATTTTCTGTTTTATTGCCAAACACAAATGAGGAACAGGCTATTATTACTGCACAAAAGATTCTTTCAATATTTATGCGAACTATTAATATAGATGGTGTTGAGATTTCTATTTCATCAAGTATTGGTATAGCGGTATATCCTGAAAATGGCGAAGATGTTAGCACCCTGTTAAGACATGCTGATGTTGCAATGTATATGGCCAAAAATAATAAACTCGGCTTTGATGTTTATAGCGAAGAGCAGGATGGGCATAGTATTTCAAGACTTTCGATGACGCGTGATTTTCGTGATGCTATGGCTAATGATAATTTGCATGTTGAGTTTCAACCAATTTACGATATTGCTCATAACAATATTGTTGCTGTTGAAGCGTTATCACGCTGGCAACATCCGGAGCGAGGCAATGTTTCTCCGGAAAAATTTATTTTGCTGGCAGAACAAACAAACTTAATTAATAATTTAACGTATTTGGTGTTAGAAAAATCCATTAAGCAGGTTGCTTTATGGCATAAGTCAGGACACTATTTATCTGTGGCTGTTAATTTATCAGTATTCAGTTTTAAAGATCCTGACTTTATCGGTGAAGTGCGCACTTTATTACGTAAATATAATTTCCCTGGTAATAAGCTAAAGTTAGAAATAACAGAAAGTGCAATGATGGATAATCCGTTGCAAGCTATCGAAATATTATCGCAGTTACATAAAATGGATATTAAGTTATCAATTGATGATTTTGGAACAGGTTTTTCTTCTATGACTTACCTGAAAAAGTTTCCTGTTGATGAGCTTAAAATTGATAAGTCGTTTGTTATTGGTCTGGATTCTGATAAAAATAATGATGCCATAGTTCGCTCTACAATTGATTTGGCACACAATCTGGGATTAAAAGTCGTGGCAGAAGGTATTGAAAGTGAAGATGTGTATTGTTTGTTAAAGCAATATGGTTGCGATATGGCTCAGGGTTTTCACCTGAGCCGTCCTGTCAAAGCTCACATTGTCGATGGTTTACTTAAAGCGGATTGTTAAGGTTTTATCGCTTCAATATGTGCAGATAAAACATAATCTGTTACGTTTGTATCGGGTGCCCAGTCTTTGATAAATTCTTTAGACTCATCTTTTGGTGTGATTTTAATTTCACTAAAGCCGGCATCCTGCATAAACCTTTCTAATTCGTGAATTAGTGACGCTCCCGCCATACAACCGGAATACAAAGCCAGATCGTTTTTCATTTCCTCTGGCATTTCGCAACTTGCAACGACATCAGATATTGCCAGGCGGCCACCGGATTTTAAGACACGAAATGCATCGCGAAAAACCTGTGCTTTATCTGGCGAAAGGTTAATAACACAGTTCGAAATTATGACATCGACCATATTGTTTGCGATTGGAAGATACTCAATTTCACCCAGGCGAAATTCAACATTATTAAACTTTGCTTTGTCTGCATTATTTCGCGCTTTGCTTATCATGCTGGGCGTCATATCAATACCGATCACGTTTCCCTGTTCGCCGACTTCACGTGCAGCTAAAAAAGCATCAAAACCGCCACCGCTACCAAGGTCAACAACGGTTTCACCCTGAGATAATGCTGCAATCGCACGCGGGTTACCACAGCCTAATCCCATATCAGCACCATCGGGAACATTTTCAAGATCGTCCTCTGAATAGCCGAGGCGTAAAGAATTCAGTGTATTAATATCTATATCATCAGAAACACCGCAACAGCTGCTTTCAATACCACATGCTTCATTGGCATTATTTGCTTCGGCCACTTTTGCATAATCTTCTCTAACCTGATTGCGAATGGCATCAGATTTCTGCTGGGCGCTGCTCCCTGAATAGTCGTTGGGCGTTTCTAGTTCAGCATTACTCCCGCAACAAGATGTATTATCTGACATAGGGTGTTCCTCTTTATTTTTTGGTTGGTGTTAACGTGTCACCATTAAACAAGCTTTGCAAAATAGCGACTTTTTCAGTGTTTACGAAGCATTCAACATTTTGGCCCCGACGTCGGGTAGTAATTAATCCGGCGCGTTGTAATTCTTTTATGTGGTGCGACAAGGTAGATGGCGCAACAGACAAATTCTCTCCCAGTTCCCCTACACAAAATCCATTTAGGGCTTCGGAGGAGCAAATTGTCCCCGGTGCACAACAGCTTAATAAGCGCATAAATATCTGCAATCTATTTTTATTTGATAATGCTTTAAATGACTCGCTGAGATCGTGTGCATCTATTGTTCTATATTTCGACATGTTTCGAACTATAGAATATTAATTAAGTAAATGCAAGCCATTAGCAAATCGACTCATATTTAGTTACAAATTGTCTGTCTATAAAGTGTTATATATATGTGATAAGTGTTTAATTATTATAGTATTTCCAATAAAACTTTAGGCTGGGTTTTGCTGTCCGATATAGGTAGACTACAAACCTGTTTAAGGCGTCAATAGCTGCGCTGTCCTTTAAATATATTCAGATGACATTATTTTATTTTCAGTTAACTGGTTTTTAAATTTATGTTGAATTCAAAACATTCCAAAAAAATAGCCATAAGTTTCGCGCTTGTTTTGGGATTAATGTTGATTATGATTATTTTCGATTTGAGCCGGATGTACATCATGCAAAGCAAGCTTGATAGCATTGTAAAAGGGCACACAGTAAAAGCTAACTTAATGATGACAATGCGACATGGAATTTACGAGCGTCAGGTTAGTCTTCGAAATATTTTATTATTGAAAGATGTTTTTGAGCGGGATGAGGCCAGAACAAAGTTTAATAGTTTTGCTCTTGATATCATTACAGCAAGAAATAATCTTGCATCTATGCAGCTTGATGCCAGAGAGAAAGCTATTCTTGCGGAAATTAATGATTCGATGGCAAAAGCGTATAAGGCACAGGTAAGCTTAATTGATATAAGTATTTATAATAATGAAAAAATAATCACTAAGGAAGATTTGCAGAAAACCTTTGTTACACAAGAACACTTCATAGAAAAACTTAAAAAAATGATCCGCTATCAATCAGCAGGGACAAAAAAAGCGGTGATGGATGCAAACAAATCATATTCAGAAGCAAAAAAATCTGCATTTATACTGGGCGGTGGTGCATTATTACTGGGATGTCTTATTGCTATTTATATAATTAATTTAACCGAGTCGCAGTCAAAAGATGTTGATAAAGTAATGTCTCAGTTAGAAACATCACATCTACAGCTTGAAGAACGCGTTAAAATAAGAACAAGAGAACTGGCTGAGGCAAGGGATGATGCACTTGCATCAAATAAAGCAAAAGATACTTTTTTAGCTACAATGAGTCATGAACTGAGGACACCCCTTAACATTATTGTTGGCTATAGTGAATTATTAGAAGAAGTTGCAGGTGATATTGATACAGATAGTCTGATCAACGATTTAAAAAAAATACAGGCTGCGGCATATCACCAGCTAAAACTCATTAATAGTTTGTTAGATATTTCGAAAATTGAAAAAAAACAACTGGAAATAACTGCAGAAGATTTTGATGTTGAAATATTAATTAAAAAAGTGAGTTCTGCTGTGCAACCTTTAATGGTAAAAAATAATAATATATTTACGATTAAATGTGAAAACGGTATTGGTATGATGTATTCCGATAGTATGCGAATTTATCAGATATTATTAAATATTTTAAGTAACGCAGCAAAATTCACTTTCGATGGAGAGGTTGAGCTTAATATATCAAAAACAAACAAAGGCGATATAATGGTTTTTAATATTAAAGATACCGGCATAGGTATTGCCAAAGAGTATATCGGAAGTTTATTTGATGAGTTTAGTCAGGAAGATAGTACAACAACACGTAAATATGGTGGTTCTGGGTTAGGACTATCCATTTCTAAAAGACTGGCCAAATTACTAAAAGGCGATATTACTGTTGAAAGTGATAAAAATATCGGAACATGTTTTCGTTTAACAATTCCGGTTGTTTATATTGAGAGCAGAGCATAAGCTTACTTCAACAATATTTTAGATCATGCTTTTATATGCAAGTGAAAATAATAATATTCAATTATTGATGTTCTCGAATATACACAATTAAAAAAATATATAAGTTACATGGAATTATTAATTATTATTTTACTCGTTTTTGCAATCGTGTATTGGTTGGATAGTATTCGGGCAAAAGAACACGCAATTCAATATGCGAAAAATAGCTGTAAAAAAGTGTTGTTAGAATTTTTGGATGATACAGTATCAATAAAAAAAGTACGTTTGCGCAGAAATAGTAATGGACAACTTTCAATATATCGGGAGTACCAGTTTGAGTTTTCGAGTACGGGCGCGCACAGGTATAGTGGCTGTGTTCGACTTTTGGGGCAGCAGTTTATCGATGTTGAAATGGAGCCCTATCAGTTTCACAAATGATGATAAGATAGATAACGACGTTTGCCATCAATATCGTTCAATGCGGGACTCGACGATAAAATATCTTGACATGCTCATGTATTAAAAGACTCATATTTTAATGCAACATTGCACAAGTAAGCGCGGGATCTGCCTGTTGTTCATTCGACAGCGGCCCTTGCCTTGTTCTATCTTCAGCATTCCTGGTTTGGTACCTTCGTCCGTAGCCCAGATTAGCTTCTCAATCTACAATTTTACCTTCTCCATGGATTCGTCTGTTTTTTTGATGATTTATGTCTGTTATTTTTTTACAGATAATGGCGGGTTATCAAAGTGAATACCTTCCCAGCCAAATTTCATAAAGTTTCTTATATTAGCATGATCAGTTCCGGCTAAATTAGTTAAAACATCCTGACGGTAATATTTACCAAAGCAACTCAATGTTTGTGATTCATTAAGGTCATTAATATCGGCAAATGCGAATATTTTACAAGAACCTTCATTAGTTCCGGCTTCATTGACAATTTCCCTGTCTGCGATACCATTATAGAATTGTGTTGCGACGTAATCATAGTCACTTTCTATTACCTCAATAACCTGCTCAAACTCTACTTCGGTTGGATTATTTTGTATAAGGTTTAAGAGTTCTTTTGTATTCATATTATTCGTTCCAAATTTTATGATGAGCAACTGACAGAAATTTCTTGTGCCCATTGCGGAGGGAATCCCGAGTAGGCTTCATTTTCTGGTTGTTCATCAAAAGGATTTTGTAATAAATTAAATAATCGTTCTATTTCTGTGTAATCGTTTTGTTCGGCTTTTTTTATGGCAACTTCCGCCATGTGGTTTCGCAGTATATATTTTGGATTGACTTGCTTCATTTTTATTGAACGTTGCCCATCATTATCTGCTTCTAAGGCTAATCGATTTTGATATTTTTCTGCCCATAAATCGTATAAGTCTCGCTGTATGAATATATCACGAATATTATTGTTATAACTTAAATCAGCAGAATTAAAATTACATAAACGCCGAAAAAAAATAGTATAGTCAACATTATCATCTGACATTAAATTAAATAAATTTTCGAGTAATTGTTTATCTTCAGCCTGTTCTTTTTCCAGTCCAAGTTTTTGTCGCATAAGTGTTGAATATTCAGAAATATAAGTCGCCTGATATTTATTTAATTCTTCTTTTGCCAGTTCGGCTGCTTTGTCAGGATTTTTATCTATTAAAGGTAATAGAGTTTGCGCTAAACAACTAACATTGAATAAACCAATATGCGGTTGTTTATTAAATGCATAGCGACCTTCGTGATCTGAATGATTACAAATATATCCGGGTTCATAGTTATCCAGGAAACCATAGGGGCCATAATCAAGCGTTAAGCCTAAAATAGACATATTGTCAGTATTCATAACGCCATGAGAAAAGCCAACAGCCTGCCATTGTGCAATCAGTTTCGCTGTTCGTTTAATGACTTTGCTTAAAAGTGTAAGATAAGAATTTTCATCAGATAATAATTCAGGATAATAATGTTCAATCACATAATCAGCCAGAGTTTGAATCTGAGAATATTGTTGGCGATAATAAAATACTTCAAAGGAACCAAAACGAATGTGACTGGGAGCAAGTCGCGTCAGTACTGCGGCCCGCTCTATATTTTCTCTATAGACTTCATCATCACAGGCGGTCATACACAATGCTCGGGTCGTTGGAATACCTAAAGCATGCATGGCCTCGCTACATAAATATTCGCGAATGGTGGAGCGCAATACCGCACGCCCATCTGAACCACGTGAATAAGGGGTTGGTCCACTGCCTTTTAATTGCAGCTCCCATTTTTCATTTTTATGATTAAGCACTTCGGCAATAATAATGGCGCGTCCATCACCCAGTTGCGGGGTTAGATGGCCAAATTGGTGTCCGGCGTAAAGCATGGAGAAGGGCGTTGCATTTTGTAAGGGCTGCTTACCACTAAAAATATCAACGAAACTCTGATCGTGTGCAAGTTCTTTTTCTAAACCTAAAAGATCCGCTGCATTTTTATTAAAATGAACTAAGCGGGAGTCAGTACTAAAGGCAGTCGGCTGTACATGAGATAAAAACTCTTTGCCCAGTTGTAAAAATGAGGAATGTAATGGAATTGATTTTAAAGAAAATGACATGACAGCTGCCCTGATTAAGAGGGACGCATTGTAGATGATGCCTGAGTGTTTTACTAGGTTTTGCCTGAAGCGGAGCACAGAACAGGGTATAATGATTATTTTATTTAAGCAGGAACAATACGGTGCCAAGAGCAAACGAAATTAAAAGTGGAATGGTCATTGATATCAACGGTATTCCTCATCTGGTCAAGAATGTGGATGCAAAAAGCCCGTCTTCTCGGGGTGGTTCTACGATGTATAAAATCCGTTTTACTAACCTGAAGACAAAGCAAAAGCTGGATGATTCATTTAAAGGTGAAGAAATGTTAGCTGAGGCGGACTGCAACCGGGTACAAGTTCAGTTTTCATACGTTGATGGTGATGCTTTTACCTTTATGAATATGGAAGACTATAGCCAGTACACATTAAACCGCGATGAAATTGAAGAGTCGGTCAATTATTTAACAGAAGGTTTAGACGGTATTTTTGCCTTAATTATGGATGAAACCATTCTCGGTATCGAGCTGCCTCATTCAGTTACACTCACTGTAACCGAAACGGCGCCTGGCATTAAAGGGGCAACTGCGGCTGGACGTACCAAGCCCGCAACGCTTTCAACGGGTTTAGAAATTCAGGTGCCGGAATATCTGGAGGCAGGACAAGAGGTGAAAGTGAATACAACGAATGCAAAATTTATGTCGCGCGTTTAACGCAATGGCTTAAACAGGTATTCAAGTCCATTGACTTTTATTTCGTGTACGATGGCCAGCATTTTTCCTAACTCACCATTTGGAAAACCCTGGTTAGCAAACCACACAACATAGGGCTCCGGCAGGTCGATAAGTAAACGGTTGGCGTATTTGCCAAAGGGCATACGATATTTTGCAAGTTTGAGAAGTTGAGCGGGATCTGATTGTAATTCAGAAAAAACATCACTCTCAGTATTTGACATTGTTATGCGGCAAACCGGTCTTGCAGGTATTGCATAATTTCATCTGACTCATACATCCAGCGATGATTGCCTTTATCATCAACAATTTTTAAACAGGGGACTTTTACCTGGCCGCCACCTTGCAGCAATTCTTCTCTGTGTGTTTGATTGTGCTGTGCGTCACGCGTTTCAATATTCAGTGACAAGCGTTTGTTGTTACGTTTTACTTTAATGCAAAAAGGGCAGGTTTTAAATTGATAAAGTACGAGGTTACGTGCTTCGAGATCAATTTTTTGTTGCTCATCTTCAGGACGTTTAATGCCTCGTGGTGTTGTGATTTTATCGACAAATAAAATTATTGGGCCAACGATAAGGCGAATTGTCTTAAAAAATATTTTAAAAAACCATTTCATATCTAAAATTACCATGCAGTATTTCGGTCTGGACAGGCGGTGATTATATCCGATTTTGCCACATTTGTTTACACATATTGGCCGGCACACCAGCCCGACGACCAGGACCACTGAAAATTGTATCCCCCCAGCCAGCCACTCACATCCATCACTTCACCGATAAAATAAAGCCCGGAAATGGATTTTGTTTCAAATGTTTTTGAGGAGAGTTCGTTACAGTCGACGCCACCAATAGTCACTTCAGCGGTTCGATAACCTTCGGTGCCATTTGGAATTATTTCCCATTTTTGAAGAGCGTCGCTGACTTTCTGGCGTTGTTTATTAGAGAGTTCTTGCAATGGTTTATCGAGTAACTCAGGCTCAACAAAAATAT
>Ga0316207_10001116_pt1 | contig 35388 bp, 37 predicted proteins | sample 6weekpyrite_MG_FD_204943 | JGI IMG/M metagenome (GOLD analysis project Ga0316207, IMG submission 204943) | Microbial mat bacterial communities from mineral coupon in-situ incubated in ocean water Damariscotta River, Maine, United States -... | ecosystem: Environmental > Aquatic > Marine >... | reverse complement strand
CTTGCAACAACATGTCGGGCTCTAACCTGATAGTCCCGTCACCGCAGGCTGGACAATTAACTTCAACAAACATCTCAAACTCCTATTGTAAGGTAAAAGGGGGCGCAGCTTTTACACTGCGCCTTGGTGTTTTTAGGTCGTCGTTATTTTGTTTCTTCAGGAATGGTGATTGGAGAAACATTCTTGGAGTAGGCCTCAATAATGGTAGTGACGCCTTTAGGCAGCGGAAGCTGTCCTGCATGCACTGCCACCGTATATTTGGCTGAATTGCTGGCCTGATAATGCGACGATTCTTTTGTTGATGAGCTGCTATCGTGCGAAACACTGCCGCTGATAGAAACCCTGAACGGCCCAAAGCCACCGCTACCAGTAAATTTACCAGCTTCCTTGGTATCGTTATGCGTTTCGCTGCTGTTATTTTGGCTAGAGCTTGATTTCACTTCCATTTCGAAAGTTACATCAACGCTGTCCACCGCCAATGAGTTAAGCGGCACAATTGTAAGCAGCGGCAAAGCAAAGTTAGTGTTTACATTTTGGATAGTTGTTTTAGTGGGCTCTGGCTTTGCGTTTGGATCACCTGGCGTAATCACACCGCGTGACAATGTCATATTGATCATGACAGGCGTGTAATTAACGTCTTTTGTGTTGGGATCAGTGACCTTGTTAAAACAAGTGGTCATCAAGAACTCAACTTGTGTCATCGCCATTTGCGAATTGGCTTGCGCAGCCGACATAAGCGGGCCACCAATTAATGCGCCCATAGGCAAGCCTGAGAATTGCTGCGCCATTGAAAGAATACCGGGCATATTTATCTCCTGTATTTGCTAGAAAAGGGTGAAGTTGTGAGTAGTTAGCTAGGCAACTGCGCCCGCAGTGCCTTGTCGTAACCTTCGATGATGGATGTAACGCCGGTTGTTCTGTGCCCAGGGGCTATCTTGATTTTCACCTTTGCGTTCGGCTTTGGTGTTACGACTTTACCGTCGCCCAGCAGAGTGTTTTTATGGTGCGGAAAACCGACCACAATTTCGCCGTCCTTCTCCAGAACTTCCATATCCATATCGATTTCCAGTTCCGCCATTTGCATGTTGGAAACCGGAGCCAGCGAAATCAGCGGAACAAAGACCTCATGTTCCTGTGCTCCCTTTTCTGTAATTTTGGGGAACTTCATTTCAACAGCGCGGGGCGTTAGCTGTTCAAAATCGGCAGGGCTAAGAGGCCCAGACGCATCGCTGCTATCCGCCGATTTGCCGGATGCCGTATGAAAGTAGGATTTCAGAAGTTTAAAGTTTTCCTGAGATACCGCATAAGCAGCTTGTTCTGCTGCACCTTGTATTACTGCTATTAAGCTAGAAAATTTTATCACAGTCCCATCTCCATCGGCTGTATTTAGTGCCAGTGTTATATGCTTGTGCGAGATGCTTAATACGGTGGCTTTACAGCCTGTTTTTTGCTCACCTCTACAAGACAACCAATAAATAGCAGGGACTGTGCCAGTATTTTTATTGTTTATATTCAATTACTTACATGTTTTTATCTTGCTTACACACCGTGACAGACGTGTCAGGGAAAGCATTAAACCGTGTCCGACACACTTAGATAAAAACAACACCTCATCATCACCGTTTACATGATCTAAAAACGAGAAGCGGCGGCCTAAAGGCCACCGCTTGAAGCACTAGAATGTTACCAAAATTAACAGGAGAATCTTGCCGCTATCAGCGGCATTTTGTGACCTGACCCGGAGCGGAAGGAGAAACAAGTTTTGTGGTCATTAAAGTTTTAATCCGAATACCCGGGTATAAAAGGGCCACCCTAAATTGATCGCCGTGATTAATACGATATTGCTGAAAGAAGCTACGCTCCAACCCAGCATAAGTTTGAGCTTCTGCTTGTGGAACAACCATAATCTGTGCACCGGCACCGCCTGCCGTACTGGCTGCCATTGGATAACCACTACACGCATAGATAACATTATCCGCCTTGCTAAAACGGTCTATCGGAATAGCAACAGAGCCACACGACTGGGCAAATTTCTCGCGCTCACTTGTAACGTCTCGCTGCAAGATATCTGGTAACCCCCTGCCAAGGGCCACATGCACATTATGTGAAATACACGGCAGTAGATTGCCATTCAGGGTTAACGTCGGAAGTGTTCCGTAAGATGCAGCGCTAGCCGTAAAAAATGCCGCGGAAATCATCTTGGATTTTAACATAAAACCCACTTGTTGTTCCTTTCTGTCTACCCCGTGTACCGCAAAATGGCATACGAATATTTTAGTGGCTTAACCCTGGCAGCCCTGAAACAGCAGATGCCGAATGGCTAACAAAAACAACCACCCCAAGCCCAATGTGAAAGAAACCGGAAAAACAAAAGCACTGAGCAATAGCCCAATAATATGCTGAACCAACGATTGACCAGTTGATCGTGTTTTGCTGTGCAGGTCATTAGATGACGACTTATAAGTAGTGATGACATCTTTTACATGCGCATGAATGTCCTCTTTTTGCCCTATAGCAAACTGATGATGGATATCAGTAAAGTGCTGATTGGCCTTAGCCCCCATTGGAGCCGAAACTGTCTCAGAGGCTATGGCCGTGGCGTATAACGCCAGCGGAATACCAATATGCGCAAGCAGCGTTAGTAAAATAAATACTGTCGCCGACTTTCTAAAAAAACGTGCAACACTTAGCCAAAAATTCCGAAACAATACCCATTTGGCAAAAGTAATGATGCTGGCCGTTAAAAGAGGAATCGATAGATAGTTGATGGCCTTTAAAAGTTCTTCTGTTAAGAAAACATTGCCAAGCGCCCAAAGGCTTGCGCGCACCGCATTTTGTATATGTCCCTGCATGGCCCCAAACAACCCGCCAATCTGCACCTGTACATCCACAATAAACGAGATGCCAGCCGTACTGCTTTTCAAGACTTCTAACCCAGCATCAAGAGCCGCCAACAACAACAAGGTTTCAGAAATTTTAACTTTACTATTGTGCAAATAGGTTGTGGTTACTTCTGCTACATGGCCTCTGCCTAAAAAGTCCAGTGCATGGTTAAAAGCATTCAGATGATTAAGAGCCAAAGTCACAAATAATGTGGTTAAAAACTTCAACCAATGATTTGCTGCATACTTTGCAGCTATTTTTCGAAGTGGCGACAGCTTAGCTGCGGCAGCTTCAAGCGATGTTACTATGCTCATGACATCACCACTTGAAGCAAGTTGTACGCGCTAATTGATGCGCAGTGCCATTGAAACGATCAAGATCCACAGCTCCTTCTATGCCCCTTTTTTGGCCAGTATTGCTATGTTGCCAAAAGGTCCAATTTTTCCAGCCTGTGGGCAATGTCGGCGCTTCCGCATAATCAGCAAGCCAAAGCTCATATCCGGTAAAGGCACCAGGGAATTCCTCATCCCATGTGGCTGGGCTTGTATAGATAATCGGTTTGCAACCAAGTGTTGCCTCAACATGCTTTAGCCATTTTTTGATCTGAGGCCGCGCACAAGCTAGGCGGTCCTGCGGTATGGCTTCAATATCGAGTACAGGAGGTAAAGCTCCGTTGTAATCAACCTTCTCGCTTTTTAAACGGGTAATAAAGTGCTGTGCTTGAGCTTTGCCATCATCGTCAGGCGCAAAAACATGATATCCGCCACGGTAAATGCTCTGATGCTTTGCTCCTTGCCAATTTGCTGCAAACTTGGCGTCCCCTAAAGTAACACCTTCACTAGCCTTAATGTACGCAAAGCCCACACCATCAGCCTTGACCGCTTTCCAATCCACATCACCTTGGAAATGCGAAACATCGATACCCTTTACATGCGCTTGTTCATTGTCTGAACACGCGCACAATGCACCTATAATACTCAACACAAAAAATGGTTTTATCTTTGAAAGTCGTTTCATGTGTCACACCTTTCATTGCGAGTGATTACACCTCACATCGCATAAAGCATGCCACAGAAAACATGTGTTATAACAACAAGTTACACACATATACATTTGAAAATCTGGTGTCCGACACAATGAAATAACAGATAAGCATGTGTCGGACACATCTTAAGTGTTCAACTATAACCACCTTTAGCGTGTGTCGGACAGTATCTCCAATCATGTCAGACACCTTCTCTCTGCCATGACCCCACCTAACACATTGTTTTATATGAAGTTTATTTTGGCATTCAGTGTGCAATTCCCGATTCACCAAGTACTGCCCATTGGCACTTGGCCTAAATCATCGAAATCATTCGAAAAGGGAACAATATGTCTCAACTTTACGTTTTAAACCTCTCCTACGATCAGGAAATTGCCGCATGGCCGTTGGCGACAGGATGGGGTTCATCTTACAAAACCTGTGATGCCCTCGAATTTGTGTCGAACAAAGCCAATATACCTGATGGAGCTGTCATCCTCGTTAAAGCTCACGGTAATGCCACTGAAGTGGGTAACGAAGGAGATAATTTAAGTTTCACGGCACAAATAGTAGCCGAAGGATTAATCAAAAACATGCAAGGAGACAGTATCCCTGGGCACATATTCATTGCAGCCTGTAATTCTACGGGCCATGCACTATTCGCTGCCGCCGTGCGTAACCACCTTAATACAATCGGTCTCTGGAAAAAGGTCCCTATCTTTGGGAACCCATACAGCCCGGATACGTCAGAACCACTTCCAGCCTATAACGGCAAAAACATAACCACATGGCAGCAAGTCTAAGCTTAAAAGATCTTACATCAACAAAGGCCCTGCCTATCGGGCCTTTGTTATTACGTTTTCAAATCATCTCAATAAATCTTCTCTATTTTGGCTCACCGATAATAACTTCCGGATCAAAGGTATAAACATTCGGCCCCTCTTGTTTATCGAACTTTAGCGTGCCTGATAATTGCCAACTTCCGGTAACAGAAAAGGCGATAGGGTCTTTGGCTTGCAGAATATTATTCTCGCTACCAGCAACCCATTCTTCAATTTTATAAGGGCCCATACTAGCCCCCGGACCTGCTGGGCCATTACCATGCGGCGAAATTAAATTGGGTGCAAAGTTCATTCTAAAATCTTTTATATCGAATGGCTGCTCCAGTGGTTTTCCATTCTGGAACTGGTTTACACACACTTGCAGTGCGCCGTCTGTCGCATCAAAATGAAAAGCCCCAGAATATTTCGGGCTTTTACTGCGCGACATCTTATTACCGGCACCAACATCCTCTGAATAGAAATGATATAAAACAGTCGGGGTGATTTGCTCAAAATCAACGGTTAAATCCAAAATGTATTTTTTCATTATTATCTCCTTATTTTATCGATACGAACCCTTTAAAAAAGCCAGCCGCACCAAACTCATTGCTCTATTAGAATTTCTTGAAAATCTGGCCGACTTCTCAGATCAATTAATTCGGGGTCAGCCTCGATGAAAGCTAAGGGAAAACCTTTGGTTATTGCTTGCGAAAGAAGCTCAATCGCTTGACCCTTATCCCCCAAAAGCTCTGCTGTCACAGCACCCCGGTAAAGCACTGTGGCATTATCAGGCGCCAAGTCTTTCGCTTGTTGAAGCCACTCTTTTGCAGCTTTATTATCACCTGATTTAGCGTAATAAAGAGCCGCACGGCTCACCAAAAAAGGCCTGCCTTTTTCTGAGCTAATTCTCGGCAATAATATCGCCAGTGCCCGCTCATAGGCTGCCTTTGCTTTTTGCTCTTGTCCCGCCGTCCAGCGGTAAGCATCCGCCAAATTTGCCCACAGCAAATAATCAGCGCTATTCCCTTTTACTTGCAATGCGCTTTCAAAAGCACTGACAGCCTGAGGATATTGCTCAAGAGCAAAAAAATAAGTACCTAAATTATTATATAGCGTTGCATGGGGACGTATCTGAAGGCCTTGCTGAATGATATCAATCGCCCCCAAGGTGTTGCCCTGCGCATATAGAACACCACTCAAACTGGAATATGTGAAGATATTATCCGGGTTTAGCTGGATACCTTTTCTAAATGCTTTTTCAGCATCCACAAAATTCTGCAAATAAAAATGGTTGGTACCAACGTGTGTATAAAACAATGCTTCATCAGGGTAATATTCAAGCGCCACATGCAACAATTCTAAAGCCTGCTCGTAGGTGCCACTATCTTCTAAAAATCGCGCATATCCTTCCAAGGCAAAAAAATTATCGGCCTCTAGCTGCAACGCTAACTTGTAGGTAACCTCAGCATCATTATCTTTGCCGGAATAATCCAACGACCAAGCCTGCGCCGCTTGCGCTAACGCTAAATGCTTGTCCAAACTAACAGCAAGAGCCGCTGAAACTTTCGCTCGCTCCAAGACAGCAACATTTGACTGGTCACTCATATATTCTCGAAATAATCCCAAGCTCAGCCCTGCTGTTGCCGCCGCATTTTCAGGGTCACGAACAAGTACCTTCTGGAAGCTGGCTATTGCGGCATCAATCGCACCTTTATGTTGATGCTTCTGTAAGCTGGAAAAGCCTGATTGGACTAAACTGCTTACGCTAGGCTGCGATCTTGGGCCAACATCATAACTCAACATCCCAAAGACACCGCTTACAATAATAACACTTGCTACTGCTGGGCCCCTGAATTTCCTGCCAAGAGAAATCGCTTGTTCAGCCACACTCTGCATTCGAACTGCAAATGGATATTTTTGCTGCAACAAACGTGGCCGAAAATCTGAAATATTTTGAGGCCGGGCCTCTGGTCGCTTTGCAAGCATCGCATCAATCGTGTCAGATATACCGTCCGATACGTCGGGCCGCAGTGTTTTAAGTGCCGTGGGGGAATGGTTCATTACGGCGTCCAGTGTGGCTATTTCACTAGATGCATTAAATGCACGCTGGCCAGAGAACAATTCATATAACAAGACCCCAAACGAGAAGATATCCGACCGCGTATTCGGTGCATCACCTGAAATCACCTCAGGTGCCATATAGGGCAACGTGCCTTTAATGCGGGCTGGAATAAAATTCTCGGTCGTTGCGGTTTTTAAATCATCAAGCCTTGTTGCGTCTTTTGAAATTCCAAAATCCACCAGCATGGGTTTGCCGTTTTCGGTGATCATTACATTACCGGGCTTGATATCGCCGTGTGTTATGCCATTGGCATGAATTGTTTGCAGTGCGTCAGCCAATTGAAGCGCAAAAGACAAAGCCACTTCCATAGACGGTGTTTCGCGGCGGAGGTAATCTCTCAATGTCTGGCCCGCAATATATTCCATCACTAAAAAGGCACGGCCATCTACCTCGGATAGTTCGTAAAGGGTTACAATATTAGGGTGGTTTACCTTTGCCAGTGCTTGAGCCTCTTTCAAGCTCCGTTTGACAGCATCCGAATTAGATTCAGGTAATATTTTTACGGCAACCGTTCTGCCAAGGAGTTTGTCGTGCGCACGCCAAACTTCACCGTGAGCGCCAACGCCCACCGCTTGCTCCATCAAATACCGATCGAGCAATTCTACTCCCACTATCTTCCCTCCCAATCGTTTGTCGCCCCAACAAACAGATAGGTTATTACTACCGAAAAACGAGATTCTTTCAACTTAAAGCCACATTTTGAGTGGGGTTCAAAGTCTATTCCAAGACTTCAACAAGTCTCTGACAGAAGGAAAACAGCCCTATAATTAGGTACGGTAAAACCGTAGCCCTCTGGCCTTCTCCACTTTAAGCTTAAAATAATGCAGTCGCTGTCACGCTTGCACCAATAGCAAATAAAACAGCTATTGCAGTATTGCGGTATGCAGCCTTTCCGTATCGACCAAACAGCCAAAAACCAAGCTTGTCACCCGCTAACATTGCCGGGGAAGCTGCGAGAGTGAGAACCAATTCCTGCACCCCAATGATACCTGTGGTCGCATAACTTCCTGCTGCAAAAGTTGCTGAAAACAGAAAGAACATCATCAAAAATGCCCGACTTTTTTTAGGTTCAGGAAAAACAGCCATGGCATAAACAATAACGGGTGGCCCAGGAATAGCGAGTGCACCGTTTAGCAGGCCTGATGAAAACCCCGCAGCCCAACTTTTTACCCCACCTGTTTGGCTTTTGGATGGTTTATAAAGTGAAAGTAAAAAGCAAGCCACCATCACTGTGACACCAATTACAATTTTGAAAGTGTCTGCTGCAATAATCAGTAATATATATGTGCCTACACCTGTGCCCAACGCCAACAGCACAAGCATCGGCACCATCGGTTTAAACTCAACATCACGCGCATAAGACCGAAATGTCTGCACAGAGACAATTAGCGTTAATAAAACAATGATACTAGCCGCAGTGCCCGGTGCTAAAAACAAGCTCAGCAATGGTAATGCCGCAAGCGCAAAACCAAACCCTGTAAAAGCCCGAAGGACAGCGGCAGCAAAAATGCCGCCTGCCATCCATATAAGGTTCGACAGGTTAAAATCAGCTAGTGTTTCTAACATACTAAACTAGGCAGCTTTCTGACAATTAGCACGGCCCAGTCGCACCAAACGGCCTGGCAATGCCCCTGTTAAAGTATCATTTTCAACAACAGGTACACCGCCCACAATTGTTGCGACATACCCTTTGGCATCTTGCAGCAAACGCTGGCCACCAGCGGGTAGGTCTTTTTCCATACGAGGAGCGTAAAGCCTAAGGTTGGTATGATCAATCACATTAATATTCGCCTTTTTACCCACCTCCAAACGTCCACGATCATGGAAGCCAACATAATCTGCCACATCTGCTGTTAGCATCTGTACGGCGCGAGATAGCGGGATTTGCGGCCCTTGAGCGCGATCACGGGTCCAGTGGCACAGTAAATATGTTGGGAAACTCGCGTCACAAACTGTCCCAACATGTGCGCCGCCGTCTGTTAATCCTAAAAGGGCTTTGGGGTGTGTCAGCATCTGATGAACAGCCCCATAATTTAGGTCGGTATAATTATAGATAGGGAAATAGATAAATTCATTGCCGTCTTTTTGCAGTAAAATATCATAGATCTTTTCTAATACCGGGACCCCATCATTTTGCGCCATTTTATAAATAGACTGGTCAACCGACTGCTCATAATCCGGGTTATCACCCAGTAAAAACATTTTACAGCTAATGAATTCAATCTGCGCCAATAATATATCTGTTAGAGGGGGGATAGGTGTGCCATCTCCTGCCATTTTCTCAGAAGTTTCCTTCAGCAAGTTTGCTTTGAAAACAGGGTCACGCATAATGCCTACGCGCTCTTTCAATGATAAGTGGCTAATTCTTTTATAGCTTGGGAAACCAATGAACGGATGAAATGTACATTGAAGCCCAAGAATAACACCAATACCACGCGGTGCTACCTGCATCCGCATATTAAGACCTTTATCATTAGCCTTTTCTACACGCTCAATAATCTGCTTCCATTGTTTTGGGGCAAAATCTCGCTGCATAAGCGATAACGAGAAAGGCCTACCACCTGTTGCGGCCGAAAAGTCTTCAAGCAAATCAAACTCACGGTCAAAGGCACCCGGATCACCACGTTCCAAATCAAAATCATTCACAGCTTGCAAAACCCCATGGTCCAGCCCTTTAAGCGCAGAGGCAATGCCCATCAGTTCTTTTGCGCTGGCCTCTGAGGATGGGGTCCACTCGCCGTCAGCACTGCGGTGAACATCAGATCGACCCGTTGAAAAACCCACAGCACCTGCTTCCAGTGCTTCACGGGTCAAATCATGCATACGTTCAATATCTTGGTCCGTAGCACTTTCATCAAACACAGCGCGTTCACCCATCACATAAACCCGAAGAGGGTCATGCACCACTTGTGCTGCGAAGTCGATTGTATGCGGGAAGTCAATAGCATCCATATAATCAGGAAAGCTTTCCCAATTCCATGTTAGCCCCTCGGTAAGGGCCGTGCCGGGGATATCCTCAACCCCTTCCATCAACCGTACAAGTTTATCGTGGTCGGTCTTCTGTACCGGGGCAAAGCCAACTCCGCAGCTCCCCATCACTGCGGTTGTCACACCGTGGTTCACGCTGGGTTCGAAGTTTTCATCCCACGAAACCTGTCCATCATAATGGGTATGGATATCAATAAACCCGGGTGTCACTATATTACCGTCGGCATCAATCACTTTATCAGCACTAGCTGATATACTGCCAATTTCAGCAATTACGCCGTCTTTAACAGCGATATCCGCCTGGTAGGCTTCGCCGCCATTTCCATCATATAATGTGCCGTTTTTAATGATTAAGTCATATGCCATGTCGCTACCCCTAGCAGCCACCTAGGCCGCACTTTAATTATATCTCTAAACTGGAGCTAATGCCTCCACTTCCAAGCTATAGTTTTACTTGACCAAGTCCAAAAAAAGAATGACAGTCGGCGCTATAAAATTGATATTTTACGCCAATACACATAGCAAATGTTTCCAAATGAACTGAGACACAGAACATGACAGACAGCGTTTTGGTTCGTTATCTAACGACACTGCAAGAGGTGATGAGCCTAGATTACGGTATCAACTTATCATCATTTTTCAATGATTCTGCCTTAAGGCCCCTTTCAGAATTTGATCCCGCAGACCGTGTGCCAATGGCCTATGCAGATAAATTATGGCAAGCGGCCTCTGATGCCACAGACCATATGCTAGGCATGCATTTTGGTAAGCGTGTACGTTATCGTTCCTATGCAGGGCTTGGGCAAATGCTCATCACCTGTAAAACTGTGGGCGATGCAATCAGGGCATCTGCAGATAATATTGGCTATGTGGGCGCAGGCTCTTTTGAATTGATCGAAGCGCCAAAAACCTTAACGCTGGTTTACAAGCCGTACAGTGAAGAAATCCCCGCTATTGATTGCCGGATTGAAGCCTCTCTCTTACCTTTCAGTCAACTCTCTAGGCTGGCAACAGGAGGCATCACCCCTGTTGAGGTTCAGTTAAAAAGACACCAACCAGAGAATTCGGCCAAATTTGCTGAGCTATTTAGGGCACCTGTTACATTCGGCGCAAAAATCAACGCCATCATCTGGCAATTGTCAGACCTTGCCCAACCCATGCAAGATGCAAATCCTGCTCTGAATGCATTACTTCGCAGCCATATCAAAAGCGAAATAGAAAATCCCTTCACCGCCACGTTTCAGCTGAGGAAACTATTTCAATCCTGGTTTGCAGCAGATTTATCAAACAAGATAACACTAAGAAGTATGGCAGATATGCTAGGGTTGTCTGCGCGCTCGCTTCAAAGGCAATTAGCCAAAGAAAAAACCAGCTTTCGCACTGAACTTGTCAAAGCGCGATTAAATGCTGCTGAATATTATCTTAAAGAAACAACACTGCCTGTTGCAGAAATTGCGGCGCGTTTAGGCTACTCAGAGCCCGCTCCCTTTGTCCGTGCATTTAATGTGCAAAAGGGCATTTCGCCCAAACAATACCGTATAAAAAGCCTGCCTAATAACACGCCTAGTTAGCCACCTCTTCGCTAGCTGCTACTCATCCCTTAGCGCCCCCAAATGCCCTTTTACAAATCAATCCAGTCAAATGATGATTTATTTTGCTCTCACCTCAGCGGGCGTAAATTGATAGGTCGTATTGCAGAACTGACAATTCACATCAATGCTGTCATCCACGGTTGCGTGGTCGATGTCATCATCGCTGAAACTTTGAATAGCCTCCAACAAACGCTCGCGTGAGCAACGGCATTTATGTACCATCTGCTCGCTGTCAAAAACCCGAACGCCGTCTTCATGGTACAGGCGGAACAATAGCTGGTCGAGATCAAGCTGCGGATCGATAAGCTCGTCATTTTTAACGCTGCTCATCAAAATTGAAGCCCTGTTCCATTCTTCCTTGGTCTCACGGTCAAGAATACGCTCTTGCCCTGTTTCACCGCGCGCCAAATGCTGCACCATAATGCCGCCCGCACGCCAATGGCCTGTAACTGTATCCTTGTCGCAGCTTAACCGAATCTCTGTTGGTGTTTGCTCGCTATTCACAAAATAGCTGCGTGCAACATCAGAAAGTGTTTCACCCTTCAGTTCCACAATGCCTTGATAGCGTTCCATTTCGGCACCTTGGTCAATCGTTAGGGCCATATAGCCTGATTTCGAGCCAATAAGCCCCTCAAAGCTTGGGTTTTCCCCGAAGACTGACAGCTTCTTTTGATCAATATCTGCATACCCGCGTAGTCGGCCAATACCGTCTTCACGGCGCTCAAAATCTGCAACCATCATAGGGATTGGACCACCCGACTTTGTCTGGATGGTAACAATGCCATTAAACTTCATGATGGAGCCAAGCATACCAGTAAGCACCAGAAGTTCGCCTAAAATTCGGGCCACAGATTCAGGATAATCATGGGCCTTCAATATTTGATCAGCAACAGTACCAAGCCGCACAGCACGACCACGCACATCCACGCCCTCTAGTTGAAAGGGGCGTACTTCATTATCCCGGCTGCCAGTCGGCTCACCTACCACAATAGGGGTATCAGTCACCGCTGATGCTCCTTTAAAAATATTCGTAATACAGGCGTTGGAATTTCTTTTAAATCTTACCCAAACACCAAGCCAGCACAGCCTTCTGAGCATGCAAGCGGTTTTCAGCTTGGTCCCATACCACAGACTGCGGCCCATCCATTACACTATTTGTCACTTCTTCACCCCTGTGAGCAGGTAAACAATGTAAAAAGATCGCATCAGGCAGGGCTTGCGCCATCAAATGGCTATTCACTTGAAAAGGTTCAAGGGCGCGCATACGGGTACCTGTTTTATCATCACCCATTGAAACCCAAGTATCAGTAAAAATCGCTTCAGCACCTTTAACAGCCTCAATTGGGTCAAAGGTTACGCTCACACGACCGCCTTCCGCTTCTGCCCACTCCAGCACATCGTCAAAGGGCGTAAACTCCTCAGGACACCCCAAAACAAGTTCAAAATTAAACTTCACAGCAGCTTCAATAAGGGAAGTCGCAACATTATTACCGTCCCCTAGCCATGCTACCTTGCGGCCAGCAATGGGACCTAAATGTTCTTCAATGGTCAGCATATCAGCCATCAGTTGGCAGGGATGCGAGCGATCAGTTAGCGCATTAATTACCGGCACACTGCCTTCCTCAGCCAATTCAACTACAGCTTCATGCGTGTTAGCCCTTATCATTATGGCATCGACATAACGGCTCACCACTTTTGCCGTGTCACCAATAGTTTCTCCGCGCCCTAATTGCATATTTCCGCCTTGCAAAATTAGGCTGCTTCCCCCCAATTGCTGCATTGCCATTTCAAAGCTGATCCGGGTACGAGTAGAGGATTTTTCAAATATCATCGCCAAAGCATGGCCTGCGAGCGGTGCACCTTGGTCCACCGCCCCTTTAGAGAGCCCACGGCGTGCCTCTTTCCACTTTTTAGACGTATCCAGAATATGCCGCAAAACATCAGCAGGCAGATCTTTTAGGTCAATGAAGTGGCTATTAAGAGAAGTATCACTCATGGGCTACGCTTTCTTTCGTTGTTGCCAACTTTAAATCAGGTGCTGGCTATTCGGGCTATTCGGCTTTTTTGGAAAAGTCTGTAAGCGCCGCATCCAGCATTTCCATTGCTTCATCAATGTGGCTTTCATCCAAAATCAAGGGCGGCAACATACGCACCACCATGTCGCCAGCGACCGCAGGCAACATACCGCGGCCAATAAGGTCCGTCACAATATCACGAGTTGGAATAGACGGAATACGAATACCAGCCATCAGGCCTTTACCGCGCACTTCGGTAATCATTTCATGCTTTTGCATCAATGCCGCAAGACGGCCATGGAGCATATCCCCCATTGCCTGAACATGCTCCATAAAGCCCGGTGCAAGCATCACATCCAGCACAGCATTACCAACAGCCATCGCAAGTGGGTTGCCACCGTATGTGCTACCATGCGTACCAACTGTCATGCCGGAAGCAGCATCTTCTGTCGCAAGGCAAGCGCCAAGAGGGAAACCGCCGCCAATGCCTTTAGCGCACGCTACAATATCGGGCTTTACGTCAGCCCATTCGTGCGCAAACAACTTTCCGGTACGCCCCATGCCACACTGAATTTCATCAAACACCAACAAGATGCCGTTATCATCACAAATTTTACGCAGTTCTCTTAACTGTTCATCAGGAATTGGGCGAATACCCCCTTCACCTTGAACCGGCTCCACCATAATGCCGCCAGTTTCTGGGCCAATGGCTGCTTTTACGGCCTCAATATCGCCGAATGGCACTACATCAAACCCATCAGGCAAAGGCTCAAAACCTTTGGTCAATTTTTCCTGGCCAGCCGCTGCAATGCCCGCAAGGGTACGACCATGGAAAGCAGATGCCATTGTCACCAAACGGTATTTACCTTTGTTGCCTTTATCATAATGATATTTGCGTACCATCTTGATGCAACACTCAATCGATTCCGCACCAGAATTTGTGAAAAACACAGTATCTGCAAAGCTGGCTTCAACAAGCCGCTCGGCTAAGCGTTCACCTTCCGGAATTTGATATGTATTAGCCGTATGCCACAGCTTTTTACCTTGCTCCGTTAACGCATTTACAAGTGCCGGGTGAGAATGGCCCAAGCACATCACGCCAATGCCCGCATAAAAATCCAGATATTTTTTGCCGTCGGTATCAAACATATACATGCCTTCACCGCGTTCGAAAGCAACAGGCTGGCGGGCATATGCCGGCATCAATGGTGTAATCACAAGGTATCTCCCTTTGGGCAAGCTTAAATCGGGTACCCTATGGGCACCTCATTTTATTGAATAAAAGCTAATAATCCCTAACGCTCTGAGGTGTAAACCGGCACGCATTTACGGGCCAGCAATTAGGGCTCGAAGGATGCCTCCCACCCTTACGGAAGTCAATGCTTCAAGCACTATTTTTCAGAGGTTTATTATCAAGAAAACCTATAGTCTGGACAATGGGCTTTAAGCCTTCAGACGATAGCCCTTTTTAAAGACCTGATAGACAGCAAATATCAGAATAAGATTTAATACTAATGTGTAGGTTACACCTGTTGATAATGTACTATCTGCACGGTCTATGAAACCATACCGGAAACCGTCAATCATATAGAAGAATGGGTTAAGCGCAGAAAAGACCTGCCAACCATCGCTCAGGCGCTCTACTGAATAAAAAGTACCACTAAGCAGACTAAGTGGCGCAATCACAAAATTTGTTATCGCGGCTGAATGATCAAACTTTTCCGCCCACACGCCAGCCAAAACACCAATAAGCGACAACATCATGCTCGCGGCCAACGCAAAATACAATATTGGCCAAATATGTTGAATTTGCATCGGAACACCCGGCATCAAAGCAAACGCAGTGCCCACGGACATGCCAACAACAATACCACGTGTTACACCGCCCGCGACAAACCCAATCGTTAACTCCAATGCCGATAAAGGTGGCATTAATGTATCAACAATATTGCCTTGCACTTTCGAGATCAAAATAGAACTACTCGTATTTGCAAAAGCATTTTGCAGCATTGCCATTACAATCAGTCCCGGGGCTAAAAACTGTGCATAGGGCATATCAGCAACCATGCGGCCATTACCGCCCAATGCCAATGAGAAGATCACCATAAACAAAATTGTGGTTACAGCAGGTGCTGCTAGTGTCTGAGTCCACACCTTCATGAATCGGCGCGACTCGCGAGCATACAGAGTCCATAATCCAATCCAATTTACAGCTCCAATCGACCGTCTACCGATCTCTGGGTAGCTATTTTGCACGTCTGTAGCCAAGAATTTGCTCCTTTTTCAGCTAAGTCCCTACATATGGTGTCACATGGGGCCTTGGCAAGAGGGTCTAGAGGGGGATATAAGCAACATTAACTCGCTAGCCGAGATATATTTTTTAGCCATCACTCATAAGGGAATAAAAATGGCCTGGACGGAAGACCGAATCGATGCACTTCGCAAGCTGTGGGATGACGGCCTTAGCGCGAGTCAAATTGCGAAAGAGCTTGGCGAAGGCGTAACGCGTAATGCTGTGATCGGTAAAGCCCACAGGCTTGGCCTCAAGTCTCGCCCCTCTCCAGTAAAAACCGACAAAGAAAAGAAAAAGGCCGCACCTAAAAAGGTGGTGAAAAAGACCGACAAAAAACTGGTCTCACTCTTGGACCTCACAGACCGTATGTGCAAATGGCCACTTGGTCACCCTGGAGATGACGATTTCCATTTCTGCGGCAAGGCATCTGAGCCTGGCATGCCATACTGCGCGGGCCACTGCGCCGAAGCCTATCAGGCGCAGCCACCACGCCGTGACCGCAACCAAAAGCCTCGCCAGCCCATTATGTAAAATGGCGTCGCAGCTCCTCGGCCCTTAAGCCAAGGTTTGCATCCTCACAAAAAAGATACGCGATTAGGCTTGTTCCCTTGGGATCAGGCCGTTAGCCTGTGGCTAACCTTTATGTACGGCATTGCTGTTCAAGCGTTAGACACTCTTAGGAAGGGAGGACTGTATGAAATTCAGTAAAGTTGCGACGGCTGTTCTTATCACAGCAATGGCAGGTGGTGTTATTGGTCCCGTGGCCGCACACGGTGATAGTGAAGAAAAAGAAAAGCGCTTTTTCGAATCGCAGTACCGCCATGATGTTATGGAGCATTTTAGTTACTCAATGAAAAAGCTCATACCAATCCTGTTTAAAAACGCCGGGCATAAAGACCATCTTCCTGAGATCGCCAATATCATGGCAAGCACGGCAAAAATGAGCAAAAGTTCGTTTAAGAAAGATACGCGCGGCATGGAAGGGCGAACCGAATCCAAAGATAACATTTGGGAAAACTGGTCAGACTTTTCCGCCCGGATGGACAAACTTGAAGCAGATACAGCAGCTTTCTCCGAAGCTACAAAATCAGGTGACATGGCTGTTATTGTGCCTGCCTTTAAAAAGGTCGGCAGCAACTGTAAAAGCTGTCATGATGAGTATAAAAAGGGCTAATTCTGCCTACATTCAGACCATGTACTAAAGGGCCTAACTGGGCCCTTTTTATTGAAAAACAAAATAATACAAGCCAGCACACACCAATAAAAACGTACCCAACGCCAAAATTGGCGAGCGAACCTTGGGTGCATCAGCCACATTGTCATTGCTTATTTTCCAACCCGTTATCATGGGCGCAACAAGGTTCATTTTCTTTATCACAGCGACAAAAATTATCGCCAGCAAGTGCAAGCCAATCAAACCAAAAAGCACAAAGCCAATTGTTTCATGAATTTCAGTTAAATCACCCGCCAAATCACCACTGATCGTATCAGAAAGTGGCCCTGAGAAAATCATATCGTCAGTTGCATAAAGGCCTAGAATTGCTTGGACCAGTAACAAAACTAACATCGCAACAACCGACACTGCACCAAGAGGGTTATGACCTATCCATTGATAAGGTGCCTTATTAAACATAACCCGCGCATATTCCAAAGTGGCCTTTGGCCCTCTGAAAAAGTGGCTAAAACGTGCAGTATCGCTACCAATAATTCCCCAAACAATGCGCCAACCAACCAACGTCAGAACCGCATAACCAGACCAACGGTGCATATCGGCATAAATGCCAAATTTATCTTGAAAAGCCGAATATGCTGAAAGTGAAAAGCAGATGACCAGCACCCAATGAAAAAGGCGCGTACCGATATCCCACACCTTAATTCTACTTGGCCGCCCTGTTTGATCATTCATCATACATCATCTCGTCAATTTTTTTGACAATCTCATCCGAGTTCGGGAGCCAAACTTCTTCTAGCTGGCGGCCATAAGGAACAGGCGTATGAGGTGGTGTCAATTTTTGGGGTGCGGCGCGCAAGTATTGGAAACCGCCTGTTGCAACAGCCGCTATCACTCTATCGGCAAACCCGCCAAATTCTGATCCTTCATCAACTACCAAAAGCTTACGCGTTTTCTCAAGACTCGTCAGCACCAGATCTGCATCAAATGGATGAATAGTGCGTGGGTCAATCAGTTCAACAGAAGTCCCACGTTCCAATAACAGGCTGGCCGCTTTTTCCGCTTGCTCCATCATCTGTGCAACAGCGACAATCGTAATATCATGACCCTCTCGCACTATTCGTCCTTTTCCAAGTGGGACAGCAGGCAAGCCCGAATCCACCTCACCCACAGCACCATACAAACCTTTATGCTCTAGCATAATCACAGGGGTTGGGCTCATCAGAGCCGACTTTAAGAGGCCTGCAGCATCCGCTGGTGTGGAAGGGCACACAACGTTTAAGCCCGGCACACTGGCCAGCAACCCGTGGAGAGATTGACTATGCATAGCCCCTGAGCCATCACCCGCACCCATTGTAGTACGAATCACCAACGGCATATCTATCGTATCATTTGAAAGGAAACGCGCCTTTGCTGCCTGGTTCAATATCTGGTCAAAACAAACGCCTATAAAATCACAAAACATGATTTCTACAATCGGCTTCAGTCCTGTCATGGCGGCACCAACGCCCATGCCAACAAAGGCCGTTTCTGAAATTGGTGTATCAATCACCCTGCTCTTACCAAACTGCTCTGCCAAGCCTGCAGTTACACCAAACACACCGCCTAGTTCCTTGCCAGAAAGCCCTGCACCGCCAACAATATCTTCCCCCATAACGATAACCCTTGGGTCATCGTTCATTATTTGATGATGTGCAGCGTTCAAGGCCTTGGCAATCGTCATTTTTTCACTCACGGCCGTGCCTCCGCTACAGCTTCCCCCATATTGAGGGCATTTGTTACAGCGTCATGTGCTGCAGTTTCTGCTTCAGCCTTCAGTCTCGCACATATTTCAGCACCAATGATTTCTTCCAAATCTTCAATTGGGTCTTCCGCTGCATGATGAGCCAAATAATCAGCTTTTTCGCCAAAATAGTGACCACTCAGGCGAGGTACACTCGCTTCAATAAAGGCTGGTGAACAGTTACTGCGTACATACTCTGTTATATCCTGTGCCACTGTCAGACACGCCTTGCCATCGTAGCCGTTCATAGATGCGGCTTTTAATCCAAAGCCTTTGGCGCGCGACAGTAAATCAACCCCACCGCTGGCATAGGCTGCGCTGGTAGATTGTCCTAAACCATTGTTTTCCAAAACAAACAGAAGTGGTAATTCAAGCGAAAGAGCCAGGTTCATTGTTTCAAAAACAGCCCCTTGGTTCGCAGCCCCATCACCAAAGAATGCAACAGCCATACCGCCTGCCCCCAGCATTTTTGCCGTAAGTGCTGCTCCTGCAGCTAGAGGGACTTGCCCCCCCACAATACCATTGCTAGCCAAAAACCCCTTTTGAGGTGCCATTAAATGCTGGGTACCGCCGCGTGCTTTGGATAAACCGCCTTTTCGGCCCAGAATTTCAGCCGCTACCGCAGTCGGATCAGCACCCATTGCAAGCGCAAGACCGTGACTGCGGTGTGATCCTGTTACTTGGTCCTTTGGCCCTTTCAAGGCTGAACAGATTGCCACTTCCACAAGCTCAGCACCGCAGCAAAGGTGCACCAAACCTGGCACATGGCCTGCCTCGGCAGCTACTGCAATATGCAGCTCGAAAGCTCTGATAAAAGAAGCTTTAGTATAAAGGTCGAGTAAATTTTGCATATACGCCTGACATCTCTATTTCATCAATATACTGTCATAAAGAGAGTTAATCCGGCCCGCCAGTAAGAAAATGCTATAAATTTTCGCAGAAATAAGCCATAAAGCTTGCATTAGAGTTGACTCCTCCCCCACAGTTCCCATATGTAAACCTGACTAAATTAGTCAGGTATTTAGTTTCCACCTCGGGCCAAGGGTGAAAGAGCAATGATTCGTCTTACAAATCTAGCAGATTACGCTGTCATTTTAATGTGTGAAATTTCACATACCGACAGCCGCCTTAGTGCACAAGATCTTGCGACCAGCACAGGCATTCCTGTACCGACAGTTTCAAAAATACTGAACCTGCTGTCGCGGGGTTCTCTTTTAATTTCGCACCGGGGTATAAAAGGTGGCTTTGCCCTTACTCGTACACCCGAAGAAATTTCTGTAGCAGAAATTATTGAGGCAATTGATGGCCCAATTGCTCTGACGTCCTGCAGTGAAAACTCAAACAGCTGTGGATGTGGTTTTAATGATATTTGTTCACTGCGGCCTCGCTGGCAATTAATAAGTGGTGCGGTTCGTGGGGCTCTTCAGGATGTAAGCCTCAAGGAACTTGCCGAACCTGCAATTGGTGGTGTGATGCAAACACCGAAAAAAAATGAAGAATCAACAGGTGACGATGCCTAAACGGGCAAAAAACACTGTTCAGTAAAAGTTTGAGTGAAGGAGCCATTAAAGTGGCCGCAACGACAGAAACCAAACAACAAGTTGAGGATATGGCCGGCGAGTATAAGTACGGCTTTACCACCGATGTTGAAATGGAAATGGCACCCAAAGGCCTTTCGGAAGATGTGATTCGTTTCATTTCCGCCAAAAAAGACGAGCCCGAATGGATGCTGGAATGGCGGCTGAAAGCCTACCGTGCCTGGCTTAAAATGGAAGAGCCAGACTGGGCCAAAATCGATTATCCTAAGATCGACTATAACGACATCTATTTTTACGCTGCTCCAAAAAGCCAAGACAAACCGAAGAGCCTTGACGAAGTAGACCCAGAGCTACTGCGCATGTATGAAAAGCTTGGTATCCCCTTGCGGGAGCAAGAAGTACTCGCAGGTGTTGAAGGTGCGGCAAAAGTGGCAGTTGACGCTGTTTTTGATAGTGTTTCAGTAGCCACCACATTTCGTGAAGAACTTAGCAAAGCTGGCGTGATCTTCATGTCCATTTCTGAGGCGGTAAAAGAACACCCGGATTTGGTGCGCAAATATCTGGGTACTGTAGTGCCACAGCGTGATAATTATTTTGCAGCCCTTAACTGCGCTGTGTTTTCAGATGGTACATTTGTTTACATCCCAAAAGGGGTGAGGTGCCCGATGGAACTTTCAACTTATTTCCGCATCAACGCTGAAAATACAGGCCAGTTTGAACGCACACTCATTGTAGCGGAAGAGGGCTCGTATGTTTCTTACCTTGAGGGCTGTACTGCACCAATGCGAGATGAAAACCAGCTCCATGCCGCTGTTGTTGAACTTATCACCATGGACGACGCAGAGATCAAATATTCCACTGTCCAAAACTGGTACCCCGGCGACAAAGACGGCAAGGGTGGTATCTATAATTTCGTTACCAAACGCGCGCTTTGCAAAGGTAACAACTCCAAAGTTAGCTGGACACAGGTTGAAACTGGCTCTGCCGTTACTTGGAAATATCCAAGCTGCATCCTCGCAGGCGATAACAGCGTTGGTGAGTTTTATTCTGTCGCGGTTACGAACAACTACCAACAAGCCGATACGGGCACCAAAATGATCCATATGGGCAAAAACACCAGCTCCACGATTATTTCAAAAGGTATTTCTGCGGGTAAATCTCACAACACTTACCGCGGTTTGGTAAAGGTATTATCTGGCGCTGATGATGTGAGAAATTACACACAGTGCGATTCGCTTCTGGTTTCTTCCGAATGCGGTGCTCACACAGTGCCATATATTGAAGTAAGAAACCCTTCTGCCCAAATTGAGCATGAAGCAACCACATCAAAAATTTCCGACGATCAGCTTTTCTACTGCCGTGCACGCGGTTTCGATGAAGAAGAGGCTGTCGCCATGATTGTTAACGGTTTCTGCAAAGAAGTTATGCAACACTTGCCGATGGAATTTGCCGTAGAAGCTCAAAAGCTTCTGGGCATTTCACTTGAAGGCAGCGTTGGTTAATTTTGACAAAAGAAAAAGACATATAAAAAATGCTTAATATCAAAGACTTACATGTCCATGTGGACGGCACTGAAATCATTAAAGGCTTAAACCTTGAGGTGAATGCGGGCGAAGTTCATGCGATTATGGGGCTAAACGGTGCAGGTAAATCCACCTTAGCTAACACCATTGCAGGCCGGGATGATTACGAAGTATCTCAAGGCACTATCACTTATGCTGGTAAAAACCTGCTAGACCTCGAACCACATGAGCGTGTGGGCGAAGGTATCTTTCTAGGCTTTCAGTATCCAGTGGAAATACCCGGTGTATCAAACCTGAACTTCATGCGAACAGCACTCAACAGCATCCGCCGTTATAACGGCCTCGACGATATGTCTGCCGCTGAATTCATGAAGCTAATCCGCACTAAGGCTGCCGCCTTGAAAATGGACCCTGAAATGCTGAAACGGTTTGTAAATGTTGGTTTTTCAGGCGGTGAGAAAAAGCGCAACGAAATGGTTCAGATGTCACTTCTTGATCCTAAATTGGCAGTACTGGACGAAACTGATTCCGGACTGGATATCGATGCCCTTAAAATTGTTGCCGAAGGCATCAATGCACAGCGCGGGGATGATACTGCGATCTTGTTGATCACCCACTACCAACGCCTTCTGGATTATGTGCAGCCCGATGTTGTGCATGTAATGATTGACGGTAAAATTGTTAAATCAGGTGGCAAGGAGCTTGCCGCTGAACTCGAAGAAAAGGGCTATGCAGAAGTCGCCTAATGGATACTGCTGCTGCTCCCGAAAACGGGGGTTTTTGAATTTTCTTGAGGAGAAAAACCGGTGAATGAGCAATTGTTAGAGGGCTATAAATCCCAAGCTAAGGAGCTTGTTGGCACGATCCCTGGCGCAGACGATCTGCGCAAAAAAGCTCTATCGGATTTTGAAGGACTAGGATTCCCGACAAATCGCAGCGAAGACTGGCGTTACAGTGATACTAAACAGCTAAGGAACCAGCTTTTTGACCTTGCTGGCCCAGCTTCTATTGCCCCCACCGTACCAGAAGCGCTCGGTGAAACAGCAGCTCGTTTTGTTTTTGTGAATGGCCGCTACGATGAAGAACTCAGCGATCTGGGGGACCTCTGGCAAGCAGTGCCGATCCGTTCGCTCGCCAATCACTTTATGTCTAATGCCGAGCGCGCAAATGAGCTTATTCCGGGCAATGACGGTGTTTCATTTCTTAACACAGCACTGCTACGCGATGGTTTGGTTCTTTCAATTCCATCCGGCATCGAAATTGATGAGCCAATTGAAATTATCCATATTTCATGTGGTGCTGCCAACGCTGCAGCCCATGTACGCCATGTCGTGGAGCTCGGTGAAGGGGCTTCCATTTCGGTTTTGGAACGTTTTGTCGGTGATGATAACAGCTATTGGACCAATAGTGTTTTGCAGGCACGTGTAACCGAGGGTGCAAAGCTTACGCATATACGTCTTCAAGAAGAGGGTGCCAATGCCCAACACACAGCAAAATCCTTTGTCAACTTAGGTGCTGAAGCGGCCTATAATTGTACCAATATTGCGCTTGGCGGCAGCATGTCTCGTTTTGAAGCCCATGCCCGTATTTTAGTAGACGGTGCCAATGCTGTCATAAACGGCGTAGCACTTTCAGCCACAGGCCAAAGCCATGATATGCTTACCCATGTTAATCACACAGTGGGCAATGCAAACAGTGACCAGATATTCCGTACGGTGGCTGATAGTCGCGGCAAAACATCATTCCAGGGCAAAGTAACTGTAGCAAAAGACGCACAGCAAACATTAGCCGACCAAAGCTTTAAGGCGCTTATTTTTGATAAAACCGCCGAAGCCAATGCCAAACCAGAGCTTGAAATTTTAGCCGATGATGTAAAATGCAGCCACGGTGCAACAATCGGCGAACTGGATGACAAAGCCATTTTCTATCTCACTAGCCGCGGCATTGACCCTGTAACAGCACGTCAAATGCTAGTTGAAGCTTTCACGGCCGATGCACTAGCGGCTGTGCCACACGATGATGTTAAAGATGCGATTATGACGCGCATCAGCGATTGGATGACAGCCCGCGCAAACAAAGCCACGGTATAGGAAATATAAGCAACAATGAACCAACCTGCCCCAAAAATTGAAGGCCTTGATATCAGTGCTATTCGCGCCGAATTTCCGATTTTATCGGAAACCGTTTACGGCAAGCCGTTCACATTTCTGGATAGCGCTGCAAGTGCCCAAAAGCCACGTGCCGTAATTGAAGCCGAAAAAACGCTCTATGAGCATTATTATGCCAATATCCACCGAGGCGTATATAAGTTCAGCCAAGATGCAACACAGGCCTATGAAGATACTCGTGAAACCGTGCAGGCCTTTATCAATGCCCGGCGCAAACGCGAATGTATTTTTGTACGGGGCGCTACCGAAGGCATTAACCTGGTTGCGCAAACCTGGGGCAGAGCAAACCTGAAAGAGGGTGATGAAATAATCCTCACCTACCTTGAACACCACTCAAATATTGTGCCGTGGCAAATGGTAGCTGAAGAAACGGGTGCCGTTATTAAAGCAGTACCTGTTCTGGATGACGGTTCCCTAGATATGGTTGCTTACAGAGGCTTACTGTCTGAGCGCACTAAAATGGTTGCTTTTGCCCATATATCTAATTCAATCGGTACATTAACGCCGGCCAAAGAAATCATCCGCCTTGCCCATGCCGCTGGTTCTTTAACGCTTGTTGATGGCTGCCAGGCCGCACCACATATGAAAATTGATGTGCAGGATTTGGATGCTGACTTTTATGCCTTCTCGGCACATAAAGCATATGGCCCCACTGGTATCGGCGTGATTTACGGTAAGGAAGCTCTGCTAGATGCCATGCCACCATGGCAAGGCGGCGGCGATATGATCTCTACTGTTACCTTTGAAAAAACCACCTATAACGATCTGCCCCATAAATTTGAGGCTGGCACTCCCAACATCGCTGGTGGCATTGCCATGAATGAGGCGCTCAAGTTTATCACCTCAATCGGGCAAGATAAAATCGCTGCGCATGAAGCAGGGTTGCTGGCTTATGCCACAGATAAGTTAACAGCCCTCAATAGTGTAAAAATTATCGGTAATGCGCCCCATAAAAGTGCGCTCATCAGTTTTGTGATGGAACATGCGCACCCACATGATATTGGCACAATTCTCGACCGGCAAGGTATCGCTGTTCGTGCTGGCCATCACTGTGCACAGCCGGTGATGGACCGCTTTGCTATTCCCGGCACAGCCCGGGCTAGTTTTGGTATGTATAACGACAAAGACGATGTCGACCGATTGGTTGAAGGTCTGAAAAAAGTAATGGACATCTTCGGATGATGGAAAATAAAAATACTCGCGATATTTTGGATGTATCAGCCCCCAGTGAAGAGGCTTATCCAAAAGAAAATATGCCAACCAAAACTGCACGCCCAAGTGTGAGCCCGCAGGAAGGTGGTTATTTTTTAAATAAGTTTCTGGAGCAGAGCGAAGAAGGCTCTGTACCGGTTGAAACTGCAGATGCAGAAAAATCATCTACACCTGAAACAGCTACGCCCAGTGCGGATGCACCGGAAAGCACAGAAGCATTGAAGGCCAATGTTGTTGCTGCATTACAGGAAATCTATGACCCTGAAATCCCGATAAACATCTATGAAATGGGCCTTATTTACGATGTTGATGTTGCTGAGGACTTCTCGGTACGTGTTCGTATGACACTCACAACACCGCATTGCCCGGTGGCAGAAAGCATGCCCGGTGAAGTAGAACTTAAAGTGGCTGGTGTGGCTGGAGTTAAATCATCAGAAGTATCCTTGGTGTGGGAGCCTGCTTGGGACATGGGTATGATGTCTGATGAAGCCCGTCTTGAACTAGGCCTATTATAGGGAGTGCTGAAATGTCTGTAATCAACATAACTGACGCCGCAGCCGATCGGATCAAAGGACTGCTGACCAAAAGTGATGGTGCAATTGGCATCAAGCTGGGCACCGAAACACATGGTTGCTCGGGTCTTGGCTATACAGTTGATTATGTCACTGAAGCTGACCCTGATTTAGAACTTGTAGAAGACAAGGGTGTGAAGGTTTTTGTTGACCGGAAATCATTGCTCTTTCTACTTGGCACCCAGATGGACTGGGAAGACACCATGTTTTCAACTGGTTTCAAATTCACCAACCCTAACGAAAAAGGCCGTTGTGGATGCGGTGAAAGCTTCCATGTTTAAGGGGAAAGAGCTTACTGCTAATGCCCAAAACAGTTATGCAAAAACCAGTCGCCAATAAGGGGGCACCCCAGTAAAAGGGTGAAAGACCTCTGGCGGATTTTGCAAGTCGGGATGTAAAAGCGCCTCATCAATCCAGCCTGCATGCCCATAAGAACGAATTTCAAGAAATAGTGGGACGAGGCGCTTCACCTCAAAGTCCTCACGCCCTGCTTGAGAAGGGTCAGCCAAATAACGCAGCCATAGATGATGGGCCGCACGTTCAAAAATTGGCCCAGCCGCGCTGCTAACATCGGCCCCTGCTGCACCAAGAACCCGTGCAGCAAGCACCCAAGACTGAAGGTTATAAGTACAATAATGCAAGACATGTGGTCGCTTTGCCTCGGCAGGCTGATCACCATCTGGCATAAATTGTTGAGCTAATCGTTTAAGGGAGCGTGTAGCATGAGACTTTAAACCCGCAACATCACCTACAAACGTTAAAAGTGAAAGGGTTAGCAGATCATAATTTGTTGCATGATTATTACCTGTCCGACGTTCTTTCAGCGCTTGTGGGGCCGTCCGGTACCACAGCAAAAACTTAGAAAACCAGCCTTTAAGGCCTTCCACATCATTTTCTGACAAAGCACCGGAGGCTGATAGCATGCGAATACAGTCCGGTAAAAGCGAGATATCTCGTGCTTCTATCAGCCCCGAAGGAGCACCACTTTTAATATCAATACCCACTCGCACCTGAGCGTAACGCATATTGGGGTTCATGGATGTCTCTGCATCCAAAAACCAGTGCCTTAAAAGAAAGGCTGCATGCTTGTGATTGGTGGAGCCACCAGCAAAAGTAAGAGCCGTCACACTATCAATCAAACGTTGAAGAGATGTTCGATCATAGCTTTCACTTTCAGGGCTATAGAGATTGGTGTTTGGAATACGATCACAGTCACGTCGCACATAGGGTAGGCCATCACTGGTCTCTGGGTTTGGCCACCAGTAAGGCGCACCGCTAAAATAATCACCTTTGTCACCGCTGGGTGAACATGCCGTTTTATAATGGACGCTGAAAGGCCCCTTGTTTAACGCTTGTTCTGCATCTGTAGACAAGCTCGCCCTTAGAGGATTATCTGCATTCAGGCGATAAAAGAGCGGGCCTTCCGCTGGCTGCACATGCTGCCGCTTTGAGCTTAAATAATGGCCCACAGTATCATAACGGCCTCGTGTCAGTGCAGACACATGACCAAACTTGGGTTTGATGATTTTTTTAAGCACGTTAGGGGCCTCGGGTCGTTCAAAATGCGCCCCTAAAGGACACTAAAATCAACCGGGCCGCAAGAGACTAAAAACACACTCTTACAAACCTACTGATTTGCATGCTCTGCTGCTAGTGTCGCTTGGCGGTCTGCCTCGCGCTGGGCGGCTTTTTTCTTAGCCACTTCCTCGCGAACCTGCATCATATCAATAGCAATATGCTCTTGTCCGCGCTCTCGTGCTAACTCAATTTGCTTCTGCCGTTCTTTCGATCGTGCTTTTTTCTCGTCTGAAAGGCTATCGTAACAACGTGGACAACTCACACCCCGTTCATACTTAGGCGACAGTTTATCTTCATCAGTAATCGGCCAACGGCAACCATAACATTGGTCATACGGACCTTCTTTAAGGCCGTGACCAACCGAGATACGGCTGTCGAATACAAAACACTCGCCTTCCCACATGCTCTCATCGGCGGGTACTTCTTCAAGGTATTTAAGGATGCCACCCTCAAGGTGATATACTTCATCATAGCCTTGCGCCTTCATATAAGCAGTTGATTTCTCACAGCGAATACCGCCTGTACAAAACATTGCCACCTTTTTCTTACCGCGTAACATGGCTTCATTATCTTTTTCCCACTTAGGAAAATCGCGGAAAGTGGTAGTTTCAGGGTCAACAGCCCCTTCAAAGGTGCCTATACCCACTTCATAATCATTGCGCGTGTCCACCAGTACAACATCAGGGTCACTGATAAGGGCATTCCAGTCTTGAGGCTTTACATAGGTGCCAACAATTGCGTTTGGGTCTGTACCCGGCACACCCATGGTAACAATCTCGTTCTTCAACCTAACTTTCATCCGAAGAAACGGCATTTCAGAAGCAAGGCTTTCTTTGTGAACGAGGTCAGAAAATTTTTCATTCGCATGTAGGAATGCCAGCACAGCACGAACACCCTCTTCAGGCCCTGCAATTGTACCGTTGATACCTTCTTCCGCGAGTAAAAGCGTGCCCTTCACACCTCCCTTTTCACAAACATCCATCAAAGGGACTTGAAGGTCTTTGAAATGTGGCAAGCGTACAAATTTATAAAGGGCGGCAACAAGAAAGTCGGTCATTATTCTATCCTAGGCGAATCATTAATGCGGGCGGTACATACGCGTTTTGCTTAAAAACATCAAGAAAACTAAGGTTTTTAGCCATTCACAGACCAAAGCCACACCGCGCCATGATCCTGATATCAGCAGGGCCCACAAATAAATTTGATAAAGGTCAAATCAAGCTCGTTTTAAACTTAGGTCAAAGCATTCATAGAGAAGTACGTTAACAGCGCACCCAATACACCACCAAATACCAACGCCAGCACAATCAATATACCAACGAGAACTGGTGTAAATTTATGAGCCAGTTTTGCCTCTTTCTCACTGGAAACGAGAAGGACCGCTTGCTCTAATTCCAATACAGCGCACAGTTCCATCACTGTATCAGGAGCTGCGCTTCCAAATCTTTCTACACGCTGAATGGTTCTAAGGCTGAGGTTGCAGACATCTGCCAAATGTTGCTGTGTCCAACTACGTGCATGGCGTTCACGTTTGATCATAGAAGCATTAATATCCATCATATGCCTCCAGTCGCTCCCACCTATTCAGCAACCGGCTCATGATTTGTTTCTCAAATGTTTAATAATCAACACTAAGGTGAAAACAGCTCCCACACTAGCTAAACCAGTCGCAACACCTGCACCAAAGTCTACTGTATCAATGTCATCTGCCAACAAGCCAGCCAGCATCACTGTGCCCGCGCCTGCAAAAATACCCATAAGAAAAAACTGCGTGATCTTGCGGGCAACGTCTGAGGCGCTACCACTATAAAAAGCAATTCTTTTACGCCCGATTTCTTCACCAGCCTTAATAATCCGACATTCATGCTCACCAGCTAAAAAGCTGGTCAATCTAAATTGCACTTCATACGGCACGCCGTGATAGTGAAATGCGTGACTGCTCTGCCTAGTTAAACGGCGTTTGCTCGACACCAATTCATCATTGATAAAAACGCGCTCCTTACCCGACCAAGCCGAAGCATTTACGGTGATATCGTTCTCTTCGTCTTCAAAATAATACCAATAGCCATTGCTATAACTGGCTTTGCCATATTTTTCGTGGGGGTCCATATCTTCTGTCATCATCAATATGATCACTCCTATGAGGCATATGCATTTTATAGCCATATTTGCTCCTGTGAGGCACATGCGATTTTAAAATTGTCTGATAAAGCAGATGTGGCTTAGTTGAGGAGACATTACAGCGACAGCGATATGACAGTCAGGCAAACTGTCATATGACAGCGCATATGCCATAAGACTATTCAGAACTGAAAGCGCAGTATTTAATCAGAAAACTTGGCGCTCATCAGAAAATGCGCAAAACTCCCGCTTCAAAATGCTTGAGGGGAAAATGAATGCCGCATGATCTAATTTTTATACCTGTAATTTTACAGGTTTTACTTACCATCATCCTTTATATCAAATTAGCTGGTGCAAAGAAAAAAGCACTTGCAGCAGGTGAAGTAGACCTAAAACGGCGCGGTGTTTACGACGATGCATGGCCCGTTAGTGTATTAAAAATTAACAATTGCATTCGCAGTCAGTTTGAAGTGCCTGTTTTGTTTTATACGCTCATAGGCACGCTTTGGGTACTAGGGGGCATTAATGATGGCACGCAGATCATTGCATGGATCTATATTTTAAGCCGTTACGCCCATGCCTATATCCACACAGGCTCAAACAGAATGCCGCACCGCCTACGGTTTTTTATGGTAGGTGTTTTTGCGGTTATCGCGCTGATGCTTAAAGCAGTCTACGCAATCGCTCTCTAAATGGACCAAAATCTTGGCCCTTTAAATTCGCGGGTTAAACAGTCTCTGAAATCAGGGCGATGGTGCTATCTGGCTGAAATGTCGTTGCAGGAGCTGTTAAATCAGCCTTCTGTCGCCATTCGGTGGTATCAAAACTATCGCAGTTAGTGCACAGCGGCGACCAGCCTTTTGGTTTGTGGCCGCAATCACTACACTGCCAAAGTGCGCCGTCTTCAGCATGAGCCAAAGCTGCTTCTATCGGGTCAGGGTCCTCGCCGAGCGCATGGGCCAGCGCAAGCCTAAACTGCCATGCTTCTCGCGTTGGTGATTCTTTGATCAGCTTATCCAAAACAGGTTTAGCCACATCATATTCACCCGCATCCATCAAAGCATCAGTTAGTAATAGCAACGAGCCAGGGTGATCTGGGCGCTTGTCTATCAATCTGCGCACTCGCTTCAGCCAATCTATTTTCGACTCGGCGACATCAAGCTCTTTAAAAATACGCGCCAATCCCGGATGAGGATCGGTATTCCATGCATCCTTCACCAGCTTTTCAGCGCGCTTTCTATTACCATCCGAAAGATCAAGGCGCGCCAGTGCAACTATTGCAGGCGTGAATGTTGGCCTTAAAGATATGGCACGCTTAAACCCTTTGCGCGCTCCAGTCCTATCACCTTTAAGGTTAAGCTGCGCTGCCTCAGCATACGCAAGTGCCCCTTGATGCTGGATACCCAATTCTTTTTCCAGCAGGCCTTCACGAACCACTTTTGCCAAAGCAGCCTCTGCCTCTGTCCAGTTGCCCGCAGCAACTTCAAGGGCAAAGAGGGTCTTCAATACCCACGGACTTTTCCGGTTTTCCTCAAATGCTACCCGCGCCAAACGAAGGGCTTCGTTTTCCCGGCCAGTGCGCTTAGCCTCCGATAGCAACCCACGTAGCCCAAGAAGCCTACCATCTTCGGTTTCCTCCAATGAAGCATACCGTTTAGCAGCTGCCGCATGATCACCACCACGCTGCGCCGCCTCTGCCGCTATCAAATGCACCATTGGCTGAGGGGGCAATAACACCTCTGCTTGGCCAATCAGACGCCCCGCTAATTTATGATCCCCCGCCGAAAGCGCGACCAAAGATTGGTTCAACATTTTTAATCCGCGCGTTTGCCGTTTCACTACCTGATTACTGCCCAAAATCGGCATATCACGCCTGATCCAGCCAACCAGCCACACTAGAGCTCCGGCCAACAAAGCCAATAATGCGGCAATTACGGTAAGCTCGGCAAAACTGGAATAAAAACGAAGGCCTTGAAAATCAATCGTGACATCGCCTGGGTTATCTGCCAACCAAACCGCCGCCCAAGTAACAACAAGAAACCCAACAAACCAAAAGAAAACTCGGGTCACTGCACGCCTCCGACAGACAGGCCAGGCCCTGCCTGTGCTGCCGCTTGAATTAGCCTGTCAAAAGCACGTGTAACTATAACATGGCTCTCTGCTGCCATGCGCCAAGGTTCCAATGTCTCGACGGTTTTTCCAGTAAGGGCACCCAGTGCCTCCACCGCACCAGCAACATCTCGCGCCAGTAACAATCGTTCAGCTTTTACAAAAACAGCATCATCGCCAGTAGCGCCTGCATCTGTACGGCGCGCTGTAAACAGACTGGAAAGAAAATTGCCTTGTTCTTTTTCCCCAGCATGCAACGCAGCAGCAACAGCGGGCTCAAAGTCTCTTACCAGCGCAGCATAAGGGCGAATACCTTCGCTTGTATTTTCCAAAACCGCAATTTCAGCCCCCATCAACTGCTGATCCAAAGCGGGCAGTTCAGCAATATCAGAACGCAGACCTGTTAACTCAGCGCCAAAGCTCAGTCCTGCTAAGGCCCTGTCTTTCATACGGCTCAGCACCAATACCAAGCGGCCACGAGGAGAAGCCTCCAAAGCGCCAGCCTCAACAGCCTGTAATGAAGCCTCAATTGTAGTGAGCCGCTCTTTTAACTGTGCACTTTCAGCACGCGCAAGAGCAAGTGAACCGGTTAGCTGCGCCACTGCCGGATCAGCTTCTGAATTTAAAGTTGAAAGCCGCGCTAGATCATCTGTTAAACGCGCAACATCGCTTTTCAGAGCTGCAATATCTGCTCCGCTTGTAATGACACCTGCCGGATTCTGACTACCTGCCAACAAGGCAATATCTTTTTGAAGTTGGTCTTGTGCTCGAGCGTTTTCATTGGCTGTTTCATGCTGCTGCGCCAACATTTCTTGGTGGCGGGCAATCGCAGCGTGAAGATCTGCGATCTCAGCGTTGATAGGGGCCAAATCAACATCAACCTCTGCCAAATTTTCTGGCTGCGGGGCACTTCTTAGCCCCAGAGACACAAGGCCTGCTTCAAAATATGGTGACGCATAGACACCGCCGATAAATGCTGAAAGTACCGCTGCTGTAATCCAGCCAGCTTTGCTACCAGATTTATTATGTGAAATAGGCTGTTCAACCGTTTTCATAGTCTCTGGTTCTGCTGGGCGTTCATCTTCGCGCAGTACTTCAGCATCAACAATCTCAGCATCTTCAACAGGCTTTTCACTGTCTGTTGCTGTATTTTTGTTGTCGATCCCCTCGCTCACCTGGGCGTCCTCGCTTTATTCTTTAAACAGACCAAACAAGGCCTTTTCAGTTGGTAAAATAGCATATTGGACACTACGCCAAGGCCCTATAAGCTCGTCTGAGACACGGGGCGAAAGGCAATAAGCATCCAACTTCGATAACCAGTCATGATGTCCAGTTTCCGAGATAGCCTCTTCAAAGATGGTGGCTGTGCGCGGCGAATAAAAGAGCACCGCATCAATTTCTCCCATATCCATTGCTTCTTCTATTGCTGGAGAAAAACTACGATTCGGTGTAGTTTGATAAGTTACTACCTGCGTTGCATCAATGCCCTCCTCTTTAAGAACACTGCAAATATTATAGGCTACGTCATTCCCGCACAGATGCGCATAATCGCGTTTCTGAGTGATGCCACACTCCAATAATAAAGGAACCAACTTACGAGCAGTGCCGGGCCCTACTGTGATATTGGTAAAACCCATATCCCGGACCACTGCAGCAGTTTGTTCGCCTACTGCAAAAATTGGGCGAGACTTTTCGCCTATATTCGCAAGCCCAAAACGCGCGCCATTTTTACTGGTGATAATTAGGCTTCGCGTTTCATCTGGTATCTCAAATGATATAGGGTCGATATTTAACATAGGCGCAAAAACTGCCCTATGGCCCATCATTTCCAGCTTGTTCGCAGTTGCTTTAGATTCGGTATTTGGTCGCGTTATTAAAAACGTTTTCATACGATCTCAGCCTCAACTTCCCTTGCAAGTTTGACAAAGAAATCCGGGCCAGCTTCGTCCCTGATTTCATTACCTAATTGTGTCCCCATTAGCGATGCAGCCTCTAGGGTTATAGCCGAGCTTTCATGTCGCTCAAATACTTGTGTCCCATCAAGGGATAGAAGCTGTGCGTGCATCATTAATGTATCCCCTTGCGTAGCTGCATGGGCTGCAATTGGTGTGCGGCATGATCCATCAAGAGCGGCCAAAAAAGCACGTTCCGCAGTTACTTCAAGTGCTGTCTTTTCGCAGTGCAACGGCAACAACAGTTTTGCCATACTCTCATCTGCTTCTCGTGTTTCAACCGTTACAGCACCCTGAGCCGGTGCAGGCAGGAAATCTGCAAGAGGTAGTCGTTCAGTAGCAGCAGATGCCATAGATAATCTATTCAATCCCGCCAAGGCCAAGAATGTTGCATCAGCTTCTCCGCCTTTCAGTTTCTTAAGCCGGGTTTGAACATTGCCGCGAAAAGTAACCACTTTCAAATCAGGCCTGAGCCTCAAGGCTTGTGCTCGCCGCCTCAATGAGGCCGTTCCCAATATAGCACCACGCGGCAAATCCTGAAAATGCGAAAACTTCTGGCTGATAAACGCATCCCGCGGATCTTCACGCGGCAAAAAAACCGATAGGCACAAACCCTCAGGTAATTTGGTTGGCATATCCTTGGACGAATGCACAGCACAGTCTATGTCACCCGCAAGCAAGGCCTCTTCAATTTCTTTGGTAAAAAGACCTTTACCGCCAGCATTCATCAAATGCCTATCCAAGATACGATCACCAGAAGTTTTGATTACAACAATCTCTATTGCCGCATCAGACAGGTCAGCCTGCGCCGCAATCAGCTTGGCTTTCACGTCCTCTGCTTGTGCTAAAGCCAAGGGGCTTCCGCGTGTGCCTATTTTGATCGGTTGTTGCAAGCTACTCACTCCAAATGGTATGGCCAAAGGTAACAACGGCACTAGAATGCCTGCGCTACAATAAAGCTTATAGAATCATATGCCTAAGGCCCCAAGCCTAAAGACGGAAATTTATTATGCCCAACGATACCAAATCAAATGCAAACGCCCCAGTGCGGCCATTTGTCTTGGGTATAGAAACCAGTTGTGACGAAACCGCCGCTGCGATTATTAGCGCAGATAAGCAAATTTTAGCACACAGTATTCTATCGCAAATTGATGAGCACAGCGAATACGGCGGTGTTGTCCCTGAAATTGCGGCCCGGCAACATATCTCAAATCTTGATCACCTCATCAAAGGTGTATTGTCAGAAAGTGGCTTAGCCCTACAGGACCTAGACGCCGTCGCCGCCACTACAGGCCCTGGACTTGTAGGCGGCCTGATGGTGGGTGTGATGACTGCCAAGGCTGCTGCACGCGCCGCTGGAAAGCCCTTTATTGCCGTGAACCATTTGGAAGGCCACGCGCTCACCGCAAGGCTAACAGATGAGATTAACTTCCCTTATCTGCTGTTGCTTGTATCCGGTGGCCATTGTCAATTACTGGCTGTTCACGGCGTGGGCCAATATGAGCGCCTAGGCACTACAATTGATGATGCTGTTGGGGAAGCCTATGACAAAACAGCAAAGCTTTTGGGGCTATCCTATCCGGGGGGGCCCGCTGTAGAGCAAGAGGCCCTAAAGGGTGACGCTGATCGCTTTCCGTTCCCCAAACCGCTTTTAAATAGACCTGGGTGCGACTTTTCGTTTTCTGGTCTTAAAACCGCAATTCGCCGCACTGCAGAGGCTTGCGTTGAGAAACGGGGGGCTCTATACGCCGATGACCGTGCGGATATATGCGCATCCTTCCAAAAAACCGTTGCCGCCTGTTTAGTCAACAGGCTAAAGCGAGCGATGGCCTTGTTCCGAGAAAAGTCTGGTAATGATACCTTACCGCTTGTGGTTGCAGGCGGCGTTGCAGCCAACAAATATTTACGCAGTAACTTGCAAAC